>Ga0105340_1000699_pt1 | contig 15805 bp, 14 predicted proteins | sample EasRivMeERMLT700_FD_89676 | JGI IMG/M metagenome (GOLD analysis project Ga0105340, IMG submission 89676) | Soil microbial communities from meander-bound floodplain in the East River, Colorado, USA - East River MetaG ERMLT700 | ecosystem: Environmental > Terrestrial > Soil > Floodplain | place...
AATCGATGAACGCGATGGTCACACCCCGCCCCGTGAAGCGCTGGTCGGCATCGGTTCGGAGGGGGAGCGGCAGGAGGGCAAACTGACTTCTGACAGGGCCGCGGAAGTACCATGCATCCGCTTTGCCTGCAGCCGTTGTGAGACAGCGTTCACAACAACCCGATGAAAGATTCCAGGAGGTATGTGCCTCACGAAGCTTATCAGCGGCTGAGCGGACCTCACGCCCGCGAAATTGCGAAACCAGACGCGCGACATGCCGGGCGCAAACGGGACAGCGTCTCGTTGTCATTTGGAACTTCGATGTGATTGCGTTTATGTCGGTACTCAGGGGATGGGATGGGTTCTCTGTTCCTACCTAACCAAGACCAATCTCGTTGTTAGGCTTTCTCCCGAAGATGTAATTAATCGAGCGAAGTACACACCTGTCGACAGATTGTTTCCTTCAAAAAAGGCACTGTGCCAACCAACGGTCCTCACGCCTTTCACAAGCGTTGCGACCTCATTCCCAAGCAAGTCATAGACTGAGAGCTGTACCTCGTCAGTTTCAAGAAGTTCATACTGGATCACTGTATGAGCATTAAACGGGTTAGGATAGTTTTGACGGATTGTCATTCTCGGCGACAGATCATGTGAATCGTTGCGAACACCAGTGACAATTGTATTCCGATAAACACCAAAGATGTCAAGACCCGCATATAAATGCGTGTAATCTCGAGAAATTCGGAGATCTGTTATCCATGTAGCAGAAACCAGTCCGTCCACACGTTCCCATGTGACTCCCAGATCAGTGCTCTTGAACAACCCGACACTGTCTGGGAAAACAACTACGAACACTTCTCGTGATACCCCATTGATCTGAATTGAAGATCCGGAAGTGTTTGGAGGCATACCGGTCGTGGCTAAGTTCCACTTTACCCCTCCGTCTGTCGAACGATAGAAACCTGATCCGGGGTTTCCGACATCCACGTATAAGATGTCGGTGTCAACAGGATCAATTCCTAGTGTGTTCACACGGTAACTAGTCGGAAGACTGGTTTGCTCCCACTTTTCACCTCCGTCTGTGGTTTTAAAAACACCCCCCGCCGTTCCTCCGACGTACATAGTCGTGGTTGATTGGGGATTGATAGCAATATTGGTGGTTCCATAAGAGTGAATCTGAGACCAAGTCTCTCCTCCATTCAGGCTCTTGTACAAACCTCCGCCAAACGCGCCTGAAGTTCCTGCATATAGGGTTTCGGGTTGTTCAGGATCGAATTCTATGACTTGAACGAAATGATCACCATCAACGTTAAGTCCGGAATCTGCGTGGAACCATGTATTTCCACCATCGGTGGTCTTCAAAATGCCGTAAGGGGGATCAATGCTCCCAAGTCCTGCAAGAAGGACTTCATGATCCCGGGGATGCATTTTCAGATCCCTCGTGCTTGGAGACACGAGGACTGTATCCCAAATAAACCCACCATTTGTTGTCTTAAAAACAAACCCTGGTGTCGAGGGGAATATCCTAGGTGTGGACACGTAAATAGTGTCTTGGTTCCAAACAGAAATGCCAGAGATATAGCGGCTATTCTGTAGACCAAGATATTCCCACTCTTGCGCTACTATATTCGTGGGCAAAACCAGAGCTGTGGTCAAGAGAAGAATGGGTTTCATGGGAAGCAGCTACTCTGCGCGGATCAGGCGTTGGTTGAACTCGAAGATGATCCCAAACGTCACACTGAACTCTCCGGGTGTGGAAAAACAAATCGCATCTTCGCTTTGAATGGTAACAATGGAAATGACCCGTTTTAGGAGAAAAGGCGAGCCATGAGCTTTCGCTTTGCGACGGGGAGGATGGTCTCTCCATACGGGAAATCGAGGTCCGTGTCGCAAGAGAAAGTAGCCGGGTTTGGCAGATCATGATACTTACGAATCAACATCCATTTGATATTCTCAGGAGAACTCTCCATTCCGTCCCGCTCCACCGATTCGATCACCCGGGTCTTCAGCGTTCGGTAACGTTCGCTTGCCGAAGTAAATAAAGAAACCTCGTACCTGAGAAGGTGAAGCTGATGAACACGGACGTCAGGGACGAACCAGTATCCCTCATCACGGTAGATCGGTGTAATCCCTACTTCGGCGATGGAGATATGGTCATCCACAAAATTAAAAATCTGCATCCCCTCTTCCATAAGCTCTCTGACGATCGGGTGAGCCCAGAGCATCAGATCGAGAATTGCTTTTATTTTCTCGTCTTCATGCTCAACGGTCTCGTACACCGCCTTCTTATTCTCGAAATCAAGATCCTTGAGTTCCCTGGGAAAATGGTTCTTGATTTCATCCTTGTTCTCGATGAGGATCTTGAGGGTTCTGTAGAGCTCGGTCAGATCTGACAAAAAGGGGTAGAGGCGATTGTGTGAGAACGCGTTGGTGTACTCCTTCAATCCCTGAAGGATTAGATACTGACGCTTCTCAAAATCGTCAGACTCGCTGAGAATTGTATCAAAGCGAAGGCTCATAGGTGTCTTCAACGGCAGTATAAAGCAATAAGAACTATGCCATTGTGACCTGTATAACCCCCGAGTTGAATTGGGCACAATCCCCATTTCCGGTGGAAAAAACCAGTTCCAGCGAGCAATTTTAACCCTCCTTCCATATATTCCTAACCGATACCTATCTCTAAGGTCCCTTCCACTGTCCAACAAATAATACAAAAAGGGGAATCCCGCAAGGGATCCGGAATGCAGACCCAGGAAGTTCATACCCTCGATATTGCATCGATCGAAAGAGAGCTGACCGAGCTCTGGACAAAAGAAGAGGGAGATGGAGCATCTCCCGTCATCCGTGCATGCTCGATGAACCTTATCGTGTTGGGAAGCGATGATGCCGGAACGGAAGGAATCCTGGATGAGCTGAGCAACGAACACCCCGCCCGGACATTTCTGATTTCAGCAGAGAGCGATCTCTCGACCAAGTCTGTAGAAGGATGGGTCGCGGCCCGTTGCTCAATTCCCTTACCAGGTGAGAAGCAGGTTTGTTGTGAGCAGATTCACCTCCGGGGAGGAGACGATGCCGGAGAAAAGATTTCGAGCGTTGTGTCCTCGTTGCTTGTGCCGGACGTTCCGGTTGTTCTCTGGCGGCGAACACCGAACAGAGCCCATGATGATCTGTTCGCGATTCTCAAACCCCTGTGCGATTTTACGATTCTTGACTCCGCCCGTGAAGGCAACCTGACAACAAACCTCGACTTGTTGCAGAAGGGTGATGACGGACTGTTCGGAGATCTTGCGTGGGAACGCCTTGATCCGTGGCGCCACCTTTTCGCGCACATCTTCGATTCAGCCGCGGCACTGAATGAGCTCGATGACCTCACGAAGATCCGGATCGTGTATGCGGAGGATCCCAATACCCGGATGTCCGGACTTCCCTCCGCTCTGCTGTTTGCAGGCTGGCTTTGCCAGGCATTGGATCTGCGTGGTGAGAAGGGAATTGGGATTGTCAGCACGGGCGAGACGGGAGGGGAATTGACGAAGGGCGAAACCACGGTTAACCTTGCCATCGTCGGCGAATCGCGCGCCTGCGAAGAACCTGGACCTCTTCTTTCGATTGCCCTTGAGTTCAATCGCACGAGTCTTCTCCTTTCGGCGAGCGGTCACTGTTTTCAATGTGTTCGGGTTTCGGAAGACCGTAAGCGCCGGAAGACCCGCATGCCGCTCCGGAGTGCAGGAGACACAGACCTTCTCTCGCGCCTGTTGATTGAGCTCGATGCCGATCAACTACATCGGAAGAGCCTGCTTGCTCTTTCCAAAAATCTCAACCCTCAGGCATGATCCCTGGTCTCACGGTCTTCCGGGATCAGGACATCCTTGCAGAGGCAGCGGCAAAGTTTATTGTTCAGAAGCTTTCGATGGATGTTGCAGCTCGTCGGAAGGCAAACCTTGTCCTGTCAGGAGGTAATACTCCACGTGCGGTCTACGAAAAGCTTGGGTATGCAGCGGATGAAACGGGGCTCGATTGGAGGAATGTTCATTTGTTCTGGGGTGATGAGCGATGTGTTCCGCCTGACCACCCCGAAAGTAACTACCGAATGGTGCAGGAATCGTTGCTTCAATCCATCAGTATTCCGGAAGGTAATGTACATCGAATCAAATGCGAATCCTCACCGGCTGATGCCGCCACGCAGTACAGCAGTGAGATGCGGGAACATTTCAGCTTAAAGGGCGACACCATTCCTTCATTTGATCTTGTCCTTCTGGGAACAGGCGAGGATGGTCATGTTGCATCAATTTTTCCAGGGAGTTCTGCCGAAACCGAAATGGATTATCTTGTGACGTCAACGTTTGTCGAAAAGCTGCAGGTGAATCGCATTACAATGACGTTGCCGGTCCTAAAAAACGCGGCTGAGATCCTCATCCTGGTTGCTGGCAGAGCAAAGGCCCGGATTCTCAGAAGCCTCTTCCTCGATGAGAATCTTCGCCTTCCGGTTCATCAGATCCGCAGCGCGTCGGGGAAAGTGCAATGGTTTGCTGATCGTGATGCTGCGAGTATGCTGCCCGAAGGGATCGCTGAATGATATTGGCCGGTGACATTGGAGGCACAAAAACCAACCTTGCGTATTTCCAGATGGCCGAAGGCAGACTGCGGGTTGTGCGAGACTTCAGCTATCCGAGCCAGGAGTTTGATTCCCTCGAAGAGGTTGTGGAGAAGTTTCGCACTGCATTTCCCGCTGAAATAAAGGCGGCTGCGTTCGGGGTTGCCGGGCCTGTGGTGGACGGACGAACTGAGGCAACGAACCTCTCGTGGATCGTGGATTCGAGAAATTTGGCTGGAATGCTTAACCTCGAGCAGGTCGGGTTGATCAATGATCTCCAGGCAACGGCATACGGGATTCTTCAACTCGGTGACGAGGACATGCTTGTCCTTAATAAGGGTGTACCGCAAAGAAATGCCACCATTGGGGTTATTGCTGTCGGGACAGGATTGGGTGAAAGTGCGCTTGTGTGGGACGGGAAGAGGTACCATGCGATTGCTTCCGAAGGCGGACACTCGGATTTCGCTCCCCGTAATGAAACCGAAATCGAGGTACTTCGCTTTCTGAAACGCGAACTCCACCGGGTCAGCTACGAGAGGGTGCTCTCCGGGCCGGGCCTCAGAAACCTTTACCGGTTTTTCCGATCAGGTTCCGGATCCGCTGAGCCGGAATGGCTGACTCAGGCAATGGCGAACGGTGATGCTTCAGCAGCCATTTCCGATGCAGCGCTGAACGGAAAGGATATCGTTTGCAACCAGGCTCTCGATGCATTTGTGTCGCTTTATGGCGCTGAAGCAGGAAACCTTGCCCTGAAGTTTCTTACGACCGGCGGATTTTTTGTCGGCGGAGGGATCGCGCCGAAGATCCTGGCAAAACTCCGCGGTGGAGCGTTCATGAAAGAGTTTCTGGACAAGGGACGCTATTCTCCTCTACTTACGAACATCCCCGTTTCTGTGGTCCTCAACGACAAAACGGCGTTGCTTGGGGCTGCACAGTATGCCCTGATGCTTCAGGTGCGCCCCCTGGTTCTGTGAGACGGATTCTTCCCGGATTCCCATGAATAAGCCTGTTCTCAGGACGAAACCGCTCGAGTTCGACGAATTAAGTGTTGGGATAATGCTGGAGAGGGCGCGGACATTTCGCCAACAGCTTGGGCTCCGCCGAACAGTAAGAGAGTTCTCATCCAGACGTATTCCCATGGAGATGCTTGAGGATATCATCCTCACGGCCGGATCGGCTCCGTCGGGTGCAAACAAACAACCCTGGAAGTTCGTGGTGGTGGATGACCCTGAGCTGAAAAAGCAAATCCGGATTGCAGCGGAGAAGGAGGAGAAGGAGAGCTACGAGCACCGGATGCCGCAATCCTGGCTGGATGATCTGGCGGAATTAGGGACAGACTGGCACAAAGAATTCCTGGAAATTGCCCCGGCCCTGATTGTGGTGTTCAAGGAGCGCTACAGAGTGGAGGATGGTATTCAGAAGAAGAACTATTACACTGAAGAATCGGTGGGAATTGCATGCGGGTTTCTTCTCGCGGCAATCAATAACGCCGGGTTGGTGTCATTAACCCACACTCCGAGTCCGATGAATTTTCTGCAGAAGATCCTCATGCGCCCGCCGAACGAGACGCCGTTTCTCTTGATTCCTGTTGGGTACCCGGCTGAGAATGCGATGGTTCCCGATATTCGCCGAAAGTCACTCGACGAGATCATGGCTTTGAATGTTCGGTCCAGTCGGGGTTGAATATATTCAACCCCACAAAAAAACATCAGAGTCTCCTGTCGGGGATTTGACTGAGTATTCTGAATCTTGTTGGGGTTTGATTAATCAAACCCCAACAGAAACATCTCCAACGAACAACAATCAAATTGGGACACTACCGTTCAGTCCACTCACTTTGATAGTTGTTGTATTGTGCCTATATTGCCGTATTGACTCAAGACAGAACCCTCACTGATTCCGCATTCTCCATCTGATGCCCACTCTCGCTGCAATTGATGTTGGATCCAACGCATTCCGTCTCCTCATCGGAACGGTCGAGGCCGACCGCAAAGTGACGATCGTTGAATCCGTGCGTGATCCCGTCCGCCTCGGCCAGGATGTCTTCACAAAAGGGGAAATTCCTGAGGAAACCATCGATCGCGCAGTGGAGGCATTCGTCCGGTTCAGGCAGATCATCGATCAACACGGGGCGAAATGGATAAAAGCTGTAGCCACCAGTGCAACGCGGGAGGCATTGAACAGCGACCTTTTTGTAGACCGCGTCGCGCAGGCTTCAGAAATTGAGCTGCAGGTGATCGGGCCTGAGGAAGAGGCAAGGTTGATCCACCTCGCGGTTGCCCAGAGTATACCCCTTGCAGGAAAACTCGGAATGCTGGTTGATATCGGCGGCGGCAGCGCAGAGATCACACTGACCTCCGACGGACAGATCATGACCACGGAAAGTTTTCGCATGGGGGCCGTGCGTTTGTTGCAGGTTCTCGAGGAAAAGAAGAGGGGAGAAAAGAACTTCAATCAGCTTGTCCGTGAGTATGCCGATGCTGCGCATAGGAGGATTAAGAAGGAAGTCGGCAACCGTACCATCGATATTTGCATCGGAACAGGAGGGAACGTTGAATCCCTGGGGGACCTCCGGAAAGAGTTCTTCGGGAAGGACAGTGATAACCTGATCACCGTGGACGAACTGGATACGCTGGTGAAGAAGCTGCAGGGGATGACGTTTGACCAGAGGATCCAGGAACTTCGCCTTCGGCCCGATCGTGCCGATGTCATCGTTCCGGCCGCGATTGTGATTCAGAAGATCCTCAAGGTTGCAGGCGTTACAGAGATGCACATTCCGAGTGTCGGGTTGAAGGACGGCCTCCTGATCGATATGATCCAGGAGCTCTATGGGGAGAAAAAGGCCGCGCGCCGTGACCAGGTAATGGCCTCAGCGCTCCAAATCGGGCGCAAGTATCTGTTCGACGAACAACATGGTGTAACGACCGCGACACTCGCGGTGAAGTTGTTCGATGAGACGCGTCAGCTGCACGGCCTCAGTCTTGAGTACCGACTCCTGCTGGAAGTTGCCGCCCTTCTTCACGACATTGGCCATTTCATCAACATGACCGGACATCATAAACACACGCAATATCTCCTGAACGTGACTCCCATCATCGGACTGAATGCAGCTCAGATGTCCATTGTCGCAAATGTTGCCCGTTACCACCGAAAATCATTTCCGAAACCGCAGCATGAGTATTACCGATTGCTTTCATCGAAGGACCGTGTCGTGGTTTCAAAACTTGCGTCGCTGCTCCGGCTCGCAGACGCGATGGACAACGAACACTCTTCGAGAGTGACCGACTTTGAAGTGGAATACAAGAAACCGAAAATGATTCTCCGGTTGAAGGGAGAGGGAGACGCGCTGCTGGAGAAATGGTCGCTCGCCAGAAAGTCTGATCTCTTTGCGAGTGTCTTCAGCACGAAAGTTGTGGTGGAGGAGTAGAGGATGTCGGTTTCCACCACCGTGATATCCCGGAGTGCACCGACGTTCGCCGAACGGCTGCTTGCATCATTTGATCAGCGGTGGGAGAAGTACCGGCGCGAGTTAAAGCGTTGCCAGAAGACATGCTCGGAAAAAGCGGTGCATGATCTCCGGGTCGCAACGCGCAGGTTGATATCCTCAATAGACATCATGCTGATTGCCGTTGAGGACAACCGCCTCGGAAAACTCCGCCAGGCGTTACGCAAGCGATTCAGGGAGTCCGGCGCCCTCAGAGATGTTCAGGTCCAGCTTGTCCGCCTCGAGAAGGTACGCGACAAATATCCGGAGCTGGAGCAGTTCTATACTCTTCTTCTCCTTCGTGAGAAGCGGATGCTGAAAAACCTGGAAAAGGAAGCTCGCAAGGTGCGTATCGGCACGCTTGATCAACAGGTGAGAGAGAGCAGGATCCACCTTCTCCGGAGCCTTGAGGAACAGAGTGCCGTCGCGAAAACAGCAGTAACCGGCGCCGCTGCCGCTTCATTTCTCAGGACAGTCGCGTTGCTTGGGAAGGTCGATCCGGAAGCCCCGGACACAATCCACAACCTTCGGATCTCGTTCAAGAAACTCCGCTACATCGTGGAATCGCTTCAGCATGTGCTTCCGGGAATTTCGCCTGCCCTTCTGAAGGCAATGAATCAATATCAGTTGCGCATGGGTCTGATTCAGGACCTTGAGGTTTTCAGCGAAACGTTCAGAAGATACCTGACGAAGGTCAGAAAAGGCTCGCGGATCAATTTCCTGCCGTTCCAACAGGAGCTTACCCGGGAGCGACAGGTCCTTGTTGCGGAATTCCTTGAACATGCCGGCGAAGTGCATGAATTCTGGACAATGAAAGACTCTTCAGGCCACAGGAAAACACCATCCAGCAGCATTCAACAACGGGTGATCTGATGGAACTCTATATTCTTCGGCATGGCATTGCGGTTCCACATGGTGCACCGGGGTTCGACAAAGACAGTGATCGACCGCTGACCCCCGAAGGTGTTAAGAAAACGGCCCGGATAGCGAAAGCAATGAAATCGATGCGCATATCGTGCGATATCATTCTGACGAGCCCCTTTCCAAGGGCTCTGCAAACTGCGGAGATTGTTGCAAAGGAGCTCGGGATGAAAAAGAACCTGTTGCTGACACAGCACCTGGCTGTCGGGGGAGATCCTGAACAACTTATCGAAGAAATTCAATTGAAGCATTCCCCAAAGAACGGAATCATGATCGTTGGTCATGAGCCATACCTCAGCCTGCTCATGTCTGTCCTCCTCTCAGGCCAGGCAAATCTCGACATTACATTGAAGAAGGGGGGGCTCGCAAAGCTGGCTCTCGAGGAACTGACCTATGGTCGTTGCGCCACACTGGAATGGCTCCTCACTCCGAGGGCCATGGTGCGGCTCGTGTAAGCCTGTGGCCTCCCGGGCATTGAACCGCATGACATTGTTCTTGCTGCTGCCAATCATGCTTCTTCTTTCTGCATGTTCCGGAAATGATCAACCGGATCCCGGTGTTCCCATGCCTCCCCGAGCCCCTGTTTCTGACTCCGTCGCATCCACGTCGTGGCTCTCACGTTATGACATCGCTGAGAAAACACCGCAGACTCACAAAGTGTCGAACAAGCTCCGCGAGGTTTCAGGCCTTGCGATTTCTGCAGACGGACGGCTTCTCGCGCACGACGATGAGGATCCGATCGTCTATGTCCTCAGTTTCGCCAGCGGAGAAATACTCAAACGGTTTACCGTTGGCAGCGGATTCATGGAGATGGACTTTGAGGGAATTGCAACAAAACAGGACACGATCTTCCTCGTGAGCAGTAGCGGAGAAATTTTCGCATTCCGTGAACCGGGGGATCGGGAGCATACAGATTTTGTTTTGTATCGGACTCCGCTCTCGGAGAAGAATGACGTCGAAGGACTTGAGTACGATCCTGTGACGGATTGTCTTCTGCTGGCATGCAAGGGCAGCCCCGGGAAGGGCTATGAGGGAAACAAGGCAGTGTATGCATTTTCTCTCAAGGCGAGGTCGATGGAAGCTGCACCTCGTTACTTGATTCCAACTCAGGGTGAGAAAGGGAAGAAACGCAAGGGAGTCTTCAGTCCATCGGGCATTGCGCTGCATCCGGAAAGCGGAACCTTCTTTATTCTCTCTGCGGAGTCAAGGCAAATCATCGAGCTCGATCGGCAGGGTGTGGTCCTTGCGCTGGAGGAAATCCCTTCGGAGACAAACAGTCAGCCCGAAGGAATTACTTTTGCACCTGATGGCTCGATGTTGATTGCGAATGACGGGCAGGGAGAGCAGGGTACAGTCACGGTGTATCCTGTCAAGCCTCTGAAATAATTTGTGGACGGAATGTCTCACTCATACACAAAAACAAAGATCGTTTGCACGCTCGGACCGGCGACCAACACCGTTGACCGGATAGCGGGATTGATTGAGGCGGGCATGGATGTTGCGCGGCTCAATCTTTCCCATGGGTCTCACGAGGAGCATCTTGAAGTTATCAGGAATGTCCGCAAGGCAGCAGAGCAGGTGCATCAGGAAATAGGGATAATCCTCGACCTGCAGGGGCCGAAGATACGGATCGGCAAGATTGCAGCGGGGTCCGTGCGGCTCACTGCGGGTAAAGAGTTTGTGATTACAACTGAGAACGTTGAGGGAAACGAGGAACGCGTTTCGACGACGTACGGCAACCTGACAGGCGATGTGAAAGTCGGAGACAGCGTACTGCTTGATGACGGCAGGATAGTACTCAGAGTCACAGAGGTCGTTCCTCCGGATGTCCGTTGTGAAGTGATCACGGGAGGAGAACTGAGTTCTTCAAAAGGGATCAATCTCCCTGGCGTTGAAGTGAGCGTGCCATCGCTGACGGAGAAGGACTTGGATGACCTGGTGTTCGGGATTAACAACGAGGTTGACTTTGTCGCGCTCTCATTTGTCCGGTCAGCGGCAGATATTGCCGAACTGCGGAAGGCAATTGTTGAAAGAATCCCGGGAGGGCGCTATCTCCCGGTGATCGCTAAGATCGAGAAGCCGGAGGGAGTGAAGAACATCGATGCTATCATTGCGAACGCAGATGGAATCATGATTGCGCGGGGTGATCTTGGGGTAGAGCTTTCTCCGGAGGATGTCCCGGTCCTTCAGAAAAGGATCATCAGGAAATGCAACGAGGCTGGCAAGCCGGTGGTCATTGCAACCCAAATGCTGGAGTCGATGATCCACAGTCCGACGCCGACGAGGGCCGAAGCAAGCGATGTTGCCAATGCTGTGTTTGACGGTGGTGACGCAGTGATGCTGAGTGGCGAGACCTCGGTTGGTGAGTATCCGTTGGAAGCGGTCAGAATCATGGACAGAATTGTACGACGGGTGGAGGGAGAGGTTGAGCGGGGTGAGCGGATCCTCGACCGCCCTCTCGGCCAGGTTGAAAGTCGCCGCGAAGCGCTCGGACGGGCTGCCTGTGTCCTTGCAGAACAAATGGGTGCCGCCGCCATTGTCACCATAACCCATTCCGGGAACAACGCAAGAATCGTTTCTCGTTACCGTCCGTACATACCCATCATTGCGGTGACAGACCGTGTAAAGGTGGTCCGTCGATTGAAGCTCGTCTGGGGTATCCGTTCGCTGCTGGTGGACAGCAGCGACGATAATTCAGACCTGGGGGTTGGGAAAATACGCGACAGAATGATCCAGCTGGGACTTCTAAAGGAAGGTGACCATGTCGTCGTTCTTGCCGGTCAGCCCCTGTTTGCGAAGGGTTCAACAAGTTTTGTGAGGGTGGAGAAGGTGTAGTTCTCTGCAACCTTTGGGGGGTTCATCCGACTATTAAGCCGATGTCGGTATCCGGCGCGGCAGCATAGGGAATGCGCCTGCCCCCGCAAGGGTAGGAGAAGGTGGTTCGAATCCACTCCGCGTCTCTGGGATTATTGGATTTTCCTTTCAGAGATTGTTCCTTCCGGCAAGGAGAAGTTGCCTCATCACCATGCCGATTCCAACCAGCTGAATGTCCGCATTTCGCCTGTCTGTTCTGCATGTGAGCCCGATGCGGGTCAGGCTGACCTGGTGCGAAGCCTCGCAGTCAACCAGCCGACGCCAAATGAGATGGATGTCCCGAGCGGGACATACCAGGTCCAGGCGAGATTTGAGCCAGTGAAGACCAGAGCCATGATTCCGATCCCCACAAGGAATCCGACGATTGCGTCGACCTCTCCCACGCTTCGGGCAAGAATGCCCAGCAGAAAAACACCGAGTAATCCGCCGTATGTTACGGAGGCAATGCTGAGCGCCAGCTCAACAAGAAACCCGGTTCTGTAGGAGATGAAGAAAATCGCCACGCCGACAAGAAGTGCGCACCAGAGCAGCGAAGCAATGCGGGAGATCGTGAGGTCGCTTATCGTGGAACGGCGTTGCTTCGCAAAGGGAAGGTAGAGGTCATGCACAGTCGCCGAAGCCAGGGAGTTTACCGATCCCGAGAGGGTCGACATGGCTGCTGCCAGCAGACCGGCGACAATCAAACCGGACAATCCGGATGGTATCTGCTCAACGATAAACTTCGGGAAGATCTCGTCCGCGTTCGTGAGGCCGATTTCCTGCAGGCTCGCTCCGCCGTAGAACTGGTAGAGCAGGACGCCGAGGACGAGGAAAAGCGCAAACTGAAGGATGATAATTACTCCGCTGCCAATCAACGCCTTACGGCTTCCTTCAAGCGAGCGGATAGTAAGCAGTCGCTGGACAATGATATGGTCCGTTCCATGCGAAGCCATTGAAAGGAAGGCCCCGCCCAGTATCCCGGCGGGCAATGTGTACGGGGCAGCAAAGAATTCGCTGAGCGAAAGATCGAACCCTGAGCGAATAATCGAAAGTTTGTCGGCCGGGAGGCCACCGAAACCCGATGGAAGTCCGGAAAGAAGGACGATTGCCGCGCCGACGGCTCCACCGAGATAAATGAACATCTGGATGACGTCCGTCCAGATCACTGCGCGGACCCCGCCTGCGTAGGTGTATGCCAGAGTGATGACGGCAAGGATCACAATGGCAACAACGTAGACCTGTTCCGTCGGGACATCAGAAAACTGGTTCCATCCGGCAAGCAGCAAGGCAAGTGGAATGGCCGTCGCGAACAGTCGCACACCATCGGCGAAGACCCGTGTAATCATGAAGACAACACTGGAAAGCTTGCGCATCCCGGGCCCAAATCGATCACCAAGTAATTGGTAAGCCGTGACCAGATCGCCCCTCGAATATGCCGGTAGCAGGATCACGCTAATGATGATGCGGCCGACCAGGTAACCAAAGGTTACTTGCAGGAAGTTGAGATTTGTAACGTAGGCCAGGCCGGGGATGCTGATAAAGGTGAGGGTGCTGGTTTCAGTTGCAACGATGGCGAAACACACAGCCAGCCAGGGAATCTTACCGTGCCCGAGGAAGTAATCGGAGGTATCGCGCTGTTTCCCACCAGCGACAACGCCGACGACGGCGATGAGGAGCAGATAACCGGCAACGATGTAGTAGTCGAGGGTATTGAATCCCATCGGGAGTCGGGATCAGTGTCCCGCGGGGCGACCCGCGCTTCCCCCGATTTCGAAGACCCTGTCGAGCATGGAAATCTTGAGCAGGCTGGAGACTTTCTCGTCGACGTTGATCAGTTGCACTTTTCCGCCATGTTCCCTCATTTTCCGCTCAGCGATGAGAAGTGCGCTGAGGCCGCTGCTGTCACAAAAATCCACCTCCTCAAGGTCTACCACAAGTGATGTGACCTTTGGTTTGCAGAGGAGCAGGAATTCGCCCTTCAACTCCGAGGAAACGGCCGAGTCGAGTTTTCTTCCCTTCAACCTGACCGTAACCGACGTACCGTTTTTCTCTACGTCGAATTTCATGTCGCCTCCTTCAAAACTTTTTCAGGAAGTGCGCAAGCCGGCTGTAAATCAACTTTCGTGCAAGGGACATATCAGGACGAACGAGAAAGTTGAAGTAGCTTTCCGCATATGGACGCTGGAAACCAACCCGGATTTTCGCGCCACTTGCCCTACAAATATAGGCGGGGGGAAGAAGGAAGTCAAGGTTGAGATCAATCGCCAGGTCGATTGACCTGCCCGCGATGCGCTCGTAGAGTTCCTTTCTCGGCAGGTTGAGAAAGCTGAGTTCGTCAGGACGGTAATGAATGATGGTGCTTCGCGGAAGGAGTCGCATCATGTCGACCGCATGATCACTGGAGACGACGGTGATGTATTGTCCGTCGAACTTCTCGATCAACAAGTCGGTGACGCTGCGAAAAGAATGAGGGTCATTGTCGCCAAAGGGAAGCACGACCATGACCGCTTTCGAGGCCGACAGTGCTCCCGAAAAGGACACCATGCTGTCTGGCATCTGGCGGAAACGGTACCGGGCGAGGTAGTGGCCGGCTTTCAGTTGAAGCTGCTCGATCATGATGGGTTCCCGGACACCAGCGATTCAAGTTCTGTTTCTGAGAGAACGGCGATGTTGAGCTTCCGGGCCTTCTCCAGTTTTGACCCTGCGGATTCGCCGGCGACAAGATAGTCGAGGTTCTTGCTGACAGTGGAAAGGACCTTACCGCCGTGGGCGAGGATCAGTTGCTTGATTTCTTCCCTGCTGTACCGGGAGAGGGTGCCCGTCACGACAAATGACTTTCCGCCAAGAGAGTCTCCTATCTTCGTTACTTCACCCTCCAGAAGCAGGCCGGCCTTCCTGAGGCGCCTGATGATTGCTCTGTTCTCGGGGTTCCGGAAAAAGCTAACAACGCTACTGGCAATCTCCGGGCCAATGGCCTGTGTATCGAGAAGGCTTTCCTCGGAAGCACCCTCAAGCAGATCCATCGATGGGAAGCGTTGTGCCAGAAGATTTGCCACGCCCGCACCGACATGGTTGATTCCGAGGCCAAAGAGGAGACGGTGAAAAGGCCTGGTCTTGCTTTTTTCAATAGATCCGAGAAGGTTCTCGGCACTTTTCTCTCCCCATCGATCAAGATCAACAAGCTTATCACGATGTTTATAGAGATCGTACAGGTCCGCACAGGTCCTGGCCAGCCCAAGCTGGACGAGCTGGTTAACCGCTGCTTCTCCCAATCCTTCAATGTCCATTGCGCCCCGATGGGCAAAATGCTCTATCCTTCCTCTGATCTGCGCGGGGCATTCGACGTTCACACAATAGAAATTCACCTCATCGCCGGGACGCGAGAGACTCTGTCCGCATTCCGGGCACTGTTCCGGCATTCTGAACTTTTTCAGGTTCTTCGGACGTTTCTCTTTCACCACTTCGATGATCTTCGGGATCACGTCGCCCCCTCGTTCCACAACGACCGTGTCGCCGATACGCAGATCGAGTTCCTTAACATAGTCGGCGTTATGCAGTGTTGCCCGGCTTACGGTTGCTCCTCCGATAAAAACGGGTTCGAGGACTGCAACCGGAGTGATTGCTCCGGTGCGCCCCACCTGGAAAAGGATATCTTTCAGGCGTGTTTCCGCTTTGCGCGAGGAAAACTTGAATGCGAGGGCCCATCGCGGGCTCTTGGCGATTGTTCCGATGCGTCTTTGCTCTTCGAACGAGTCCACTTTGACGACGATGCCATCGATCTCATACGGCAACTCATCGCGTTTCAATTGCCATTCCCTCCACTCATCAATCGCTTCATCAATAGTCCGGCAGAGGTTGGCGTGCTCGTTTACGGGAAATCCCAGTTCCCTCATCTCCCGGAGACTTGCAAAGTGGCTTCCGCCACTCCTCTGGCGCGAGAGGAGGGAATACGCAAAGAAGCGCAACGGACGTTTCGC
>Ga0105340_1000700_pt1 | contig 15804 bp, 14 predicted proteins | sample EasRivMeERMLT700_FD_89676 | JGI IMG/M metagenome (GOLD analysis project Ga0105340, IMG submission 89676) | Soil microbial communities from meander-bound floodplain in the East River, Colorado, USA - East River MetaG ERMLT700 | ecosystem: Environmental > Terrestrial > Soil > Floodplain | place...
ACCACTCACAAGGCAGACCGTGGCGGGGCGGCCATTCGGAAGGCTACTTAGGACACCGATCAACGATTTTAATGCGCTCGGCTTCGCCGATGGCGGGGGAAAGGGAAACCTGCGTAACAAATTGCCGATGAATTAGTTGCGTCGAAATCACGCCCACGAGTGCCATGGAATCAGCCTCACCAAGCGTTGGGCTGTGCTCAGCTTTGGCTGCGAGTTGCGAGACTGCGGCAGGGTTGAACAGACCAGATGAGCGAATGGCCTCCGGCTGCAGCAGTTCGTGGACATAGTCCAACCGGGCGTCGTTGAAAAAGCTGCGGTGAATAGGTGCGCGGTACGCTCGTTTGCCACGAGACAGGATTTCCGCCGGGAGCCATTCTTTAGCGACCTGGCGAAGGAGATATTTTTCGGTCAAACCATTAAGCTTCAGCCGAGACGGCAGGCGCGTGCAAATCTCGACTACCCGGTAATCAAGAAAGGGGAACCGGCCTTCAACGGAGTGCGCCATAGCGGGGCGGTCACCCTGGGCGGCGAGGAGATATTGAGACAAAAAAGTTGTCACTTCGAGGTATTGTGCTTTCTCAAGGGGCCCCCAATTGGCGAAACGATCCGGAACTTGGATGTCGCGGTCGCTGCCATTGCGCTCGCGCCGGATAGTTTCGCTGAGTTCGGCTGAAAAGAGCCGACAGGTGCGACGATTGTTCTTCCACCTGATGGAATGAGAATAATCCGCGCGATCGGTTTCCAGAAGGCCGGCGCCAAAGAAGGCTTTCAAGTAGGCCGGGCCGGTAGCGTTTAAATCAGCGATATCCGAATACAAACGCTGCAGGAGCTTTGGTCGGCGCGACGAGTTGGGCTGGCGCGCCCAGAAGCGGCGAACCATCGTTTCCTTAAAGATGTCGTAACCGGCCAAAAACTCATCAGCCCCTTCGCCCGTCAAAACCACTTTGTATTTCCGATCGCGAACGAGCTTTGAAAGGAGAAACATCGGAGCGGGGCCAGTGCGCATTAGTGGTGATTCAGTGTGCCAAATGACTTCAGGAAACACTCGACCGATGTCCGCATGAGTGGCGTAAACGACCTGGTGGTCCGTGCCGAGGAACTCGGCCATGCGTTTTTGATGAACACTTTCGTCAAATTTTGGATCACTGAATGCGATCGAAAACGTGTCGAGGCGACTATGACCAATGTGCTTAATAATTGCCGCAATGGTGGAGGAGTCGAGACCGCCGGAGAGGTATGCGCCGACGGGAACATCAGCGCGCAAGCGGATCCTCGTTGCGTCGATGAGCAACGAGCGGAACTGCTCGATGTACTCAGCTGAATTTTGTGACCCCTGCGGTTCATTACGGTCTCGGAAGTTCAATTCCCAATACGGGGCAATATCTATTCTGTCATTTCGAGCGAGCAGATAGTGGCCTGGCGGCAGGCTAAGAATCCCCCGAAAACAAGTTCGTGACCCGAGAGCGCTCCAGTACGTGAATACCTGGTCGAGGGCCACGGGGTCCAACTCAGCCGAAACGCCGGGATGAGCCAACAGGGCCTTGATTTCCGAACCAAACACCAATCCACCGTCAACTCGCGTGTAGAAGAGGGGCCGGACACCGAGACGGTCCCGAGCCAGAAAGAGTGAGCCGTCGCGCTCGTTATAAATGGCGATGGCAAACTGGCCATTGAGCCGAGAAAGACACTTTGGCCCGAGGTCTTCGTAAAGGTGCAGAATGACTTCGGTGTCGGTGTGGGTCGAGAAACGGTGGCCGCGCGCTTCCAGTTCAGCGCGCAGCTCTACGTAGTTGAACACTTCGCCGTTATATACAATCCAGAGCGAGCCATCTTCATTGCCAATTGGCTGTTGTCCCCCGGAGAGATCGACGATGCTGAGGCGAGCATTGCCAAGCGCGACGTCCCGTCCGAGGTAAATGCCAAATTCATCCGGGCCTCGATGGCGAATCATTCCAAGCATCTGCCGAACAATGGCGTCGGCAGATCTGTCCGCTGCACGCCCCTTAAAAGTCCCGGCAATACCACACATGCGAATTTGTCAGCAGATTGAGAAAACTTTGCGGTCTATGCCTCGTCGTCGTTGATTTGCTCGACCAGCGCGGGAGCGGCATGCAGGTAACGGGCCATGCGGCGTTTGCCATCGATGTCGTGAAGAACACGTTCAACCTGCTCAGCCGAAAGACCGACTGCAGGACCGATTTCAGCCGCTGAGTATCCTTGATTTTTTCCGAAGAGCACCAAGTCCATTTTCTGGTAAGGCAAGGAAAAGTAAAATTCCTCCTGGCTCTGTGGAAGTGAGTAGGTGTCCGTCGTTGGGGGGCGATTGCGAATATTTTCAGGCAGCTTCAGGAAGGCAGCCATCTGGTAAACCTGGGTTTTGTAAAGATGAGCAATCGGTTTCACATCGGCAGCACCATCGCCCAGTTTCACAAAGAAGCCTTGATCGTATTCCAGCCGGTTTGGCGTGCCGGCAACGACGAAGTTTAGCCGGTCGGCATGATAATATTCGAGCATCTTGCGCGAGCGCTGTTTGAAATTGCTCGCCGCCACGATCCCGAGGTAGGCGTTCAGGTCGAGACGGGTCTCGGTCGTTTGGCCGTTCGGGTATTGGACCACCAGCGTAAAGAAACGGTATTTATCGTCGTCCACCACCGATGGCAGCACGATTTTGCTTTTGCACGCGGGCGTGTAATCCGGCACGACAGAACGGATGGCCTCATCGCGACGCTTATAGCAGCCGGAAGCTTCCAGAATGGAGGTGATGTCTTCGTGCGCGTAATCAACGCCAAGATGCTCCGCCAGGCCGCGGCTCAACTTAAGTGTTTCGCCGGCGGAGTCCTGCTCCGGCATGAGCAACCCGAACACGCGTTCTTTCCCTAACGCGCGGACTGCCAACGCGGCGACGACGCTACTGTCAATGCCGCCGCTCATTCCGACCACCACGCCTTTCTTTTTGAACCGGCGAAGCGTGTCTCGAAGCCCGGCGCCAATTCGGTCTGCCTCCTGTGCCAGATCCAGTTTCAGCAGGTCCGCCGTGAAAGTTTTTTGGTTCATAAAGGTTGACTCTGGTTCTTTAAAGGTACTGCGGTATGAATGCCGAAATCCAGCCTGCTTTTTCTTCAGTGTCGATCAATTCAACACTGAGATGTCCGGCAAAGAAAAAGGCAATTTGGTGATTGTTGAACGCCTCTCCCGGCTCAGGAGGCACGATAAAATGCGCTCCTTTCGCGGCCAGGTCAGCAACTGTTTCTGAAAGATCCTTGCAGCGAAAGCAAAGATGGTGCAGGCCGCCTCCGCGTCGGGCGAAAGCAAAGATCGGCGAACTCGGCTCCGACGGTTCGACCAATTTCACAGGCAGGGAATCAGCTTTCGAGAGAAACACTATCTTCAGCTTCTGACGGGTATTGAGAACCACGTCCGAGTTCTGATGATAGCCGAAAAGCTTTTCCCAGCTTTGAATGCCTTCTTCCAGAGAAGGAACTACGACTCCAATGTGATCCAAGACCATGAATAATCACCCTATTAAACGTCCGCGGATTGCTTCGCTCAGGCCGCCTTTTCAGATACTTTGCGGGCCGCGAATGCAGCCGCGCGATTCACACTATCGAGATTTTCCGGCACCATTTCCTGGTCCTGCACCTTGACGCCGTATGTGCTCTCAAGAAACGTAACCAGCTCAAGAACGCCGGTGGAATCCAAAATCCCACTCTCCATGAACGAGGTCTCGTCTTTGAGAGAGCTTTCGTCCCCAAAAAGGAAGTTCGATACAATGTAACTGCGTATCTCTTGAGTATATTTTGTCGTTTCCATAGATAAATGTTTCGAGGATGCTGCGCGCCCTTAGTTAAGCCACCGCTAAAAAAAATGGGGGGCCGGCGACCCGGATAAATCAGCCCGACGAATGGCCTGGTTCAGGAATGGGACTAACGCTTGTGCAGCCTTTCCATTGCCCTCGCCGAAAGCTGCGCCTTTGGCTCGGAACCCATTGTTCGGGAAGCATGACTTGAACATGATGATTTGATTCCGCCGGCCACAAATATAGGCCGAACCCTGAACGTCGCAAGGCAGGATTTCGTCCATCTGATCGCGGAACCTGGGAAGCCAGTCGAAGATATCGGTGTTTTGGCCAATTCGAGACCCTGTGAGGCTTCATGGACGGACGCGGCAGCGGTTTTGTTCCAATAGCGCACGCAAGCGGCCGCCATTGGAATCAGACTTGAGAATGCAATTCTGCCCAACAGCGAGTGCAAATGAGCCAGAAGGTCCAGCGATCTTTCGGGTGATTGAACAAAAAATGCGGAGAGGGCGAGACGCTGCGCGGGGGGCGCCATCCGCCTGAGCTTCCCTGCTTCGCGTGTTGCTCAAGATCATGCTGCGATCGCAGCCATCTCCGTCAGCTTGCGTTTGGCAACTTTACCGGACGCAGTATGCGGAAGAGCATCCAAAAACTCAACGGTTTCAGGGCATTTAAAGTTCGGCAGTCTGCGCCGACAGTGTTCGATTACTTCGGCGGCCGTAAGGGTTGCACCATGGACGGTGACCACAAAAGCCTTGATCGCCTCACCAAGAAGTTCGTGAGGAACGCCGATGACGGCGACCTCCACAACAACGGGGATTTCCGCAACAACATCCTCGACCTCCTTGGCACTGACCCGATTACCACCGGACTTGATCATCTCGCGCTCACGCTCGACAATAAAAATGAAACCGTCGGCATCCACTCGAGCCAGGTCCCCCGTGTGGAGTTTTCCACTGCGAAAATACTTCGCTGTCTCTGGCGTGTCGTTCCAATATCCAAGTGAGATGTTATCTCCCGAGGCAACGATCTCACCAACATCATCAGAACCCGGAGTCACAGGTGAGCCATCAGGCCTGAGCACTTCCAGTCGTGTGGATGGCAATCCCTTGCCGATCGAACCCAGTTTGTCTCTCAACCGTTCTGGAGGAAGATAACTGAGACGCGCCGTGGCTTCGGTCTGGCCATACATCAAGTAATATTTTATGTGTGGAAACGTTTGAAGGATTTCCTGGATAAACGGATTGTGCAGTTTGCCGCCGGCCTGTTGAAGCCAGCGCAAAGCTGGAAATTGCATATCTTTAAAGCGAGATTTGCGCAATAGTATTTGGTAGGTTGAGGGCACCCCGGCGAGGCCCGTGCACTCTCGAGCGGCAATATCTTCCAGGACCTTCTCAGGATAAAGGAATTGATTGTTCAATACCAGCGAGGCGCCAGCCATGAGATGACTGTGCAAGAGCGACAGCCCGAAGCAGTAGTGGAACGGGAGCACTACCATGACGCGGTCTGCGGACGTCAAGTCCATGTATGACACAATATCGGACGTGTTGCACTCGATATTGCGATGCGTAACCATGACTCCCTTTGGCTCTCCCGTGGAGCCAGAAGTGAACATCAACGCCGCGAGGTCGCGATCCGGATCAATTTGAGGCAGAGTCTTCGCATCCTGAAGAGTTGGCAAATCCCGAATGGCCGGTTCCGCAATCATCGGCACACTAAATTCCTCCAACCATGGCTTCAGTCGACCCGCGTACCGCCTGGACGCCAGCACTGCACCGAGACCAGCCTGACGCGCGATCTTTTCGAGCGTGTCGCGACCAGCATCCGTTTGAAATGGCACGACTGTGAAGCCAGCCCGGATAATGGCAAGATAGGCGATAACGAAAAACGGGCTGTTCTCACACCAGAGTCCAACACGCTCTCCCCTGGACATTCCCCGCACCAGCAGAGCCGAGGCAAGCCTCGACACTTCAGTACGCAACTCTGCGTAGGTGAGTGACACGTCCCCGCTGATCACTGCCGGACACCCGGCCTCTCCACGTGAAAGAAGAATTTCGACAACGTTCACAAGCGGCCTCGTGTTAGAAATTGACGTAGACGAACTGCGGGACGCCTCCGACGTCACCCGTAACCATGCGATTCAATAAAAAGACGATAATCCAAAATACCTGAAACGTGAATGCAATCAGGGTGTAATTCCCGATCAATAAAGCTTTCATTGTTTTCATATCTTCAGATCAATGTTGCAAACGCCACCACCAGATCGGATGCGAGTTGGGATACAAGTAATTTCATCTCGGCTGTGCTTAGGATAAAGCAAATCAAACCGATCGAATAGAATGTAAATGTGCCAATGACGCCAACTGCATAGCTAGGCTTTGATGTGAAATACCTGCGCATGACAGGATTTCGCATCTTGCGCTTCCATTTTTGATATATATTCAGGACCGACAAACCGAGTCCATGGTACAAGCCCCAAAGCACGAAGATCATGGTATCACCGTGCCAGATGCCACAGACGAGGAATGTCACAATAATCGCGCAGTTCGAGAGAAGAATCGGATTCTTCCTGAAGTAATCTATACTCCTTAATTTCTTGGATAAAGGCCAGTAAATATAGTCCGTAAGCCAACTAGTCAGAGACATGTGGAAATTCGCCCAGAGTTGCTGGATGTTCGGCTTAAGAAAGGGCCGATTAAAGTTCTCTGGCAGGACGAATCCCATGAGGCGCGCCGTGCCAACCGCCAGGTCTGTATATCCCGAAAAGTCGAAGTACAAGAACAAGGCAAACGCGTACAGACCGATAAGTATAAGCCAAATCGGCATTTCCTGAAGTGGAACGCCGAGATTCTTGAGCGTGTACGGGGACACGAGCACAGCCAGAACGGTCTTCTTGAAGAAGCCGAGGACGATCCGCTGGATACCGGGCAATGCATCCGCTCGGAATGAGCAAGCGCGCGCCGCAGCCGAGTTCTCGCAGAAATGATTATAGCGATGAATAGGGCCGCTGATGAATGAGGGAAAAAACAGCATGTAATTCAGAAAGTTAAGAAACGACGGGTTCTGAACACTGCGCCTATAAGCTTCTATCAAGAAATGCATCGCCCTGAAAGCGGTGTAGGAAATCCCGATGAGAAACACGAAGTCGCTCCCTCGAAAGCCGGCTGCGGATCGATTCAGGATAAAATCATGGAAAAATCGGTACTTAAAAAAAGCGAGTACAACAACATTAAGAGAGATGCCTATCGCCACGGAGAACTGGCGCGCTCTTGGCGTGGTCAAATGCGCCGAATTCAACAATAGTCTTGCGATGGCATAAGTGACGCCACAGACACCAAAGAGGAGGCCGAGCGTCGTCAAATTGAAGCGCGGCAGAGTGAGCAGCAAGCATGCGCTGCACGCCAGCAGGAGGCAATCCCGAAATCCTCCCAGTCGCGCAGTGAACCGATAGAGAAGGACGGCGATCGTGACAGCGCCCCAAAAAGGCAAACTCACATAGAATTCGCTGGAGGCGAACAGACGGACAAATTCAGACCACAACTCGTGCATGTTTTTCGTTTAAGTTTCTTTCAGTTCAATTTCGGAGGCGCAGCCCCTGCCTTCGAGGAGGTGCTGAGAATGTTGCTGTTGGAAGGCTTGAGAGCGGAATAAAGATACGCGCCGATAACCTCGCTGGTAGGGCCATTGAAATGAGCATCGCCGCGGAAATTCAAGGTCTTGCCGGAGTCGTACATCTGCTGCAAAAGAGGTTCGGCATTAATAAACTGGATGCCTTCGACCTCGCAGTACCGTTGTGCGAGCTGAACAAAGAATTGCGTGTCGAAAGGCTCGATATTCCTTAACTCGCCTTTCGCCTTAAGATCGTTCAACGAAAAGCCACCCACTGTGGGGAAATAGACGCAAACAGGCTTCGCATTCAAGCTGCGAATGTATTCTTCGAGCTTCCGCAACCGCTGCACGAAATCCTGCGTTTTCTCCGGGGCACGAAACGGATGCCGGGTTGAATATCGTTTAACATAAAAGGACAGCGGAAAGTCTTTGCTGGGGAAATACTTCGCTTGGGTGTTTCGAATGCCATCCCGGAAGAAACAGTAGGAAGCCAGAGAGTTAGCAAGCACCATTTTTGCGAGTGGCAACCTCCAATGAGTCCTGTCGAAGAGCTCTCCTAAGCGGACGCTGACGTTTTCGTGGATGTCATCGTAGCCGCCGATGAAAAGTGGATTGAGGCAGATAAGAACAATGTCGGGTGGCCTGGCGGCAGACTGAGCGAAACTTCTAAAGACGGCGTCCTGCTCCATGAAATGATGGCCCGGCATCGCGAGATTAATAACATCCACGTTATGACGATTCATGTGGTCTGCGAGGACGCCGACGAACGTCTTTTGATAATCGAGACCATTTCCGAACACTTCCGATGATCCGAGCACAGCGTAGTAAGGCTTCTCACCGATCCCAGAAGGTCCTGGTTGTGCCGCCCGAAAGCCAAGATCCGACGTGTAGACGCTCCAAGAAAGGCCAGGCCAAAATACCCTTTTGCTTACGTTGGTTTTCAAGACGTAAGAAACTCCTCCTGCTGCCTGAAAGCCAGACACTCCGCCCATGCGGTATCGGCCTGTAATTCGCAAGCCAACTTCAAGAACGAAGAGGCATACGACCACGGTTAGTGCGACGGCCCCACACCGTGCTTTCCACGAAGACGCCGGGGCTTGGCCCATGCCGGAAGGCACGCTCATGGCGCTTTTTTGTGCTAAGATCTGTTGGTTCTCCATATTGGAATGTAACTTTAACAATCTGACAGGCTTGGTTTTACGGTCGGAAAATAAATTTTGCGTAAAAATACGCAAGGAGTTCGAACGGCACTTCCCTGATTCCTGCGCTTGACCTCCACCAACGAGACGAATCATAGGCCTGGTCATCGACAGGAAAAACCCCAACTTGAATGTCATCGGCAAAGACCCGTTGAAACAAAAGTCGGGACCTTCTTGCGTGAGGTCCCAGCGTAATCAGGTCCATGGTCTCAATTTTTTGCCCGCCTTGCTGCTGCAAGCTGTTTTTAACGGCGAGCGCTGATTGATATGTCCGATCTCTAGTTGACGGCTCAAAGAAAACAATTTGCACGCGATCCTTTGGAATTCCAAGGTCAACCAGATTTTCAGCGATGTATTTAGCGACGAACTCGCCCGATTCGTACTGATTGCGTCCACGATAAATAGCCCGGGCAACAATCACCTTCTTATAGCTTCGTTCCCTATAATAATCACCGACCTGCCTGACCACATACGTCGGCATCCAGCCTTCAACTACGAGCACCTCGCGAGACCTGGGATCTTTGGGAGACAGAAATGGGTAACTCCCATAAACTACAGCAAAGACGAAGGCGAGACATGCCAAGAAAACGGTAATCTTCCCTCTACGCGAAAGCGCCCAGCATTGTTTTCGGACTAATAACCCCGCGAAAGCCCGACGCGCAGGTTTGTTTGCCTCGAGATCTGAAGTTGTGACGTGCACAAGTTTTGAAGGGCTGTGATTCTGTCTAATGCGACACTATCCATCATGGCATTGCGGCCACCGTCCTTCGCTGGAGCACACCTCTCAACTCACTAACCGCCGCCAGCGCGAGCCGCCGATGAAAAGGTAGAATGAGGACGATTACGGAGGTGGCACAGAGACCAACGGGCACACAAATGCAGAGTTGAGCGAGCGGCGTAAGAGACACAACTGACGTTTGCACCAGAGCTGTTGCACAAAGGGCTACGACGTACAGGATCAGGTGTTTAAAGAAGACTCCCCAAAGATGGCGAGTGGCTACCGGACCTGCGCGGCCGACGATACAGTATTGCACAGGGAGCCGGACAAGAAGCCCCGAGAGTGAATACGCCAACGCCACTCCGACCGCCCCAAACGCCAATCCAACGACAACAGCAGTGATGGTTATCATTGAAAAAGCTATGCCGGCAATCAAGATGTCTTTGGTGCGTCCCTGAGTGACTGGCAACCACATGGCTGCATACGAAAGGGGAATAAACAACGCCGCAACGGTAAACGCTGCGAAGATTGGTATCACTGCGCTCCAGTCTCTGCCAAGCAGCAGGAACACAATTGGTTTCGAGAGCGCAAGCAGCATCCCAGCCAGCGGAAAGCTCAGCATGGCAATTGCGTTGTAAGCACGCAGAAATGTGCTCCGATATCGGTCTGGCTGAGCCTGCAGTCGTGATAGAAGCGGGATGAACACAGCATCAAAGGGACCGATAAACTGATCCATGGGCCTGGCAAGCAAAGCCATGGCGCGAGAGTATAGCCCAACTGCGACGGCGCCAAAAAATCGTCCCAGCAAGAGCGTGTCCGTCGCATCTGACAAACGACGCAGTAGGGTGGAGGCCGTGAGACTGACCCCGAAGTTGAGGAGTGCCTTCGTTCCACTGCCTCTACGGGGTGGATCGGGCCGCCACCGACACGCGAACCACGCGACGCCGAACTCGGCAATTGAGGTGGCCAACTGCGAACCCACGAGTGACCAATAACCACACCCGCACAGGGCCATGACGATTCCGACGCCGACGCCAAAGGCTAAGGAGCCAAGATCAACTGAAGCGAGACTCGTGAAGCGCATTTGCCGGTTCAAGAGAGCAATGAATTGAACACTGGCACCGCTAAAAAGGAATGTTATCGATAGAACAAGGCTTATGCCAATCAAACGCGAGTCTCCGTAGAACCATCCGACTGCCGGGGCCAGACACGCTAAGATCAATGCCGCGATGGCACCAAGGCCTGTGTTAATCCAAAACAGGTTTGATACTTGAGCCTGGGTTATGTTCTCACGCTGAACAGTGGCTGTCGAAAGGCCGCCGTCCCTAAACAGACGGAGAAAGGATGCGAGGGCGCCGACCATGGCCACCAGTCCAAAATCAGCAGGCGTGAGCAACCGAGCAAGGATTATGATTGATAGCAGGTACAAAGCGAACCGGATGGTTTGCGCTGCAACTGTCACGAACCCACCGGAAACAACGCGCGCCTTAAGATTTTTGAGAAGATGATTTGTCGCGAACGGGTCTTGCTCAAGCGCCGCGGTCGAAATGATGGCGCTGTTCTCCATTTCCCCGGCGATATCTGCGGTCGGTGCGCCCAACGTTCCTGCACTCCTGTCAGGGACATTGCTACTGACGATATGTTCCGACGACATCAAGTAATTACCTCTCCTGTTATGCACACAAACGATATACGGCAAACGGGCGAGAATCCCGGAAAGCAAACGCGCTCTGCTTTTGCCAACCTGCGCGTATCAAATGCTCATGAAAAACCGGGTTCTTGTAAATCAGAGTATGCGGCCGTTTATGTTTGATGAATGACTTTCCAATATTGATAAGAACCTCTGCCATTACCGCCTCCGGGAACGGATTAAACATGTATATGTAATCGAAGTGTTTGAAGTCCGTGAAGCGGGCAGCATCATCGCAGACACAACGAATATTGGTGATCCGCAGCTTGCTGATGTTTTGATTAGCAATTTCCACGAGCGTTGGAGAAAGTTCGACGCCGAGGACTTCGGCGAAGTGATGACTGAGCGTGATGGCGGCCCCCCCCTTTCCCGAACCAAGATCAACGATCGAACTTCCTGATGGGATTGCGAGTTTGTTCAGGACGCGATCCAGGAGGGGCCCCCCCGACGCGGCATGTGCCTTTGCTATGGCCGAGGACAGCCCCAACTCCTGGCAACCCTCAGGTGCAAGATCCAAGCGGTGAATTCTGGTCCAAATAGCATATTGGAGACGAGCGACGTCAGCGGATTTGATCAAATTCCATGCTCGCGTGCCGTGGTGCAGAATTGAATTCATGAGAGAGTGCAGGGAGCAACGACGGCTCAGGCGACAGCGCTGTAAGGGCGCTCAGCGACCAATTTGATGCCCACATAGCCGAGGAGCTTCGCGATATGGTCACAGTTTTTCACCAAATACCTCATAAAAATGTGCTGGCCGAGGAGAAGCAGAAACGGAAGGGCAGCGGTGTAGAGTATGATCGCCGCGATTGAGCGTAGCGTACCGACACGGAGAAACGGACTATTCCAAGCTTCCGTCATGCCGCGCGTGTATGCGCGCTTTAAATAGTAGGACCGCGTTTGGCGCTCAGGCGGAACGACTTCGTAAACACAAGCTTCATCGCACCAGATGAATACCTTTCCATCCTCAATCATACGCTTGAAAAATACCGCATCGCTTCCGCCGCTCCGTCCATATTTGGGGTCAAACGGATCTTCACCACTCTTGAAAAGAGCTTTGCGGATGAGAACATTGCCCGTACGGGTAAATCGAGAATCCTGAATAACCGTGCCGGTTTCAAACCGCGATCGATCGCACAGCCCGCTCTTAACCAACCACACGGGTGCGTTTGCCCCAAACTCCGGTTTGACCGGGCCTAACACACCGTCGGCGTTGGTTGCGACAATTACTTTGTAGTGGTTGAGCAACCAGTCCTCCTCGGGAAACTCGTCATCATCAATGAAGGCAATCATGTCGCCACCAGCGTTCCGAACTGCTCGGTTGCGCGCCAAGGAGATGCTACGCTGCGGCTCCACGTCGTACACGATAGGAATTGCCGAATTCACCCTGACCTTCTCAACAACATCTCTGGCAGTCTCTTGTGAGTCATTGTCGACGACACTAATTGCGAGCGCGAACAGCTCATCCGTACGCAACAATTGCAGCTCTTCCAACAAGTGTTTGAGCATCCCTGGTCGACGGTACGTACAAATGCAGATCGAAATCGTGGGGCAGAATCCAGTCGCCACCGGGCTCGGGACACTATCTATTGAACTTACAGGCCTCACACTATTGTGTCTTAAATATATAGATGGGATGTTGATTGCGAAACTCATGGACAGCACTGAGTTTGAAGCGCTTAGGTTGAATCCACTCATCGATTTTGCAAGGATGATAGACAACCAATACAGCCTCTCTGCCTAGCCGTTCCAATGACTCCTCAATCTTCGCCAAGACGGCGCGCGCCACTTCGCTGCCAAACGGGTTGGCCATGTAGAAAAGTTGAAACTTATCGTAATCGGCAAATCGCGCATCTTCCTGTACAAAAGTGATATTCCGGACCCGCGCGCCAAGCTTGCGTTGATTGGCTTTAGCAACCTCCATTAATATTGGCGACAACTCGATCCCACGCACGCTATGAAAGAACCGAGCCAGGGTAAAACACGCGCCGCCTTTGCCACTTCCAATGTCTACCGCAGACCACATTTCCGAAAGCCGCAGTCGTCGCAGGATACCAGCGAGTCTCGGCCCACCCGTATTTGCGTGACCACGAAGAGATGCGTCAAAGCCCAGCCGATCAGCTGAGACACCACTCAGATCCAAGCCATGCCAGAGCTTCCAGAGGCTGTAGCGTACGTAAACGTGATCAAATGTCAGCATCGCCCGCATGACAATAGAAGCCCGCGATAATGTGCAGTCAGGTGGTCTATCTTCCATTCTGGTATGAGTAGTGTTTGCGCGTGGATCTCGACAGGAGCCATCGATAACACGTCGTGAATTTGACTATGCACCGGCTAAAGTGCGGGAAAACTGGAGCCGACGGGAGGAATTGAACACTCCATCTGCTGATTACAGATCAGCCGCTCTAACGTTGAGCTACATCGGCTATAGGGAAAGTCGAGGGATCAGTTAACCAGTGATTCGGACTTGGTTTCCGGCGATGCGGTCCGTGCCTGGATGCCGTCCTGGGGTTGGCCACTCGCAGCGAATGAATGCTCCTGCGGCGGAAGCGTTTGCCCCGCCGGCGTCCGCATCTTCCGTTTAAGCTTGGCGCGCACTCCTTCGGCGACAGCGATGAGTGATCTTAAAACGCGGTGTGGATAAGCGTCAAACACGCCCAGGAATGACACGTCGTGACCATTTTTTCCGGCAAGCTGCGACTTGAACTGGTATCCGCCAGGATTTCTCACGGGATTAATCCCATTGAGATTATACCAACGGCAACCTTTATGCCTAAGGTGTTCAAGTGCTTTCCACTGCAACAGATAGGACCCGTAGGTTTTAATCCCGCGATCGCTTGTAGCCCGAAACAGGTCGACGGCCGTATCGCCCATTGTCGAAAAGAGAGTGCCAGCGACGATTTCGCCCTCCGATTTGCAAAGGATCACTCGCATCGTGTCGGCGTGCCGCGCATATTGTCGTGCACGTTTGTACACGTTGATGTCAGCCGCGCCCCCAAATTGCTTCCGGTCGAGCATTTCCCTGTAGATATCTCCCAATGCGTCGAAGAGCGAATCTTCTTCGCCTTCGATAATCTCGAGATTGTTCTTCCGAGCACGGTTCAAGTGCTTACGCCATTTCTGATGAAATCCACGTTCAAGCTCCTCAAGGGAAGGCCTTAGGTCCATCAGAATAGTTCGGTACGGCTCGCCTTTGACATTAAAGTGATAGCCCTCTTCTTTAAGGATTCGGCTGTATGGTTCCGCCATCTCCGAACAAAGCGCCGGAAGCATTCGAACGATGAGACCCCTGCGAATCGCATACTCGTTCCGGATAGCGCGAACAATCTGCCGAAAGGCCTTTTCATTCACCTCACCAGCCACTTTTTCGCAGAGAGGCCCCCATCGAATGTAGGCGACACCCATACGCAGACGGGACAGACCTGCGAACCGCACCTGGACGGCTGCCACACAGGCGCCTTTGTAGTGGAGAGTGACGTGACCCAACCTGGAGCCGCTTCGAGCAACTCCGTAAGCCCAGGTTTGAAAGAGATTTGCATCGGCAAACTGGTGGACGATCGCATCCCATTTTGTTTGATCAACGCCATCGATTGATACGGAAAAATCCTGATCCATTGGTTGGATTGAGCTAAAATCCATATGTGATGTTGCCTTCCGCGGCTCGGAGGACAGACCGCGGATGCGAAATGAAACGCAATGGAAAGCCGTTACTCGGAAACAACGCGAAGGCCGCGCGGCGGCGTAATGCTCCCATCTGAATTAATTGATACGAAGACTTTGTCGGCAGGAAAGAGATTAGTCCTGGCTGCATACCGATAGTATGCACGAGCCTCCAGTGCGTGCGTGCCAACAAGGCCGTTTGCGTTCCAAACGGCCGCGAACGGAGCCGTGTTGTCGATGCTTAACGGAACGCCATCGACGCGGAACTCCACCATCCGCACAACGCTGGGATTGCTGACATCTGCCGTAATGGTAACGTTTCCCGATGCAACTGAACCCGTCGGGCTCAGAACCCTGACGGCATAATCATAACCCTGAGAATGATAAGGAAACGCGCCCAGATCGGTTTGCCCGCGCCAATGGATGGCTGCACCGTCAGTCCATGAAGCGGGCGACTGCAGCGTCATCGACGTTCTGCTGCTGATGGCGGCAATCGTGGCTGCAGTACCACCGACAGTAATTGTGTCGCTGGGCCAAAACATCCACGCGTTATTCACAGTGAGCGCCGTTGAAGAGCTACCGCTGCCGCTGGCACGCGTAATGGGTCCTCCTGCATTACGCGCCTGGGACCCACCCTGCAGCGTCAAGTTGCGGGCGGCACCTGGATCACTAAAGAGGGGATTGCTTGCTAAATTGTGCGTTCCCGCGGACATCGCTCTTTGGCCGAAAGAGAGATTGTAGTCATATACGCACGAACTGCCCGACTGGACTATAATTGGAGTACTTATCGCCTTTGTACAATAATTGAAGATATTGTTGTACGCCTCATTGCCTATCGAAGCGCCACCCTGGTTGTGGCAATACAGGGAAATGTCATTACCGGCGCCGTAGGTGTTGTTCGAGTGGAACGTATTATGATAGAACGCTCCGTAATCCAACCCTGACCAGCCCAAATAGCCGTTCGACAGCATCACATTGCCCCGAACAACGTTCCGCAACTGCCCCTCAACCTCCCAATACCCCAAGTGGTGATCAGAGCAATCATTTCCTTCGTCCCAATTCGCTTCAAATAAGACGTCTACCCACGCTGTATTCGGCTGAATATCGTCCAAATGAGCACCACTGGTTCTATCAA
>Ga0105340_1000704_pt1 | contig 15742 bp, 10 predicted proteins | sample EasRivMeERMLT700_FD_89676 | JGI IMG/M metagenome (GOLD analysis project Ga0105340, IMG submission 89676) | Soil microbial communities from meander-bound floodplain in the East River, Colorado, USA - East River MetaG ERMLT700 | ecosystem: Environmental > Terrestrial > Soil > Floodplain | place...
GACTCGTCAGTGCCGGCTCTCGATTCCAGCGCTGTGTTTGTCGTTTCAAAGGCGCCGAAACCATCCACGGCGGTTGGACCTGAAATGTTGTTGAACGCATTCAGCGCGGCGGTGCCATAGGTTCCCGCATGACCGCCGACGTAGTCGTGCGCGGTTTCTGTTCCGGTCGACGGATCGCCCGTTTCATTGAGCCGCCAATAGGCCATGGGCTTCAGGCCGATCGCTGCGCTTTCGTAGGCAGTGCCGGTGGGCTGAACCACCGTGAGCGCGACCACGCTGCTCGTCACTGACCCGGCACCATTCGAAATGATCAACCGATAGTTGCCCATATTGGCAGGTGCGACGTTGGCAACGAGAAGGCTGGCAGTGTTCGCGCCGGAAATGTTTCCACCGTTCGCGAGGTTCGCGCCGTTGTACTGCCATTGATAAGTAAGCGGCGGAGTTCCGCCGACGCCTTCGGCAGTGAATCGGGCGGGTTGTCCGGCATACAGTGACTGAGGTCGCGGCTGGGTGAGAATCGAAGGCAGACTGGCGCCGGCGGCAGCGTCGTACAATCTTTGAATTTGTTGTTGCGAAAGGGCGCGATCAAAAATGCCAACGTCCTCAATCAAGCCGGTGAAGTTGTCACCGGATGCGCCAAAGATTCCGCCGCCGCCGATATTGAAGCCGAAGAGCGAAGTGGCGGTGGGCGGGCCTGCGGCATCATGAGCTCTTTGCACGCCGTTGATATAGATGTCAGCGGCAGTCCCGTCGGCGACGATGGCGACGAAATACCAGTTGCCGATAGTAAAGCCATTGGTGCCGGTCGTTGGGTTGTGCCAGACTCCATTGAGCTGGATCCAAACATTCACGCCCGCGTTATCGCTGTAACCGACTTCGAGGAGATCGTTCTGGCCGAAAAGGCCGGCGAACGGGCCGTTGGGACCGCTCGGATTAAACCATCCAATCACGGTGAAGTTCGGTAGGTTGTTCAGATTTGCGGCGGTCGTGGCCGCGCTGTTGTTGAAGGAGCCAGCCGTGTTATCGGCAGGAAAGCCGGGATGGGCCGGTGGACGCAGCCCGGGCACTTCCAGAGTGACAGCGCCATTACTCGCGTTGTGGCTTCCGGCAGAGTCGTAAATGAATTGCGCCCCGACCGGGTCATTCAAACGCCAGTAGGCAATCGGGTCGTTGGTCAACGCGGCGTGGCTATACGTGCCGGGAGCCGGAGGTGCGGGCGGCGTGAGCACGGTGAGTTCTGCCGCGGTACTGGCCGTCGTGCCGAGCGAATTGGCGGCCTGAAGGCTGTAGGGCTGAGCATCCGATAGCTGCAGGTTGGTGAGAGTGATGGTCGTATTTGTGGCGCCGGGGATCGGTTGACCGAAGTTCAGCCATTGATAAGAAATCGGCGGCGTGCCTTCGAAGGCAGCTGAAAACGTCACTGACTGGCCCAGATAACGCGTCGCCGCCGAGGGAGTCGTATCTGTGGTGACGATCGGCGCGCTGGCAGGGTTAACCGTTAGCCGGACGGGGGCACTCGTCGTGGCGCCGAAACTGTTAGTGACGATCACGTGATACTGATAGGTGCCTTCGAGAGTGGTCGTATCAACGACAATGTTGGTGCTGTTGCCGCCCGGGACATCGTAAATGATCAAACCGGGGTCGGAGCCTTCATCCCATCGCCACCGATAACGGAGTGGCGGAGTGCCCGCCGCGCTCGCGCTGATGGTGACGAGCGTCCCGGCAAACACGTTGGTGCCAGGCGAGACCGTGGGCGGCGTCACGACCGGAGCGTCCGCCCGCGCCAACGCGACCACGAAAACGTGATCGCCGGTGCGAGCTGTACGAGTGAGGCTGGCAACACCGTTGGCGCCGGTCGAATACGCGGAACCACCCGCGTAAGCATCTGACGATGTGCCGTCGCACTCCCAATAGTGCCGGGTGCTGCCGCCAGTGACATCAAAGCCATAGGTGGTGTTCGGACTCAGCGCAATTGGGTTTGCAAATGTGAACGTGACGTAGCGGCCCGAGCCCGCGCCCTGGCTGTTACCGCCATCGATGGTTGGAATGTTGTTCGGCGCGCTTGCTGTAACAGTGGCCGTTTCTGTCGCCACGACGGAGAGTGAGTTTGGAGGGGCTGCCTGTGGCCTCGTAATTCGAATGGTGTAGGTCAAGTCCGGCACCAGGGCGAAGGTCGAATACGTAACGTGCCGCAGCGTCACTGCGGTCAGCACATAACCGGAAGGATTGGCGCCGGTGGTGAACGCCTGACCCTGTACCGGGCGGTCGTCGGCCAGGTACGTCGCCTCGGGAATGCCCGACGCAACGTTAGATGTGAAGACGGCGGCACCGGTGAGGTTTGCGATATCGTCGGGCCCGAGCGTGGGTGCGGTCGTGCTGAAGGAGGCGTTGGCCGCGTGAAGAGCCCCGGGCGCGAGCAGCGTCACAGCAACCAGAACCAATGCGCGTGGAAAGTAGATTACGTTCATGGCTTTGGGTGGAACAAACTTAGCGCAATCGAAAGGCGGCGCATATAGATAAGTTGCGGGGAACGCATCTCAAATTTTGAGCGCGACCGGCACAAGGGAGGTCTGCTGACTGGAAGTCGGCGATACGGCAGGTTGGAAACCTGCGCTACGCTAGTCGCGGATCGTCGCCTGCAGTTCCTTGCGGAACTGCTCGACAATTCTTTCGTGCGCGGCGTTGACCTCCGCGTCGGTGAGCGTGCGTTCGGCGTGGCGATAGGTGAACGCGTAGGCCATGCTCTTCTGTCCCGCCGGAATGTTTTTGCCGTGGAAAACGTCGAACAGGTCCATGCGTTCGAGGTTTGCAGGCTTGAGCTTCCTAACAGCATTGAGCACCGCTTCGTGCGTGGTCGATTCGGGCACGATCATCGCCACGTCGCGACGCACCGACGGAAACGCCGGGAGCGACTTGAATGACTTGCCTGTGTTGCGGCGCGCGAGGAGCAGGTCGAGATTCAACTCCGCGAGGAGGACGCGGTCGCGGAGATCGTACTTCTTCGCGAGCAGCGGAGAAAGCTGGCCCATTTCGCCGAGCGTGAGCTTGCCACCGAGTTGGACCACCGCGGACTCGATGTACGGCGAGACCGCTTCGTTTCGTCGCGCGTAGGTCACCGCGCGCAAACCGAATTGCTCCAGGAATTCTTCGACCGCGCCTTTGAGATCGAAGACATCGCAGGTCGCGTCGCGATCTTCCCCGGTCCAGAATCCCTGCTGGCGCAAACCGGTGAGGGCGATGGCGACGTTCCGTTGCTCGCGAGTGACGCCGTTTTCGGAGCGGAAGACGCGGCCAATTTCGAACATGGCGACCTCGTTGTTCTTGCGACTCAAATTATGTCGCAATGTATCGAGCAACCCGGGAATCAGGCTGGGTCGCAGCACGTTCATGTCGCTGCTCAACGGATTTTGCAGCGCGACCAAATCTTTGGTGACCAGCTTTGCGCTCTCGCTGGAAATGAGAGTTTGGCCTTGCGCTTCGGAGAGACCGAGGCCAGTCAGCAGGCGGCGCGCTTCGGCGTAAACATCGTGAACTGTATCGAAGACGTGGCTGCCGATGGCGCCGCGCGGCGGTGTCGCCGGGATTTTATCGACGCCGTGCAGTCGTGCAATTTCCTCGATCAGGTCAACCTCCTGCTTCAGGTCAACACGGAACGTCGGCACGCGAACCGTGCAGGTACTGCTGCTCTCGGCCGTGACTTCGAGGCCCAGACTGCGCAGATGCCGGGCGCTCTCGACACCAGGAATCTCGACGCCAAGCAACTCCGTCGTTTTCGCGTGGCGCAACGTGATCTCCTTCGGCGCAGGCGGTGCCGGGTAGGCATCGACAACTCCCGCGAGCAATTCGCCCCCTGCGGTTTCCAGGATCAACTGCGCCGCGCGTCGGCTTGCCCAATCGCAAATGCCGATGTCGGCCCCTCGCTCGAAGCGGTAGGAGGACTCAGTCCGCAACTCAAGCCGCTTCGACGTGGCACGAATGTTCTGCGGTTTGAACCACGCGCTTTCGATCAGCACGTCCACAGTCTTGTCGTTGATCTCGGTGTTCTGCCCGCCCATGACACCGGCGAGCGCAATTGCTTTCGTTTCGTCGGCGATCAGCAAATTGTCCGTCGTGAGGCCGCGTTGCTGTCCATCGAGCGTGGTGAACGTCTCGCGGTCGGCGGCGCGGCGAACGACGATGGTCGGAGTGCCGCTCGCGCCTTTGCCGAGCAAATGATAATCGAACGCGTGGAGCGGCTGGCCGATCTCAAGCATCACGTAGTTTGTCACGTCGACAACGTTGCTGATGCTGCGGACGCCGACTTTTTCGAGCGTCTGTCGCAGCCAATCAGGGCTGGGACCAACTTTCACGCCGCGCACAACGCGCGCCGCGTAACGCCCGCACAATTCGGGGTCTTCGAGGCGCACCTGCACCCACTTCGCCGTCGGTTCGGAACCTTCCCGCAGTTTAGTTTCCGGAAGTCGCAGTGGATTGCCCGTGAGCGCGCTGATCTCCCGCGCGATGCCGATCACGCTGTTCCAGTCAGGCCGGTTCGGCGTGATTTCCAAATCGTAAACGACATCACCAGCGGACCGTCCCAGGTGTTCGGCAAACGGTTGGCCAACTCTTGCGTCCGCTGGAAGAATCAACAGCCCTTCCGCATCGTCGGCGAGACCGAGTTCCTTCGGCGAACACATCATGCCGTGCGACTCGACGCCGCGAATTTTTCCGACCTTGATCGTGAACGGCTCTTTCTCGCCCGGCTTCAACGGCAGCGACGCGCCCGGTAAAATCAGCGGCACCTTATCGCCTGCCTTGAAATTCTGCGCGCCGCAAACGATTTGTCGCTCGCCCTTGCCATCATTGACGCGGCAGAGCGAGAGCTTGTCCGCGTTGGGGTGCTTGTCACGCGTGATGACTTGCGCGACGACCACGCCCTCGAACTCGCCGCCGAGTTTTTGCATGCTCTCGACCTCCAGGCCGAGCATGGTCAGGCGCTCGCGCAATTCCTCCGGCGACCAGTCGAAATCGACGTATTGCTTGAGCCAATTCAATGTGACTTTCATGGCTTAAAACTGTTGCAGGAAGCGCACGTTGTTCTCGTAGAACAAACGGATGTCGTTGATCTCGTAACGGATCATCGCGATGCGCTCGATGCCGAAACCAAACGCCCAGCCGGTCCACAGTTCGGGATCGTAGCCGACGTTTTCGAACACTTGTGGATGGACCATGCCGCAACCGGCGATCTCCAGCCAATCCTTGCCCATCTTCTTCACCATGGGACTGGAGAAATCGATTTCGAAACTCGGTTCGGTGTAGGAAAAATAATGCGGGCGAAAACGCACCTTCACTTCACTACCGAGCAATTCTTTGAAGACAAACTCAACGGTGCCTTTCAGGTCGCCGACCGTGACGCCCTTGTCGACATACAAGCCTTCGATCTGCTGGAACGTCGGATTGTGCGTCGCGTCCGCGTTGTCGCGGCGATAGACGCGCCCCGGCGCGATGATGCGGATCGGCGGCGGCTGCTTTTCCATCACGCGAATCTGCACCGATGAAGTGTGCGTGCGGAGGAGTTGGCGTTTTGCTGTTGAAAGGCTGGACGGAGCTCGCCCCTCCGAAGAAGACGTCTCAATATAAAACGTATCCTGAGTGTCGCGCGCCGGATGGTCCGCGGGCGTGTTCAATGCGTCGAAGCAATACCACTCGTCCTCAACTTCGGGTCCGTCGGCGACCACAAACCCGATCTTCCGAAAAGCACGCACGATGTCTTCGGTCACCTGCGTTAGCGGATGCAACTTGCCGACGGTGCGTCGCCGTCCCGGCAGCGTGAAGTCGGTCGCCTGCTTCGGCATGGCGGCCTTGAGTTCGAGTTCTTCGCGACGGCTCGCGAGCGCGGCTTCGAGTTCGACCTTGGCGACGTTGATCAATTTGCCTGCGGCGGGCCGTTCCTCTTTCGGCAGGTTGCCGAGCGACTTGAGCAGCGCGGTGAACTTGCCGTGGCTGCCCAGGTAATCCACTTTCGCCTGCTCCAGCGCCTTCAAATCCTGCGCGGCGTTGAGTTCCGCCAGCGCGGCTTGTTTGAGCGATTCGATTTCCATGCGTCCCGAAAATGCAAAAGGCGGGCGATTATCGGTCGCCCGCCTTGTTGAATCAAACCTTGTTAAGCCTTCGCCGCTTTGGTCTTCAACGCGTTTTGGGCAACCTTGACGAGTTCGCCAAAACCCGCGTTGTCCGTGGCGGCAATGTCGGCAATGATCTTGCGATCCAAACTGACCTTCGCGGCCTTCAATCCTTCCATGAAGCGGCTGTAAGTGGTGCCGGCGGCGCGGGCCGCGGCGTTGATGCGAATCTGCCACAGCGCGCGAAAAGTGCGCTTCTTGGCCTTGCGATCGCGGAAAGCGTATTGACGGCCATGATCCAGCGCGTCGGCGGCGTAGCGATAGAGTTTCGACCGGCGCATGCGAAAGCCTTTGGCGGCTTTCAATGTGCGCATCCGGCGCTTGCGTGAGGCAGGTGAATTGGTAACTCGCATACTTGAAATTCCTAGCGGGTGAAGGGAAGGCTCTGCTTGATGCGATATACGTCCGTGGGATCCACGACGACGGTGCCAGCCATCGAGCGCCGGCGCTTCGAACTCTTGCCTTGGAGCAGGTGGCGTCGGCCCGCGCGCGCGCGCAACACCTTGCCGCTGGCGGTAATCTTAAACCGCTTCGCGACCGATTTCTTTGTTTTAATGCCTTTGGGGCGTCGCATAGTGCAGAACTTTCTCTAACGAAAAGAGCGCAAAATATAAGTGCGTGCCCCGCTCGACGCAAGAGGTATTTTCGCTTACTTTGGCTTTAATCGCATGAATTGGCGCGTATTAACGGGTTCGGCGCTGCTTTGGAGTTGGAGCGCATTTTCCAACACGGTGTCCACGCAGTCCTTCTATGTCGGGATGTGCGATGCTTCGGCGGCGGTGGCGCTTAACAATGAGCTGTTCGCCGTGGCCAACGACGAGGACAACTCGCTTCGCATTTACCATGCGGCAAAGGGCGGCGCGCCCGTTTACCGTCATGACCTGTCGACGCTGCTCCGTGTCGATCGCAAAAAGTCCGAAACCGACCTCGAAGGCGCGTCGTGGTTGGGCGACCGGATTTTCTGGATCAGTTCGCATGGCCGAAACAAGGACGGTGAGTACCGCGCGAGCCGGCATCGGTTTTTCGCGACGCGCGTCGAGGAACGTGACGGCCGCCTGCATCTCGCGCCCGTGGGCCGGGTGTATCCGAATTTTTTGTCGGACCTCCTGCTGGACGCGCGCCTGCGGCCGTTCCACCTCGATCGCGCGAGCCGGCTGCCGCCAAAAGCCGTTGGCGGGCTGAACATTGAAGGCCTGTGCGCCACGCCCGAGGACCACCTCCTGGTAGGCTTTCGCAATCCGATTCCGCAGCGCCAGGCGCTCATTGTGCCGATCATGAACCCGTCGGAAGTCGTCGGGGGCAAACCCGCGCGCCTTGGCAGTCCGGTGCTCCTCAACCTTGGCGGGCGCGGGATTCGCGACATCGTCCGCTGGCAAAATCGGTACATCATTTTAGCGGGCGCGCACGATGGCACCGCGAATTCACGGATGTTCGAATGGGACGGCGGTTCGGCCCAGCCACGCGAACTCGGCGACAACAAATTCGCCAACTTCAATCCCGAAGCCGTGATCGTTTATCCCGAGACTTCAAAGCCACTCCAACTTCTCAGTGACGACGGCACGCAGCTCATCAACGGCGTTCCGTGCAAAGCGCTCAAAAATCCCGACCAGCGCAGTTTTCGGGGCATGTGGGTCGCGCCTGCCGCGGCAAGAATGACAGGGGGCGAACCCCAGGCACCGGGCTCCAGGTAACTGGAGCTGCGAGCCTACGGTTGCTGCGGGGTGGTTGTGCCCCATGGGAGGCCTTCGTCGATCCAGGTTTTGAACAACGCAAGTTCGCTCTTCGTGAGCGCAGGGTAGTTGTTCCGCTTCGACAGTGGGGGCATCTCGAGATCTTCCACCTGGTCGCTGACCATCCGAAGCAATTTGCTCCCGGCGCTGTTGCCGGGGTGCACCGCTGGCTCACCGGATTGCCCGCCTTCAAGCATGGCTTCACGACTGGCAATAGTGAACTTGCCCTTCTTTTTGTCACCGCCATGACAGGCGGCGCAGGACCTGTCCAGCAGTGGTGCAATGTCACGGGCGAAATCGACCGTTTGCCTGGCGACTGCGGGTTTGGCGAAGTTGCTGGTGGTGGCAAGGGAACGCTTCGGCTCATCCTGAACCTTCAAGGCCGTCCAATCCGGCGCAGCGGTCTTTTCGATTTCCGCTTGAGTGAGGAGCAAGGCCATGGCGGCCCAGGCTGTGCCGCCAGCAGAGATCCACTGATCTTTGCCGTGGGGGAACTCACTTTCGAAGTGCGGCTGGAAAGGCCATGCCCTGCTGCGGACGTACCATGAGCCGTCGTCGAACTGAGTTCGCAAGAGGAAGCGAATTCCGTTTTGAAACGCGCCATCGGAAATCCCGACACGCGCTAGGTTCAAGGCAACGAGCGCCTGTCCAGTCGCCCAGGAATCACTGGGCAACCCATCAAGCTGCGACCAACCGCCGTCGGCGTTTTGTTTTTTGCGGATGCCGCTGACGAAGGGACGAAGGTCCCTTTCACCAGCCCAACCGAGACCCAGCAATTGAAAGACCTGCTGATTAAATGTCGTGGGACTGGCTGCCAGCAGATAATCGCGCGCCCGACCGATGCGTTGCTTCAGTTCCGGTTCGCGGCCAGCGAGCGGATAGAGTTGGAGGGCGCGAATGGCAAAGGCCGCTCCCTGGATGGGACCATCCTCCATCGGTGGACGATAGTCAGCCGCGGGCCACGAGCCATCGGGGCGCTGAGTGGCCGCGAGATACCACACCATCGCTTCCGTCAACGAATCAGGGGGATGGCCCAATTCAGCGAGCCCCCAGAGACCGTATCCCAGCAGGATGGGTGTATCCGGCTGCGGCCGGATCAATTCATAGGCCTTGAGAATCTTGTCGCCTCGCTTCCAATAACGAACCTGATCCTGCACCTGGCGGGCGATCGACGTTTCATCGACGCGCAGCCCGCGCTCTCGCGCCCAGGCGAAAGCGACCGCGGGCAATGTTTGCTGATGGCAGGAGACGCAGGCCTGTTGCTTCACCAGGCCGCTCTGGAGAAAAACATCTGAGGTGCGCTGCAACAATGCGATGGCGCGGGTCGCGGACTGCCGTATCAAAGGATCGAGCGCGTCGCGCCCGACGGGCAATTCGCGATTCGGAGTTTTCTTCTGTTTGCGCGCGGCCGAGCCTTCGCGTGCGCCGGTGTCCAGCAACACCTTCTCGAGCGCCTTGTTATTGCGGTCGCGGGCCCAGTCCAGGGCGCTTTCACCCCGGAAGCTCAACATATTTACGTCGACGCCCTTTTGGATCATCAGGCGGGCGACGGAGGCATCCCCGCTTTCGTTGTAAGCGGCCCAAAGGATTGGCGGTGTCTGGTGCTCCCCTCGAGGCGAGCGAAAGTTCAGATCAGCGCCGCGAGCGATCAGGAGTTTTGCGATGTCCGGCTGATGGCCATAAAGTGAGAAGTTCAAGGCGTGGCCTGCATGATCGCTATCGAAGTTAAGCTCCGCGCCCGCGTTTAATGCTGTCTCCACGATCTCGCGATGCCCCATCATCGCGGGCAGAACCACATTGGCCGGCTTGATACCCGCGGCCAGCAACATTTTGAAACTTTCAAGATCGCCGGCCGAGGCGGCCTCCCTCAGGGCGTTGGTTTTTGACCGCGCGTCGGCGCCCTGGTCCATGAGGAGACGCACCACGCCGCTCGACGCTGGATAGCGGGCGGCGGCGGCGAGAGGGGTGGTGCCGAACTTCGAGGCCGTGTTGACAGTGCTTGCAGCGCCCGCTTCCAGCAAAGCCCTCACCGACTCCATGTTGCCAACCGCATAAAGAAGTGGTGTCGCGCCGACGTGGTTGGTGACGTCCGGTGTCGCGCCGCGCTTCAGGAGCATCTTTACGAATCGCGCATCGCCGTTCAGCGCCGCCCAGTGCAGAGCCGTGTTGCCGTCGACGTCGCGCGCGCGCAAATCAGGCTGACCTGCCAGAAGCGTTTGGATGCGGGCCGCATCGCCACGATGGACCGCATCGGTGAGCGGATCGGCTCCGCAAAGATGCGGTCGCGCAACGAACAGCAGCAGCATGAGCAGAGAACATGCGCTGCCAGAGGTCGAGGAGAGTTTGTTCATGGTCCCGTCGTGTTTGTTGCTACCGATTGCCAAAGCGGCTCGGCGGCTGTGGTGTCGTCAACATTTCTACCGGCTAAACGCTCTTCTGGCAACCGCGCAGGCGAACAGTTCACCGAACCATTGTAAGAAGGCAGAATCCAGAATCACCGTCAACGGACCCGAATGCGGCGGCGCGTCATTTTCACCGAGAGACTGCGTCTCCGCAGCCAAGAGAGACAGTGAAGTCTCGGCGCGCTGGGACAGCACGCCCTACCCACTAAAGTGCAACCTCGACCCGCGAGCTCTTCACTGGATTTTGGGGCATGGACCCGATGGATATCCGTCTCGCGGGTGATTTATGCTCGTCGGCAAGAACACGGAGGTTAGCTGGGAATGCTTTAGGTACAGATGGGTATGAAAACTATTCTTTGTCTTGTTTTGGGATTTCTTGCTTTTGCAGCGATCACTCCGACTGAGGCCCGTTCACAAGGTTCGCCCGTCGTCACAGTGAGCGCCCCGGACAGCACCGCGGCTGAGGGTGGCGGTGATGCAGCCATGTTCGTTGTGCGTCGCAGTGGCGGGACTCAGAATTCCTTGCGTGTTTATTATCGCGTACTGGGTGACGCTCGAAACGCTTTGGATTATGAAAAGATCGAGGGCTCAGTCGTGATTCCGGCTGGCAGTCGCGAAGTGACAATCGAGATCATACCGCTGGACGATGAATTGGATGAAATTACCGAACGCGTTGCTGTCCAGCTGAAGCCGGCTCCCCGCGGCGCGCGGAAATATCGACTGGGCGCGGCGCAACGTGCAGCCGTTGAAATTGTCGATAATGATCAACCGCTCGAGGCTCCGCTGCCCCGCATATGGCTTGGGCTTCACAACCCTCCACTGGGGCCGGGACTTCTTCCCAACTATCGCGCGCCTGCTCAGGTCAGGATTCTTGTCACAGACAGTTCGCCCTACACGATCGATACCCTGGAAATTTTTGCAAACGACCAGAGCCTGGTGGTGCTCAGAAACCCCAATCCAGGACGACGCTTTGTTAATCCGCGTGATTCCAGCGACGTCGCTCGTTTCAAATTCGCATGGTCCAGCGTCCCTGCCGGCACCTATACGATCACGGCTCGAGGCATCACGACCGACGGACGGGAAGTATTCGCTGACCCGATAACGGTGATCGTCCGCCCGTAGTGCAAAGACCGGCGATGTGGTCGGCCGTCCATCGCTCAAACCATTCATGTTGCTGGTAGAGGTCCATCTGCTCGCACTGAATTAGAAGCAGTTCCGCGACGTTTCTTACACGTGATTTGACTGGAAGAAAAACTTCGTGTGCGCCTTCCGAGCCGCTAGATTCCCGGTGTCATGCAAAGTTTGTTCACGCCGCTCTTCGTTGCCCTGGCGTTGTGTGCTGCCGTCAGGGCATCGGCGCAGTCGCTGGATCGCACTGGCTCCCTCTTTTCGCCTTGCCTGGAATGGAAACTTGAGTACGCCGATCACTCCGGCAATCCGTTCGATGTGCAAGGCACGGCCGTGTTTACGCACGCAGCCAGTGGCGAAACGCGGACCACCGGGATGTTCTACGACGGCGGCAACGCATGGAAATTTCGGTTCACAGGCACGCGCACGGGCAAATGGACTTTTCAGACCCGCAGCTCGGCGGCCGCGCTTAAGGGCAAAACAGGGAGCGTTGTTATCTCCAGTCCAGCCGGGGGGAAGGTCCGCGGGTTTGTCACCACCGTTGATGGCAACCGATGGGCGTGGCCGACCGGCGAGTCTGCGGATGCCGTCGAACCTTTCGTCCCGCAATTGGTCATGGCGCGCGATCTGCCGGCGTATCGCGACACGGCGAAGATCGACGGCGACATCCAGCGGTGGCTGGTGGATCATGGTTTCAACGGCATTCATGTCGCCCCGCTCTGCCGCTGGTTCGACCTGGAGCAGATTAGCGCCGACAAAATAGCCACGAACGATCCCAATCCCGACCCGCGCACCTTCGAGATCCTGGAACAATTGATCACGCGCTTTCACCGCGCCGGCGGCCTCGTCCATATCTGGGCGTGGGGCGATGAGAGCCGCCGCATGACGCCGAGCAAGTGGGGCATCAATGGCAAAGCTGACCAGCGCCTGCAGCGTTACATCGCCGCCCGGCTCGGTCCGCTTCCGGGCTGGACGATGAGCTACGGCTTTGACCTCTGGGAATGGGTTGACGGCAAACAGCTCGCCGAGTGGCACCGCCATTTGCATCAACATTTTGGCTGGCCGCACCTGCTCGGCGGACGCTGGGAAAAGAATCAGCTCAGCCAGGCGACTGAAGCGCTGGACTACTCTTCCTACGAACAGCACCGGCCCGATTACCGCAAATACGTCGAGATGATCGAGAAGCGGCCGCGCAAACCGAGCTTTGCCGAGGACCGCTTTCGCGTGCGTGAACCGAGCCCGTATCCGGACAAGGACTATGATCTCGACATGACACGCCGCGGGCTCTGGCACTCAACCCTGGCCGGTGGTGTTGCGAACATTTGGGGTTACCTCTCGCCGTCGGCTGACGAAGGCGGCTCGCAGCCGTACCCGAATCGGCAACAAATTCAGACGTGGGCGCGCTTTTTCGAGCACCGGTTTGTCCGCGGCATGCGACGCGCCAATCACCTGACCGATGGCTTCGCACTGAGTTCGACGAACGCCGGCGGTGTGGTGCTGGTCTTCTACAAAGAAGATGCGAAGTCGATTCGCCTTGATCTTTCTGGGATCAAAGGCGGCGTGCGCGCCGTCGCTGTCGACACCCAAAAGCCGTACGCCGAAATCCGCATTGGCCCCTTTAAGTCCGAGCCCCAAACATGGAACGCTCCCTATCAATCCGACTGGGCTATCGCTGTGGAGAGCCGGTAGAGTTGCTCTGCGTCGCGTTTGCAATCGGCTACTTCATCCCCGGCCTCATCGAATTTCACGCCGGCGACTACACCGTTTACTTCGCCGCCCTCAGGATCTTGAAGCGATCGGACGAGCGCCCGTTGCCTGCATAGATACCAGCGCTCTGTAGCACACTCGCTCTTCGCACCCTGGCCGTCGGCCGTGTAAAGCGGTTTCGCCGCGCAGCTCCTCTGCTGCCTCTCGAAATGGGGATGCGCAGAGCTGTTCACACCCGTCATTTTTCTTGTCCGGTTTCACGCGTGGGCGGCTGTATGTTTGTAAGAAGCAATGGTGGACGATCGACAGCTTTTGTCCGGATATATCGAGGATGCCTCGGAGGCTGCTTTTCGGGAGTTGGTCGCGCGTCATGTGAATCTTGTCTATTCCGTCGCCCTGCGCGAGGTGCGCGGGGACGAGCATCTGGCAAAGGACGTAGCGCAGGTCGTATTCGTCGACCTGGCGCGCAAAGCCCGCTCACTGCGGCATGACGTGGTGCTGGCCGGATGGCTCCATCGCGCAACCCGTTACGCGGCCAGGCAAACTTTGCGCGCTCAACGCCGGCGGCAGGCACGGGAAGAGCAAGCCATTGCCATGAATGATACTCATTCCGATTCTCAGGCCCACTGGGAACAGATCGGCCCGGAGCTCGATCAAGCCCTCGACCGCCTCAATCGTGAGGACCGCGACGCGCTCGTGCTCCGCTATTTTTCCCAGAGCACGTTCGCTGACATTGGCGCCGCGCTGGGCAGCAACGAGGATACGGCTCGCAAAAGAGTTACCCGCGCGCTCGCCAAATTGCGTTTGTTGCTGGAACGACGAGGCGTAACGACCAGCGTCAGCACACTTTCGGCACTGCTCGCGGCCCATGCCGTCCAGGCGGCGCCGGTTGGGCTCACCGCCACGCTCGCCAGCACATCCTTCGTGGCCAGCGTGTCGGCGGGCGGAACGGCTCTGACCTTCTTAAAGCTTATGAGCATGACAAAATTGAAAACAGGACTGGTGAGCGCGGTGGTAATCGCTGCTGTGTCCACTCCGCTGGTGTTGCAATATCAATCGGCAGCGCGCTTGCGCGAAGAAAACAATGCATTGCGTACACAACTGCAAACCCTGGCCACACCGCTGACTGCGACGGCCACACCCGCCAGTGCCGATCCATCAGTTGATAACGAACAGTATCGCGAACTTCTTCGCTTGCGCGGAGAAGTCGGCCAGTTACGCAGGCAAACCAATGAACTCGGCAACCTGCGGAACGAAAATCGCAAGCTGCGCGCTTCGGCTGCGACACCAGGAAACAATCCGACCGCCGACGCGCAGACGCTGGATTTTCCCCGGGAAGCATGGAGCTTTGTCGGTTATGCTGAACCTGCCTCAGCCTTCCAGTCCATGATTTGGTCACTCAGCAATGGCCGTGTCCCCACCGCGCTGGGAAGCTTCACTCCTGAACAGCGGACCAGAATGATGGCCAAGCAAAACGGGGAAAACAAATCCGAGGACGTCATCGCTGCAGAGATGGTTCGAGACATGCGATACACCCAGCGGTTTCGCGTTCTCGAGCAACAAGCTATCGGCGACGATGAGGTCCAATTGCGTGTTCTCGTAAACGGCGAGAAGACCCCAGAAACGGTGATCGATCGTCGCGCCAGGATGAAAAGGATCGACGGCGAATGGAAATTTGACGGCTGGGTCAAGGGGTCTGGGAACGACGGATAGGTAGTTAAATAGTATCTCGCCGAAAAGAGGCGGTCTCATGCAGAATGGACCCGCGTGGACCGCCCGCAGCTCCCTCGGGGAGAGGGTTAGGGTTTAGGGTGAGGGACAGACTGGTTCTCTGCGTCTCCGCGGTTTCACGAGTGCAAATGATCGGGTCCACGCGACGCAAATTCATCAAACGAGCGGTCGCCGCTGCGGGCACACTTGGGTTCGTCCCCGGCTGTCGGCCTCTTCAGGTAACCGACAGAAATGACCTCAGTCGCGACGCTATCGACCGCTTGCGCATCAAACTCAAAGGACGTTTGATTGTCCCCGGCGATCCCTCATACGAGAGCGCGCGGCGGGTCTTTTATTGGAACGCAGCAACGGAGCGGAGGCCGCTGGTCATCGTGCAATGCGCGGGCGAGGAAGACGCGCTGCGAGCGGTGGAGTTTGCGCGGCGTCACGAATTGGAAGTGGCAGCACGCGCCGGCGGGCACAGTCACCTGGGATGGGGATGTTCGAACGGCATCGTCATCGATCTATCCGGAATGAAGCGGATTGCGATCGATCCGTTGCGGCGAACGGCCTGCGCGGAAGGTGGCGTGTTAAGCGGGGAGGTGGCGCGGGCAGCGGGGCAGCATGGGCTCGCGCCTGTGCTCGGACAATGCCCCGGAGTTGGCGCGAGCGGCGTCATCCTTGGCGGTGGATTGGGCTGGCTCTCTGGACTGCGCGGCGCTTCGTGCGACAATTTGCTTTCGGCCCGGGTTGTGACCGCGGACGGACGCGTCCTTACTGCTGACTCCGAACGTAACCCCGACCTTTTCTGGGCGTTGCGCGGCGCCGGTGGGAATTTTGGCGTGACGACGTCCTTTGAGTGCCGTCTTCATCCGGTTGGCTCCGTCACCGGAGGCGATATTCA
>Ga0105340_1000705_pt1 | contig 15737 bp, 12 predicted proteins | sample EasRivMeERMLT700_FD_89676 | JGI IMG/M metagenome (GOLD analysis project Ga0105340, IMG submission 89676) | Soil microbial communities from meander-bound floodplain in the East River, Colorado, USA - East River MetaG ERMLT700 | ecosystem: Environmental > Terrestrial > Soil > Floodplain | place...
CGAAAACATCTTCTTCAACGGTTACCTGATGACCCCGATGGAGATGAACGCGTTTGTGGACAGCTTCGGCAGCGAGCACGTGCGCGTGCATTTTGACACGGGCAACATCATGATGTTCCAGTTTCCGGAGCACTGGATTTCGGTCCTGGGCAAGCGGATCAGGAACACGCACTTCAAGGAATTCACGAAGAAAGGCACGGATTTTTCGCTCGAAACGTTTCGGCCTTTGCTCGATGGGACTACGAACTGGCCCGCGGTCATGGACGCGCTCGCGGCCGTCGGTTACAAAGGCTACGTGACGTTCGAGTACTTTCATCCGTACCTGCACTACCCCGAAGCGCTCGTATACCAAACGTCCGATTCGCTGGATCGAATGTTGGGGCGCAAAGGCGCGCGTGCGGCCTAGCTCATGCGCGTGTGGTGCGAAAAGGCCGCGGCGGCACGACAACCAGGCTCAGGACAATCAGCACGAAGACGGCCACGTAAATCATCGTGAAGGTTCGTTCTGAAATCTCAAAGAACATGACGCGATGGACCCAATGCTGAATGAATGAACCAGCGTAAGCGGCATCTTCGCCTGCTTTGAGGCGCAACGCCGTTTCCCACTTCGTGAGTGGACAAATAATTCCGAAGAGCGACTCGGCAACGACCACGGCCATCGCGAGAAGGTGCACGCCGCGGAACCACGGATTACGCACGAAGGCCCAGCCCGCGAAGTAGCCGATCCACGTCAGCAGCAGGCCGGCGACGACGAACAGGACGAACGCAAAGTGCAGAACCAGGATGGCGTCCGCGAGCAGTGCATAGGATTGCGCGCCCATGGCACGGCGCCGCACGTCATTTACGGACGTGCTTCTCGATGAACTCGATCACCGTTTCGATCGGCGCCGGTTTGGCGATGCAGGGATGATCGCAAATGATCCCGTCGTTCTCGTCAATTTGATGCTGGCGCACGGCGGCAGTCAGAAAGACAACCGGGGTATCCTTTAAGACCGGGTCTTCCTTCAACTGCATCGCGACGTTGCCTCCAGGCATGCGCGGCATGATGATGTCGAGCAGCACGATGTCTGGTTTGAATTCTTTAGCCGCTTTCAACGCGTCTTCGGCCCAGTTCTCCACGCGCACCTCGTAATTGCCGGTGTCCTCAAGGTTGAGCTTTAGCAGGTTGGTAAAGCTCTTTTCGTCATCGACCAACAGTACGCGTCTCTTTGACATGATGTTAATTTCGCTGCGGTTTGAGGAGAATAGTCGCCCGCACTCCGCCGCCTTTTACATTTCTAATGTCGAGGCTGCCCCCGTGCAACTCGATTATCTTCCTGGAAACGGGCAGTCCGAGGCCAGTGCCGACGCCCGTCGGCTTGGTCGTAAAAAAAGGGTCGTAGATTTTTGTCAGGTTCTCCTCCGGGATTCCCGAGCCCGTGTCCTCCACCTCGATGACGACGGCCATGTCGCCGACCCACAGATGCGTCGCCTTGCGCGAACCTTCGGCGTGAGTCGTCTCGGTGAGTTGCTTGATGTAGGTGCGCACGGTCAAAGTGCCGCCCTCCGGCATCGCATGAGCGGCGTTGACGAGGAGGTTGACGAGGACCTGCTGAATCTGACGTTTGTCGACTCCAACGCTGGGGAGTCGTTCGCCAAAGGTTTTCTGGACGGCAATCTCGCGCTTGCGCAGTTCGTGGCGAACAAGGCGCAGTGTTTCTTCAATCAACGTATTAATGTTCTCGGGCTTGATCGCCAGTTGCCGTGATGAGGAAAAGTCGAGCAGTCCGCGCGTGATTGTATCGGCGCGGTCGATCGCCTCGCGCATTTCCTTGAGCACCTGCTGCATGTTCTCCTCGGCGTTGCCCAGCTTTTTCGTGAGGTAGTTCACGCCCATCATCAGAATCGCCAGCGGATTTTTGACTTCGTGGGCGACGCCGGCGGCAAGCGTGCCGACGGATTCCATTTTCTCGGCCTGGATGAGCTGCAACTGGGCTGCTTTGAGTTCCTCGTGCGATTTGCGGAGCGCAGCTTCGCTGGCCGCGAGCTCCTGGTTCGCTTTTTGGAGGCGTTCCTCAAATCGCTTGCGCTCCGTGATGTCCCAAAAAATTCCCTGGATGCCGATGATCTGGCCTTTGGCATCGTAAATGGGCGTTTTGATCACGTTCACGTAGAGCTTCTCGCCGCTGGGCGCGTGATTCTCCTCGACGGTTTCGAACGTTTGCCCGGTCCGGATCACGTAGCGATCGTCACGCTGGTATTTTTCGGCGAGCTCGGGCGGAAAAAAATCGAAGTCGGTTTTGCCGATAATTTCCTCGAGCGGCTTGCCAAGCATCGCGCAGAAGCGCTGGTTCGCGAAGGTGAAGCGTTCGTTGACGTCCTTGCGCAAAATATTTTGGGGGAGATTCTCGACGAGCGAATGATAGAACGCCTCCGATTTGACGAGGTCCGCCTCGGCTTTCTTTCGCAGCGTGATGTTCGCGAGCAAACCGTCGATGGAAACCAGGCGCCCCTCGCGATCGCGGCCCGGTACCACTGTGTGGCGCACCCAGCGGACCTGCCCATCCTTGTGAATAATGCGGTGTTCCAGGGGCAGGGGAGTTTCGTCGTCCAGAATGCGATTTATCTGGCCGCGCACCGTCTCGCGGTCAACCTCGTGAACCATGCGAAACCAGAGGTCCGGGTCGGCCTCGAATTCCGCCGCACTGAAGCCAGTGATTGAAACACAGCCGGGGCCGTGGGTGGCTTTGCCCGGCTTGCCGTCCTCGACTTTGACGGAATAGGAGTAATCGGTGATCGATTCGAGGAGGAACTTGTAATGCTTTTCGCTCTCCTGGAGACGGCGCTCGACGTGATGGCGTTCGATCGCGTAGGTGATGGACCGGACCAGGCTGTGGCTGTCGATGCGCCCTTTGACGAGATAATCCTGCGCCCCTTCGCGCACCGCAGTGACGGCGAGATTTTCGTCGTCCGAGCCGCTGAGGACGATGATCGGGACATCCTCGACGCGGGCTTCGAGCCGCTCAAACGTCTGGATGCCCTGACTGTCGGGCAGGAGGAGGTCAGACAGGATGAGGTCGAAGTGTTCCTTGCCAATGCGCTCCATCCCGTCGGCAAGACGTTCGACGTGCGTGATATCAAACTGGTGGGTGGCATTTTCGCCGAGGAAAACTCGCAGGAGCCGCGCGTCCGTCGGACTGTCTTCGATTAACAGGACTTTGATAGGCTGCTCCATAGCGCTAACGCTGGATGGCATGGGCCGTTGATGGGGAGCATACGGGAACGGTGAATCGAGCGCAACGGCGGTGATGGGGAGTGGAAATTGGTGACCGGAGAGAGTGGTTGGGTGATGAAGGTACGAGAGGTGAAGAACGGCGCGCTGAAGACAGCGCGCCCTGCTTTCTTACTCCTTCCAGTCCTTTGCGAGTTTGTTGAGGAGTGGTCCTGGGGTGGAGCCGTCGTGAATGACTACGCGGTAGCGGAGGACCAATGGTGTCCCGGCTTTCATTATGACGAGGGCGGGGGCGACGATGCAAGGGTTCAGCATGCGCACGTCGCGATGGTTGTGCCAGAGCGAACGTGGGTTTTCGGGATGGTCGATGACCGCCGCGCCTACGACTGCGCCATCCGGAAGTGTGAGGGTGTATCCGTACCATGGAGCGGCCGGCCAGTCGGATTGAGGTTCCGTGTGTTTGGGATTTGGCAGGGTGATGGCGCCGCTCGGGCCGTGGGCATCGAGTTTGCCATCTTTGCGAACGCGCACGCAAAAGCCGCTGAAGGCCCAGCGCGAAAGAGTGAGGTCGATCGCCGGCGTCAAGGTGTAGACCAGGTCGAGGATGTTTGCCGGGCCTTCGGTGCGCACGGCGGTGCGGAGTTGTTCGGTGATGACGAGATTGGTTTCGGCAAGCCATTGGTTTGCGGCGCGAAAGCCCGCACCACTCGGATTGGAGAGGAGGTCGGTGATCTCGCGGTTGACGATGACGCGATCTTTTTTCGGCGCGTGCTCGCCCCAGCCCCAGAAGTCGGCATCGTGTTTTCCGTGCATTTCAACCCATGCCAGAAAAATTCCGCGATGATGCGGATGATCCGAAGGGCCGACTTCGGTCACGACGATTCCCTTCGGGGTTGTCACGGGATGAAAGTAACACGCACTGTCGACGGAGAGTGTTGTGTCCGCAGGCTTCTGAAGTTGATACTGGGCGATGCTTTGGCCGGCAGGGTTTTTGATGGTGACCGATTGCGGGGTTCGCTGGACCTGGAAGGTTTCAGCGCCAGAAGCCTCCGCGGCGAGGGCCGCACCCAGAAGTGTCACGATGATTTTCATAACGCGTTTCTAAGCGAGCGATTTGAAGGAGTCAACGCAGCGAAGTGCGAATGTTGCGGCCCTACCTTTTCGGATGCGACGATTACTACGGTTGTATCACGACGCGATAGAAGCGGCGCTGATGATTGGTCTCGCTGTCGGTGTACTGGTGTGGCGTGGAGGCGATGGTGAATGTATTGATGGTGGTCCAGGAGCCGAGGTTGGTCGACGCCTGGAGTTCGTAAGTGCCGCGCGGCGCGTTTACGGTCAATCGCCGATTGACGGTGAGAGCGATGCGAATGTCGCCTGTGCTCACAGTGGTCCAGCGCAGTCCAACGTTGCCGGTCGCGCCGCTGAAGCCGTCCACCGCGATTTTGTAATTGGTTCCGGCGACGGCGTTGAAACTGACGCGGCTCTTGTTATTGCCGCCGCCGTTATCATCGCCCTCGATCGTGGTAAGGCTGTTGACGGCGTTACCGGTATAGACGGCGAGGAGTGTGTCGAAATCGCTCAGGATTGTGTCGAAGGTGCAGACACCGTTGGCGGCCGCTGTCCAGCAATACCAGACGGAATGACCGCCGATGTTGCCAGCGTGCGCGAGTTCGCCCTGTTCCTTGGTCGCGCCCATGTTATGGCCGGTGACCTGGCCGATTGCGCCGGAAATGCCCTGGCAGTTTGCGAAGGCGTCGTTCATGGGCGGATTGATGTTCAACGTGATGCCTCCCATGGCTGCGGCCCAGCCGTCGACGGCGATGCGGTAAGTCGTGTTGGACACGGCGTTGAACGTGACGAGGCTTTGTTTGATGGTCATGTTCACGATGTCATCATTTTGCGCAATGAGGTTGAGCCCGCCGAAGGAGTCGCCGGTGTAAACTGCCAGAAGCGTATCGAAATCACTTCCGACGGTGTTGATGGTGACATTCCCGTTCACAGGCGAAGTCCACCGATACCAGACCGATCGCCCGCCGGTGTCGCCCGCGTGATTGGGTTCGCCATTTTCTTTCGAGGCGCACGCATTGTCGCCGCGGGCATTGGCGTAAACGCCCGTGAGAACCAGAGGCGACCCGAAGTTGTCATTTGAAGGCGACTGGCAATCACTGGGAATTGTGACGGTGACACGCGTGACGTTGTTGTCGTTGCGGGCTTCGGCGATGAGGTTGAGTGGGTCGAGAGTCATTTCGAGCGTGTACGTGCCGCCCGGCAAACCGGTGATGTCGAGCCATTGGCATGGGACGGGTTTGTCATAAATGTCCGACCAACCAGCCTGGATGCCCTGGCTGGTGCCGCAGGTGTACCGTCGTGTTGACGGCGCGGTATCGCGCCAAGGAACGGTGTCTTCGAGACAGAAGGCCATCTTGGTGCCCATGACGACGACATTGTCGTTGGGGCCGAGCAATCGATAGTGGGCGAAATCGTTGAAGTGCCAGTGTCCATGGCAGGGAGCCCACACGAAACGTCCCTGCGGATCGCTTTCGGGGCGGCCCATGTTCAAGTCGACGTCGCTGATGTTGCGTATCTCGGTGTTGAAGTTCAAAAGGCGGCGGGTGCCTGGGGTGGCGCAACCCTCGGTGACTTCGCAATCGCTCGGCGCGAAAGTGCGATAGATTATTTCGGGCTGCGCGGTCGGTCCCCAAATGACGAGGTCCGGCAGCGCGGCCGGCGCAGAAGCACAGAAAGTTAAAATGCAGGCCGCCAGCGCGACGATTACCTTTCGCGGAACCCTGGGTCCGCTGTTGACCGCTGTCCACATACGAGAAAAGCAACCTTATTATGCCGTGCCCGGTGTCGATGTGACGTAGGTAACTACCTACAGCGCACGGCGGGCCATCCCCGATAGGCCGAAGTTGCTGTTGTTTTGCGGGTTAGCGCGGCTCAGTATCGCGCTATGCGTTGCGTTTATGTGTTTCTGGCCGGCGTGCTGGGTTTTGCTCTGTTCGGAATTGCGGCCGAACCTCCTAAACCGCGCTCGCGCGCCGAGGTGCAGGCGGTTCTCGGCAAAGAGCAGGGGAGTTCTTTCGCGCTGAAGCCGCTGCGGGTTTGTTTGGTCGCGAGCAGGCAGGACCACGGCCCCGGCGAACACGATTACCCGGCGTGGCAGACGAACTGGACGAAGTTGCTTGGCAACGCGCCGCGCGTGTGGGTCACGAACGCGTGGCAGTGGCCGGAGACGTTCGAAAACATCGATGTCGTGGTGCTCTATTTTTGGAACCATGCGTGGCACACCAACCAGACGCATTATCAGCAGATGGACGAGTTCCTCGCGCGGGGCGGGGGACTTGTGGCGCTGCACTCGGCGACGATCGCGGACAAAGAGCCGGAGAAACTGGCGGAGCGAATCGGACTGGCATTTCAACCGGGACGTTCGAAGTACCGGCACGGACCGCTTGATTTGAGAGTAGTCGCGCCGCCGGAGGAACCAATCACGCGGGGGTTGCCACGCGACATCCATTTCGTGGATGAGTCGTACTGGCCGATGTTTGGCGACACCAACCAGGTGAAGCTGCTGGCGACGACAAGGGAGGAGGGAAAGGATTGGCCGATGATTTGGACTTACGAAAAGGAGAAGGGTCGGGTTTTCGCATCGATCGTAGGGCACTATTCATGGAGCTACGACGATCCGCTGTTCCGCATCCTTGTCCTGCGCGGAATCGCGTGGGCGGCGCGCGAGCCGGTGGGTCGATTGGAGCGTCTCGCGACCATGGGCGTGAAGTTTGCGGAGTGACGGCGGTTCTGGGATCGTTGGAAAACGCGAGTGGCCGGTCCGTATTGCCTTGCTCGGCCGTCGATTTAGGAGGCTAACACAACCATTGTTCAACTGGGGGCCAAACAGGCATCACGCGGTGGGTGATTGCCCTAGTTTTAGTTTAGGTAGGCGTTTCTGGTATAAACAAGCGAACCCCAAAAGGTAACAAAGGGAACAAACGAATGAAGAAACTCGTAAAAACAATGGCAATGCTCGGGATTATTGTGCCGAGCATTTTTGCTCAGAACACGCCTCCGACGCTCATTTGCCCCGCGCCGGTGAACCTCGACTGCACTCCGACCAACGGCGCGGCTCTCACGCTGACGGCCATGATCTCGGACGCGCAGACAAACGCGGTCACCGCGGTGTGGTTTGTGGATGGAACCGCTTTCCAGACAAATGACCTGCCAGCCGGGACTACTGCCAATCCCGTCGCCGTGACGTTCAGCGCCCAATTCCAGCCGGGCGAACACGACGTGGAGGTGAGGGCGTCGGATGGACAAGGCGTCGTTTCATGCACGACCCAGGTAGACATCAGGGCGGACCTGGCGCCGGAGATACACCGCCTGACGGCAACTCCGAATGTCCTGTGGCCGCCGAATCACAAAATGCGGCAGGTGGTGTTGAACCTCGATGCAAGTGACTGCCAGGTTGTGACATCGCGCGTCGTATCGGTGAGAAGCAGCGAACCGCCGCGCGGGACCGGCATCGGTGACCTGACGCCCGACTGGGTGATCGGGACGAATGGGTTGTCGCTCCTACTGAGAGCGGAACGCTCGGGCCAGAGCAGGAATGGACGCATCTACACGATAACGGTCGAGGTCAGCGATGGCACGGGCAACGCTACGAATCGGAACGTGATTGTGACCGTGCCACACAATAACAGTCCGAAGCCGCATCCGAGCTTGCAGAAGCCGGCTAAGAAACCCAAGAAACCGAAAAAGAACCGGTAAAGGATTGTTGGTTCAGTGTGGGCGGGCAGGCGTGAGCTTGCCCGCCTGTTTGCTTTTGGCTCGAACGTCCGGGATCCAAACTTCTGAGGCTAACGATTCGGGGAGGACGCCGGTGGGCCGTCGAGCTTCCACTCGTCGCCGATGCGTTTCAGGACCATTTTTATGGTTCGATCGCGGCCCTGCTGGTAAAGGCTCACCACCATTTCGCGATCCGAAAGGATCTCCCGGTTTGTGATCTGGTAGCCGGACATGTTTTTGTAATCCTTGTTGTTGGCCATCATCGCCGCGATCTCGCTTTCTGACCTACCCTGAAATTGTCTTTCGTGATTCGCTCGCTGTTCGGGAGTGAGGCTGGCCAAAAGTGTCTGGAAATCACCGCGAGACATTGCCCACGCGGCGGATTGAATGGTGGATTCCGGGTCGGCGAATCCGACAAAGGCCCAGGCCTCTTTCGGGAAGATGTCCTTTGGATTTGCGACTGGCGCTGTTTTTGGCTGAGCGGCCAAAGCGGCCTGGAGTTTGCGATTTTGTTCCTGCAGGCGTTCGAGTTCGCCCGCCTGCCTGCGGAGTGTGGCGACTTCGTTGCGCAATCGAAGCAAGTCGGCGTTGTCCTTTTGCGCGAGTGCGAGTTGCTGGTCGCGCGCCGTTACGGTGGCGAGGGCTGTATCGCGCTCATGGAGTGATTGCCGGTGCGCTGCGACGAGGGCCTGATTTTCGGTCCGCAGGCGAGTGGCCTGGCGTTCCTGGACAAGATACGTGCCCGTCCCCGCGGCGAGCGCAGAGACGACGAGGGCAGCGACGGCTTTGGCGTTGATCCAATTCATAGTGGCGTGCGTAGCGATGGCGAGGGTTCCTGCAAGGGCGGCGGAGGTGGAAATAGTGGCGGCGAGCGCGGCGGGCGCGGCCTGGACAGCGTTGGCGGAGATGATGGCGAGTCCGCTCGCGCCGAGCGTGACGCCGCGTTTGGCAAAGAAATCGCGCAGACGCTCGACCGCGCGGTTCACGCGTTTTTGCGCGGCATCGTCGCTTACGGCGAGGGTCTCGGCGATCTGGCGCGCGGACTGGCCTTTGAAGTAGCGCAGTATAAGGGCGTCGCGGTCGGTCTCGCTGAGCGAGCCGAGAGCGGCATCGAGTTGGGGCGCGATGTGTTCCCACGAGGCGTCCGGTTCGGAAGATTCATTCATGGCGGCGGCCTCCTGCTCGCGGATGCGCCGCCGGACATCGGAGCGGACAGCGTTGGCGGCGAGATTTTGGGTGGTGCGATGGAGCCAGCCGGCCAACACGGGGCGATCCACAAGCCGGGTGGCATTTTGCGCGAGGGCCACGAATACGGCCTGGGTCACGTCCTGGGCGAGGTGCGCATCGCGAACCATGCGCAACGCCGCCGAGTGGACCAGATCGACATAACGTCGGGTAAGCTCAGCGAAAGCGCTCTCGGACTGTTGTCCTGTGTAATCGCGCAGAAGGTCTTTGTCGGTCCGGCTGTTCACTCATAGAATAGTAACCGCCGGGGCGAAAGTCGGACAGGGAACAAAGGAAGAGGTTGAGGGTTGAGAGTGACCATGGCGAGTTCAGCCAAGGGGAGGCGCAGCGAGGGAGACGCAGATGAGCTCTTTGCCGTTGTGCACGTAGGCGCAGCGATCGGCGAACGCGGGATGACACCAGAGCACGTCGCGTCCTCGTGTATTCTCCTGCGGCTCGAGAAGTTTGGCGCGGCTGATCTCTTCGTAACCTTTGGGCGTCATGTTCGCGAGAATCAATTCGCCCTGGTCGTTCCAGATCCAAAAGCGATTTGCCTGCGCGACAATGAAGGCATTTGACAGCGGCGCTTTCTTTCCGCCCATCGGAGCATAGGTTTCCCATTGGCGATCGCCATTCGTGGCATCGAGACAGCGCATTTCGCCCTGGCCGCAGACGCCGTAAATGAAACCGTCCTTAAAGACGGGTGTCGTCATGACGGTGTGCAATCCATCGCTGAAGTCTGAACCAATTTTGCCGTGACGGTTCCAAAGGACTTTCGCGCCCGGCGGATCGGCGGAAACCTCCAGCATCGCCGACCCTTTATAATACTGTGTAAGAAACAGGCGGCGTCCATCGAAGCGCGGCGTGGCAATGGTGACCTCGGGACGCTGCGGTTTTGCATCGATTGGGTATTTGTGGGTCCAGAGGACCTGGCCACTTTTCGGTTCGAGACCGGCGATGCCGTCCGGATGCCAAATAAGAAGTTGTCGTTCGCCAGCGACGTCGAGGATCACCGGAGGTGCGTAACCGATTTCGTGTGCCGTGAGCGCGCGCCAAAGTTCCTTGCCAGTGTCTTTGTGAAAGGCGACGACCGCGCTGTTCGTGCCTCCGACGAGACAAATCAACCGATCGCCATCGAGCAGCGGGTGCGCGGCCCAGCCCCAGATGGGCGGTTCGGTGTTGAAATTGGTAACGAAGTGGACGGCCCAAATGAGCTTGCCGGACGCGGCGTCGAGGCAACGTAAATCGCCCATGGCGCCAAGCGCGAACACACGGCCATCGGCCACGACTGGCGTCGCGCGCGGGCCGGCGGGATAATCAATGCGATAGGCGGAATCGTAAGTGTGCTCCCAGACTTGCGTGCCGGTGCGAGCGTCCAGGCAAAGCACGCGTTCGTTGCCGGGGATTTGCGGGATGGCACGCTCCCCGCGCTTGCGCTCGGGCATTTTGCCGGCGACGCGGTCGAGGAGAAACACGCGACCGTCCGCCACGGCTGGCCCGCAATAGCCGTTGTTGACCGGCGCGCGCCAAAGCACTTTTGGTCCGCCTTCGGGAAGTTTCTCGACGATGCCGGTTTCCCGCCACACGCCGTCACGACGTGGCCCGAGCCATTGCGGCCAGTCGTCAGCCTGCGCTGTCGTCGTGCAAACGGAACAGAGCACGATGAAAGTGATGATGAAATGAAGATCCCTTCGCGCGTGGCGGAAACGCTTCATGCGCGAAATCATCAGCTAAACGAAACCAGAGGTCGAGCGTCGAGAGCGGCGAGGAAACGTCACTGACGAACACGTACTGTCGCCGACGACACACGCGACATGAGACGCGCGTCAATTCTTTAGGTCTGTATATGTGTATTCGACCTGCGCGCCGAGGAATTGCATCCCGAGATCGGACCATGGGAGTTGCAATGATAGCACGTAGTGGTTGGTCGTCGTGTTCACAACTTCGTTGAGCGGCCTTTCGACGCGAACCTGGTTGTCCATCGAATTGTTGCTGACAAGGTAAACCGGATCCGGCCCCAGATGGCCGAAGAGCGAGCAACGCGCGAGGTTCAGGGTCGAGTTTCGCGCCGAATCCACATCGTAGACGTAGCTGACAAGTTTGGTCAGGGTCGCTCCTTCGGGAACGTGGACGTCGGCATGAAAGGTGGAGAAGCCAGTTTCCCTGGTGCAGATGAGATAATGGCGATTGGTTTTCCAGGGATAGCCCCATAGAATAAACTGCTCCTCGAAAGGATGGCGCGGCTTGAAGTCCGCGGGGCCGAGGGTAAGCCGATTGGTCTTCGCCGCGCTGAAGCGGTAGCTGCCTGAAACAGTGGCACTACCGTTTGAAGCAACTTGCACGAATTGCGCGGCGGACTTGCCCGCAACGGTGAGAGCGTCTTCGGCGCGCACAGCGTATGGTGTTCGAGTGAGCAAGAGTCGCGGCATCATCTCGGCTTCGGAGGCGACAGAGACACCCAGGTAAACCTGGGGATGTCTCAAAAAAACGTTCCACAGATTGGACTCGCTCCCCGCGACGATTTCGCCACTGCCCAGGAGCACGGAATAAAGTCCCGCCGAGACGGTCACTGGGTTGGCCGGCGCGAAATGCCGGTCAGTCAAGAGCAACGTTCCGTTGGTGGCGGCATCGTAGAATCTGAAGAGCATGTCATACGAGCCAGTCGGCGCTGCGGTGCCCGTGTTGCTCAACCTGCCCTGAAAGCTTACGACCTCATACGGCGGTGGGGCGGCAATCCCCTGAGACAAGGGAAGACAGCACAACAACGCGCAGAGGACGTGGCGAGGGTTCATAACAGAATTATCCGCGAAAGGAGACGACAGGAAAACCCTAATTTCAGCCAGCGCGCGAGTCGAGTGCCGAACGTCGGCGGCGAGTGACTCGCAGCTAGTCCTCCTTTTCGACGCCGCTGTTCCACGCCTTGAAGAGTTCGTTCGTCGACGGAACTTTCAGCGGGCGGACGACGCGGAGGCCGAGGAACTGGGCATCGGTATGGTACCAAATGCTCTTGGGAAGCTGGGGGTCCTGCTGTTTCCACGAGGGATCGGAGAAACGGCGCGACGCACTGCGGAGTCTGTCGGGTGAATCATCCCACCCGCCGCCGCGGGCGGAATGAGGATAGGGCGTGGTGGATTTCACCATCGGGTCGAGAGTGGTCGCGCTTGCGAATGGCTGGTAGGTGGGCTGATACTGGTCGAGGCACCATTCGAGGACGTTGCCATGCATGTCGTGCAAGCCCCACGGGTTTGGGAGTTTCGTGCCGACCTTTTGGTATTTGAAGTCGCTGTTCTTTTCGAACCACGCGTAATTGGTCAGCGCCACCGGATCGTCACCGAATGAAAACCTTGTGGTAGTGCCCGCGCGGCAGGCGTATTCCCATTCCGCTTCCGTCGGCAGTCGATAATATTCGCCGGTCTTGGCGCTGAGCCATTCGCAATACTTGTTGGCCGAATGTTGCGTCATGCTGATCGCGGGATAGCCATTCTTGCCCATGCCGAAGCTCATCTCGACGTAAGGCTTGGTCGGACGTGACACGGCGTCGGAAATTTTGTCGACGTACGGATCGGTGGGGATCTCGCCTTTGAATTTGCGTTCCTGGTCCGCGAACATGAAGAGTTCGAACTCGTCCCATGTGACTTCGCATTTGCTCATCCAAAACGGCGAAATCTTTACTTTGTGCAACGGGCCTTCGTCGGCCTGGCGTCCGGCTTCGTTTTGCGGACTGCCCATCGTGAATTCGCCGCTGCGAATCGGGACCATTGCGAACGTGACCTGCGTGCCGGGAATGGTCATGGTGTAAGATTTCATCTCGGCCTCGGTGGTCACATTGAGCCGCGACGTAATCAGTTTGTGGATGTTGGCGATGGTTTCTTCCTCATTCCCGCCGGCGATCTCTTCCTTTTTCTTCGGCACGAGAGTGATGCCGTCGGGCCAGATGGCGCCTTGCTCAATCCAACTCAAGAGCAGATCGGTTTGTTCCTTCGGGAGCGGACCGCCTTTGTTGGCGGGAGGCATGAGGTCGTCGTGGTCGGCGGGAAGGATGGTGGTTGTGTAAAGCGGACTTTGCTTCGGACGTCGCGGGACGATTGCGGGACCGTCGTCGCCGCCCTTGAACGCCTCAGACTTAACGTCGAGACGCAGGTTGCCTTTGTCGTGACCCTCGCGATGACAGGCGACGCAATTCAGTTCGAGCAACGGCTGGATGTCCTTCACGAAATCGACGCGCTTCGTTTGCTTGAGGGTCAGGCCCTCGGGCCATACGGCACCCTCCTGAATCCAGCTTGCGAGCAAATCGGTTTGCTGCTTCGGGAGCGGGCCGCCTTTGTTGCTGGGCGGCATGAGGTCGTCGTGGTCGGCCGGAAGAATTGTGGAGGTATAGATTAAACTCTTCTTCGGGCCGCCGGGGACGAGGGCCGTGCCGTCGTCGCCGCCCTGGAGTGCGCCGGCGCGGGTGTCGAGACGGAGATCGCCCTTGGGTTTTTCGGGGCCGTGGCAACTCACGCAGTTCGCTTCGAGGAGCGGTTTGACGTCGAGGGCGAAATCGATCTTATCGGCCGCCCCGACGAGCGTTGGGACCGCCAACCCCAGCGGCAGCCACAGTTTAATATTCATGAGCATTTGACGTAACCAAGTGTGGGATTGATGCAAAGAAAGTCAATGCAGGGCGATCTGCGATTTTCGATTTGGGATTGAGGATTTGCGATTGCCCCTCCCACGGTCGCGAAGGGATTACTGGTCTGTCCCTCATCCTAACCATTGCTTGGATTGTGCTTCGCCCGAGAGACTTCGTCTCCGCAGCCCCGAGGGAGAAGGGAAGCTGGCGACGATCTTCGGTCGGTTTCGTTGTCATTTGTTTCACTGCCGGTAGTTGTTCGCTGCAAAATGGGACGACTGGAGAGAGTGTCGTTGTAAGTCGTTGGTACAGCGTGGTTGGTTTTTGCAAGAATGTGAAACCGTCCCATTTTGTCCCGTTGTGTACAGTAGTGGCAAGTTTGTTCCCGTGAGAGGGCGGCGGGCGTAGCGAGTTTACTGGCTTGTCCCTCATCCTAACCTTCTCCCCGAGGGAGAAGGAATAGCAGTCGACCGATTTTTGAGGTCGAGCGTCGTGGGATTCTGTACCAAGGCTTTGGCTCTCTACTGTCGAAACGGGAAGGCCACCGGAAAAATTCAGACACTTTAACGCGTTAAAGTTGTAAGTGGTTGATGCAGAGTGGTTAGAAAAATCACATTCGCGATTTTGTCTGAATTTTGTCTGAATTTTGTATGTACTTTTCCCGAGGTTCTGAAAGCGGCGGGGAGGGGTGGCGGATCGGGATAAAGGAGTGCGGCAGCTCCGCGTGGAGCCTGGAATGTGGCGGGCATTGTCCGTCATAGGGTTACCCTCTCCTCGGCTGGTCAGGGCTGTCTGCCGTTGGTCAGCTTTGGCTGATTTACACCCTTTATGTATAGCATATCTCCAGATGCAATGCAACGTCATACGTGTCAAATCATCTTCGCATCCAACACCAGGATCGTTCCCGGGAACCTGTTCCCTATTCGTTCCTCATAGAGAAGGCAATGGTTGATGGCCGGCGCTGCGTCGGGCCATTGCGCAGGTTCAGCGTACGCTGGTAACAGAGGAAGGAATGACATGAACATTCGATTGCACCGTTTACGGCTGGCGGCCCAAGTCGCCATGATACTCGCGCTCACATTGGTTCCGGGCTCGTTTACAGCCTTTGCCGGGAAACGCCCAGGCGGAGGCGGAGGGACCACGGCACCAAAGCCGCCGACGCCCACCAACTTCCGCGTGACTGCGAAAACAGCCTACACCATTAGCGTGGCCTGGGACGCGGCCGCCTCCAGCTCGACTTTTAACTTCCACCTTTCGGGAGCTTACCACGTTACGCCGGCCATCCTGCCTTCAACAGCGAGAAGTCACACTTTTACCGCGCTTGCTCCGGGCAATGATTATTGGCTCTTTATCTATACCAAAGATGCAGCCGGAAACGCCGGAGGCCAGGCTAACCTCGGCCCCGTCCTTCTCCCCCGCGACACAACTCCGCCATGGACCGCCCCCGTTGTCTCCGTCGGTGAAGTTGGCGCTAATTACGCGCACCTCTCCTGGACTCGCGCCGAAGACGACGGCCCATACCATTACTCTTACGAACTCTGGATCAACGGCAGTCTCCTCTACAGGAGCGATTATCCGAAGAACGTTACCAACACGGTTCTCCGCTTCCTCCAGCCGGCGACCACCTACGCCGTCCAGATCCGCACCATCGATTTCGGCAATAACCCTTCGCCCTTGAGCGCTCCCGTCTCATTTACCACGCTCCCGGCCAATCCCAACGACACGACTCCGCCCACTGTCCCGGCTCCGGTGTTCGCGTACAGTTTTGGCGACCTTGAAATGGAGCTGTCATGGGGTCAATCCACCGACGACTTCGACGCCCAGGCGAACATCCGCTACGACGTCTATGTGAACGGCCGCTTTGAGGACGTGGTATTTGGTTCCGGCGGCCCGAGAGTCATTTAC
>Ga0105340_1000706_pt1 | contig 15735 bp, 15 predicted proteins | sample EasRivMeERMLT700_FD_89676 | JGI IMG/M metagenome (GOLD analysis project Ga0105340, IMG submission 89676) | Soil microbial communities from meander-bound floodplain in the East River, Colorado, USA - East River MetaG ERMLT700 | ecosystem: Environmental > Terrestrial > Soil > Floodplain | place...
AACGGAAAGACGACATTTGAGACCGGGGCGGGAGTGATCACGGCTGCATTCCAGGGCGAACGCGTAACGGTGAACCTTACCGCGCCACGGGATTTGCGGTTTGGTGAGAAGGTAATCACGAAAGAGGGGCCGCTTATTCTGCACTCGCTCAACACCGGCGTGCCGCATGCGGTAATTTTTGTGCCGGATGCGGACAAGGCGATGGTGCAGCAACTTGGCCATGAGATTCGTTATCATCCGCATTTCGCGCCGAAGGGGACGAACGTGAATTTCGTGCAGGTGCTCGGAAAGGATTCGATTCGAGTGCGCACCTACGAGCGCGGCGTCGAGGGCGAGACGCTTGCCTGCGGCACGGGTGTGACCGCGTCGGCGCTGGTCTCGTCGCGCGTGCACCGGTTTTCATCCCCGATCAAAGTGCAGGTGCAGGGCGGGGATATTCTGGAAGTGAGTTTCAAGGAGCAGGCTGAGAATTTTTCGGACGTGCGGCTGACCGGGCCTGCGGAGTTCGTGTTCGAGGGGCGGTTGGAAATCTAAGGCAGGGAAATCGAATGGAACAGGACCTGAAATTCACGGGGACTTACACTGCCATCGTCACGCCGTTCAAAGACGGCAAGTTGGACGAGGCTGCGCTGGAGAAGTTGATCAAGGCGCAGATCAAGGGCGGCGTGGATGGCATCGTCCCGGTGGGCACGACAGGCGAATCGCCGACGCTGGATTACGAGGAACATATCCAGGTCATCGAAGCCGCGGTGGAGTTCGCGGCCGGGAAGATCAAGGTGCTCGCGGGCACGGGCGGCAACTCCACGAGCGAAGCGATTTATTTGACGAAGGCCGCCGAGGAAGCAGGCGCGGACGGATCGCTGCAGGTCGCGCCGTACTACAACAAGCCGTCGCAGGAGGGATTGTTCCAACATTTTCACGCGATCGCGCGCGCGACGAAACTGCCGATCATGCTCTACAGCATTCCAGGGCGGTGCAGTGTTGAGATCGCGGTCGAGACGGTGGTGCGCCTGGCGCACGACGCGGTGAATATTATTGGGATCAAGGAAGCGGGCGGGAATGCGGATCGCGTGAGCCAGTTGCGGATGGCGATGGGGCCGCGCTTCACGATCATGAGCGGAGACGATTCGTTGACGTTGCCGTTCATGGCAGTGGGTGCGCATGGCGTGGTTAGCGTGGCGTCGAACGTGATCCCGAAAGAGGTCGCGCATATGGTGAAGGCGTTTCAGATGGGGAAAGTGGACGTGGCGCAAAAGCTCCATCACAAATATTACCCGCTGTTCAAGGATTTGTTCATCGAGACGAATCCGATCCCAGTGAAAGCAGCGTTGGCGATGATGGCGCAGATTCACGAAGAGTATCGTTTGCCGCTCGTGCCGATGAGCCAGCGAAACCGGGACACGCTGCGCGCGACGATGAAAATGTGCGGAGTGTTCAAGTCATGACACGGGTCATCATCACGGGGTCGAAGGGACGAATGGGCCAGGCGCTGATCGCGTGTGCGGCGCGAATGCCTGAGTTGCAGGTGGCGGGACAGATTGACCAGGGCGACGACATCAACGCAATGATCGATGCGGGAAACGTGGTCGTTGATTTCAGTTTTCACAACGCCACTGCGGCAATCGCAGAATTGTGCGCGCGGAAGAAGAAGGCGCTGGTGATCGGAACGACGGGACACGCGGACGCGGACAGGAAGCGCATCCTCGCCGTGACATCGCAGATCCCCGTGGTTTGGGCTTCGAATTTTTCGACCGGGGTCAACACGTTGTTTTGGCTGACGCGCAAAGCGGCGGAGATCCTTGGACCGGGCTTCGACCTCGAGGTGGTCGAAATGCATCACCGCATGAAAAAGGATGCGCCGAGCGGGACGGCAGCGACGCTGGCGGAAATCCTGGCTGACGTTCGGCAGCAGCAACTGAGCAAAGTCCTTCGGCACGGGCGCTCGGGCATTACAGGCGAGCGGACATCGACTGAGATCGGAATGCATTCGCTGCGGGGCGGAGACGTGGTGGGCGATCACACCGTCCTTTTTGCGACGGACGGCGAGCGGGTGGAGTTGACGCACAAGGCTTCGAGTCGCGACACATTTGCGAACGGCGCGCTGCGCGCGGCGCAGTGGGTCGTGAAACAGAAACCCGGCCTCTACGACATGCAACACGTGCTCGGATTGCGCTGAGTTATGGCCGCGCCGGGCCAGTACGCCTACATCGCGCTCGGTTCGAATCTTGGGTCGCCGCGTGAGACGGTGTTGCGAGCGATGGACCGACTCCAGGATTTGTCCGATATGCCAATCGTTCGTTCCGCCCTTTACGAAACTGATCCGGTCGATTGCCCGCCGGGATCGCCGAAATTCGTCAATGCTGTAGCAGGGTTAATCCCTCGTGCCCACGAGAGCCCTGAATCGCTCCTGAAGAAGTTGCAGACGCTGGAGCGCGAGTTTGGGCGGCAACCGAAACGAGTCCACAATGAAGCGCGGCCACTCGATCTCGATCTCATCGCGTTTGGCGATCAAGTGCGCAACACGTCCGAGTTGGTGCTGCCTCATCCACGCGCGCACGCACGGCGATTCGTCCTGGAGCCACTGGCCGAAATTGCGCCTGACGTTGTTTTGCCGGACCAAACGCAAAACGTAAGGCAGCTTTTCGCGTCGGTCACCAGCGCCACTGATTAAAGACCAAAGCGGCACAGGAGCGCCGCACGCCAGGACGCTTCGCGTCATCGAATGCGCGTCTGAATTCGCGGCAGCGTCATGGAGTGCGGCGTTCCTGTGCCGCTTTGCTCCGCGACATTGAAACTGACCAGCCTCTGCAAAAACGGAGATGCGCCCATGAAAAGAGATGATGTCTCAGGGAGCTTGCGCTACGTTCCGGCAGCTCGCGTATGTCGCGCAAACTGGAAATTGAGCACCACCCGCATGCGATTCGCACTCGCCTGACGGAACGGCACCGCCCGCGCTATCTCGGAGATGCCGTGCTGGGCGGCATCGATGGGTGCGTGACGACGTTTGCGGTGGTTGCCGGCGCGGTGGGCGGTGGATTATCCCCGAATGTCGTAATCATTCTTGGTTTCGCGAACCTGATCGCCGACGGCTTCAGCATGGGCGTGAGCAACTATCTCGGGACGAAGAGCGAACTGCAGGAGATTGATGAAATTCGGCGCAACGAGCGGTTGCACATCGAGCAGGTGCCGCACGGCGAGCGCGAGGAGATACGGCAGATTTTTGCGAGCAAAGGTTTTGAAGGCGAGGTGCTCGACAAAATCGTGGAGGTGATTACGAGCAATCACGACCTGTGGATTGAAACCATGCTGCGGGAGGAGTATGGATTTGGTTCGGGGCTGCGCAAGCCGGTGGCGGCGGGGCTGGCGACATTCATGGCTTTTCTTTTCGTGGGATTGATTCCGTTGTTGCCGTTCCTCGTGCCGGGGCTCGCCACGACGCACCGATTTCAGTTCAGCGCGACCATTACGGCGATTGCGTTTGCGGCGATCGGCGTCGCCAAAGGTGTCGTTGTGAAGCACTCGATAGTTCGTTCCGGGCTTGAGACGCTGCTGGTGGGCGGCGTGGCCGCCGTGCTGGCGTACCTGGCGGGCTACTGGTTGCGCACCACGTTCGGCGTGTCTTAGAATTCTACGTTGCCCCCGACAACGCGAAGCGTCTTGGAGTGCGTGCGCTCCCGCGCCGCTTTCCGATCGCAAAACCTAAGCGCCCCGTCCGCAAATCTCCCGCACCAAAGCGGTATTCTGCGCGACCTGGTCATTCTGCTGTTGATACATGCCCACGATGAGCGCGTCCGTCGCTTTGATATTGGCAAATGCGTGTTCGAAGGCCGCCTTCAACTGCGTGGCGCTGTCCACTTTGCGGCCTGCGGCGAGAACTTTGTAAACAAGACACGGCTTGCGAGTCGCGCGCACAGCTTTAAACATTCGCGGCGGATCGCTTTCGAGATAAACTTCACCCAAGGGCACCTCTCCGCTCATCAATTTCTGGAACTGCTCGCGCGGTCTCGTGAGATAATACAGGCAGCACATGTAGTAATCGACCGGCCAATCCTTCTCCTCCGCCAATTCGATCAACTCGGGGTTGTGCGCGGACAAGCCGACGAGAACGCCCGTGCCGCGAATGCGCTTGAGCAACGTCACCAGCGTGTCGGTCTTCCGCTCGCGATGCAGACGGTCGCCGAGCGCGCCATGCGGAGCGATGCCGATCGGTTTGCGCTTCGCGGCGATCTCGATCATTTCGGGCTTCTGGTCCCAATCGGGCTTGCCGAGCGACAGCCAATGCATTTTGCCGCCTTCCTCGCGGTATTTGTCGAGGTCGGACATCGTGCGGTCCGTGTAACTGTTCTGCCAGGTGTTGATGCCGTTCGCCTGGGCGTGGTTCAGCAATTCAACGACGCGCTCTGGCGTGTGCCACGCCGTCATGTACTGGCTGAGGATGCGATTGAAATGCGAGTGCCCGTAAATCGGATTGCCGCCGATGATCAGCCGCGTGACATCGTGCTTGCCGAGCTTGATCGTCGGCAACGTCGGCTGGCGTTGCGCCGCCGCGACCTTGCTGGCGGCGATGGGTGTCAGCACGGCCGCGCCAGTGGCGGCACTGGCTTGCTGGAGGAACTGTCTTCGAGTGCGCGTGGTTTTCATAGGTTCAGAAGAGTTCGGCTTGTCGGGTTTCATGGCCTACCGCAACACAAACTGGCGATGTTTGCGGAAAACGTCGCGGAGCGCGGCGGACGTTTCGTCCTGAAGCGCCTGGAGTTCGCGATAGATTTCGACGGTCTTCGAATCCGGCGTCGCCGTCTCCGTGGGATTCAATTCCACAAATTGATCGGTGATTTCCTGGATGGTGACTTTCTCGCCCTGCGCGCGGCGCCATGTCCAGAGCGCCTGCAGGGCCGCGCCGTAGGCCGCACCTTCGGTGACCTTCAGCGTCACCACTTCGGCGTCGAAGACGTCCGCCATGATCTGCCGCCACGTTTTCGATTTCGCACCGCCGCCCGTCGCGCGAATTTGCGTCGGCTTCACCCCCAACTCAGCGAGACGGCGCAACCCGTAATTCATCCCGAGCGTGACGCCTTCCATCGCCGCTCGCGCAAAATTTTCCGCGCTCCACGTCCGCTGGTTGACGCCGAGGAACACGCCCGTGCCATCCGGGACATTCGGTGTGCGCTCGCCTTCGAGGTAAGGCAGCAGCAACAACCCACCCGCGCCGGCCGGCACGCGCGCGATGGCCGCGGAAAATCGTTCGTGCGTCCAGCCCAGGTAATTGCGCATGAGCTCCGTCGCCACGGTCACGTTCATCGTGCAGAGCAACGGCAGCCACCGGTTCGTGGAGTCGCAAAACCCCGCGATTTCTCCCTGTGGATCGACCACTGGTTTTTCAGCGCAGGCGTAAATCGTCCCGCTGGTCCCGAAGCTCGCCGTGATCACGCCTTCGCGCGTGTTGCCCGTGCCGATCGCGCCCATCATGTTGTCGCCACCACCGGCGCTGACGAGCACGTCACTAGTCAGGTCGAGCGCGCGCGCGGTCGACGCCAGTAGTTTGCCGGCTGCTTTGTCGCTGGGCCGCAATTCGGGCAGCTTGCTCGCGAGTTCCGGATCGATGCCATTGATCGCCGCGGAAGACCACTTGCGTTTCTTCACATCCATCAACGCCGTGCCGCTGGCATCGCCGTATTCCATCCTCTTTTCTCCGGTGAGCCAAAAATTCAAGTAGTCGTGCGGGAGGAGAACCGTCGCGAGATGTTTGTAATTCTTCGGCTCGTGCTTTTTCAGCCAAAGAATCTTGGATGCGGTAAAACCGGGCAGGACGGCGTTGCCGAGCGCGCGAATCGTCGCCTTCGGCCCGCCAAGCTTCTCGGTAATCTCATCGCATTCGGCGGCGGTCGAAGTGTCACACCACAACTTCGCCGGGCGGATTACTTCGCCATCCTTGTCGAGTGGGACGAAACCGTGTTGCTGGCCGCTGATCCCGATCGCTTTCACTTCGGACCCCGACGCTCTCGCCCCGCGCAGCGCCTGCCGGATCGCTGCCGCCGTGGCGTCGCGCCACGTGTGCGGGTGCTGCTCCTTTGCACCCGGGGGCAGGTCGGGAATCAAGTCGTAAGGCTGCGACGCGGAGCCAAGCACTTTGCCGTCGCGCGCATCGATAGCGAGGGCCTTGGTCGATTGCGTGCCGCTATCAATGCCGAGGATGAGAGTTCTCATAACGTAAATTGGTTTGCGCCGAGAATGACGGATTGCGCGTCCAGCCGCAACTGTGGCCAGAGTCAGCTACAGTTCACACCCTGAACCGCCGATATCTTATCTATTGAGGCCAATATGATTTGCCCTGCGAAAATCAAAGCTGTCGCCATCGCGCTCGCGCTGGCTTTTGTGAGTTCCACCCATGGCGCTGCCGTGAGCGGCGAAATTGCGCTTAAAGAAACCGATTCGTCCATGAAGGAAAGCTTCGTGAAAGCCTTCGGCGACACGCTCAAGGCCACAACCAGTTGGCGCGTCGGTGATTTTTTCGGCAAACAGACCGTGTTCGCCGGCGTGACGGTCAAGAATACCGGCGCGAAACCGCTGGTGTTCGAATACTGTGTCGCGTTTTACGACAAGAACCGGAAGTTGGTCGGTGCGGCTTCCCAAAGCTACTTTAGTGAGGACGGAGTGAAACCGGGCACTGAACTGCAACTGGGTTCCTGCATGATCAAGCTGCCCAAGGACAAATACAAAGAGATCAAGTATTACGAAGCGGTGCTCTACGAGATGGCGCCACAGCCGAAGGCGGCGCCGGCAAAAACCGCAAAGAAGTAACGCTAGGCCTCGGACTTCTCCGGCTCGGCGGGAGGGTCGGGTTCTTCTTCCTTCTCCTCCTTGGGTTCGAGCGCTTCGACCAGTTTCATCGCGCCCGCAAACAGCGCGGTGAAAAGCCCGCCGCTGAGGAGCGTGTTGCGGAAAAAATGCCACGTCTCGGGATAGCCCGCCGTGCCCTTCGTGAGCGCGATGAACCAACCCGCAAACGTCTTCACGTATTCAGGATTGTTGAAGGGATTGAAGAACCACGCCGCGGTGTTGGTGATGAGGTAAAACAGGATCGCACCCAACAACCCGCCGCTGATGATTTTCCATAAGGAACTCCGCGGACTGAAACGCGTCCCCAGCCAGATCAGCACAATCGCCGCGACGTAATTAAAAAGGATCTCCACTTGCCAGGCGTTGTAGCCCTGGGCGGTGTGATAAAAATTTAGAAGCACGTCGGTGATCGCCAGCGTCGTGAGCGGGAGCCACCAGGCCAACTTGCGCGGCAGGAACACACCGCCGCAAAACGCCAGCGCGTAAAAGGCGCTGAAATTCCACGGCAACAATCCCGGCCACCGCGTGAGCGCAAACGCAGCCATCAGCAGGATCGGCAGCCACTTGTTCCATTTCTCGTTCACGCGTAACAATGATACCGCACGGCGTGTCGCTGACAAGCAGCCGTGCGAGCCTGAAAACGCTGTTCGACATCGTCCACGAGGACTCGGACCTGCTGGTGATCAACAAACCGGCGGGGCTGGTTTGCCATCCCACGAAGGGCGACGAGTACTCGAGCCTCATCAGCCGCGCGCGGCTCCACCTCGGCGCGGGGTCTGAGCCGCAGTTGATCAACAGACTCGATCGCGAAACCAGCGGCGTCATCCTCGTGGCGAAGAACGCCGAAACGGCGCTCGAAATTCGCAGGATTTGGGAGCGCCGCGACGTGGTCAAAAAGTATCTCGCAATCGTCCACGGCACTGTCGAGACGGAGGACGGATTGATCGACGCTCCGCTCGGCAAGGACACGCGCAGCCCGGTCGCGATCAAGGACTGCGTAACCCCTGGGGGCGCGCCCGCGCAGACGCGATTTCGCGTGCTCCGGCGATTTCGCCGCACTGAGGGCGAGTTCTCCCTTCTGGAAATTCAACCGCTGACCGGGCGCAAGCACCAGATTCGCATTCACCTCGCGCACGTTGGCCATGCCATCGTGGGCGACAAGCTCTACGGGCCCGACGAAAACATTTACCTCGATTTCGTGAGCTATCGACTGACAGACGCACAGCGCCGGCGACTCATCCTGCCGCACCACGGCCTGCACGCGGGAGAAGTGCGGTTTGAGTGGCGCGGGGAGGAGCGGCGGTTTTGCGCGGAAGCCGAGCATTGGTTCAACGAATTCATGCCGTAGCCGCCTTGGGATGCATTAGTGAAATTTATGATTATTTTGCTTGCGGCGATTGTGGCGGCTCTGTTACAAATAATCTTCGCGGGGCAGGACACGCTGTCCAGAACCGGGTTTGAGGTCGTATGTCCGGGGCGTTGGACCTGCTAACAGCAGCAGCTCTCTTCAGGGCGCGCCAATCTCAACTTTTCCTGCCCCGCCCCTCCTCTATCCATTTCCCATCGGCAACAGACGATCCCCGATGATTCCAACTCGCGATCGGATCTCAGTGCATTCCAGTAACGGCGACATAAATTCATCCCGGCTGTTGCCGCCGGCCCATTGGGAAAAGGCAGGGAGGACCACCAGGCCGTCGCACACGAGGAAGCACGGGTACTTTTCCCACGTCGCAACGCCGTCTCCGAGGGTGACCGACGGATGTTCGTGGCCGATGACGACCCATCCCCGCTTTGCTTTTGTTGCCTTGATGTCCGCTTCCGCGGCCGCGGCTGACGCCGCGTCGCCGTGAACGAAGACGCAGCCGCTCGTGGAGAAATGAGTTACAGGGACGAAGCGGCTGTCAGCGTGCAGCAAGTGTTCAATGTCGCGATCGTGATTGCCGGCGATGGCGGTCACGATCACTTGCGGCGGCAGGGAATCAAGGACCGCCAGCAACGCTTCCTTGACCGGTTTGACCGAAACGGCTCGATGGACGATATCGCCCAACAGAACCACGCGCTCTGGTTTGTAATCATCGACCAGCGCGCACAAGCGATCGGCAGTCGTATCGCGCGCGGTGATTGGCATCAGTTGACCTGCGTGGCGGTGCGCCCACGCGTAGCCCAGGTGCAGGTCCGCGATCGCCAGCAGTCGCGCTTCAGGAATCCATAGCGCGCGTCGCGCGTCGAGCCACATGCCCGGGGCAAATTCGTGTTTCGAATGGTCCATCTCAGGAGTTGCTCATCGTAGCTTAGGCGGGAGTGTTTTCAATGCGCGACCACCACAAATGAAACAACCGCTCCATCGTTTCGCGCGGGTCCTCGACGAGCAGCGCCTCCTTGATCTTCGTCGCATACATCGCAAACGAGAGCGGCGGAATGCTTTCGACCGCGTGGATGCGCATGGGCTTGCTCGCGGCGCTTTCGAGGAATCTCTGCGCGCCTTCAAGGTCGATGTAGGTGTGCACGGCGTCGCGACGCGCCTCGCGCAGCAAGACGTGATCGGGTTCGTACTGCTGGAGCACGTTGAAAATCACTTCACTCGACCACTGGAGTTTGCGCACGGATTTTTGCTCACCGAAATAGTTCCGGTAAACCATCATCCCCGCCTGGGCCGCGTTGCGGAAGTGATACTTCAGCAGGTCGGACCGCGAGAGCGCTTCGTGGAGGTCTTTGGAGAAATTCTCCGGAGAGAGCAGCGTGGGAAGCTCCTCGGCCGTGAAAACCTGCGCGGGAGTGACGGTGAGGACGAAACCGTAATCATCAGGGGTCGCAACCGCGTTGCCGCCGCGCAATCGGCTCAGGCGCAACGCAAGCACGCGTGAGAGCGCCTCGTTGCCGTTACGGCCAATGAGGCAATGGAAGAAATAATGCCGCGCGCGCGTGGCGAGCCAGCGGTCGCGCACTTCCTGTGCTCGTTTGCTTTTCGTCGGCGAGATCGCGCCCTCGATTTCCACCGGCTGCGCAAACAGATTTTCGACGAGCAGAAAGTCAGCTGTGGGAATCTCGGACAGGCGATGCTGCGCATAATACATCAGGAAGATGATGCGGGCGTTGGCTTCACCGCACTCCAGCCGCAGCGCGATCCAATCGATCATTTCCTCAGCGGAATTGGGATCGATCGCTTTAAACTTTTTTCGGAGTTCACTCCGAAATGCGACGATCTCCTCCGCGACTTTGTTCGTCAGCGGCATTTTGTTTGCGTTCCAGCGCGGCACGGTGGGCACGGCGCTGTCCGCGCGCGAAACGAAGCATTCCATCATGCCGATGCGCTCCAATTTCACTGGCCGGCCCGCGATGATGAAAATATCGCCGGCCTGCAGGTTCCGTAAAAAGACCTCCTCGATCATCCCCAGCGTGCGCCCCTTCAGCTTCACGCGCACGACCCCTTCGTTGGGAATGACGCCGATGTTTTGGAGCAGATCACGCTGCACGCGGCCGCCGCGCGTTTCGAACGCATCGTCGGTCAGGTTAATCTTGCCGAACACTTCTGTGTATTGCTGCCGCAAGGATTTTCCGCCGCCGGCGAGGTAATCGAGCACGTCATCAAATTCAGTTTGCGCGAGGTCGCGATATGGATATGCGCCGCGCGCGAGTTCGAGCGCTTCCGCGCGCGGCCAGGGGCGAATGCAACCCATGCTCACGATGTGCTGCGCGAGCACGTCGAGCGGAGCGCGGGGCAAGCGCACGGGATCAAGTTGGCGCGTGCGCGCGAGCAGCACCGTCGCGCAACACTCGACCAGATCGTTCATGTTCGTGGCCATCAACAGCCCGCGGCTGATCGCGGTAATGTTGTGGCCGGCGCGGCCCGTGCGTTGCAGCGCGCGGCTGACGCCTTTGGGCGTCGAAAGCATCACCACCAAATCTACTGAACCGATGTCGATGCCCAACTCGAGGCTGGTGGAACAAACCACCGCGCGCAGTTCGCCGCGTTTTAAGCGGTCTTCGACTTCCTGGCGCACGTCGCGGTCGAGCGAGGCGTGATGACACTCAATCTGCCCGGCGAGATCGGGCAGCGCCTGGTGCAGCCAGAACGTCGCGGCCTCCGCGCCGGAGCGCGTGTTGCTGAAGACGAGCGTGGTGCGGTTCTCGACGATCAGCCGCGCCAGTTCGCGGATGAGCCGTTGCCCCGTATAACCGGAGGGCGGATACGGGTCCTTGCCAAGCGGCGAGTAGACGCGCAGATCGACTTTCTTCGAAGTGCTCACGTCCACCACTTCGCACGATCGATGTGTGCCGACGAGGAACTGGCCGACTTCATTGAGCGGCGAGACGGTCGCGGACAGGCCGATGCGCTGCATCGTGCCGCCGGCCTCGCGCACGACCTGGTCGAGCCGCTCCATGCTGAGGCTCAGGTGCGCGCCGCGCTTGTTCTCGGCGAGCGCGTGGATTTCATCGACGATCATCCAGCGCACGGAGCTGAGAATCGGCAGCCATTTTTTCTGGCTGAGCAAGAGCGCGAGGCTCTCCGGCGTCGTCAGCAGAATGTGCGGCGGACGTGTGTGCTGCCTTTGGCGTTCGGCGGGGGTCGTATCACCACTGCGCAGACCGACACGGATGGGCGGTTTCTCGCCGTAGACTTCGGCCAGCGGCGCGTTGCGACTCTTTTCCAGACCGTAACTGAGCGCGCGCAACGGCGAGACGTAGACGGCGTAAATCGTGTTGCGAAATTCGTCGCGCTCATCCATCAGCGCGAGCTCGTTCAATACGGCCAGGAAGGCGGCGAAGGTTTTGCCTGTGCCGGTTGGCGAGACGATGAGCACGTTTGATCCCGCCGCGATCAGCGGCCACGCCTTGGCCTGCGCGGGAGTCGGCTCCGGATACGTCCTCGCGAACCATTCAGTGACTGGGGATGGGGCAAGCGTGGCCATCTTGGTTAATCGTCAGTCAAATGGTTCGATCTGTCGCCAGCAGGTGAGAAAGTGAGAAAGTGGGCTGGGGAGAATCGCCGCGCGTCGATCCTGGACCAAGTGCAATTCCGGAAATCGAATCGGAATTCCGGAAACCTCCGAGAACCAGTCTGTCCCTCACCCTGACCCTCTCCCACAGGGAGAGGGGATAGGAATCGAACGTTTGTTAGGAATTTAAGCGTCATGGGATTCAGAGTCCGCTGGAGAGAAATTCCAAACCCCAATAACCAAACCCCAAGCACCAGAGAATCACCAAGGAGCCAACCGCGTGAACGCGGAACTCCGACGCGGGACTGGATGCGGCGCGCGGCAGCAGGAATGTTTTGTATCATAATCTGCGCATTTTTCGGGTAGCCGATTTCAACGCAAAGGCGCGAAGGCGCAGAGATGCCGAGCAGATGGAGCTCGGCACGTCCTACCCCGCCAGCTGAGTAGCTGAACTGATTTGTATAGTAGGGTCTTGGCATTTTCGGTCAGAAACGGTCAGTTCTGGTCAGTTTTGGATCGCAACCGCGAATGAAGACCAATTGACGCCAATAGGGATTTTCAGCGGCGGAAAGGCATGCACGCTGGAAGCGTGCGATACGGCAGATTGGGAAATCTGCGCTACGTCGGAGCAGGCAGCTCTGCTTCATGCGCGTATTATAACATGGGTTTTTCGGGACTCGGCGCGAGGGCGATTTCGAATGTGACTGGAGGTGACAGGAAGTGACACAAGGTGACAGGAGGTGACATTTTTTCGTGAGAATTCTGCTTGACGCGTTTCGTGATTTTACAAGGAAGCCAGGAATGCAGGAACTGATGAAGGGAGCGTGCGATGCGGACAGGAAATTGACGAGGCGACGGGAAGAGTTAGGATGCGGACATTGCCAACAGTTGGTATGGACTACAAATGGTTGGTCACCTAAGTGGTACGCGGGAGCCGCATATGAAAGGCGCTGGAACAAAAAAGGAACTGTCACCGAAAGAACGTGAAGAACTGGTCAAAGCGTTGAAAGCCCGCTTTGAGAAAAATATGAACCGCCATAAAGGTCTCGAATGGGCCAGGGTGCAGGCAAAGCTGGAAGCTAATGCCGACAAACTGTGGTCGCTCAATGAGATGGAAAAAACTGGCGGTGAACCGGATGTTGTCGGTCAGGATCAAAAGACGGGCGAATACATCTTTTTTGATTGTTCACCGGAAAGTCCCAAGGGCCGCACCAGTGTTTGTTACGACCGTGAAGGGCTGGAATCACGGAAGGAACATAGACCGAAAAATACCGCCATGGATATGGCCGCGGCGATGGGCGTGGAGCTTTTGACGGAGGAACAATATCAAGAGCTGCAGAAGCTGGGGGATTTCGATACGAAGACGTCGAGTTGGGTGAAAACCCCTGCTGAGATGAGAAAGCTTGGCGGTGCGCTCTATTGCGATCGCCGCTACGGCCGCGTCTTCGTGGGGCACAACGGAGCGCAGTCTTACTATGCCGCCAGAGGGTTTCGTGGCTGGCTAAAGGTCTAGAAAACCCCAAATCCCAAAACCCAAGCACCAGAGAAGCGATAAGAAATCCCAAGCACCAAGTTCCAATAACCAGAGAGGCACCAATGAAGTGTCGAGCGGCGAGGGTCGAGAGATGAACTGGTTTGTCCCTCACCCTGGCCCTCTCCCCAAGGGAGAGGGAATAGTATGCCCCGTTTTGTGCGTTTGTGAGTCAAGGGCTTCAGAGGCAGGTGCGTGAAAGAACGATTGGCCGCGAAAGAACGCAAAGAGCGCAAAAAGGTGAATAGCGGCATGCATCGGCGAAAGTTTCTAAGGTACGGCGCTCACACGGCACTGAGCTTGTCGTTTATTTCCCTTGGCGGGTGCGCTCATCGCGACCCAAAGCGAGTCGAAGGCAAGGCCGCCGTTGCGTGGAACGCTTTGGTCGCCGAATTGGAGGCGCAAGTTCCCAGGCTGATGGTGGAGGATAAAGTCCCCGGCGTGTCCATCGCGGTTGTGCATGACGCCCAGGTCGTGTGGCGACGCGGGTTTGGTCTCGCAGACGTGACGACCAAAGTTCCAGTGGATAACGACACGGTGTTTGAAGCGGCTTCGATGAGCAAACCGGTTTTCGCTTATGTGGCACTCAAACTGTGCGAAAAAGGAGTTATCGGGCTGGACACGCCGCTGACGAAATACGCGCCGGAATCGTTCCTGACGGGCGACCCTCGACTCGAACTCATCACGCCCCGGCACATTCTTTCGCACTCCAGCGGTTTGCAAAACTGGCGCTCGCAGGAGAAACCATTGAAGATCCACTTTGCCCCGGGGTCGCAATATATGTATTCGGGCGAGGGCTATTACTATTTGCAATCTGTGATCACGCACCTCAAGGGGAGGGTGAACCGAAACGACTGCGCCCAATTCGAAGCTGGTTTTGAAGTGTGCGCGACCGATATCGATGAATTCATGACGAGAAGCGTCCTCTCGCCGTTTGAAATGCGCTCAAGCGGATACAGCATGAATCAGGTGATTGAACGCCATCGGGCCACCGGGCACGACAGCGAAGGAAATCCCTTTCCGAAGCGAAAGCCGACCGGTCCTGGTCTCGCACGTTACGCGGCCGTGGGGGCACTCCAAACGACGCCGGCGGACTACGCGAAGTTTTTGATCGAGGTCCTTAATCCGAAAGGGCCGGACGATTTCCGGCTCAAAAAGGACACGGTCAGCGAGATGCTGCGACCGCATGTGAAGGTGGTAAACGGTCCGCACACAAGTTCCTGGGGCCTGGGCTGGCAGATCCAGGACAAGGGGCTGATCAACCACGGGGGAGACAACAAAGGATTTCATTGCCACGCGATTGCGTCTCCTAAAACTAAATCCGGATTCGTGGTGATGACGAATGGCGACGGCGGACCAAAATTGATCCAGCAAGTTTTTGAGTTGCCCGCGTTGGACGCTCTTTGGAGTGTAGGATGATGAGTGAGACAGTGGACCCACCGATTGAGACTGTTGTTTCGCGTCCTCCCGGCGCAGTGATCGCGATGAGCATGTTCTGGTGTTTGACAGGTAGCCTGGAATTGATCCTCTGGCTTATCGAACGACAAACTTTCGATTTTGTATTTGGGCTGTTTGCGACCGTGTTCACGGTTCTAATTCTTAAGGGCCTTCGCTGGGTCTTTTGGGTCAATTTGGGAGTCCTTTCGTTATCGCTTGGGGTTTCGTCGCTCCAGCTTCAGATTCCAGGCTGGGCACCCGCCACCCCACCGTTGACGCTGTGGATCAGGACAGGCGTTTGTGTCGCTGTTGTCGCGCTGCACCAATTTCGGTCGCTTCAACACTGGTTCGGCATCCGTAGCAAAGGACGGCAGTGGCAAGCTGTTTTTTGGTTATTCGTTGTGAGTCTGACAGTCCTCGGACAGTTTGTTCTGCCTGCACTCAAGGCCCTGAGAGTCTTAATCAAGGGCTGATAAAGAAGGCTTGAAGGATGGGGAATGGCCGCGAAAGAACCAAAAGGCGCCCCCTCCTCACGTCGGAGGTTACAAAGTGGAGGACATTTTTATGATGCAACCGATCTGTAATGAATGGAGATGCTGGCGATGGGGGATGTTGAGAGGAAACGCGGCAGAGGGGCATGATAAGCTGTGACGACAGAAGCTAACAAACAGGTGGTTCGAGAGTTTGTGGATGCGATCAATCGGCAGGATTGGGGACGGTTCGAGGAGTTGGTTGCCCCGGACTTTGTTCGGCACAGCAGCACCTATGGCCAGTCGCCGATTCGCAGTCGTGACCAGTTACGCGAGTTCCTGGCTGCTGAAGCAGGAACATTTCCCGACGCGCACGAGACCGTTCACTTTCTGGTGGCGGAAGGAGACATGGTAGCGGTTCAATCGGGCTTTCGGGGCACACAGCGCGGGCCGCTTGGGTCCTTTCCGGCGTCGGGCAGGGCATTGTCCGCAGACCTCATCAGTATTTACCGAGTCGAGGATG
>Ga0105340_1000708_pt1 | contig 15719 bp, 15 predicted proteins | sample EasRivMeERMLT700_FD_89676 | JGI IMG/M metagenome (GOLD analysis project Ga0105340, IMG submission 89676) | Soil microbial communities from meander-bound floodplain in the East River, Colorado, USA - East River MetaG ERMLT700 | ecosystem: Environmental > Terrestrial > Soil > Floodplain | place...
ATCTTCCAAGACCGCTTTCAACGAAGTGATGTTTCTTGAATCGAAGACTCGCTTCGCCGCCGAAAGCAATCGGCCCTTCTTCAAGTCGTTGTAGGCGTCACTGGCATTGATCGCCACGAATTGCAGCACGCTCGGGTCACGATAACAGTCGATCATGCAACGTGTGCAGCCGTCCCGAATAAGTTTGGATTGATCGAACTCGTAAATGCTGCACATAGGCGTCTCCCAGAAGTGGCAGCGATACAAATTCAGGTTCCAATCGAGGTAAAAATATTTATGCCCGCCCAGGCAGCCAAATTTCTCCGGTTGTTTGCGCAAATGGCGCTGCATCTCAGTGAGCGACTCCGTCGGGTTCACCACCGGAAATCCGCTCCGGTGCTTCATCTGCTTGATCTTCTCAAACACCTGGATGAGTTCATCGGTTTTGTAACTCACCAGGCTCGAATCGCTGAAGCTCAGATAGCTCGATGCAAGGTTCGTCAGGGGATAGCTGAACGTGCAGCTTCGAAACCCAAGCTCCTGCAAAAATGCCGGTAATTTGTCGTAGTCGTCGATCAACTTGCTGGCCGTCACGCTTGCCGTCGTCTGGATTCCGAGTTTGTCAAAAACTTCGTTCGCGTGCTTGATCTTGCGGCAGACATCCGGCAACCCGCGATTCTTCTCGTGCCGCGCCACATCGTGCGAGTCGATGGACATGATCACGCTGCTCAGCCCGTCGCTCGCGAGGTCGCGCATGTTCTGCTCTGTCCACAGCGAGCCGTTGGTGCAAATCATCGGGTGAATGCCGGACTCCGCTGCATAGCGCACCATGGCGCGAAGTTCCTTGTGCACCAGCGGTTCTCCGCCCACGAAGAGCAGATAGCCAATGTGATTTCGCTGCGCGATGTCGATCACGTCGCGCGCTTCCTGCAGCGTTACGCTGCGCCTCTGTTTGGGATCGAACCGGTCGACCGCAAACCCGCAGAAGTCGCACTTGGCATTGCAAATGTTCGTGATCGCAAACTGGAGATAACCCGGCCCGCCGTGATTCAGCACTTCGCGAAACAATTGGAAGGCGCCCTTGTGCGGACGCTGCACCGGCCTGGAAAAGTCCGTCCCATTCCCGCGTGGTGTCGCGGGAGCGGTCGTCGGACGCTCTTGAATCTCTGGTGCCATTGCCATTTGGCCTAACAAAGCATGACCAGCGGTATACCCGCGTAGCAAGTCTCCGTTCTCACGCGAAATTTGGCGGGAGTTTGGGGCCAATCAAGCTGCCACCGGCGCGACAGCTTGCGCAGCGGTTGCTCTTGAAGCCTCCAAATCATTGCGCCGCTGGGCCATGCTCTTGAAAAACTCGTACCCTTCGCGCAACCGCCGCACGCAGACTTCCTTGTCTTCGAGCATCGTCCTGATGATGCGCAGGATCGGTTTTGGCCGCAGGTAGTACGCGCGATAGAACCGCTCTACTTCCTCGAAAATCGCTTCTTTGCTCAAACCGGGATACTCAAGCGCGCTTTGCTGGAAACCGTCCTGCTCGACCAGGTCCGTTTTGTCCTTCTTCACAAACCAACCGTTGAGCCGCGCCTGTTCGAAAAGTTCCGTGCCCGGATACGGTGCCGCGAGGCTCACCTGCAGGCTGAACACGTCCAGTTCCTGCGCGAAGCGGATGGTCTGCTCGATTGTCTCTCGCGTCTCGACCGGCAAGCCAAGGATGAATGTGCCGTGGATGACCACACCTGCTTTGTGGCACGCCTTCGTGAACCGCCGCATTTCGTCGGTGGTCACGCCCTTCTTGATGCGCTTCAGCGTTTCGTCATTGCCGCTCTCGTAACCCACCAGGAAAAGCCGCAGGCCGGAATCCTTGAAAAACTTGATCGTGTCGTAGTCAAGGTTCGCGCGGCTGTTGCACGACCACGTCAAACCGAGGGGCGACAGCTTCTTTGCGATCTCTCTCGCGCGCGGCAGGTTCGCCGTAAACGTATCGTCATCGAAGAAAAACTCGTTCACTTGCGGAAAGAGCTTCTTCATGTAGGCCATCTCGTCGGCGACGTTTTGGGCCGATCGCACGCGATACTTGTGCCCGCCGATTGTTTGCGGCCACAAACAGAACGTGCACTGCGCCGGGCAGCCGCGGCCGGTGTACATCGATACGTACGGGTGCAGCAGATAGCCGATGAAATACTTCTCAATCTGCAAATCGCGCTTGTAAACGTCCGCCACCCACGGCAGCACGTCCATGTTCGAGATCAATTCGCGCTCGGGATTGTGGACGATCTTCCCGTCCCTGTTGCGATACGAAAGCCCCGTGATCGTTTCCAATGGACGGCCCTCGGCGACTTCTTTGCAGGTAAAATCAAATTCCTTGCGGCCTACCCAATCAATCGCCGACGAAGCCTTCAATGTCTCCACCGGCAACACCGCCGCGTGCGCGCCCACAAAGCCAATTCTCGTTTCAGGCCGCTGTTGCTTGATCGCTTCCGCCACCTTGCAGTCGTTCTTCAAGGAAGGCGTCGAAGTGTGGATGATAACGTGCTCGTGCTTCTTTGCTTCGGTCAGGCATTCCTGCACACCGATGTTGTGCGGCGGACAATCCAGCAGTTTGCCGTCAGGAACGAGCGCCGCCGGCTGCGCGAGCCAGGTTGGATACCAAAAGCTGGTCACCTCCCGCTTCGCCTGGTACCGCGATCCCGCGCCACCATCAAAGCCGTCAAACGACGGCGGACTCAAAAACAGAGTTCCCATGAAAACTTAGCTCTCCTTGCGCGCCGCAATTTTCGCGAGCAGGTCGTCGCGCTGCGAGGTATCGCCCGTTGCGCAACTGCTCGCTTCCACCAACTCCGCGACCGCGTGCCCATTCTGATGGAACGGCGACTTCGCGCCGTTTGCTTTCCGTGGCGAGTTGATGGCCGCCTTGGCTTCCGCCAAATGCCCCTTGCCAATCGAGTAGCCGTTAAACGCCTTCACCGAGGCGCCCTCGTAGTAAGGCTTCGGTTTCGGCGCAAAGTTGTATGCGAAATTCTTCCAGTTATCGCCGCGCTTGTAATTCGTGCCCAGCGCCCCGCTCGGGTCATACCCGCAATGCACCATGCAATTCTCGCATCGCGGATCACGCGCTACGCCATTCACGACGCCGTACTTCGTCCAGTCGACCTTCTCCAGCATCTCCGCGTAGCTGGTGTAGTGGCCATCGGTCATCAGGTAACATGGAGCCTTCCACCCGCGCACGTTGCGAGTCGGGATGGCCCACGCCGTACACGTAAGTTCGCGTTTCCCGGCGAGGAACTCCTGGTAAACCGGCGTTCCGAAAATGCTGAAGCGCTTGCCCCATTCCTCGATCTTCGCAAACTTCTGGCGCGTCATCTTGCGCGTCAGGAAAAAATCCTCCGGCTGCTTGTTCAGCCGCTTGATCATGTCCTTCTTCGCCGCGTCGTATTCGTAGCCCGGAGAAATCGTGTGGCCGTCCACTTCCAGCGAGGAGAAGAACTCGAACATCTGTTCGATCTCCTGCACGTCGGTTTCCTTGTAGACCGTGGTGTTCGTCGCCACCTGGTAGCCGAGGATCTTTGCCATGCGAATGGCTTCGACACACTCCTTGAACACGCCCTCGCGCTCCACGATCAGGTCGTGCGTGTATTCCAATCCGTCGATGTGGACATTCCAATACATCCACCTCGTGGGCTTGATCACCGGCTTCCCGTCAGTCTTGCCTTTGCGGATCCCTTCCGCGTCTTTCTCACTGATCAACCTTTCGGTCATCAACTCCAGGAGCATCGGCTCAATTTCAGGCGAATAGATGGAGGCAAGGTAATCCTTCATCTTCTTGCGCATGAACATTCCGTTCGTGCACACGTAAACAATGCGGCCCTGCTTCAACAGTCCCGCGACCAGTTCCTCGATCTTCGGATAAATCAGCGGTTCACCTCCGCAAATCGACACCATCGGCGCATCGCATTCCGTCGCCGATCCGAGGCATTCCTCAAGGCTCATCACGTCCTTGAGGCTCGTTGAGTATTCGCGAATGCGCCCGCACCCCGTGCACGTCAAATTGCACGTGTGAAGTGGTTCGAGTTGCAGGACGAGGGCAAATTTAGGCGTACGCCGCAGCTTGTGCTTAATGATGTGCCGGGCGATTTTCGCCGTCAGCGCCAATGGAAATCGCATAAGTTATTGAGCTTGTGCTACTATTGGTACAGACGCGTGAATCTGGTCGGTTTCTAATTGTGGATTTTGATTCTCGATGCTTGGGTCAGCGACACCGCCCTGGGTCAACCCCGGAAGGAGGAACGTCGCAGGTGAAATGCTGTGCGAAGCGTTGATGCCACTGCAACCCGCACCCAGTACGGCAAGCAGCACAACCAACGCTAGCCGAAATGATTGCCATTTCAGTTTCACGCGGCCCACTATATGTGCCGAAGTCATGATAGCAACACCCAATTTCGCCCTATGTTTTTGGCGGCATGGGGCCGGCGTCATGGTGAGCCTGTGCCTCGTTTTGCTGTCCGGAATGTGGTCTTCTGGGGCCGAGCAACCCGGCTCAAGCCCGTATGCCAGAGCCAAAAGCGCGTACACGCTCGCGAAGCAGGCCTGGCAGAAAGACCCGTCCGCCCCTGATGCCGCCTGGCAATTCGCTCAAGCCTGCTTTGACCTCGCGGAACTGGACGAAGAAGAGCGCGCCCGCATCGCCGAGGAAGCAATAGACGCCTGCCGAAAATCGGTAAAAACCAACACCAACGCGGGTAATCATTACTACCTCGGCATGAACATGGGTCAGCTCGCCAGGACCAAAAAGCTCGGAGCCCTGAAACTGGTCGACGAAATGGAAGTTGCCTTTAAGAAGGCCATTGATACCGACCCCAAATTCGACTACGCGGGTGCGGACCGGTCGCTGGGCATGCTTTACAGGGATGCACCGGGCTGGCCGGCGAGCATTGGCAGCCGTTCAAAGGCAAAACAGCACCTCCTCAAAGCGGTCCAACTCGCGCCCCAATACCCCGGCAATCACATTTCGCTCATCGAATCGTTTATAGCATGGGGCGACTTAAACGCCGCCCGGACTGCCGTTTTACAGGCTGAACCGCACCTGCGCCGGGCGCGTCTGGAACTTGCCGGAGACCGCTGGAAGGAGAGTTGGCGCGATTGGGACCACAGTTGGGAACGCATTCGCCGCCGCACCGGCGTCAATCTCACCAGCCCTCGCGGCAATCAGTAATCGACCGTCGTCATCCGGAGGGCGGAGCTCCGCGACGCCACTTCTTCTTCGCGCGAGCCGTTCCCCGGCTCCAGGTTGTGAGTAACTTTTGCCGGCTTTCGTTTGACTCCACAATTAGTGGTGTGCTAAACGGATTGTAACCCCAATCGGGGGTATTTCGTTCGTTATGCGCTGCCCAAAATGCGGGTGTCAGGATGACAAGGTCATCGATTCGCGCGCTTCACGCGAAGGGGCAACGATTCGCCGCCGCCGTGAGTGCATCAAGTGTGGCTACCGCTACACCACCTACGAGCAGATCGAACGCAACAAGCTGATGGTAGTCAAACGCGACGGGCGTCGTGAGGATTTCGCGCGTGAGAAATTGGCGGATGGAATCCAAAAAGCCTGCCAAAAGCGGCCAGTCGCCCAGGAGCAGATCGATGATTTGGTCGACCAGATTGTCGATGACCTGAGCAACACCTCCGATCGGGAAGTGCTCTGCCAGGCTATCGGCGAGCGGGTTATGGCTGGGTTGCGCGGTCTCGATCCGGTCGCCTACGTGCGCTACGCCAGTCTCTACCGCAGGTTCGAAGAAGCAACCGACTTCGTGCAGGAAGTCAAAAAACTGGAGAAACCGTATGATACTCTTACGGCACGATTGCCTGGGATTTAAAACTGCCGATGGCGAAGCCATACCATGCACGGCCCAGCAAATGACGGTCGAGTTGCTGGGCGAATCGGCGCATCTCGTCGACGAGGAGGTCGTCAAAAACGCGGCAGAAGCGGTGCTGCACTATTTCAAAACCGAGCTGGGCCGAACGACCGTGACGACCGCCGAGTTCTCACAGGCACTGGAGCAAGTGCTGCGCGGGCTGGGCTTCGAAGTGCAGTCGCAAGCCTCGATGCAGTCGGCTTCGGGCACGACGCGAATCGCCGATTATGACTTGCGGCATTTAGCCTTCCAATCGGGCAAGGGCTTCGAGCTGGCTTTCTTTTCGAGGTTGCGCGATGAACTGCGGGTGAGGCTTGGGGACTCGCCTCATGTCGTACAGTTCCGCGGCCTGCGGGGATGCGTGAAGCAGTTGATGGGGGCGAAGCGATGGGGTACGCGCTGCCAGCGGCTAAACGATCAGATTGTTGAGTATCTGCGGACGTGCCTTTCGGCGGAAGTCGCCGGCCGCTCCTGCGCGCTGGTGGTGCGATAGTATGAGCAAAACGCTCTTCGAAAAGATTATCGCGCGCGAGATTCCTGCAAGCATCGTTTACGAGGACGACCGCGTCGTCGCGTTCAAGGACATCAATCCCGGCGCGCCGACGCACGTGTTGATCGTGCCGAAGAAACCGATCCCGCGCATCGCCGAGGCGCAGGCAGAAGATCAGCAAGTGCTCGGATACTTGCTGCTCAAGGCTGCTGAAGTGGCGAAGCAACTCGGCCTCACTCAAGGCGGTTATCGTCTCGTGATCAACAACGGCCCTGATGCGGGCGAGTCGGTGCCGCACCTTCACCTGCACATTCTCGGCGGGCGGCGGCTGGCCTGGCCGCCGGGTTGACTTACCTTCTTTTCGCGAGTTGTTTCGCTAATCGCAGCGCGGCGATCATGCTGCCCGGATCGGCGACGCCCTTGCCTGCAATGTCGTAAGCCGTGCCATGATCGGGCGAGGTGCGGATAAAGGGCAAACCCAGCGTCCAGTTTACGCCGCGCTCGAACCCGATCATCTTCAACGGCACCAACCCCTGATCGGGGTACATCGCAACGACGGCGTCGTACTCGCCGCGAAAAACGTGGTAGAAAAGTGTGTCGGCGGAGAATGGACCGTGAACATCGAGGCCCTGTTTCTTCGCTCGGCGCACAGCCGGTTCGATGATGGTCGATTCTTCGGTGCCGAGCTGGCCGCCTTCGCCGGCGTGGGGGTTTAGCCCACAGACGCCGACGCGCGAGCGGGGCAGGCCAAGGTCGACACAGGCCTGGGCGGCGTTCGCGATGGCATCGAAAACTTTCTCCTCAGTGAGGTTCGCCGCCACGTCTTTGATCGGGACATGGGTGGTGGCCAGGGCGACTCGCAACCAGCGACCGCGATCGTCCGCTCCAAGGAGCATCATGCTTGTGCGTTTTGCACCCGCGAGTTCAGACAAAAATTCCGTTTGGCCGACGAACTTTTCCCCGGTTCGCAGAATGGATTCTTTGCTGACGGGCGCGGTCACGAGCGCGTCGGCTTTTTTGGCCAAACACTCTGCAGCCGCGGCGCGCAACCAACCCAGCGCGGCACGGGCCGCTTCCGGCGCGCCAGTCGGGAGTTTGGCTGGCAGCTTCGTTGAGTTCTGAATGGAGACTCGCGGCAGCTCAAGCTGAACACCGAGTTTGAGGCGCGCGTTGAGATCGTGCAACTGATGGGGGTTGCCAAACACGATGTAGGAGCGGTCGTCCTGCGGCAATTCGGCGGCGAGAGCTTTGAGCGTTACCTCTGGCCCCACACCGGTCACGTCGCCGACGGTGATCGCGATGCGGCTGCTCATAAGTTTAGAAATGCGTCACGAACGACTTGGTCTTGAGCCGGTCAATCCACCTCTTGTGCAGGCGGCTGCGCTCCTGGGCAATCAACGTCCTCTCGATATCGTCATGGACCTCAGTGAGAGGTTTGATTCTCTGTTCCTGCTTCTCTTCCACGAAAAACAGGTAAATCTCCTGCGGCGTGGGAGGCGGCGTGCCGGCGGCGACATCGAAACGTTTCGCTTCGAGAAACTCGTCTTTTTCGGAGTACTTCCGCCCCAGGGCGACCTGGCCAGTCTGGTCGTATTCGTAAACCCAGTAGCTGGTTTCGTCGTTGGCCATGCCCACGATTCCCGTGCGCTGCCCGGTCTGCAAAGTAAACACAATATCCGACAAGCCTTTCCTGAGGACTTTGCGCTCAAACCATTCCGCACCCTCCTTTTGCCGGACCTGCGAATAAACACCCGCCATTTCCGCGAACGAAGCGGCTTCGTTGAGTTTGCGAATGATCTCGCGGGCGAGATTGAGGAGTTCGTCGGCGGAATTTCCTCCGGAACGATTCAGCACGATGCGGCGAAGTTTCACCTGGTCTTCGACCTTAAACTGCTGCTGGTTGGTGGAGTAAAAATGCTCGATCTTCGTCGGGGAAATTGTGATCGCGGACGACACATTCTTCTGCCGCATGAAGGTGACGATGATGTCGTCGTGCACGCGCTTGCGGAACGATTCGAGGCGGACGCCCCGCGCCTGCAGGGTTTTAGTGAGCGTAACGCGGTCGCCGAACTGCTTGCGAATGCGGTCCTTCACTTCCTCATCGACGAAGCTCTCCGGCAATTGACCGCCAGTCGCCTTGAAGTCGTCGAGGATCAGCTGCTTTTCGATCAATTGCTCGAGGCCGTCGGTAAGGGTCTCGATGCGTTTCTGTTGAAAGAGGTCCGGCTGGGTGCGGCCGTAAGTGCGGCGCAAAAGATCGACGGCTTCGCCGGTGTAATCCTCGACTTCCTGGAACGTGATAACGGCGTCGTTGACGATGGCGGCGACGCCGTTGCGGAGTTCGGGCGCGCCGCTCGCGGCGAGGGCCGCAGCGAGGCCAGCCAGGATGACACTAAACAGCTTCATTTCAGTCTATGCTATGAGACACGCGCGTCGGGTCAAGGTTCGGGGAAAGTGGAGTAAAACCCCAAGCACCAACACTCAAACCCCAGAGAAGCACCAATTCTCCCGTCGGTAATCCAATTGGGAGGCAGGGATTACATTGTCGACTCTGATTCAATGGGCGTGAAAAATCCCTTGTAAGGACAGCTCAGCAACCAATCCACAACCCCTTCGTTGGGCCTTCTTTTGTGCCGGCGCAAAAGATATTCGCCCGCACCCACGCGTTCGATTTCGAAGCTTTGACCCGCGCGGATATGGTCCTGTTGGCGCAATTCCGCCGGAAGGACGATTCGGCCTCTATTGGAAACCTTCGTAGTCACTTTGCGTAAGATGCCATTTTACAAAGGCAATGTCACGATGGAGCAAGGAACCTGGAAAGAGGCGAAACAAACCTGTTGACATAGTGTCGTACATACACTAACAATGTTCGTGTAAGACAAACACGAACTTATGTCGCAGCGAATACAAACTGAACCAGCGACAACCCTCTATCGCCCTGTCGGTCCTGAGGAACGGAAGCTGATCGCGGCAAGCGGTTGGAAAGAGTTTCCGCCGCGATTGCCTGAGCAGCCCATTTTCTATCCTGTTCTTAACAAAGAGTACGCAATCCAGATTGCGCGCGACTGGAATGTGCCTGCGTCGGGAAGCGGTTATGTGACCCGCTTCTCCGTGCGCAGCGAGTTTCTCTCGAAATATAAAGTCCAGAGGGTCGGTTCGGACCTGCACGAGGAGTTATGGGTTCCCGCCGAGGAGTTGGTGGAGTTTAACAGGAACATTCTGGGAACCATTGAGGTCATCGTCGAGTTCCATGCTGCCGCCAATAACCGATGAAAGCCATGTCACATACCTACGAGTATCCGCGACCGGCGCTGACGGTGGACTGCGTTGTGTTCGGGTTCGATGAAGGCGAACTCAAGGTGCTGTTGATTGAACGGGGGCTGGCGCCATTCAAAGGCCAATGGGCGTTGCCGGGCGGGTTCGTGCGCGTCGATGAAACGGTGGACGATGCCGCCCGCCGTGAACTCGCTGAAGAAGCCGGGCTGAAGAACGTGTTCCTGGAGCAACTGTATACCTTTGGGGCCCTGAATCGGGATCCGCGTGAGCGCGTGGTGAGCGTCGCCTATTACGCGCTCGTCAAACTGGCGGAGCACGAAACGAAGGCCGCAACGGACGCGGCCGCAGCGCGATGGTTTGCCGTCAGAAAAATACCTAAACTTGCATTCGATCACGGCGACATCCTGGCGACGGCGCTCACGCGCTTGCGCGGCAAGCTGCGTTATCAGCCGATCGGCTTTGAACTGCTGCCGCCAAAATTTACGCTCTCGCAAATTCAGCACCTTTACGAGGCAGTGCTTGGCGTAGCGATCGACAAGCGGAATTTTCGGAAAAAACTCCTCGGTTTTGACCTTCTCGTGCCCCTGAAGGAGACGCACATGGAAGGAGCGCATCGGCCCGCGCAGCTTTATCGCTTCGATCCCGAGAAGTATGAACGGCTGCGAAAACGCGGCTTTGATTTTGAACTTTGACTACCTATGAACCGCAACCTTAACGAAGTTACATGATTCGAATCACAAAAAAGAAAGGAACACCATGTTCGGCATCAAGTTCATCAAAGTCCAACCCACCACATATCTGCTGCAATTTCGCGGCGGGAAGATTGTTCGTGAAGGCGTGGGCCTGTCGTTCTTCTACTACTCGCCAACGACATCTCTCGTGGCGATTCCGGTCGGCAGCACGGACGTGCCGTTCATTTTTGAGGAGCCAACCGCTGACTATCAGACCGTAACGATCCAGGGGCAGGTGGCGTATCGCGTGGCCGATGCCAAAAAGCTGGCGGGCTTGATGAACTTCACGCTGACGCCGCACGGACGGACGTACGAATCGGACGATCCGATCAAATTGCCGCAACGGGTCATCAACCTCGTGCACGTGCTCGCCCGCGGCGAGCTTCAGAAACTAAAACTTCGGGACGCGACGCAGGGGTCCGATGGCATCGTGAGAGCGGTGCGGCAGCAATTGGCGGCATCGCCGGAGATCGCGTCGCTTGGTTTGGAGGTCCTCGGCCTGTCGGTGCTCGCGATCAAACCGACGCCGGAAACGGCGCGGGCGCTCGAAGCAGAAACACGCGAGCTGTTAATGAAGGAAGCCGACGAAGCGATCTACGCGCGGCGCAACTCCGCGGTCGAACAGGAGCGAGCGATCAAAGAGAATGAGTTGAACACGGAGATCGCCGTCGAGAATAAGAAGAGGCAAATCCGCGAAACGCAGATGGACGCGGAGCGCGCGGTGCAGGAAAAGCAGCACCTGCTCGAGTCTGAGGCGATGGAAGCGAATATCGGCCTTGAAACGAAACGAAAGGACCTCGTAGGGCTTGCCGCGGAAAACGCCAGGGCCGAATCCGATGCGCGGGCCTACGGCATCTCGGCGACGATGAAGGCCCTCGGCGAAACGGACGCGCGCATGCTCCAGGCGCTTGCCAGCACGGGCATGAAGCCGGAGCAACTGATCGCCTTCGCATTCCAGGAACTGGCGGGAAAGGCCGAGAAGATTGGCCAGCTCAATATCTCGCCGGATTTGCTGCGTGAACTGATGGACCGCCAACCCGCACGAAGGTGAACCGACTCACAGAAAACAAGATCGTGCTCATAACGCGGCCCACGCGCCTGGGCGAACTGATTGTGCGGTTCAATACCGTCGCCCAGGCGCGCTTCTACGTGGAACATCTCGGCGCGGACTTTTCGGACTACCAACGGGAAGACGTGACTTATCGCCTTGCATTGCAGCAAGCGCAGACGTCGCTCGCCACGTTGGGGCGCGTGCAAACTGTCGATCGTGGTTTTCTGCCGAATTTCGCGTTCGGCCCGGACGACTTCGTTGTCACGCTGGGGCAGGATGGTCTGGTCGCGAACACGTTGAAGTACCTGAACGGCCAGCCTGTGGTAGGCATCAACCCTGATCCGGCGCGGTGGGACGGCCAGTTGCTGCCGTTTCGCGTGGGCGACATTCCGAAAATTCTGCCGGAAGTGTTTGCGCGGCGCCGCCAAACGAAATTGGTAACGATGGTGAAGGGGACGTTGAACAACGCGCAGACAATGTACGCGGTAAATGATTTGTTCATCGGCCCAAAGTCGCACGCGTCGGCGCGTTATCTCATCCAGGTGGGCGAGATGTCGGAGGCGCATTCCTCCAGCGGAGTCATCGTTTCGACAGGGCTGGGCTCGACCGGTTGGTTGAAGAGCCTGCTCACCGGCGCGGCAGCGATCACACAATCAGCGGGAACGGCGCGCGCGCAGCATGCGATGCAACTGCACCTGTCGAACGAACGACATGGACGGCAGCCACCGGGCCGTCTCAAACTCAATGTGAAAACGGAATTTGCGTGGGACTCGGACTATCTGCGCTTCACGGTTCGCGAACCGTTCCCGACTCGAAACACCGGCGCAACGCTGGTGTTTGGGAAGGTAACGGCGAGAGAACCGCTGACCCTGATCTCACAAATGCCGGAGAATGGCGTGATCTTCAGCGATGGCATCGAAAAGGATTTCCTGGAGTTCAATTCCGGAACGAAGGCAGTTATCACGGTGGCGGAGCGAAAGGGAGTTCTTGTTTTATGAATGCGACTGAAAAGGAACAACGCCTGGCCGGCGCATTGCTCTCATTACACGGGCTGGCGATCGGAGATGGGATCGGAGAAATGATGTTCGGGTGGCCGGATCGCGCGTTCGGTATGATCATGAAGGACGAGCTTCCGGCAGGGCCGTGGTGGCACACGGACGATACGGAAATGGCGCTCTCGATCGTCGAAGTGCTTCGAGGAATGGGCTGCATTCGTGAGGACACTCTTACCCGGCATTTCATGCTGCGATTCGGGCGCGACCCCGATCGGGGCTACGGATGTGGCGCTCGCCGGCAATTGAGAATGATGCTCGAAGGGGCGGACTGGCGCGTCACGTCGCGAGAGGTATTTAATGGGCAAGGCTCGATGGGCAACGGCAGCGCGATGCGTGTCGGGCCGGTTGGGGCGTGGTTTGCCGATGACCTGGACCGAGTGGTTAAGGAAGCCCGCGCTTCAGCCATAGTGACGCACATGCATGCGGAAGGTGTGGCGGGTGCCGTGGCGATCGCGGTGGCCGCGGCCATGGCGTGGCGACTTCGTGGCAAAACACCGGAAGAGGCTGGGACGGAATTCTTCAATGAAGTGCACAAGCGCACGCCTGACAGTGAAACACGGCGCGGTATCGCCCAAGCGTTCCAGATTCGTCACGTAGAATCGCCGCAAGCTGCTGCGCGCGTGTTGGGCAATGGAAGTCGTGTGATTTGTCCGGATACCGTGCCGTTCACTCTATGGACTGCAGCGAAATACCTGGGCAGATATCGAGAGGCCATTGCGGCGACCGCCTCGGTGGGTGGCGACGTAGACACTAACTGTGCAATTGTTGGAGGGATTGTTGCGCTTTCCACGGGTTGGGAGGGAATCCCGAAAAACTGGCTGCGAGAGATGGAGGCTTTGCCCTACGCGCACGGGCAGAATGCGTCGACGTGAAAACGGCTAAAGCCGTTGATCGTTATCTGTGACCGCCGCGAACACCTCGCTGAAGCGAGGTGTTAATGAGAGCGGGCGATCAGTATCTCCACGCGCCTATTCTTCAACGAAGCGGTAGCTGGCGTGAGAGTCGTAGTCGATGCCGTGCTTTCTCTTGAGTTCCTGAATGTAGCGGAGGTCTGCCTTTGTATGTGGGCTCGCGACGCCGTCGCCGAGAGGTTCGTTGGTGTGCAGCAGGATTTCCTCGAGGCAACTGCTCAGGCTCATGCGTTTGTGGGCGGCGAGATCGTGGAAGAGGGCGGCGAGGCGTTTCTCGAGGCGCACCGGGACATCGACGCGTTCGATCTTGAGAGGCGGCCCCTGGTTGTAAATGTAATGTCCGAAGTCGAGTTTATAGCCATCAAGGTCGCGGATGCCGTAGTCGCGCAAGCCATACGGCCGGTCGCCGGGCGGAATGACGATCTCGACATCATTGGTACGGTGGAATTCGTAGAGTTCGTCGGCATTGCCGACGACGAAATAAACTGAGCAGCCCTTAGGACTCGGGGTGCCCTGCTGCAGAAAGATTTGGACTTCGTCGAGATTCACGCCCGCTATGGTCGGCGGGTCGCCGCAGGTAAAGCCAAGAGTAAAGCCGAGCTTCTTCGTGTAAAAGTCAACGGCCGCGAGAACGTCCGTGACGACGAGGTTCGCATGGTGCCGCTCGCAATCGACATGCGGGGCGGCCTTCTCCTTGTCTGGCATAAGCAAATCCTCCTTTTACTCAGGTGGGGTTCGACGCTTCGTTCCCCACAATTCCTTGATCGTTTCTTCCGTATTCGAGCCGTTCGGACACGCGTCGCTGCGAGTGTTTGCCCAATACCAGCGTGGGCCGTCGGGTGTGCCCGGTGTCAGTATCCGGCTGCCGGGCATTTGGAGATGGCCGTTGGTATCGGTTTCCTTCACCCACTTCCACGCGTAACGCAGCCAATCGTTGCGTTCGTTTTCGGGCATCAACGCAAACCACGTGATCTCGTCCCATCCCCAGATGTAAGGCGACTTGCTCGGTTTGCCGGGATTTCTTCTCCCGAAATTGTCAAACTCGACGAGGAACGGCAGATGTTCGCAGGACCAACCGCTCGGCGTGATGCCGCCCTTGCTTTTCGTGAAAATCGCGTCGGCGTATCCGACCTTCAGCACACCTTTGAAGGGTTGGTTCGGCACTTCGACGATGCGCAACGGAAAGGAATGAAAATCGAAGAGCAGTTTGCCGTCTTCGACGTAGCCGCCGGTCGGCGTGTGGGCGTCGCACAAGAGGAAATGCCTGCGCGCATGTTTCCGCGCGTAGGCGCGCACTCGGTGCAGCATGTCCAGCCAGCCCGCGTGGCCGGGATCATTTTTGTCCATCAAACCGACCTGCCCAAAGTGAATGGCTTCGATCCCGACATCGATGTAGCTGGTCACCAGAAAATAAAACCACATGCGCGTCTCGAGGCGGCTCATGTCCGGCACGGAACCGTTGCCACCCCAGTGGTTCACGAACCGGCCATCGGTGTAGAGCATGTCCTGATAACGAAAGTTCCGGTTCGTCACAGGCTGGCTGAACTCGCGCAACACATGCTCTGGGACGGCGAGCGCTTCGACGCCGCGCGTGATGATCTCGAACGCCGCGGCCTGCAAAATGATTTCCGGATCGGCCTTGTGCAGCGCGGCGGCATACGGTTTCGCGGTCTCCAGGAAAGCAGGCAAACTTCTCTCCCTGCCCCAAACCATGAGCGCGCGGCCAACGAGTTTCGCTTTGGTTTCAAGTATGAACCGCAGGTTGTCCCGCGGATCAACGCCACGGCTGTTTCGGGGCTTCGTCAGATCGTCGTGCAGCAGTTCGGTGAAGGAAGTGGAGCGCGCAAGATAACTTTCGAGCACACGCCGAGACATTGAGCCGTCGAACTTAAAATCCTGCGCCGCGGCGGGAAAAATCCAGAGGCAACAAAACAGCAGGAGAACGGGAGACATCGCGGTTCGCATTGCGCTCGTTGTCCTATCGATCCGGAGGAGGAGATTCAACTGCAAAGCGAAACCATGACGGCAGCTCGGCAAGAATGTTTGGCCGCGTGAACGCGGAACTCCGACAAGGTGCGGGATGCGACGCACGCAGCAGGTCGATTGAAAGCGCCAGAGGACTGGCGCAGTCCAAGACGCTCCGCGATGTTCCGCCCCGCGCCCGATTACGGGCGGCGGGCGCGGTAGAACAGCCTCTGGCCGGCGTTGGGCACGACCGGTTGGACGAGGTTCGTGACGCCGCCGCGCCAGTAGAGAGTCCAGACAACGGTCGGGTTCAAGCTCGTGGTACTTTCGATGTCATAGGTGACATTGGACTGGCCATAGA
>Ga0105340_1000709_pt1 | contig 15710 bp, 26 predicted proteins | sample EasRivMeERMLT700_FD_89676 | JGI IMG/M metagenome (GOLD analysis project Ga0105340, IMG submission 89676) | Soil microbial communities from meander-bound floodplain in the East River, Colorado, USA - East River MetaG ERMLT700 | ecosystem: Environmental > Terrestrial > Soil > Floodplain | place...
CGAGCCGCCATCTTTGGCGCGCTTGTAGGCGAGCTCGATCGCCTCGATGGTGCGCGGCATGACCGCGCTTAGCGGCTGCGGTCGGCGGCCCGAGGCGCGGTGCTCGGCGATCTCATAAAGCCGCTGCTCGATGTCCTCGATCACCGCATCGACAGCGCGATCGGGGTCGGGCGAGGCAGCGTCGCGAATAGCCAGGTCGGCCGCTTCGATCACCTGGCGCCGCCGCGCCAGATCGGAGATCGTCTTGCCGTACCAATAGGCGTTGATGATCGTGACGGCGTTCATCGCCAAACTGGCGAGGTAGCCGCTGCCACCATCGTCGGCGAAATAGGTGTTGAGGCTAATGGGCGAGGCTTGCTGGCCGCCGACGATCAGACTGGCGGCCGCGGCGTAAATCCGGCCGTGCAGCGGGTGTGCGAAGTCTTCCCAGATCAGGAAGTCGCTCACCGCGTCATAGGCCCGGTTGTCGAGCAAGATGGCGCCCAACAGCGCCTGCTCAGCCTCGTGGTTTACCAGGGCTTTTTGCGCCTCGAAGGCGAGGTTGCTGATGCCTTGCGGCTGCCGCAGCGGCGTCACGTTGTCGTCGTAGCGCGGCGTCATCATGGCGGCACCTGCCACCGGCGCAGCGCGTCCGGCTTGGCCTGGCAGCCGCGGCAGCGCGGGCCGTTGAGGGCGGGCGGCCCGTCATCGACCCAACAGGGCGAGGCATAGGTACATTGCGCCGGCCGCTGCTCGGCTCGCTGCTCGCGGTAATGGGCGAAGCGCGCGATCTCGTCGGCGGTGAACTGCCGCCCCGGACCGTGGCCGTGCTCGGCGCTCATCGCGCCCTCGTCAGCATGGCGCGCCAGACGGTGCCGGCGAGGGTCCGGGCGTAGGAGCCGCGAGCGCCCTTTGGCAGCGCCTGTGCCATCTCGGCGGCGCCGGCGGCCAGCATGTCGCGGTCCTCCACCAGCGCCCGCACCGCCGCCTCGCCGGGGCTTTCCCAGGCTCTCATGACGGCACGCATAGACTGCACAGGTCGACCTCGACCCAGGTGCAGCCCTTGGCGCAACCAAACTCGTCGGTGCAGCCGCATTCCCGACAAGCTCGAATGCCGAGAGCGACCAGATCGGGGCCGTCGAACAGATCGGCGTCGGCCGGCACCGCCTGCTGGAGCATCTCCCAAGCGACTTGTTCGCCGGTCGCCCAGCGCCGGTCGGCCAGTAGTATCTCGGGGAGCGGATCGGTGATCTCGCAATGCAGAGCTTGTGCCTCGGTGCTGAGCTGCAGCAACAAGGCCGCCTCGCCGATCGTGCGGCGCTGCTCCTCACTGAGGGCTGTCCAGGCGGCGCGCGCATTAAACCGGGCGGTCATGCTTCGATTCGCTCTCGGTACAAGGACAGCGCCCGCGCCAGCACGCGGCGCACCGGCACGCTGACGTGCTGCACGCCGCCGGTTTGCGGCCCGCGCCCTGCCTCTATTTCGACGAGGCGGAAATCAGGAGAGGGCGAATTGTAATCCGCCGGTTTTTGGTCTAATTGAATTTCTGCCATTAGATCCCCCTAGTGTCTTGTGGCGTGCTGACGACCCCCGGCGCCCCGCGAGTTGCCTTCGCGGGGCGTCATCCGTTTCGGGATGCAGCGCGAGCTCCAGCCCGATGCGGGCGCGCCGCTGGGCGGCGGCGACGGGGTCGAGGATGCTTTCGGTGAAGGCCCAGACGGCTAGCGCGTCGGCCTGGTTGTCATCGCTGACGGCCCAACCCCAGCGCCGCGCTGCCGCGATCGTGGCGGCCTTCTTTGCCTCGCGCCCGCCCCAATTGGCCTTGCCGGTCAGGTACGCGGTGACTTCGCCCGCCGTCGCCTGGTAGCAGCGGATCTGATATTCCCAGGCGATGGCGTCGATGATCTCGGCCAGGCCGAGCAATCTTCGCACCGTCTTGGCGTTGAGCGGCGGGCCCTTGCGCCAGGCGGTCGGGACGTAGGGCGCTTCATAGGTGATGATGGTCGGCTTGTGGCGGTCGAGCGTTATCTTGAGGAACCGGCAGAACCGTCCGACGACCTCGCCACTGGCGCCGCCGCCGGTGAACTGGCGGGTCGAGAAGCGCGGCTCCTCGCCCGGTGCACCGATCGCGAAGCCGGCGGTCGAGGCGCCGTCGATGGCGAGGATCTTGGTCATGCCGCACCGACACTTGAAAACAGATCTACCTGCTCGATAATTTCTGGGCGCGCGTGAACGGTGCCGCTGAATACCGAAATAATCAGCCAGGAATTACGATAGCGGTTGAAATTCCCACAGAGTAACGGAGGCGCGGTACTTAAATTAAGCGCTTCGTCCAACTCGCAGTTTCTACCAGGATTTTTACGCAGAAATTCGTAGCATCCCCAGTCACGCAACATCAAATCGTGATCGCCATTGTCATCGCTAAAATGCAATCTCGGATGATGTTGAAATCTCGCGGCGACGCGTTGATCTGTACGCGCAAATCCCAGCATGTCGAGGGTTGGTGCCATGTGCGCGCCGTCAGATTTATCGAATGACAGCGATGGTACTTTTAGAGGGAACAAGACGCAGAGCGAGCGACGTTCGACGTTAGCTTGATGTAATGAATCAACTCGCATTGCTTGAAGAATGTCACGTTGCTGGCGCGGACCAGTGCGCTGGTATTGAGGCTCGATGACGCGGTTGATCATCGCGTGAGCTTTCGGCGAGCGGTCGCCTTTTATCTTCCAGCTTTCATTCCTGCTGTCGCCTGGATTGCGTTCAAGAGGTATGCGCGAGATGGACCAACGCGCCGGCGAGCCACTCCAGGCCATCGGATAAATCCGCATGGCCATTTTTAGTTCGGGGCTATATCCGGCCGTGCATACGAAGACACGTCCATCACTGGTGTGCTCTTCCGGCACGGTTTTGCCGAGCATGACGAAATCGTCGACGATCATCCGTCGTGATCCGCGATCTGGTCGGCGATCTCCTCAGCGGTCCCCTCGCCGGCGAGGGCGCGGTTGACGGTCTCGGCGATGATGTGTCCGTGGCATTCCTGCGGATGGCACCAGCAGGCCAAAACCTTGCCGCCGAGATTGGGTACCTGCGTGAGCAGCCCGGCTTTATGCGGCCAGTAGAATTTCTGGAATTTGGCGACGACCTCAGCCCGGTCGCCATCATCGGGGATGATGAACGGATTACCGAAGTCGCTGGTGCGGTCGATCCGCTGCAGACGGTCCTCGGATTCAGCCCAGGCGAGTAAGGCGTCGTCTTCGTGCAGATTAGCGACAACGGCTTCGCCGGCCTCGGCGGCAGCTTTGCGGTTCAGTTCGTCTTCAGTCCATTCCGCTGTTGTTTGCTCTTCTGACTCTTCTTTAACATCTTCCCCGCCGAGCACTGCCTCGATGGTGGGGCGTAATCCCAAATTTACCGCTTCGGTAAATTTGTCTTCCGGCAGACGAGCAAGCCGCATATAGACTGCCGCGGTGTTCGTTGGCACGCCGTTCTCTTTAAGCCACGGTAACCATCGGCCACGCCCAGCCAGTTTTTTTGCTTCTATCAGTCGGATGCCTGCGTCGCGACCGCGTTCAACTGCGATCTTCTGTGCTCCAACGGCGGCAGTGTGCGCAGCGCGGATTTCCTCAGCGAGAATGGCAAGCCGATTACTGCCGTGATCTGCCAGTGACAATAAATCTTCCGCCACCGGCTAAAACTCCGCGCCGGCGTCCTCCGGTTTCGTCTTGCGGGGCCGCCCGCGGCGGCGCTTCGGTGCCCGCCCGGTGGCGTCGAGCTCGCTCAAAGCCTCCATTGCGCTGGCATGCTCGTCTTCGCCCTCGGCGTAGCCCAGCATGTAGTCGCCATGACCGGGTGACCCCGGCGGATACTTGTCTTCGTTGTAACGGGTCAGAGTGGTGCCATCCTGGAATCCGATTTGCCGCGCGTCTGGGTCCGGCTGAGCGATGCCGTTGCCGCGGCGGCCTCGCGGCATCGCCTGCGCGGCGTCCACCCAGTCGACGCTGCCGCCGATCCCGAGCGCGGCGAAGCCCTCGCGCACGGTCTCGAGTAGTGCGTCGCGGTCCTCGACCTCCAGCTGGCTGACCCGGTAGACGGCGTTGAAATCGGCGATTTTAAACCCGAGATCGCCTTTGACGTGCTTCTGCTTGTATTCGCGGATCTCGGCGTTGAGCGCTTTGGCCTCGGCCTCGCGCTCGGCGATCCAGCGCACCGCGTCGCGGATCAGGTCGGCGCGGGCGGCGCTGTTGGAGAGGGGATCGATAGCGGACGATAGCGATTGGGCCATGAGCGGTCCCCTCGTTTCAAAACTCAGGCTGCGGGGCTGCGCGTTCCCTTGGGCACGACGGCGGGCCGGCGACGAACCGGCAGGGTGCGCGGGCCACCGGGGACGCCTCGCGGCCAACGCGCGCCTTTCGGCCAGTTGAGCTCGAACCAGGCGGTGGCCTGCTCGATCGAGCGCGACACCGCGCCGCCGCCGCTGGCGATGCGGGTAAAGATCTTGTCGTTGCCGTTGCAGGCGGCGCGGCCGACGGTGACCAGCGACAGACCCGTCGCCTGGGCGTAAGCGTTGGCGACTTTGAGGAGCTGGTCGGGGCTCAGCATGTCGGCGAGCCTACCGAGAAATAAATCGCCCACGCAAGGCCCCGTTTCGACAAAACAGGTTCGCGACGCCTAGGTCTTTGGGTTGATAAAGAAATCAGTTGTCAGAAGAGAAATAATTCGCTTTTTATCCGCCAAGACCCGGCTGGCCCGGTGTTTAACCGAAATCAGCCGTGAAAACACCCGAGCAGCAACTTCAAGCGGCATGGGAGGAAAAGGTGAGCGATCCGGAGGATATACCGCTCGAGGATGACCGCGAGCCCGAAATGGACGCCGGTGGCGCCGGGCGGATACCGGTCGAGCGTTTGTGGGATGACGACGCCTTTCGCCGCCGCGTCGCCGAATTGTCGCAGGCGCGCGGCATCAGCGTGCGCGAAGCGCTGCTCGCCGCCGGCACCTCGCCCAAATACATGGACCCGGCGATCGGCGGCCGGAACACCAACCTGGTGATGCGGCTCGCCAAGTTTTCGACGTTCACCCGGCCTATCTGATGTTCGGGCCGACCGTCGCCACCGGGCCGGAATCGATGTCGAAGCAGCCCGATTACAGCGACATGCTGCCGATCTCGGGAACGCAGCTGGCGGGTGCGACCTGGGAGCAGCGGCTGGGATTATGCGCCCAGATCATCAGCTCCTACTGGCTGCAGACCTCGCTCGACCCACGTAGCCCCTGCGTCAACGCCGAGGGAACAGTTCGCCAGATCGTGGCGATTACGCGCTGATCTCGGACTCCTCGCCCGGTGGTCGGCCCGGCGGCTCGACGAGGGCATGTTCTTCGCCCGGCAGCGGACTCCACTGGGTAGGCTCGATCGGCATATGATCGCGCCGATACCAGCGGCGCGTATCCGGGTCCCAGTAGCCGTTTTCCCAGTCGAATTCGAGACCGGGGTTGAGCTGGCAGTAGAACCGCTCCTCGCTCATCCGGATCGGTGCCGTGTCGATGGCGTGGATCGTGCCGCCGGTGGCGACCCCGTTCGAGCGACTGTTCAAATTCCTAGCCTCCGATGCCCGGGTTTTTATCGGCCAGGCCGATTTAACACGCGTTTCTTGTTGCAGCGTAATGTCGCAGATCAACGCCGCGCAAGGCGGTTTGTTGCGGAAAAAAATCTCCTTGCGGCGCGAAGAGTTTCTCGCCTAGCGTAGGGTCGTCCGACGCCCCCAGGAGGACACCCAATGCCGCCCGAACAGGAGCGCAAAGCCGAACCGGAACGCAGCCGGGCCGCGCTGCGGGCAAACCGCCTGCCGCGAGGGATGACGCCGCGGCTGTTGTCGCGCGAAGCGGCGGCCGCCTATTGCGGCGTCGGACCCGAAACCTTTGAGCAGCGCGTCGGGGTGACGCCGCTCAAATGCTTTGGCAACCGCATACTTTACGACCGCGTGGCGCTCGATCTGTGGCTCGACCAGCAATCCGGTCTGCCGGCGCCCGGCGCCACCGGCATCGATTGGAGCCAGCGGCTTTGATCGGCGCGGCTAGGGTAGCTCCCGAAAAACCCGGTTCCCGTACCGGGCCGCCGCGTCGCCATTCTCCATAACGGGCGACCAACGGGAGTCGTGATGCGCCAGAACCTGCCAAAAGTCCCTGGGTGCCGGGTCCATCTGAAAAAGGGCCGGGTCTACATCTACCACCGCGCCACCGGCGAGCGCTTATATGCCGAATTCGGCACGCCGGAATTCGCGGCCGAGCTGTTGGCGCTCGACCGGCGGGCCGGCGCCAGGCCGCCGCCGGTCTTTATCAAAACCCTCGGCCGGCTGATCGACGCCTACCGCGACAGCGAGGATTTCCAAGCCCTCGCGCCGCGCACCCGGGCCGATTACCAGGACAAGTTCAACTACCTGCAGCCGATCGCGATGATGCCGCTGTCGGACCTCTCGCGGGCCGAGCTGATGCGCATCCGCGACAAGGCGCGCCGGGCAAAGAAATTCCATTTCGCCAACTACCTGACGACGGTGTTGCGGCTGGTCCTCAAATGGGGGGTCGACCGCGACTGGCTGCCGTTCAACCCGGCCGTCGAGATCGCCCGCATCGAGCGGCCGAAAGGGCTGCCGCAGCGCAACCGGGCCTGGACCCAGGCGGAAAAGGACGCGGTCCTGGAGGCGGCCCTGGGCGGCATCCGGACCGGCATCGCGCTCGGCATGTTCGCCGCGATGCGCGAGGGCGACATGCTCGGCCTCGAATGGTCGGCGGTGGCGCAGGGTTGGGTCAGGTGGGTGCAAGGTAAGACGGGCGACCCCTGCGGCTGGCCCGTTGATCCCGTGCTGGCGGCGATCCTGGAGGAGGCGCGCCTGGCTGCTGGCGGCGATCCCCTGCCGCACCGCCGGATCGTCGTCACCCGTCGCGGCGAGCCCTACACCGCCGACGGTTTCCGCGCGATCTTCTTCCGCCTCTTAAAGCGGCTGGAAGCCGAACAGAAGATCGGGCCCGGTCTGACTTTCCACGGTTTGCGCCACTCGGCCGGGCGCGAACTGGTCGAGCAGGGCGGCACGCCTGCCGAGGTTCAGTCGCGGCTTGGCCACCGCACTCTGGCGATGGCGAACCACTACTCGCGCGAGTTCGACCGCGACCGGCTGGCGAGTTCCGGCGCCGCCAAGATCGCCAAAACCCCGGCAGAAGTGCTGCCTTTCCCCGGTCGCCGCGGGGGGTCTTCAATGCCATGAAATAAAGACGCGCCCTCCTGGCAGAGAGCGCGTCTTCACAGAACCGCTAGCGTACCACCAGCATTGGGTTTGGTTTAGGACGCTGCCGGTAAGGAGCGAGTAGATAATGTCCGAACTATCTTCTTCTGTCACCTGGGACCCGGTGGTCAGCCTCAACCTGATGACCGCGACATCCCGCAACTTTGTTGATGTCGAGCAGCGTTTTGCCGCTTGGGTAAAGACACAAGAGATCGGCCCGCTCGACGCCAAGACGGGCTGGATCGAAATCACCCCGCCAATGGCCGAGCGCTGGCTGCAGCGGAACGCCAAAAACCGCAAGGCCAACTTCGCGACGATCGAGGGCTACGCGATCCAGATCGTCAACGGTCAATGGAAGCGAACCGGGCAGCCGATCATCTTCACCGATGCCGGCATGCTGCTCGATGGTCAGCATCGTCTCTGGGCTATCTACCTCAGCTCTCGCTCGGCGTGGTCCTACGTCCTGACCGACGTGCCGCACGAAGAAGACCTGTTCGCCTTTGTCGATAACAGCCGGCCGCGCACCGCCGCCGACGCGCTGCACATCGTCGGCGTCAACGGGCTGGCCAACCGGCTGACGGCGATCGTCAAGAACATCGCCTGGCGTTGGGACCAGGGGCTGATGCGGATCCGGGGCGCGGTGCCGATGCCGAAACCGTCGAACCGAGAGGTGATGGGGTACGTGCAGGAACACCCCGATCTCTTGCGGGCGGTCAAGCTTTTGGAGACCAATCACAAAACCGCCGTCCGTCGCCTGGATGATCCGGTTGTCGCCGGCTTCCTCGCCTGGAAGATCATCGAGCTGCACGGCGAGGATGCGCTCGATCGCTTTATGAACGGGCTGATTGCCAAAGAGTCGAGCGAGAGCGATCCGCTCGGGTTGTTGCAGCGGCGGCTCGAGCGGCACGAACGCGCCAAGACCGCCAGCCGAAGGTCAAGCGCCGCCAAGGACCGGCTGACCCAAACCGACATCCTGGCGATTTCGATCAAAGCGTTTAACGGCATGATCCGCGGCCAGCCGATGCGGCCTTCCGGGCTCAACCTCGTGCTCGACGAGAATTTCCCCACCCTCGTCGAACCGATGCTGGAAGCCGAAGCGGCTGAGTAATTGGAAGTTGGGGGCGGGCTCGTGCCCGCCCCTTTTCCTTAGCGGAGACGTATGAAATATGGACCTGAACCTGCATCCCGCCTGTGCCGCCTATCCGGCAATGAGCGATACGGAATTGCGCGAACTGGCGCAGAGCATCGCCGAGCAAGGCCAACTTGAACTGATCACGACGATGCCCGATGGGACGATCCTCGACGGTCGCAACCGCTGGCTTGCCTGCGAATTGGCCGGCGTCGAGCCTGTGACTGTTGAATATATTGGCGACGACCCGGTGCGCTTCGTCATGGCGAAAAACCATCACCGGCGGCATCTGTCCAAGGACGAGAAGGCGTTTATCGGCGCCCGCCTGGCGAACCTCAGGCATGGGCAGCGCTCCACACCTCGTAATTTACGAGATGTGAATGCCAGCCGGGATGTCACCCAGGCAGAGGCGGCCCGGGCCCTTGGCGTATCGCAGCACTCCGTGCTGGATGCCTCAACACTGCTCAACCAGGCAGAGCCTCATATCGTGGCCCTGGTGATGCGCGACGAAGTTCCGCTTCAACAGGCAGCTATCGCGGTGCGCGGCGCGTCGCGGGAAATTCAATCCGGTTGGCAATCGGCCGACATACGCGCCCGCTTCAGGGAAAAGAGATATGGCGGCGCACAACCAGCGCCGCCACCGCCCCAACCCCGCCGCATCAGTGCCTGGGACATCGCCCGGCCCGATGGCGGGTTCCGCAGCTTGAGCCGGGAAGAACGCGGCGCGCCGCCGGCGGAAATCGAACACGAGCAGGCACCGGGCGAACCGCCGGGCGTGACCCGGCTGCACGCGCATATCGCAAAGCATGGCCGGGTGCAGCTATGGAGCCCTAGCGAGAAAGAACGGATCGATGCCGGCATGCGCTTCACCGAGTTGCGCGGGCACCTCCTGGCGCTGGCCGACCCGGCCAATGTGCCCGATCCGGACAGCATCGCCGATTGCCTGAACCAGCGGACGGTCCTGAACCATCGCAACATCTGGGACCGCACCCTGGAGGCGGCCATCGCCAACCTGGAGGCGTTTCGCGATGCATATCGCGCCAAGGAGCCCCGGAAAATTAGTTCTACACCCGAAAGTGTAGAACTTTTGTAGAAAGGTCCGGTTTGATATGCATCTCACCCCGCAAGTCTTTGAAAATATTGGTGCCCAGGGGCAGGGTCGAACTGCCGACACACGGATTTTCAGGCGTCTGCTTCTTCGGGATTATCAACGGCTTAGGCCCCGGTTTTTTGTAGAACTCGACCTCCGGCGTAGACCCGGATCGTCCGGCCGTTGGCGTAATGTTCTCATGCGGGAGCCGAGCCGGTGACCACCAAAACGATGAGCGGCGCCTGCTGGGGCTGCCTGCACAGCCGCACGATCCCCGGCAATGCGCACCTCGCCTGCCATCATCCGGCGACGCTGGTGGCCCACCGCCACCCGCTGGCGCCGGTGATCACCGTGACGGGGAACGCGCTGCCCTTGGCGGTGCCCGGGCTCTCCGTCGCGGGCCTCGACCAGGGCATCGACCGGGGCTGGTTCGCGCACCCCTTCAATTTCGATCCGGTGTGGCTGGTCGCCTGCGACGGCTACGCCCCCGAGGACGAAGCGGCATGACCGGGAAGAAGGGCGCGTGCGGACTGTGTGTCTATTGGGACCTCATAAGAGAGCGGAAGGATGAGGGCTTGCAGGACGAGGGTTTGTGTCGCCGTCGTGCCCCTGTCGCAATAGCGTCCGCAGACATTGACTTCGAAGGCGAAGACGCTTCCGGGGTGGTGGGTCTGCTGGCGGCCTGGCCTCGCACCTTCGGGCTCGATTGGTGCGGTGATTATCGATATTGCGGGCCGAGCGTCTCATGAGCGCGCGCATCGAGGCGCTGCTGGCGGGGGTGCTGCTCGTCTTCGCCATGTTGGCGCTGGCGGTTTAAATGATCCCAGACCTGGACGACTTGGTGCGGCTCGCCGGCGAGCACGCCGAGCGCGTGCTGGTCAAAGAGCGCCAACCCCAACTGCTCGCGACATATTTGCTGTTCTCGCCGGCCGGCACCTTCATCGTGCCCTGCATGTGGCGCAGCGACATCCAGAAACAGCTGATGGTTTTGGAGGTCCGGCACCTCGCGCGCGATCGGCACGCCCGGGCGGCGTCCTTTGTCTCGGAGGGCTGGATGGTACAGCGGTCGACGGATAAGCCGCAGTGGGATCTGCCGCCCTCGCAAGACCCGAAACGCCAGGAGGTCGTCATCGCCTACGCCACCGACGGCGCCGCGAAGAAGGCAATGCGGTGGCAGATCGTCCGCGACAAACCGGGCGGCCGGGTGATCTCGCTCGTACAGCTCGGCGGCATCTTATCGGGCGCCATGCTCGAAAGCCGGCTGATCGACGGGATCATCCCGCCATGATCGGCAGCCTGGCCGATCTGCTGTGCGGGAGTGCCGAGCCAATTAAGCGCACAGAGCGGGCGGATTACTCGGTTCGCGGCCCGCGCATTGTTGCGGGCGTATGCGCGGCAAACCGAAGGGGCGGAATGATGGCGCACTACCACGACGACGCGCAGTGGTTTTCGCCGCTCGGCAAGTGTTGCTGCGGCTGCGGCAAGCCCGCAACCGGAACGCTGCGCGGATACCGAAACGACGACCGCGGCCCATACACCGAGAAGTGCGCCGAACGCGCGATCAAAGCGGCGCACAAGCTCGGCGGCAGGATGCCCGACTGGGTGATGAGGGACACGAAGGGGAGGCCGGGTGATCAATGATTGTCACCAAGGATACGGCACATCGTATTTGGTTGGCGCATCGCGAAATCGAAACCGCGCACAAGCTGCTTGCCGACATCAAGGGAACGGGTGCCGAGCAACAGGGCCGGGCCACACCGCTAGATCGCGACAGTCGCCAACACCTTCAGCTTGGCGTGCCATTGGGCACAGGTCATCGGCTTTTCTTCCTTAGTCCAGAACTGGCCGCTCAGGTCATCGCGCAGTACATCGCCGAGCAGGAAAAGGAGCTGCGGGCCGCCAGCGTAGACGCCCTGCGCGAGTTGGAGCGCCTGCCATGACCGGCAGGTATCCACGCAACATGGCCAGCCACGGCCCGACGCGCTCGCTCGAAGCGTATCTCGCCGAGTTGCAGCGCCAATATGAGGCGATGCCCATGACGCACCGGGACCGCGGGCGGCTGGCGCTGCGGATTTGCGAGGTCGAGGCGGCGATTGACCCGCCCCGCATCGTCCGGGAGGTCCGCGAAATCACCGGTCGCGGCGAGTGGCTGGACTGGCGCCGCAAGGACATCACCGCCAGCCGCATCGCCGCGTTATTCAACGAACACCCGTTCCTCACGCGCGATCAGCTTGCCGCCGACATGCGCGGGGAGAAAGGCGAGCCTCCAAACAGCGCAATGCGCGCCGGCAACATTCTTGAGGCCGGGTTCCCGTTCGCCGTGCGGGAGGACGGGAAGCCGTGGGAGATCGTCAAGGCGACGACCTATCACCGGCTGCCGGACCACCGGCTCGGCTGCACGCCTGACTTCTGGCTCGACGACGACGGGCTGATGCAGGCGAAGACCGTCTCCCCCGATAAGTGGGATGAATGGCGCGGGCATCCGCCGCTCGCCTACACGCTGCAAACACTGACTGAATTGCTCGTGACCGGGCGCGCCTGGGGCGTGCTGGCAGTGATGATCCGCGCCGGCGGGTATCCGGTGCATTACTTCGATGTGCCGCGCCACGAAGGCGCAGAGAGGCGCATCCTCGATGCCGTCGCGGCCTGGTGGGCAGCGTGGGATGCCGGCGAGGTCGCCGAGCCCGTGCCGAGCGCGGAGATCGCCGCCGAGGTCGATGATGGCAGCCACCGCGACCTGTCGAGTGACAACCTGCTACGGGCAATCTTACCCGAGCGCGCCGTGCTCAAGATGCAGATGAGTGCCGCCGAGAAGCGGCTGAAGGAAATTGACTACGAATTGAAGAACCGGATCGGGCCGGCGCGCACCGCCTGGGTGCCGGGCTGGTCTCTCAGCTTCGCGGCGCAGCGCCGGAAGGAAACCATCATCCCGGCAGGCGAATACCGCGTGCTGCGCGTCAAGGAGACGAACGATGCCGAATGACACCGCCACGAAACTGCCGGCCCTGGTGCCGCAGCAACACGCGATGCCGATGGACGCGATGCAGCGGCTTGCCGAGAGCGTTGCCAAGAGCGGCCTGTTCGGCATCCGCACGCCAGATCAGGCGCTCGTGTTGATGTCGATCGCCCAGGCCGAAGGACGGCACCCGGCTCTGGCGGCGCGCGACTATCACATCATCCAGGGTGCGCCGGCGAAGAAGGCCGAGGCGATGGCCCGCGACTTCCTCGGCGGCGGCGGCCGGATCGAGTGGCACCAGCTCGACGACGAGGCGGCCGATGCGACGTTCTCGCACCCGGCCGGCGGCAGCGTGCGCATCCGCTGGGATCAGGCGCGCGTCACGAAGGCCGGACTTGGCAGCAACCCGATGCACAAGAAATATCCGCGGCAGATGCTGCGCTCGCGCACCGTGTCGGAAGGCGTGCGCACGGTTTGGCCGACGGCGACGAGCGGCTTTTATGTACCGGAGGAGGTCGCCGAGTTCGGGCCGGGCCAGGCCGAGCCGATTGACGTTACACCGAAGGCTGACCTCGACCAGTTCGCCGCCGCGGAAGACCGCTTGCGTCTAGCTGCGGAGGGTGCTGCCGCCGATGGCGTGGACGCGTTCCGCGACTTCTGGCGGCGGGCCGATCCCGAGCAGCGGGCGGCGCTGAAGTCGGATATTGCGGAATACCAGCGGGTTGCGCTGGACGCGGACGCGAGGAGGGCGATGGCTGGCGACGATGACCCATTCGGCCTGCCCCCGCACGCCCCACAATCGCCGCAGGCGAGCGAGTTGCCCGCCCCCTCACCCGAACAGGCCATCAGCGCGCCACAGGACGGCGGCGCTGACTTGCTCGGCGACCCGCCCGCCGAAGACCTCACCGTGCCGCTGGGCCGCAACCCGAGCCGCGGCGATCTCGAATACTGGGCGCGACAGGTGCACCAGATGATCGACGAAAAACCCGCCACCAAGCAGCGGCTCGCGATGATCCGCAGCGCCAACGAGTCGGGCCTTCGCCAGCTGAAGGCGGCGCTCGTCGACGAGTACGACGCGCTGCAGCGCACGCTCGCAGGGAACGGTTGATGGCATGGCTGACCGCAGCGCCCCGTCATCGGCTTGCCGAGAAGCAAACCAAGCGGGTTCTCGATCGCGCCATGCTGCTACGACGACACGCCTGAAACACCGAAGGCGATCCCGTGGGCGCCAGGATCGCCTTCAGCTACTCGATCGAGTGGGGCCCGCAGTATCAACCCCACGCGCTCCCGCGCGAAAGAGCGTAGCCATGCTGGCGGCGCTCAAAACCCTCAAGGCGCGGTGCTACGGCATGCGGAATATCACCGTGTTTCCCGACCGAATGTTTTGCACGTAATCGATGGCCTGTGGATTGTCAAATCCCTTGATGATGACCGCCCCCGAGTTTCGCGCTACCCTAAAGGCGCTCGGCCTCCGCCAGAACTGGCTTGCCGAGCGTCTCGGCGTCCGGCAGAGCACCACCACCCGATGGGCGCAAGGCACGCTGCCGGTGCCGCTGCTCGACGAGGATGCTGACGCCGCCCGACACCAAAAGGAAAGGCGGTGTTCACCTCAGCCTCGGGAACGAGACGCAACTGATCAGCGAGAAGATCAGGTAGACGCAGGCGATGGCGACGACGGCCCACATAACGATATTGGCAATCTGGATTACTATCGCCGGCAACCCCGGCACATAGGCCAGCACGACCCGGATAATCGCGACGATCGCGCAGACGACGATGATAAAAACCAGGAACTCCGCGAGCCCAGCAAAACAGCCCATTGACCTTCTCCTATCGGACCCTGCGCGACGAAACAAAGGGAAACGGAACGACAAATGCGCGCCACAGCGAAGCGACCGAAGGCCGCGAACGCTCCCGCGCCGCGGGGAAACCTGACGATCCGGGTTCGGGACGAAGCGAAGCGCAAAGCGCAGGCTCGCGCTGATGCACGCGGTCGGTCGCTGAGTGAAGAGATTGAAGCTCTCATCGAGCACGCTGACGACCGGGCGCAACTTGTCGATCAGGTCTTCGACCTGGCCTATCGCGACCCGCGCTTGGTCGACCTGTTGCTGACCATGGGCGAGGCTATGCGTGACACGCTCGCCGCTGTCGGGACCGGACCAGAGTGGAGCGATGATCCCGGGGCCTTTGATCAGGTCGCGCGGGCGGCACACACCGTCATCGAGGGCTATCGCCCCGAGGGCGAGCCGCCGGCCCCCGAGCGGCCGATTTCCGATATGACGGGTTACGGCGTCCTGACCGGCACCGACGACGGGGACCGCATCATTCCGGGCGAGGGCGTGGCTCGGTTTGTGATGTTCCGCCTCGCGGGCAATTGGTCTCAGCCGTTCCCGTGGCTAACCGCCGTGCGTTCCCGTATCGGCGCGACGATCGCCAATCGACTGCAGGAGCGGTCCCGCGGCCCCAAGGTCATTGCAGCCCCGGCTGCTGCGTTAGGCAGAAATCGAAAATCCGATTGAGTAGCGCTGTGCGGCGCTCCAGCTGCGCGTCGAGAAACCACAGCACCATGCCGAGAAACCCGCAGTTGATCAGCAGCAGCATGATAAAGGCGGGCGGCAGTGTGCCGATGAGCTTGCGGCCGAGATCGGCGATGTCGCTCATGGCACGACTTCCTTGCACGACACGTTGTCGATAGAACCGACAAAAGCCGGATTGCCGAAAGCCTGCCAGTTACTGTTCCCGGTCACTGCCGTCAGCGTATCGCTATACGTGCCGTCAGCGGTGCGCAGCGTGCCGGCAACCACAGATCCGCCGGCAATCCTGAGCGTGATGCCGCCGGCAGTAAGGCCCAACACGGTAAACCCAAGGACGTAGCTCCGGCCGGCGGTGAACGTGCCCCGGAGGTGGGGAACGCCCTGCGCCAGCGCGGTGCCTACCCCCGCCGCTGTCCGGCTTGCCGTGCCGCCGGCGATTGTCCAGCCCGTGCCCAACACCCATGCAGCACTGCTGTCGATCGTCGTGTCGGCCAGCATCTCCAGCGAGATGCCGCCGGTCGCCGTGGGCGAACCCTCGACCAAGAGACCGTTGATCGCGACGACCCAATAGTAGACGACGTTAAGCGCGGTCGCCGGGTCGGTGTAGCCCTGCGCCGCGCCGGCGGCGCCGGAGACGGTCGTCAGCAGCGTCGCGCCGGCAAACGTGTTTGCCGTGTTGCGGTAGACCCGCGCGCCGGCGCAGTTGGCGCTGGCGGGCAATGTCCAGGCAAGCGCGACGGTGTGCGCGACATCG
>Ga0105340_1000712_pt1 | contig 15688 bp, 11 predicted proteins | sample EasRivMeERMLT700_FD_89676 | JGI IMG/M metagenome (GOLD analysis project Ga0105340, IMG submission 89676) | Soil microbial communities from meander-bound floodplain in the East River, Colorado, USA - East River MetaG ERMLT700 | ecosystem: Environmental > Terrestrial > Soil > Floodplain | place...
ATCCAATCGACCAGGCGATGCCGCGGATCTTCGCCGCTGGCCAGCTGCACCGGCGGAGCGTCGAGGGCACGCATGACGGCGGTCTTGCCGTTGCGCGTGTTGGTGACCGTGCCGGTGCCGCGATTGAAGATGATCTGGCGTGCCCCTTGATTCTGATTCTGCACGTTCTGACCCAGGTTCGGCGCCGGCTTGCGGCCAACCTGAGCGAAGAACGAGGCCATGCCCCAGTAATCGTCCTGGCTCCATTTTTCGTATGGGTGGTGATGGCATTGAGCGCACGCCACGCGGACGCCGAGGAATAGCTGGCAGGCGTCATCGACGAATTGTTCGGGCTTCGTCAGGTCGCGATACCACACGGTCGGCGGCGCCTTGGCTTCATCGCCGACGGCGGCCAGGATTTCGCGAGCGAACTGGTCGTACGGCTTGTCCTGGGCGATCGATTCGCGAATCCAGTTGTGGAACGCGAAGGTGCCGAACGCGCGATTCTGATTTTGCTGATTGCCGCGCTTGACGCGGAGCACGTCGGCCCAGCGGTTCGCGAAGAGGTAGCTGTATTCCGGCGTCTCGACCAGTCGATCGATGAGCTTGTCGCGCTTGTCGGCGGACTTGTCGTTTACAAATTCGGTGACCTGCGCCGGCGTCGGCAGCGTGCCGGTCACGTCGTGATACACGCGGCGAACGAAGATCTCGTCGCTGCACAAATCGGACGGGACGATGCCGAGTTCTTGCCATTTCTTTTGCGTGAAGCGATCGACGACCGTCTTCGGCTCGAAGGTGTAAGCCGGGATTTTCATGCCGAGCGGCACCGTGGCGCGGAAGGTCGCGACCTGGCTGGAGAAGCGGGCCATGACGGCGGCTTCGCCGGACATGTCGAGCGTGCGGATCAGGCCGGTGCCGTCCACCGCGGCGATGTCGGGATCGTTCGTCTCGAACTGGGCTCGCTGGGTGACGTCGGTGACGGTGCCGTCGGAGTAATGAGCGTGGACCGCGAACTGCTGGCGGTTGTTGCGCTGGATGATGCGCTGCTCGGGATAAACGGTGATCTTCTTGACTTCGAGATCCTTGCCGTCCGACCACGGGGCGCCGGAGACGATCCAGCGGCGAATGAGCTTGTACTCATCGGACGTGGTGTCGATGCGTTTGCCGCCGGCGTGGGCCATGCCGCCGGATGCCTTCAAGAGCAAAAGGCTGCTGTCGGGAGCGTACGCCAGGACGCGGCGGCCGCGGTTTTCCTTGACGAGCGTTTGATAATCGAGTTCGGGGACGAAGCCCAACAGCGACAAGGCGAAGCCGTTTTGGCCGCCCGATTTGCCGTGGCAGCCGCCGCCGTTGCAGCCGAGCTTGGAAAAGATCGGCACGATGTGATTGGCGAAGCTGATCGGGATCGCCTGATCCATCGACTCGATCTTGACGTTGACCTTGATCGACTTGTCGCCGTAGCGAGCAGTGATTGTCGTGGTGCCATTGGCGAGCGGCACGACTCGGCCGGCGCTCGAGACGCGGGCGATCTTCGAATCGGCGACTTCGTATTCAACGTCGCCGGTCAAATCCTGGCTGCCGCCAGCGTTGATGACGCCGGTGAGCACAAGCTGGCGGGCGTCGTCTTCGCCGATGAGCTTGATGTCGGCGGGCGCGATTTGCAGTTCCTTGACCTCGGCCGGCGTCGGCAGCTTGATCGCATCGGCATCCGGCTTCTTGGCGGACTTCTCGCCCTGGGCGTGGGCCGTCGCGCCGAGCGCGACCATGAAGCCCAGAGCCAGGAGGTAGGTTAATTTTCTCATAAGGATCATCCCCTAAAGGTGTTCATTTCGGCAGGTGGGATCGCGGGCAGGCACAGATTTCGTAGCCACAAGCTGCCAGCTTGTGAGCTTTTTACACAACGCCTAAAAGCTGGCAGCTTGTGGCTACGGGCTTTCTTTCACGGCTTGAGCCAATTCGACCATCGGCGGCTCGGCTTCCGTTTTTTCTTTTTCCAAAAGCACCAGCGAGAACGAATAACCGCCGCCGCCCTGGTTGGTGCCATTGCCGCCCATCGGCGTCTCGCGAACGGGCTGCCAGCCTTTTTGCAACAGATCCGGCAGGTCGTAGCTCTTGTCGCCGCTGCCCAGGAGCGATTCGAACGGATTGAACGAATCTTCGCGAACCAGGTCGTGGCTCTTGCCGTTGCTGCACACGATGACGTAGCGATAACGCTTCATGCACAACCTGATACAAGAAAGGGATCGGGAACCGAGTCGATTCCTGATCCCTTTCTATTGCCGCGAGCGGCGGTTAGATCAGTTCGCTCACCGGGTTGCGATCCTCGACGATGTGGATCGGACGGCCGGTGCCGTTCAGGAACGTCGTCGCCGGGTCGATGCCGATGGTGCGATACAGCGTGCTGAGCACTTGCGGCACGGTGTAGCGGCGGTCTTGCGGACGTTCGCCACGAGCGGTCGAGGCGCCGATCGCTTGACCCATGCGCATCCCGCCGCCGGCGACGAGCGCCGACATGACCGGCGACCAGTGATCGCGGCCCGCGTTCATGTTGATTCGCGGCGTGCGGCCGAACTCGCCCCACATCACGACGACCGTGTCATTGAGCAAACCACGTTCGCTGAGGTCGTTGATCAACAGCGACAGGCCCTGATCGACCTTCGGCAGCTGACGGCGCATGGCCTGGAAGTTCTGGCCGTGCGTGTCCCAACCGCCGTACGACAGCGTGACGCAGCCGACGCCCGCTTCGACCAAACGGCGAGCGGTGAGGAACTGCTCGACGCCCTGGTAGCGAGTGCGCGAGGCTTGCGGTTCGCGTTGCAGATCGAGCGCTTGACGGACGCCGCCCGACGTGATCATGTCGAACGCGCGGTGCGTGAACGTGTCCATGCCGGCGGCGTTGGCATCGACTTCACGGCTGACGCCGTCGAAGCCTTCCAACATCGAACGACGATCGGACAGACGCTCGGCGTTGACGGCCGGCTGCGGATTGAGGTTCTGGATGCCGGGGCCGCTCGGCGAGAACGGACGATGCGAGATGCCCAAGAAACCGGGCTCGGTGCCGCGCGACATGCCGCGCAGGCTGACGAACGACGGAACCGGCGATTGATTGCTCATGCGGACGCGCGACACGACCGAGCCGAACGACGGATGATTGGCCGTCATGTTGTCACGCTGGCTCTTGCCGGTCATGACGAGGCTGTCGGAGTGTTCGTCCACGGAGACGACCGAACGAATGACGGCGAACTTGTCCCACATGCGCGCTTGCAGCGGGAAGAGTTCGCAGATCTGGACGCCGTTGACATTGGTTTGAATCGGACGGAACTCGCCGCGGAACTCGGACGGAGCGTCCGGCTTGAGATCGTACATATCCATGTGGGTCGGGCCGCCCGGCAGATAGATCATGATCGCCGATTTCGGCCGCGACGGAGCGCCGGGCGCCGGCGTGTTGTTCGCGGAAGCCTTGAGCCGGAGCATGTCGGCCAGCGTGAGGCCGGCGCCGAACGCGCCGATCTTGAGGAAGTTGCGCCGGCTGAGGCCGTCGCAGAAGCCCTGCTTGTTGCCGAGGAACGTCATCATTGCTAGGTACCCCCCTGTCAAGTGTGAAAGTTCTGGCGGGATGTGTAGACGTATCTACACACTGTGCTGTCGATCCTACCCGTAGAATCCGCACTTGGCAATCGAGAAAATGGAATTAATTTTGGAAATGGGTGGAATGAGGTGGAAATTCGGCGGATCGGCAAGATAGGGCGGTTGCATGCAGTATCGGAGCCTGAAGCGTAAGCGAAGATTTGGGCACGGTCGTTTTCGGCAAGTTAGACGTCCGCGACACCAGTCCACGGGGGCAACTTCTCGAATCCGTGGACAATTCCAAATTTGGGCCGAAGCTGAATCCGCAGCCATTCTTTCTTGGACAGCCAGATCTCAAACACGTCGCATCCGGGAAAGTCCAAAACGCGAACATCCTCTACGCCGATTGCCTTCAATTCGTATTGCGGCCAACCAGCTCGAACCACAGCGAATTCAACGTCTTTGTACGAGGGATGAATCTTGAACGTGATGTTGAATCCGTCGGCCTCGAAACTGTAGACCGAATCTACGTAATGCCACGGCTCGCGTTCCGACAGTGAAGGATCGGCGCCGAAGCAAGTGAGAAGGTCGAGCTCGGTTGCCGTAATCGCAATAAGGCACCCCGTGGTTTGAAGCGAAACTCTTCGCTTACGTTTCAGGCTCTGAAATCAACCGCCTATTCCTTCGCGGGCGCAGCAGCTGCAAGTTCCAGCGCCAGCGTTTGAATCGCCTGTGCGGCCGCGTTCAGCTTCTCTTGATTCTTAGCGACATAATCCGTCGGATCACTTTGTTTTCAGGCCGCCACTCGCGCCAACTCAACGTTTTGGTCACACTGGCCCGTCGCAATTCGGGCCTGCGCCGTCCTGCCCATTGTGATTCCTCTGTTAAGTACGTGGGCGTTTCATGAACGCCGTCACCTGACCATAAGCCGGTCCTGCAAGGTCTTGTGGCGTGTCGTGTTCGATGCGTTCGCCCTTACCCATCTTGCTGGTCCATTTGCCGCTGTCGAGTTGCCGCGCGGCGTGCATGTATTCGTGAACATCGGTGTAAATGGCGATCTTCTCGACGCCGTCCTCCAGCGAACCGTCGGCGCACGGCACGAACCCGACCGATTGCATGGCGTCGATAAGCGCCGTGGTAGTGTAGTGGCCGGATGCCGACACGGGCTCCCACGGCGCGCTATCGATGCCGGCAGCCCAGGCGATGCAGTTGTACGTTTCATCAGCCGGGCCAGTGATGCGATAATTGCCAGGATGCAAGTTGGGAAAATCGACGAGCGAAAAAGGCACGTTACCACCTGAATCCTAGCTGGCGGCCCCAGGCGAGCCAGGCGGCTTGCATTCCCTTGATGTCGTAACCGATCCAGCCAGGCGCGACTTCTATGTTGCCCTTGTGTCCTGCGGGAATCGGCGGCTCGGCGCCGGTGATCTGGCGGAGCGCGATGAACCAATGACCGCCGTTTTTCTCAAGGTCGGCCAGGATCAGCGGTATGGCTCTTTCTCCCATCGCGATGATTTCTTGATAGGCGGGATGTTCGGCGTCTTTGCCCATTCTTGAAGAGTGTCGAGTTGCCTGCTTCCACGTCGCGGCCAGTTGCGCAAAACGCTTGGCGAATTCCTCGTCACTTTCTACCGGTTCAATCCGCACCCGCACGCGGCCCGGTGGACACTGGAGCGTCTCTTCAAGCGCAAGCGTGCCGTCAGCGCTGATCGTGCCATAGGTTTCAACAATTGTGCGCACGTTTCGCTCCTAAGGCTCCGAAATCAAACGCCTACTTCTTCGCCGGCGCCGCAGCTGCGAGCTCCAGCGCGAGCATTTGAATCGCCTGGGCCGCCGCGTTCAGCTTCTCTTGATTCTTCGCGACATAATCCGTCGGGCCGCCTTTGACGGCGACGGCGTCCGCGATCAGCGTCGGCTTGACCATGTCGATCGCGTCCCACGGACACCAGCGTTCGCACAGGTCGCAGCCGATGCAGCGGTCGAGGTCGATGTCCACGAAGCTCTGCAACGTCGGCAGATCTTCGCCCGCCACCTTGTAGATGCAATCGACGGGGCACACCTCGATGCACGCTTCGCAGCCGGTGCAATTGTCGGCGTTGACGACGGCGAGCGCTTTCGGCAGTTTCTTGCGAGCTTTTCCGGCGCCTTTGGCCATGATTTTATCTCCTGGCGAGCCACGGGGTTTATCCCCGTGGAACTGAGTCTCAATCCACGGGGATAAACCCCGTGGCTCGCTAGTGCTATTTTATTCCATATCAACGGAAAAAGACAGGCATCAATGCGTCTCGCTGTCGGGCACGATCGGCTTGGTCGCGTCGAACCAGAACCAGCAGACCATCGCGAGGACATAGGCCGAGCCATAGATGGCGATGTTGATCGTCCAGCCCTGACTCTTGGCCGCCTCGAAGGCCTCGGAGCCCCGGGTGAGTTCACCGGTATGCCAGTCGAGGATCACGCCGGTGAGAATCCCCGCGAGCGCGCCGCCGAGATTGCCGATCGTATTCATGCACCCCGCGACAATGCCGGAATAGCGTTTGCCGATGTCAAGGCAACTCGCCCACGCGGAACCCATCGTGAGGTCGTTCCAAAAGGCGGCAAAGGCGATGAGCAGGACGAACGTCCACGGACTCGTCATGAAAAAGATGGCGACAAAATAGCAAGCAGCACACAGGCCGTGACCGATCACGCCGAACAGGCGTCGGCCCCATTTGCGATTGCCGGTCCGCTTGATGAATCCGTCGGTCAGGACTCCGCCGATCAAGCACGAGACGGAGCCGACCAGCAAGGGCAACCCCGCCATCAGTCCGGCGATCCAGAACTGCGCGGTCCATTTCTCCGTGCCCTTTTCGATTCCGAGCGGGTCCTTGAGATAACCGGTGAAGTATGTGATGTTGATGTACCAACCATACGCGGCACAAAAGTACATGGTGCAAAGGAGCCAAAGGTTGGCGCTCTTGAGCAATTTGCCCCAGGGCACGACGAGTTGATCGGTATGTTGCTCGGTGCCGCGCTGGATCAATTCGATCTCCGCGGCATTGACGCCGGCCTTCTCGGCGGGATTGTCGCGATACCACCACCACCACAGGACGCACCAACCGACGCCGAGCGCGCCGAAGATGTAAAAGACATGCCGCCAGTGCTCGTGTTTCGTGCCGTCGGCGCTCACGGTCTCGTACATGAGGGCATAAACGATGAAAGCAGTGATGCCGCCGGCGAAACGGCTCGCCATCCACACCGTTCCCTTCGCGAAGCCGCGCTCCTGGAAGGGGAACCAGTTGTGAAATGCCCTGGCAATGTTGGGATAGGCGCCTGCTTCACCGACGCCGAACAGAAACCGGACTACCAGGAGCAGGGCGAATGCAACCCCCGCGCCCCAGTAATCGGGAAAGATCAAGCCCGTCAGGATCGTAAAGATCGACCACCACAGGACGATGCGGATGAGCGTCATACGGGCGCCGAATTTGTCGCCCAGCCAACCGGTCGGCACCTCGAACACCGCATAGGCGAACGCGAACGCCGTGAACAACCAGCCCTTTTGGCTCTCCGAGAGTCCGAACTCGGCTTGAATATTCGACGCCACGGTCCCGAAGCAAACGCGATCCAGGTAAGTGATCGTCGCCAACGCGCACGCAAACGTCAGCACGCCGTAGCGCACGTTGGTGGGTTTTTCGACGGAGATGCTCATGGCGCCTCGGGTAGAAGGCAGCGGCGTTGGTGGGGCAATCGGATCAATCTAGCGTTCTTGGGTGGGAGGTGCAATTAAAAAGCCGCTTGTCCTTTAGCGCTCGCGTGGCGCCATGCGAGCGCTAAACGACAAGCGGGTCAGGGCTGTTGTGGCAACACGACGATCACGACGCGCTGCGGATCGAGCGGCGACGTGATGATGTTGATGAACACATCGCGATCCCGAATCGGCACCGGATGATCTTTGAGCAACGGGCGTTGCGTGATCGGATCATAGATGGTGTAGAATCGGATGCCCGTGGGAACGTTGGGTTCGAATGCTTTGCCGTTCTTTTTCATCGGCAAAAGTTGGCCGGGCCGCTGCATGCCTTGAACAATCGTATATCCTTTGACAACGACCGCGGTGTGACTTGCGTTATTGAATCCGACCGACACGCCGCCTGGACCAGGCTGGGCATTGCCCTGATCGGCGATGGCAATGAAGAAACAAGTCATTGCTACAAAAGCAGTTATAACTTGTTTCATGGGATTGACCTTGTACGGATGGAGGCTTCTCTATGCGGGAAACGCTTGAACGGGCCGGGCTTGCGCTGAATCCTCACGATTTTCCGCGCCTCGTATCATAACCTAGATTTCCGCGCAACACGAGTGAATTTCCCGTTAGATTGAGCGAATCACTCCTGGCGGCATTATTCCGGACAATCGGCACAAACCGAACGCAACGTGCAACCGTTTTTGCGTTTGTTCATTGCAACCTGCCCAAACATCACTTAACGTGGATGCAGAGCCCACGAGGAAAGCCATGCATTGGCTCGATATTACGATTCTGATTCTGCTCGGCGTCGGCGCGGCCATGGGATTCTGGAGCGGCCTGTTGTGGCAGGTCGCCCGCGTCGTCAGCCTGGCGTTATCGATCTACCTCGCGATTCTCGCGAACACGCCGAGCACCGAATGGCTCAATGAACAATGGAAGGACGTCAATCCGGTCGTCAATCGCGTCGTCGCATTCGTCGCGATCTTTCTCGCCATCTATTTGTTGCTCTACTGGATCACCCATCTCATTCACAAGGCGATCAAGGCGAGCAAACTGGAAACGCTCGATCGGCTGCTCGGCGCTCTGCTTGGCGTTCTAAAGATGTCCGTGATCGCCGCGGGCGTGCTTGGAGTGATGGCGGCGCTCGATCTGCAAATCTTTCGCGAATGGTTCGATCAGGCCACGCTGGCGCCGGGTTTCGCCAAGGGGACGGAAGTCGCCGTCGGCTGGATTCCGCCGGAATTTCGCGAGCAAGCCAATGAGGGCATCCAGCAGGTCCGCGACCAGCTGCAACAGAAGATCACCGACGCGGCCATGGATTCGTTGAAAAAATAATGCGTGCGAGCCACGGAGTTAATCCCCGTGGTATTTGGCCGAATCCCACGGGGATTAACCCCGTGGCTCGCTGAATCAATCCCCCTCATCGCGACTGCGCTTCTCCCAATCCGCCATCTGCTCCACCAGCGGCGCAAACGGCAACGGCGCCCTCGGCACCTGAAACATCGTCTCCGCCAAATTGCCCAGGTCCGATTGCGACGTGTGCACGCGCTCCAGCTCCGCCTGCAAACGCAACAACCACGGCGGCACGTCCAGCCCCACACCGCTCGGCGTCGCGGCGAACGGCTCAAGCTCCTTCTCAAGCGGGCTGAGCGCGCCTTGCCCTGCCGGCGTCTTCGCGTGCTCCAATGCCGGCTCAATCAACGCGCAGAGCCGATCGAGCACCAACGGCCGCACAAAGCGCTCTTCTAGCCGATCGCGGATCGTCGCCAGGCGAATGCCGTGCGTCTTTTCCAGGCGCGTCAATTCCTCGATGTACTTTTCGGCGGAGTCGCGCGTGATCGCTTCGACACGTTCACGCCAAAGCGCCGCCGTCGCGCCGTCGCGGCGTGCGAGCGTTTCATGCACGAGGTTGAGCGGCTTCAAGAGCCAGGCGGCGCGATCGTAGCGCGATTTGAGCCGCAAATAGTCGAACAGTCGATGCAGGTTGTCGCCATAGTCCGATTGCGTCGTCGTGGCGTTGTAATCGCGCAGGTGATCGTAGTTCTCGATCAACGTCTGCAAGATGATTTGCAAGATGCGTTCCGCGTCATTGCGGGAAATGCCGTTGTCGAGCTGTTCGATCAACTGGAGCGGATGAAGCGGATCGGGTTCCGCTTGCAAATCGTTGAGGTACGCGCCGACGCCGCGCAACAGAATGCCGCGCAGGTTCGCCATCGCCAGGAACTTCGCATGAAACAATTCGCGGCCAAAGCGTTTGATGAAATCGACCATCTTGGCCCAGTCGCGTTCTTGCGTGATCAGCTCCAGGGTGGCGACACGCAACGTCTGGCTATGATCGCGCCAGGTGACCGCGAACGGCTCGACGACGGATTCCAGCGCCTCGACCATCCGCGCCGGCCCGACCACTTCGCGTTGACCCGCGTCCACGACGGCATCGACCGCCGCCTGCAAACCCAATTGAAAGAGCCGATCGTATTCCGTGATGCGCGGCCCATTGAGCGTCTGGCCCGCCTCCATCGAACGCGCCAGTCGCAATAGCTGATACGTTTCGCGCAACAGCCCTTGCTTTGGCAGATTGTGCACCAGGCCGCGCAGCATCATTTGCGCGAGGCTTGCCTGCAAAATCAACCGCGGATGCCCGCCGTGCGAGAGCGGCGTATACAGCAGCGGCTCGTCGCGAAAACGCGCCACGAATTCCGGCAGCGCGGCCCGGGCGCCGTCCGCTTCCTGGCGAATCATGGCACGCTCGATGCGAATGACGCTCGGCGCCCACGATTCGCTTTCATCTTCGTTCACGTCAATACTGAGGCCGCGCAGCGCCCCGACCGCGAGTGCATGGTCCAGGCAGGTCGCGATCACCTGATTGAGCAGCCGTTCCTTCGTCGAACGGCGGCGATCGTATTCGACCATCGCCTCATACGTTCCCGGCGGCTTCGGCACTTCATGCTCGTGAATCGCGTCCATCAACCCGCGCAAGCCGCGTTCATTTTCTCTTGCGCGGTCGAGCCAGCCCGCGATGCGTTCCTCGACGTTCGCCGGCGCCTGGTCCGGCGTCGTGCGCAAACAGCGAGCCGCGATGTTCCAGAGCCGGGCCAGCGTGGACAGAAATTGCAGCCGCTTTTCGAGCCAATCCGCTTCGTGCAGGAGATCGAAGTCGTCCATTGGCGCCGCGTCCATGATCGCGCCGTCCACGTCGTCATCGGTCGTGTCCTGATAAACCATTTCATCGTAGGCGGCGCTGTAGATCGAGTCTTCGTCATCCTCCTCCTCGTCCTCGTCCTCTTCCTCGTCGTATTCGCCGTCGGAGTCGAGCGGATCGAGCACCGGAACGTGCCAGTAATCCTCGGCGTTGGCTTCGAGGTAGTCGAAGAACTTGACGACGAGGTCCAGCAATCCTCCGTTCGCCGACTCTCCCCTCGCCCCTTGGGGGAGAGGGGTTGGGGGTGAGGGGTTCGCCGCCAAACCGATGCCGAGCATCCACCTTAGCGCCAGCGCGTGAAATGAATGTTCGCCGTCCACGAGCGGCACATCCTCGGCCAGACTGAGCCACGTCATCATCAGCGACGCCGCCGCGCGGAAATCGTGCTTGTGCAAGAGCGCATCGACGACGAGCGCAAACGCCTTGGCCGTACGAAAGCCGTCGAGCTGTTCGCGCCAGAATCCCAGGTCCGCCGCGCCCTGTCCGCGCTGCCGCCAGCGCGTCAACGATTTCGCGACGTGCTCGGCCGATTGCGTCGCCTCGGCGCCGTGGACGTGATCGAATTCGGACACACTTAACGTAGCGAAGCGGTCCCACCACTCCGCGAGGCGGCGCATCTCCTTGGCGAGGTCCTTGTCCGGCTTGAACGTCCCGGCGGCGGCGCCTTCGCTAAGAAGTTTGCCGTAGACGTTGAAAAGCTGATCGACAATATGAATCAGATCGTCAATGCGCGTGTCGCGCACGGCGTCTTCGAGGGCGTGGAAACGCGGATACTGCCCGCCGAAGCCGAGAATGTTCCATGGGTCTACCAACGCGCCGCAATCGATGCCGCGTTTGAGCAGATCTTCGATGGCGGCGAGGTTCCGGGCCGCGTCGTCGAGTCGGCCTTGCTCGATGCCGATCTTGCCGCCGGTGAGGAGGATTTGCATTTCCGTCAACAAGCGCACGGACGCGACCGGGATGCGTTCCACCTGACGCCGGGCGGCTGACGCGTAGCCGATCTGGGCGAAGAGCAGCGCGAGCTGGCGTTGTTGAAGCTGCAGCGCGCGTTGCCGGGCGAGGAAGCGATTGAGTTCTTGACGCACGCCGCCGAACGGCTGCTTGAGGAGCTTGGCTTCCTTGTTGAGCCGCGTTCCGTGTGGTCCCTGAATGGTGGGCAACAGGTGCGCATAGAACGCTTCGCGATAGCGGGCGATGATCGGCACGAGCGTGGACAGCGTGACGCTGGAATCATGCGTCTCCGGCCCCGAGCCGCACACGCCTGACGCCATCAAAAGCGTTCCCGCGAGCACGGCGGCCGACTCAAATAGATATTCGTCGCGCTTGGCGGCCGGCGCGTCGTGGGCGCGCTGCCACAGTCCGTCAATCAACAATTGCCGAATGACGAAGCGGCGATAGTGCCCTTGCGAATCGATGAGATGCGGGTCCCATTCGCCGAAGCAATAGTTGGGGCGCTTGTCGGCCGGGTGATTGAAATCGTAGGCACGCGGGTCGATGGCCAGTTCATCGAGCAGCTTGAGTTCGAAATGGGCCTCGAAGCAAATCGACTCGGGCGCCTTCTCGAGAATCTGAAAAGCAATCTCGACGAGTTCGCGATACTTGCCATGGCTGGCGCCGACGCCGCGCAGGAAGATCGGGATCGGCCGCAGCCGTTCGTGCGCGTAGATTTCGCCCTTGCGCTGGTTTTCCAGGACAGCGACGGGGCGATGGCCGACGTAATCGTTGAGCGTCTTGAGCGCGGCGGGAACGATTCGCGCGGTCTCGTCCCATGGGCCGCGCTGCGCGAGCACTGCCTCCAGCACGCGGACGAGGAAATACGGCTGCCACAAATAGGCATCCGGCTGATGGGCCAAAAGGTCGCGATGATGCGAGCGATACATCGGCAGGACGCCTTCGAATGCCAGGCGAATGACGGCATCCGCTTGAGATTTGTCGGCGAAGGCAGCGCTGCCGCTAGCTTGCAATGTTTGCAGACGCGATTGCAATACGCTCGGCAATTCGCGCCACGGCTCGGCGCTGCCGTTCTCGATCAGGAAGTCATACGCGTCGTGAAATTGCTTTTGGAAGCGCGGATCGGGTTTGCCTTCGGAGAAGTTGAGATAGCCCAGGAGTGCAGGCAACGCGACGGCTTGATCGATGGCGCTGGAGCGTTCGTCCTGAGTCATGGGTCTTCTCGTCATTTTCCGGTTGCAAGCCGTCCGTGAATCATGTCCACTATTCTATCAGATCGCTTGCGGTTTCGCGCGCCGGACGCCGCACGCGAAACCGCAAGCGAAGGAGAATGTTCATGAAATGCACTCGTCTGGTTATCGCTGCATTCGTTTTTGCAATATTGCAGTCCGGCTTGGGCGCCCAGCCGACGCCCGCGAAAATCCCCATCCTCTTCGATTTCGACATCGGCGAAGACATCGACGACACCTTCGCGCTCGCCACGATTTTAGCGAGCCCGGAACTCGACCTGTGCGGCGTCACCACCGTCGGCGAGGACGCGCACAAGCGCGCCCAGATGGCGTCGCGATTCCTCACCGCGGTCGGGCATGGCAAGAAAGACTTCGTCGCCGCCGGATTGCCGGAGAAGACGACCAAGCCGCTCGCCTACTGGCAAGTGCAGTACGGCAATCACGCCTCGGTCTACTTCCGCGATCCGAAGCCGGCGAAGGAGCGAGCGCCCGAGTTTCTCTACAAGCACCTCAAGGCGAACCCCGGCGAGTTGACCATTGTGGCGGTCGGCCCGCTCACCAATGTCGCGAAGCTGCTGACCGATTATCCCGACTCGAAGCCGATGATCAAGCGGCTCGTCATCATGGGCGGCTCCGTCTATCGCGGCTACAACGACGGCTCGAAGCCGCAAGCCGAGTACAACATCGCCGCCGACGCGAAGGCGGCCCAGACGGTGTTTCGCTCCGGCATCCCGCTCGTCGTCGCCCCGCTCGACGCCACCGCGATGGTCAAGCTCGATGCCGCACGTCAGAAAAAGCTCTTCGACCGCGGCTCGTTGCTGACGCTCTCGGTGCAGGCGCTCGTGCAGCTCTGGATGGAAAAGAACGATCCGATCCTGTACGATCCCGTCGCGGTCACGCTGGTGCAGACGGAGAAGTTTTGCAAGATGGAAAATCTGGCGCTCGACGTCGATGATAAGGGGTTCACCAAAATCGTCGAAGCCGGCAAGCCGAATGCCCGTGTCGCCACGGCGGTGAAGACCGACGAATTCCTCGATTGGCTCGTCGATCGCCTCGTCAACGCGCAGCCATCGAGCTGGCCGACGATGCGCGTCGTGAACAAATCGGAACTGGTCCCGCGCATCGATCGCATGCCGGGCGCGGTGCATGTTTTTGAAGACTTCGAAACCGACATCGAAAAACGCTGGTGGCTGTCAGGACGTTTGGAGACGGCGAACGTGCCGGCCGATAGCAAGCGTGCAATTCGCGGCGTGCTGACGCAAGATTTCGACGATCGGCAGGGTGAGACGAAGACGCTTTACAATGCGGTCGTATTCAACCCCGTGCCCGGTCCGCCGATGGGCAAGAAAACGCACCTCAGCTTTCGCTACTTCCTCAAAGGCACGGATACGCTGCGCGTCCAGCTTTACAGCCTGTCGAACGGCTATCACCGCTGCCTGATGCTCACCGGGCTGCCGCAGGGCAAATGGACGGATGGTAACGTGGACATGACGCAGATGCGCAAACCCGACGGCACGGGCGGCCCGTTGTTCGAGAATGAACGCATCGACGACATTCAGTTCTACGCCGACCCGCGCGCCGAGTTGCTGATCGACGACATCGTGCTTTACGATGCCGCCGACGAAAAGGAAACGCGGCCATTCCCGAAGCGATTCCTCTTCACCGGCTGGTTCGACTCCGGCAAGCAAGGCAAGGAATGGCCCGGCTTTTTCGAGATCGATCAAAAGAAAGGCTTCTTCTGGCACGCTGCCAAATCCGTGCCGCATCCGGATAACAAGGAACTCGCGTGGATCAAGATCGCGTTTCGCGGCGGCCGACCGGCGGGAGATGCGACGCATATGAGATTCCATTACAAATCGGAAGGCGCAGACCGGATTGAAATTACCTTCGATTCGGAGAAGGACCGCATTACCATTGGCATGCTCGTGCCTAAAGAACAAGAAGGGCAATGGACGTTAGCGAATTTGGATATCGACTCGATGATCGCCGCTGGAAGACTCGTCCCCAAGGGAGAACTCATTCACAACGTGAGTTTTGCCATTCCCAGTACCGCGCGGCTCTGGATCGACGATTTGCTCCTTTATGAGCCGTCGGCCAAGGACAAAAAAAAGTAGGGTGTTTCAGCACCAAAGGTGCGCAATGTTAAAGCCCAGGGCAACGCCCTGGGAACGATTCGAGCATCAATTCAAAGCCCCGAATGGGGCGAAATAATAGAAGCCGCGCCAATTCCGCCCCGTTGGGGCTTTGACGTTGGGTGGTGATCGCCGATCCCAGGGCGTTGCCCTGGGCTTTGACATTGCGCACCTTTGGTGCGTCAAATGCCATGCAAACCGTTTCGTCAAATAAATAAACCGGCATCTGTCACACCCTCCGTACAAGAAGGCGAAGTTCGAAACCACAACGCCTACTTAAACGGAGAATACCATGTTCAAGTCCAACAAAACCCGCGTCGCCCCGAAAGCTCACCTGCAAGTCGAAACCCTCGAAGATCGCCAGATGATGTCCTGCACCTCCTTCATCAGCGGCGGACATCTCATCATCAACGGCGATGCCGCCAATAACAAAGTCACCGTCAACGACTTCGGCCCCAGCCTCGTCAAGGTCAATTGCGACGGCCAGGACAAGTACTTCGCCAAGTCGGCCATCACTTACAAAGACGTGATTTTCCACGGCTACAACGGCGACGACACGTTCCACAACGCCACCGCGCTTCGCACCGTCGCGTTCGGCGACAACGGCAACGACATCATCAAAGGCGGCTTGGCCAACGACCTCCTCGTCGGCGGCGCCGGCAACGATCGGCTCTCCGGCGGCGCCGGCGTCGATACGCTGCACGGCCAGGCAGGCAACGATTACCTCGACGGCGGCTACGGCAACGCCGACGTCCTCTGGGGCGGCCTCGGCGCCGACACGTTCCGCGAAGATCCCATGTGGGTCTCCGGCGTCAATGGCTGGACCATGATCAATCGCGATCTGCCCAAGGACTTCAGCGCCGTGCAGCTCGACACGATCGATCCGTTCCTCCAGGTCGCTCCAAGCATCTTG
>Ga0105340_1000713_pt1 | contig 15686 bp, 15 predicted proteins | sample EasRivMeERMLT700_FD_89676 | JGI IMG/M metagenome (GOLD analysis project Ga0105340, IMG submission 89676) | Soil microbial communities from meander-bound floodplain in the East River, Colorado, USA - East River MetaG ERMLT700 | ecosystem: Environmental > Terrestrial > Soil > Floodplain | place...
ATCTCATAGCCCAGGGTCGCGAGCGCAGCGAGCGCACCCTGGGAAGGCGTCGCGCGCATCGATTACGCCGAAGGCGTTACATCAAGAGACTGGATTCTGTTGATCCGACCCCTTCAGGGTCGATTGACTGGCGTTTTCAAACCCAGCGTGCGCTCGCTGCGCTCGCGACGCTGGGCTTCGGGATGTAACGCCGTTGGCGTTGATTCGGGTTCAGATACCTCGCCAACTCACGGAGTTTTCGCCGCAAAATCCACCGCGGCGTTGACAGTCAAACGGCCTTATCCGCCTCGTCGTTGACACACGCCGCTGCTTTTTGGCGCTCGAACATCGGCAAGCACGCCAGCAGAATCGCGACCAGGCCGAGGTTGGCGAGCAATGCCCACGAGAAGGCGCGAAAATCACGGCGCAGCGCATCGTGCGTCTCCCAGCCCCAGTTCGCCGCCAGCGCCAGCAAGAAAACTCCCGCAGCAACCAGGATCACCTGCACCGGCGCCGACGCGGTTCGCCGCATGTAATTGCCGACGAAGTGGACTCCGAGCGCGACCAGCGATGGCAACGGCGTCATGATCAAGCAAACCATCAGGAAGGCCATCTGGTTGGAGCGCACTTGCTCGGCGCGGGCCATGATGAAACTGCCGCCGACAAAAGTCGCCAGCCCGATGAAAACCAAGGTCAACGGAACGAGCTTATCCGCGGACGGCACGCCGGTGTGCCCGCCGGAGTATTCCCAGCCGCCGATGAAGGTGAAGAACAGGCCGACGAAGAAGAGCAGGTAGCCGCCGAGATACGCCCACGGAATCGTGACGGGTTCTGGTTGCGGCGTCGGTGCAGTTGCCATGGCAGGGCCCTACGTTAGGTATTCTTGCGGATCGTCAAATGTTCCAAACGATGAGATTGCGAAGGTACGAAAGGATAGGTCGAAAAGCGGCGGTTTTCAAATGGACCTGATCGCAATACGCCACGGATTCTCTTGCATCGTCAGCACGTCGTGGCGATAATTTCAAGACTGGCGAGAATCGAGTTGATCAATTATCTTGGAGTTGTGAGATGACCGTCGCGAAACGTCGCTACCCGGCCGAAGAATTCGCGCGCCGGGGCGACGACCTCTTCGAGAAAAAGGTGCGCCCAAAGTTGACGGTCGCGGACGAAGACAAGTTTGCCGCCATCGACATCGAGACCGGCGAATTTGAACTCGACAAGAATGAAAAACGCGCCTGCGATCGCTTGTGCAAACGCGTTGCCGACCCGCAAATCTGGCTCGTGCACGTCACGATGGGGTATCTTCATCGCTTTGGAGGCGCACGTGCATCCGCGGCCAATTTCACCGCCAAAACTTCAACCCCGGCATCACGTGGGGATCGAGCAAGTTGGAATAACGATCCGTCCAGATCGGGCCCGGATTCGGCTCCACGTCACGCCAACGCACTTCAATAACTTCGGCGCCGGCCTTGTCGCGCACTATTTGCCCGTCGATGCCGAGCCGCGGGCGTTCTTTCTGAAGGCGAACGCGAATCGGCGGGCCGCCGTTGGTCCACGCGTGAGCCACCGGCTTGCGTTGCAGGACGACCCAGTCGGCGGAGAAACGCTCCGCGGGATCGTCGTCCGTGCGGCGATCCGCGCACTGAAGGACATCGTAACCCTTCGCCTTGGCAATCGCCGCCACGACGCCCTGGATGCGTACGTAGGCGTTGGTCGCGTTGAATACCAGCACGCCGCCGTCGGCCAGTTTCGACATGTATAGCTCGATCGCTTCAGCCGTCAATAAATGCACCGGAATCGCGTCGGAGCTGAAGGCGTCCAGAGAGATGATGTGATAATACTTATCCGGCGCGTCGTGGAGCTTGAGCCGGCCGTCGCCGAGGATCACGTCGGTGCGAGCGCCGCGCTCCTGGGCGTCGTGCAAGAACGTGAACGTGGGCTCCGGCGCCGGCGGCGCATTCGCTGCACGTTCCCAGGGCGGCGCGTAGCCCGGCGTGACGCACAAGTTTTTCACGAGCGGGTCAATTTCAAAAAAATCCATGCGCTGATACGGCTTCGCATAACACGCGAGGATGCCGCTGCCCAGGCCGATGACGGCGACCGGCGGCTCCGATTGCGTGTTCGCGAGCATCGTCCATGGCACGTTGCCGCCGCACGCCAGGCCGAACATCGACGCGGGCAATCGAGCGTCGGGCCACGACAGCTTTTGATAAACCTCGGCGACGCCGTTGCGTTCGTGGAAATAGGTGATCGTCTTGCGGCGTTCGCGATGCGCTTGTGCGGCGCTCAACTTGCCGTCCTTGTCCATGACCGCGTACACCTGGGCGCCGTGGTTGATGCCGCCGTGAACGAGGACGCGATAGATCTTGCGTTCCTGGTCGGCCGCGACTTTGGGACGCGCGCCAATTGCGTCAACACTTTGCACGCGTACCGGGCCGAAGAAGCCGCGCGCTTCGAAGATCATCGGTTCGTGCCGGCGTTCGATGGCGATGATGCCGATGAACAGCGCCGCGACGCCGAGGCCGAGACGCACGGGTCGCCACAACAACGTCAGTGCCGCGATCACGGGGATGCCGAGCAGGAGCGAGCGATTGAGCAGCTCATTCGTGCCGGCGTAGAACAGCATCATCGCGATGCAGGCAAGCATGACCGGCACGGCGAGGTCGAGCATGCGTCCCATGCGAGTGGGGGCCGCGGGGCTCGAATCGTCGGGTATCATCGGCTTGGTCACGAGATTGGCACGCAACAAGCACGCCGCCACCATGGCGATCGGATATTCCCAGATGCCGTACTGAAAGACGATCGGCGCAAACAACGCGTTGAACAGCCCGCCGAGCACGCCGCCCAGGGACATCCAGAAGTAGAACTCGGTCAGATGCTTCGTGCTCGGCCGATCGCGGGCCAGCTCGCCGTGGCACATCAGCGTCGTCGTGAAGAACGCCATCAGGTGCAAGGAGAACTCGAGCCACATCGGCAACGCGACGCGCGAGATCATTTTGAATACGAGTGCAAGCAGGAATATCGGCTGCACATAGAGAATGATCTGATGCGGCGTGCCGGTCCACGCGACGGGCCAGCGCGCGAAGACGAGGATGAACGTCAGCAGGTAAAGCGCCAGCGGCAAGATCCAGAAGAACGCGATCGCGGCGATGTCGGTCGTCATGTACGTCGTGACGCCGAGCATCAAGCTCGACGGAACCGCGGCGAGGCCGATCCAGCGCAAACGCCTGGCGATGCCGATCTTTTCCGTGGCGGCAAGATTGAAATCTTGCCGTTCGTTCGAATCGGCAAGATCGGAATCTTGCCGCCACGTGAGAATTGCGCAGACGAACACCATGGCGACGAAGAGCGCAAAGCCGGCGGCCCACAAGTGGACCTGCGTTTCGAACGTCGCTTCTTCCGTCGCGGCCGTCACGGGAAGCCAGGGTTCGACGACGAGCGGATAGAGCGCCAGGCCGAGCATGCTGCCGAGGTTACTCGCGCCGTAAAGGAAGTACGGATCCTTCGCCGCCGGATGGCCGGTGTGGACGAACCATTTTTGCAAGAGCGGCGCTGTTGTCGAAACCGCGAAGAACGGCAAGCCGACCATTAACGCCAATTTGCCTAAAAGGGAAAAAATCGGATTACGGTCCGTCGGCGGCGTCCAATCGCCGACCGCGAACGGCAACACCAGAAACGGCAAGAACAGCACAATCGACTGGATGATCACCTGCCGCCGCGTCGGTTGCGTTGTCGTCAAGAGATGCGTATAGCCGTAGCCGATGAGGAGCATGCCCTGGAAGAACACCATGCACGTGTTCCACACCGCGGGGGTGCCGCCGAGCTGGGGCAAGATCATCTTGCCGATCATCGGCTGCACCAGAAACATGAGGGCGGCACTGACGAACAACGTCAGGCTGAAGTAAATGAGCAATGGCCCCTCCATGAGGCACGCGAATCGAGGCTAGGTTATTGCCATTATAACACTTAGCGCAGCCAAGCCGCAACCGAGTATGACGCACAGCGAATTTAGCCACAGATGGACACGGATGGACACGGATTAATGCAAATGCAATTTGGTTCTTGGGTGCTGTCTTATCCGTGTTCAATCCGTGTTAATCCGTGGCTAAGGAATTGGCCACCGTGCGAAGATTTGGCTGGTTAGTGGCACGGTTTGCGGGCTTTTTCCCGCTGCCCAAGCGACGATTCCGCTTACAATGTCTGCGTCCATCCCGCCGCCGCCTTCTCTTCGAGGTAGCCATGAATCCGCGCATTGTACTCTCCATCCTCGCGATTAGTTTCATCGCCGCCGATTGGCCGAAACATCCGGAGAACGAGTGGGTCATGCAAAGTCCGAGCGACAAGCAGCCGGCGCCGCTGTTTAGCTGGGAAGGCTCCGGCGCGTATGATCCGTTCTCGAAGAAGTGGATTCACTTCGGCGGGCACGACGGCATCCCTCAGGGATTTCACCTATTCACGTACGATCTCGACTCGCGCGTCTGGGAGCAACGCTTTCCGCAGACCTCGCCGCCGGGCGTTTGCTGCATCGACGGGGCGAACACGTTTGACGTCGCCAATCGCCGCTTCGTCAACTTCCCCGGCGGCTCGCTCGGCCACGGCTATCAATGGAGCCGCGGCGTCAAGATGAAACGCTCGGCCGTCTGGCTGTACGACCCGGCGGCAAACGAATGGACGAACATGCGGCCGGCGCCGTACCATCGGCCGATCGCGCGCGAGGAGAACATCGGCGGCCTCGACGCCGGCGGCACGTATCATCCGACGCACGAGATATCGATCAGCTTCGGCGGCCAGGGTTCGCAAGGCGGCACGAGCAACCTGCATTTCTACGACGCGTACGCCAACAAGCTGACGTGCATCTCCGCGCCCGGCGCTCCGAGCCCGCGCGACGGCATGGGCATCTGCGTCGATACGAAAAACGATTGCCTCATCGTCTTCGGCAGCCAGTACGCCAGCGACGAGAAGACCTACCTCTATCACATCGGGTCAGGTAAATGGGAGGCGCACGATCTGAAGCCGCGGCCGAACGCCAAGAAGGGCAAGACGTATTCGACCATCCCGCGCTTGAGTTATGACTCGCTCAACGAAATTTGCCTGTGCCTGATCTGGGACGATGCGTCGAATAACCACGAAACGTGGACGCTCGATGTTTCGAAGCTGCAGTGGACGAAGATGGACCCGAAAACGGAGCCGGAGAAGAGCATGAGCCGATCGCGCAACATGAGCTATTCGCCGGAGCACAACGCGTTCATTCTCGATCTGAACCCGTCGGCATCGAAGGGCAAGGGCGCCCAAATTTGGACATATCGAATCAAGACTGCGTCGCCGAGCAAACGCTTGTCCGCGCCCGCGGAGTTGAATGCGATCAGCGAAGTCAATCACGTGGCGTTGACTTGGTCGGCCGTTGCCGGCGCGAAACAGTATCGCATTCATCGCGCCGAGGCCGCGGAGCCGTGGAAATTGTCGTTCAAATCAATCGCGAAAGTGCCCGGCGTCGGTCACATCGATAAGGATGTCGTTCCCGGCAAGACGTATTTCTACACGGTCCGAGCGGCGACGGACGACGGCGGCGAAAGCGCCGATAGCCCGCGGGCCCGCACCGAGCCGCGCGTGATCGTCAAGCCGATCGTGTCCGTGCTCGCGGCCGACAAGGTCGAAGTGACGTGGAACCCGCATCCCGCCAAGGATATCGCCGGCTACAACGTCTATCGCGGCGTCGTCACGGTGCGGACCGTCAAGAAAGGCAACGGCACCGCGTGGAAAGACAACGACCCCGAGTACGCGGAGCCGACGGTCGTCGAGGTCAGCGACATCACCGGCATCAAGAAGCTGAACGACAAGCTGCTAACTGCGACCACGTTCACCGACAACGTTGACCTCGCGAAACCCAGCGCGGAGTCGAAGGAATACAAGCACGCGGTGTTTGCGTACATCGTCCGCGCCGTCAACAAGCTCGGCGTCGAGAGCGGGCCGTCGCCGTACGCGCTGACGATTCCGTCGGAGCCGACGCATGTGCTCAATCGCGAGAAGGGCAACATGGCGGAGCTGAAGTGGGCCGCGAATCCGGAGAAGGGCGTCGTCGGCTACCACATCTACAAGCTGGAAGGAACCTGGGGCATCACGAAGCTGACTCCGGCGCCGATCAAGGAGACGACGTTCACGCACAAGAGCGGCCAGACGCGTTACTGGGTCGTCGCGGTCGATTCGCTCGGCCAGGAGGGGCAGCCGTCATCGCCGGTTTGGCATCAGCACAAGTATCAAGGTTACTTCAAGGGCGAATGGCATCAGTGAGTGATATAATTCCGTGGCGGCCGCGCTTACGGAAAGACCCCAGTGAATAACGATGGACCATCCGAACAAGCACATCCGGGAAGCCGTGAAGTACGCCCTGGCAAAAGGTTGGCGGCTGCGCAAGGCTGGGCCGCGTGCCCACGTTTGGGGGCAACTGTTTTGCCCACGCGCCCGCCGCGACGGCTGCATCATCCGGGTCTTCTCCACGCCAAGAAGCCCGGAAAACCACGCCCGCCGGATTCGCGAGGAAGTCGATGCCTGTCCTCACGCTTGAGGGTAGCGGAGTTCACCAATGAAAAGAAAAAAAACCTACGAGTTCTCGGTCGTATTGTCCACTCGGACGCTCAGCGTCGCCGAGTGCGACGCGCTGTACGACGCGGGCTGCGATGACGGCACGATCGTCACTCGAAATGGCGTTACGTACATTGCGTTCGATCGCAAGGCAACATCCTTAGAACAGGCGATTCGTTCCGCGAGTGCCGACGTGCGGGCTGCGGGATTCGAGATTCAGCGGGTGGAGATGCCGGCCCTGGTTTAATAAACGAAGCCGGAAGCAACATGAGCGTTCAGTGAAATCGTGGAAACGTGAGTCATCATGGACCTGCCAAAGGACTTACGGCGACGCATTTTCCCATGTTCACGGGTTTTGTCCGTATGGGACAACCGGTCGCCTGGCGACACGTCTACCACCCACGCATTCGTGCCGTATAATTAACAAAACGAAGGATACCCAGCTACGCATAAGGACGGCTCGTCCGATGACCAGGGCATTGCATGCATCGCTATTGTTTACTCACGGGCGCCACCGGACTCCTCGGGCGGTACCTGTTACGCGATCTTTTGTTGCACGAAATCCCAATCGCCGCCCTGGTTCGGGCAGAACGGCGCTGTTCCGCCGAACAACGACTTGATGTAGTCCACTCCTATTGGGAGCGCGAGTTGAAGCGGCGATTGCCGCGGCCGGTCTGCATCGAGGGAGAAATCACTCACCCCGATCTGGGCCTTTCTTCGGCTGCTCGCGCATGGATTGGCGAACATTGCTCAAGCATCATCCACAACGCCGCCAGCTTGACCTTCTGGGGCAAGGATCGGTCTGCCGATCCCTGGCTTTCCAACTTGACCGGGACCGAGAACGTCCTGGCCCTTTGCCGCGCGACGAACATTCGCAATTTTCATTACATGTCCACCGCTTATGTGTGCGGCCAGCGCGACACGCCGGTTCTAGAAGAGGACTTCGATTGCGGCCAAACGTTCCGCAATGACTATGAACACGCCAAGTTTGAGGCCGAGAAGCGCGTCCGCCGAGCTGCCGCCGAATGGATCGACCGGCTGACCGTCTATCGCCCCGGCGTCATCGTCGGCGATTCCCGCACCGGCTACACCTCGACGTACCATGGGGCTTACGCCTATTTTCAGTTTGCCTGGCTCCTGGTTCAGTATCTTCCCAAGGGCTCCGATGGCCTGCATTTTCTGCCGATCCGCTTCAATCTGACGGGCGCGGAGACGCACAATTTCGTCCCGGTGGACTGGGTATCGGCTTGTGTCACGCACTTATTTCGCCATCCGGAACATCACGGCCGAACCTACCATCTGACTCCGACGGTGATGACCACCTCGCGCATGCTTTACGACGTGATGAGCGAATACTTCCAATTTCGCGGTCCGACCTTCGACGGCCCGGGCGCCCTGGCAGCGGGAGATTTGAACGAGATCGAAAAATCGTTTTACGAATACGTGGACCGCTATCAAACCTATTGGCTTCAGGAACCGGTGTTTAGTCGCCGTAATGTCGAGCGCGCGTTGCCGCACCTGCCGGCGCCCACGATTGATTTTGCCAGTCTGACGCGCATGCTCGATGTAGCCGTGAAGGACAACTGGGGCAAGAAGGCGAAAGGGGTGAAGGTTGGTGATCGTCAAGAGATGCCATCATGAAGTGCATGTCGGTCTGCCTCGCGCAGTCAAGCGCAGCGCGGGCGCACCATGCCCTTGCAACAGCGTAGCGCTTGAACCGACTTTGGCTATGGTCCCTGCCAATCTTCAAGCACCAGGCCGGGCACGCGGCTAAATTCGGCGGTATTGTGTGTCACGAGAGTACAGCCGTTGGCCAACGCAATCGCGGCGATTTGCATATCATACGGCCCAATCATCTCGCCGATCGATTCGAGATGGCGACGCAGTGCGACAAAATGGTCGGTTGCCGCGTCGTCATAAGGGAGGCTAACAATGGGCGCAAGCAAGGCGTCCACGATTGCGCGATTGACCGCCGGTTTCGCGCTTTTCGCACATCCATATCGAAGCTCGGCAACGACTACCGAACAAATCCGGATGTCGGTTCGGTTGGTCGCACCGTATCGGGCGGCGACCTGCGGATATTTCTGACGTAAGATCGCCACCCAAACGTTGGAGTCGAGCAGCTAGATCATTCAAACTCCACGGACGGCGGCAACGGTGGTTGTAGGTGAACGGTAAAGGTCTCGTCGTCGATGGATCCGAAAAGCTTGAAGTAGCCGGGGGGCCAACCCCGTCCTTCCTGCGCCTTCGGATGCACCACCACTTCCACCTCGAAGTCCGAATTGGGCTCGCCGACGGGCACCTCCAAATGGAGTTTGCCGTCGGGGCCGCTCCTCGATTGAAGCACGATACTACTCATTTCCCATCCTCTTTTCACCTCGGCGCCAGGACTGCACGGATTCCAACGTCGCACGAAGCCCGCACCTCGGTCGGCAGGATTGCCAATGCAGTGAGACATTTGTCAGGCTACCAGATCGACATTGGGGCAACAAGGGTGGATCTAGGTCGTTCAAGGAGCGAATAACGATTGCGAAATCGGGCGAACAGGTCAACGCAAACGTTCGAGCCGGGCGGGTTTCTCCTGAACCTGTGCAGCGGCTATTTGCGGCAGTAAACGTGTATGGCCGGGTACTCGAAGACTTTGGATCGTCCCCATCGTGGTTGGCAGTTACGTGTTGCCGCTGCAAAAGCTTCCCGATCGTTTTGTGTTTTCGAGCGGAGGGTGAAACTAAATTAACCTGAGTGTCCCCTGGTATGTGGTTTTCTAGCTTTTCGTTCCCTTTTCGTTCCCCCCCTTTTCGTTCCCTCGCGAATTTACCACGTTCGGCGCAAGCGCCGGCCGCGGGGCCGTCTTTGTCGTGAGGAAACAAACGAAGAACAAACACTCGCCCACAAATATAAGGACTGTAACATGCACAAACTTCACAATATCACCCTGCGGTTGGCCGTGCTGGTCGGATGCTTCGCGGTCGGCATGCTCAACGACATTCAAGCTCAAGAAGTGGGGCCGACGCCGACCAAGACGGCCGCCGTCGCCAAGGAAATGCAAACGCGGAGCTACGTGCCGCGCTCGGGACGGTTTAGCGACGACGTCCCCGTGTCAACGCAGCACGCCCAGACCTACTACATCAGCACCGGATTGCGTGAGTTCAACCCGGGGAAATCGGGCCAGAAGCCGTTCATCAATGTGGACTGGAAAATCACCATCGCCGCGACCTCCAATCCCCCCGCCAAGTGGATCGTCGTCGAGTCCCAGGGGACCGGCATCTCGGCCAACGGGCTGAAATCGAACAGCATGTACAACCGCGGTTATTTCCTGGAGAAAGCCATCATTCAATTCGGGCCGGCGATGGTCAATGCCCATCACCCCTTCGGCGCTCTCCCGGCCGGCTGGTCCATCGACCGCCACTCGCCCGCCAACGCCAACGACTCCAGCAACCTGACGGTGACGACGGGCTGGTCGCTGGGCGCGACCGCCGGCGACGCCAAGGTCGGCGGCAACGGCTCCGTGTCCGTCGGCTATTCCCGCAGCGAGACTTCCAGCATCAACCTGTCGGACTTCCGCGTCGTCAACCGCACCAACGGCGTGCGCGGCATCTGGGACTATCAACTCTCCGCGGTCGGCGGGCAGCCCTACAATGCCTGGTCAGATATCTTCGAAAAACCCTTCCTGCGCAAGCCCCAGGTCCGCGCCCTGCCGACCCTGGCCCAGCACGTCCTGCAACCAGGCAACCAGGTCGTCTACCGCGGCCCGGCCAACTTCAGCGGCAAGATCAACTTCCGCCTGGAGGCTCACGAGCACCTCCGCCGCACCTGGGTGGAAGGGGACTGGGCGCAGCACACCATGAAGACGCTCTCGACGAATTATTACTGGTATCGCACCATCGACCTGGACCTGAGCCAGGTCAAGTCACCGCGTTAATCGCAGAGCGTATTTCGCGCTGCCGGGGGGGATCATGCCCGCCCGGCAGCTTGCGTTTGTAGAACGAGGGGAAGTGGGGAAGGGGAAAAGGGGCGAACCGGTCCATGCGAACGTTCGAGCCGGGCGGGTTCCTCCTGAACCAGCGCAGCGGCTATTTGCTGCAGTAAACGAGTATAGCCGGGTGATCGAAGACTTTGGACACAAGGTGAACCAGGGTCCGAACGCAAGAGCTGGTCAGGATTGTCCAAAGATTCGGAGCAGAAAAGGGAGCAGAAAAGGGGTCGGGAGTCGATATTAAGCAATGACTCCCGACCCCTTTTCTGTCGCCATGATGGGATGCGAGGACGTTAAGCGACGGCGGCGAGAAGATCGAAACACATATTTAATCGGAATAGTAGTAGTAATACCGCGTAACGGTGGTCCGACCCGAAGGACCCGCAAGACCCGGGAGCATTCGACTTTGAAGCCATTGGCGGTAATACATCTGTTGAAGTACAAGATACTGCTGTTGCAGAAGATACTGCCGTTGCAGAAGATACTGCTGTTGAAGGAAATCCGGCGGGCTGACCACTTGGCTTGGTTTGGCTTGGGAGGTCGCCGCAACATGAACGACCGGCGGAGCTTTCTTGGCCGATTCCTTTTTCTCCGTTTCGATTCTTGTGACGATTTCCGGCCTTGAGTACCGCTCTTGCTGCTCGGCGATGACTTTCCACTCCGTCTTCGTGGGATTCAGGCGACGGGATACACCGTCGAATTCAACGACGGCGAACTGAAGATTCGCATTCCTCCTTCCGCCGTCGTTATGTATTACCAAGAGTCGAGACCACCCTGAATCAGGGAGGAATCGCGATAGACCGAAGGAAATGCATTCAGCATTGTCCGGCGTCGTTATCGGATCGCGAACAAATTCACCAACAACCTGCCCGGTGGGAAACTTTCTATTGATAATGACGACTCGGATTCCAGCCTCAACCCAGACAGGGTCAAATCGGAAAATACAACGTGGACCGTTTTTCGCGGGATTCTCGATCACGCATTGAAAGAACGTTGATTCGCTTTTCTTGTTCTTTAGGCTGTTGCGCACCCAATCACCCCAGCCGATTTCGCGCGGATTTGGGCACGGTTTCCATGCCTTGTCGCCGACGGACGGGGCTTTGTCGAATTCAAAGCCCTTGTCCCATCCCTCGAAGCCGTCAATTCTGACGCCCGGATGGATCTGCCAATCCGTCACAGCTTGGCCGCTAGCCAAACCGGGGAGCAGAAGAAATGCAACGAACCCAAGGAATCGATGAAGTTTCATTCGGTCCCATCCGTTCTTGTCACGTTCTGATTTGACAACACGGTTCGTTTGTTAGTCCACCAGTTTAGCAGCCCCCGCATGAATGTCAATAACTCAAACCCCAATTTCGGCGTGGCAGAAAAGGGTCGCCGTCGCAGGAGACCGGCTCATTCATGCACAGCAAATGCCGTTCATCGCGAAAGTACAGCTTGGTAGATTCCCGATCACGTCTTGCAGGCGATCCTCGCTCATCTACGAAATCAGGTACGCGGAAAAAAGACGGTCCTGGACGATGTCCGCCGCTTGGCCTTCTGGCGTCGCTGCTTCGATCAGGAAACAGGCCGGATCGTTCTTGTCGTCCAGGTTCGTCGTCAACCGGACGACGACGGCGTGGTGCAGCCGACTGTTGTAGGGGTTCGTCTGGGCTACGACGACGGGCCGTTTCTTGCCTCGGCCTCCTGATGCATGGGGAAAACGGGCGTTGATGACCTGGCCGCGCTCAAGGTTCATGGGCTTCCCTTTGGGAAATCATTTCCTCCGCCTCGTCCGCCAGCAAGTTCATTTCGTCGATCGTCCACGGCGTCGTTTCAAAGTCCGGGTCCAAGCGGAAGTAAATGTCGCGGCGCACCAGGACGCATTCCGTGCCGCCGACGTTCAGCAACACGGGCTCACCCTTGGCGACTGCGGCTTGTTGATCGAGATTTAACACCATGTTCGCTCCTCTCGGACCATATTATCAGCTTGTTTGGCTCCAGCCAAATGTGATTTCCTTCTGGGCCGCCTTCCGACCTTTTGCATGTCCATTGTCTTCGAAGCACCTTGATGTTACGATTTGAAAAGATGGTTATTGGTTGTCCATGGAGCGAACCTTCATGCCCGCCCAATCGGCCGATGCAAACGAGCGAGCGGCCATTCGTCGTTTTGCTGTCGATCCAGGCCTTGTTCGAGTTACCAGGACGACGCAGTATGATTTGCTGGGGCACAATCTGACCACGGCAGACATTTGCCAGGAGATCGCCGCCTGGATCGATGCGGGTGAGCGCGTAAAAAAGGTCACGTTGCGAGGACAACATGCCGGCTCGCCTGCATTCGAAATGAAACCTCGCATCGATGGCGTGCTGTTCTATCTCAACGTTGCCCTTTGCGACCTGGAAACGCCGGACGAGTACATGCTGTTGATTTCCGCCCATCCCGATCATTGAGGACTAGCATGAAAGCCAAAACGTGCCCGATCTGCGGCAAAGCGAGCCTGAGCGAGAAGCGCGGCGAGTATCGCATGGAGTTGCCGCCGAACATTAACGGCGAGGCCGTAGTTATTGCGGACGCGGCATGGATGCATTGCGATTCGTGCGGCGAGGATATTTTGTCAAAAGAACTTGAGCAGGCCATCAACCGCAAGACTCGTCGGCGCAAGCGCTCGCCGGTTGGGTGAGCGAACCACCCTCAACGCGGACGCGATCGCAGCCTGCTTTATGACCCCCCTATGTGCGTTTTCGTGGGCAAAAGGGGGCAGGCGCTCCGCAACCTGATTACAAGCAACAACTTACAACGCCGACTTGTTACCCAAATCTTGTTGGGTAAAAGGGGTAGCCCGCCTCACTTCCGCAAATCCAGACACACCAGGTGCTGCTGATCGCGTAAGTACAGCTTGCCATCCGCGAACGCCGGCGACGACCATGCCTTGTACGCGAGCAGTTTCGGGAGCTCGCCCTTCACCGCAAAGGAGCGCGGCTGGGCTTCGATGAGTTGAATGTCGCCGCGTTCGCCGACGCAGAGGAGATGGCCGTCCAGTGCCAAAAGGCCCTGGCGGCCCGGCATGCGCTCTTCCCACTTGATCTCGCCGTCGGTCAGGGACACGCAGCGCAGCAGGAACGCGGACAGGTCGCCCGAGAAGCCGTAGATATGGCCATCGAGGACCATGCTGGTGGCCATCAGGGTCTGCATCTTTTTTTGCTTCCACTTTTCGCGAACCGTCCAGGTCTTCTTGTCCTTGTCCGGCGGCAGAATCTCCAGGGCCGCGCTCCCCGCGCCGTAGGCGGCCGACACGAAGAGCACATTGTCGGCCCAGACCGGACTGGCGGCCGTGGCGTTGAACTCGTTGCCGAACGCGTGACGCCATAACACCTCGCCCTTCGCGGGCTCGACGCCGAGGACCGATTGGCCGGTCGGCACGATCAGGTGTTTCTTGCCCGCGATGGTGGCGGTGATGGGAGACGCGTAGCCCATCGGGTCGCTGCCGGCTTTCCAGACGAGCTTGCCGGTGTCCTTGTGATAGGCGGCGACGGAATTGCCGTCGGTCCCGCCGGGTTGCACGATCACCAGGTCGCCTTCGACGATGGGCGACATCGACGCGCCCCAATAGTATTTTTCGCCGGCATGGTTCTTGGCGCCGGTGTCCTTGAAGATGTTGGCGTGCCAGACTTGCTTGCCTGCGGTCGTCAGGCAGACGAGTTCGCCCATGGGGAAAAGCGCATAGACCTTGCCTTGATGGTGGACCGGCGTCGAGCGTGGGCCGTAGCCGTGCTTTTGCTTGTCGAGATAGGTCGGGGCCACGTCGAAGTGCCAGAGTTCCTTGCCGTCCTTGGCGTCGAGGCAGACGACGGCGTCTTTCGTCTCGCGTTTGGCGCCGGTGTAGATCTTGTTGTCAACGATGATGACGGACGCGAATCCATTGCCGAGCGGGACCTTCCACAGCGTGGCCGGCGGCTTGGTTTTCCAGTCGAAGTTCAAGCCCTTGTCGCGGACGATGCCGTCGCGGTTGGGGCCGAGGAATTGCGGCCAATCGGCGGCGACGGCGGGGAGGTTTATGAAGAACAAGAGGAATGTGCAGCAGGCGGTGCGCGGCAGGAAGTGGCGCATGGGATCTCCCGTAGGAACGGTTGCCAGGTATCGCGGAGTTGTTCTAGTGGCTCCAGGATGCTGGCCAAGTGGCCCGGCGTTTGCGTTTAGCGTTCGCGTGGCGCCATGCGAACGCTAAACGATAAACGGATGCAAATTCGCTCAACTTTCCACGCTTTCCTGCCGACGCGTTGGCCTTGACACCTTTTCGCCTCGCGCTATAATCCGCCGCTCAAAAGTTTAGGCGTTGCAACATTGCGCATTTACCCTCACCCCCAGCCCCTCTCCCAAAGGGCGAGGGGAGCGCTAGCACGGTCAAGGAAAGGCGGGAAAACGGCGTGGTTCAAGGTCGTCGGCCAATGCAACGCTCGCTCCTGCGCGCCGCCATGCTCGCTCTGATCATGGCGCCGCTCTGTGCGTACGCGGTGTTGGCCCAGGCGCCGCGCATGCTCAGCGAAGCGTTGCCGAGCGATGCGTTGCCGATCCAGCTCAACGCCGACCATATCGCGACCTGGAAAGACGCCGGCCAGCAAGTCTTCCTCTTGAAAGGCAGCGTCGTCGTCAGCCAGGGCATGACCAACATTCACTCGCCGGACATGGTCGTCTGGGTGGACATGAAACGCTTCGACGCCGATCGCGTGTTGCACACGGTCGTTTATGGCGAGAATGGCATCCAATTGCAACGCGGCGGAAAAGTGGACGCGGACTTCGGCATCGTCAAGATGGCGACCGCGAGCACGATCAAGAGCAACGCGTTCAAGAGCGACGTCGTGCAGCGCGATGCGTCGAACGATCCCGTGTACCAACGCGCGGTGACGCAAAGGCAAATGAACGAGAAATCGGCGCCGGCGATCAATGTCGCGGTCGAACGGCCAGCGTTTACGGCGCCGAAGGTGGACGACAAGCTGCGGCTCGCCAGCGCGGTGCAGCCGATTCCCGAACCGCCTGCGACGCCGATCGCGCCGAATTTTCCACCGCCGGAGGCGCCGAAAATTGCGCCCGTGCCCAACGTTGGCCCTGGGCCCACGCCGCCCGTGCAATTATTCACGCCGACGCCATCCCCCGCCCCACCACCGGTGCGCGTCGCGC
>Ga0105340_1000716_pt1 | contig 15622 bp, 16 predicted proteins | sample EasRivMeERMLT700_FD_89676 | JGI IMG/M metagenome (GOLD analysis project Ga0105340, IMG submission 89676) | Soil microbial communities from meander-bound floodplain in the East River, Colorado, USA - East River MetaG ERMLT700 | ecosystem: Environmental > Terrestrial > Soil > Floodplain | place...
AAAGTAGCAGCACGCGGCTCGGGCGCTCGGCGCGCTCATGATCAACGCCATGATGAGCCACGGAAGTTTGCGACGCATGGTTCTGTCCTCCGGTGGTGGAAAACCGATCGCTTGAGGATACCATAACGAGCGCGGCAGACGTTAATGGTATTTCGGCGTCTTTCTCCGCGACCTCTGCGCCTCCGCGTTTCTAACGTTCATTTTGAAACGCAGAGGCGCAGAGGCCGCGGAGAAACAGGCGTCATCGCGAAAGGATGGATCATCATGCATCGATGGCTTCTGACACTCACCGTGGCTGCAACGTTCGTCGTACTTGCGAACGCACAGGAACACACCAAGGATTCGCTCGAGCAAGTCAAGAAGGCGCTCGCCGACAAGAAGGCGGTGCTGATCGACGTGCGCGAACAAAAAGAATGGGACAAAGGGCATCTGAAGGACGCCAAGCTCGTGCCGTTGAGCATGTTGAAGGGGGACGCGTTGCCGAAGGACCTCGCGAACTTGTTGCCGAAGGACAAGATCGTGTACGCCCATTGCGCCGCCGGCGTCCGCTGCTTGACCGCCGCCGATATCTTGCGCAAAGCCGGCTACGACGTGCGGCCGCTCAAGGATGGCTACAATAGTTTGTTGAAGGAAGGATTTCCGAAGGCGGAAAAGTGAAACGCGTTTACTTCGACGGCGGATCGAGCGGCACCAGAGGGATGTTGCCGGAGTCGGGGAATTCCAGCGATAAGGGACGCGGCTGCGGCTCCACGTCCGCGATTGGAATTGGCTCGTCGCGCGATTCTTCCTGGTTCGCCGGACGTCCCACCGGCGGCGGGCCGGCCTTGACGCCATTCTCGTTCGGGGATCGCTGCGTGTGCTCCGACTCTGATTGCCATTTCAATTGATAACGCATGTTGCCGATCATCACTTCGTCGTTGGCTTGCAGATTCCCCTCGACGACCTTGATGCCGTTGATGCGTACCCCGTTGGTGCTGCCGAGGTCGCGAATGACGAGGTGATCGTTGACGAGGGCGATGCAACAGTGTCGGCGTGAAATCTTGCGCGAGGGAATCTGAATATCGCACTCTTGATGTCGGCCGATGAGGATGATCGGCTTTTCAAGGTCGATGTTCGGCCCTTCGGAAAGGGCGAGCAGGATTAGATGGGCCTCTGCTTTCACAAAAGCGGCTCTGCATGGAGGAAAGGGTATAACTGCCATGCTAAGAGAAATGCGGCGACGTAGCAAGGTGGAACCGCGCGTCGCAAGTTCTTTGGGTGTGCGTCTGGATACTGGCATCGCGTTGGCAAAAGGCATTAGCAATTGACAATTAGCAAATAGCAATTGTCAATTTGGGAAGTTTCAAATTCGCCGCGTCCTTCGGGTTTTCAATTTGCATTTGCCAATTGCTAATTGTCAATTGCTAATGATGGACAAGTGCCGACTCGAAAGGCACACCCCGTTACTTGCGTTTGATTTCCGTGCGGCCGCCCATCCAGGCACGCAGCACCTCGGGGATGACGACGCTGCCGTCTGCCTGCTGATAGTTTTCGAGAATCGCGACCAGCGCCCGGCTCACGGCGACCGCGGTGCCGTTGAGCGTGTGGACGAAACGCGTGCCCTTGTGCTTCGGATCCTTGTAGCGGATGTGGAGGCGGCGTGCCTGAAAGTCGGTACAGTTGGACGTGCTCGTCACTTCGCCGTACTCGCCGTCCTTGCCGCGGGCGGGCATCCAGGCTTCGAGATCGTACTTGCGATACGCCGGGCCGCCGAGGTCGCCGGTACAGGTGTCGATCACGTGATACGGCAACTTGAGGCCCTGGAAAATCTCTTCCTCGATCTCGCGAATCTCTTCGTGAATCGCATCCGATTGCTCCGGCACGCAAAACGCGAACATCTCGACTTTCGTAAACTGATGCACGCGATAAAGCCCGCGCGTGTCGCGCCCCGGCGCCCCGGCTTCGGTGCGGAAACAGTGCGACAGGCCGACGTATTTCAAGGGCAGCTTCGCTTCGTCCATGATTTTGTCGCGATGCATGCCGCCGAGCGTGATCTCGGCCGTCGCGATCAGGCACAGGTCGCTGTTGGCGATCGAGTAAATCTGCGTCCCCTCGCCGCGCGGCATGAAGCCGATGCCTTCGAGCACGTCAACACGGGCCAGATCGGGCGTGATGATCGGCGTGTAGCCATGCTTGAGCAGCGTCGTGAACGCGTAATTGACGAGCGCCAGTTCGAGCAGCACCGCTTCGTTCTTGAGGAAATAAAACTTCTGCCCGGCAACGGCCGCCCCCGCCTCGAAATCGACGAGATCGAGCGCCTCGGCGACAGTGACGTGATCCTTCGGCTTGAAGTCGAACTTCGTCGGCTCGCCCCAGGTTTTGATGACCTTGTTGTCCTCCGGCAACGCGCCGATCGGCGCGCTGGGATGCGTCATGTTCGGAATCGTGCTGATGACGGCTTTGAGGTCCGCTTCGACTTGCTTTACCTGGGCTTCGAGTTCGGCAACTTCGCCGCGCAACTGTTTGCCGCGGGCGATCAGCTCTTGCTTCTTCGTCTGATCCTTCTCCTGGCCGACGGTTTTGGCGCTCGCGTTGGCTTCTTGCTCTTTGATTTGCTTGTCCGAGATGACGCGTTTTCGTTCCTCAACGAGCGTGACGACGCGATCGACGTCGGCGGTGACGTTGCGGTTTTTGCAATTGGCTTTGACGGCGTCGAGGTTGTCGCGGATGTATTGGGGGTCGAGCATGCGTTGGATTCCGTTCAAGTCGAGGGTCGCATCGATTCAAGCTCAGCATAGGAATATGCGAAACAAAAACCTTCGGCAAACCAGCCATTCAACGCGGCATCCGCTGGGCCCAACTGGCTGGCCAAATCATGAAGTTGTTTGGTGTCAATTTCCCCGTAGACTCGATTTCCAGTTTTCCACCGGCTCTTTCCTGATTCCAGACCACTTTCAAATGCTGGGATGATTTTTTTGACCAAGATTTGCCGAATATTTTCCAACTCGGTTCGGCTTCCGCCAAATTGTGAAATGAACGATTCACCAAGAAAGCCATCGATAACCTCGACTAAGTAATCTGGACGGATTCCGACATAGGTGTGCCTGTCTGCTAGCTTGGCAAAATCAAAGGAACAGACAAGTTCTCGCAACCCGCTAACAGCCTGGCCAAACGCAAATTGCCAATGCGAACGCAAGTCATTCATGGTGTTCTGCATAAAACACGAGATGGCTAACGAGCCACACGAGCCGTGGCAGTTGCCTGCCCGTTTTCCGGCGTCCGGCGTTTCTGCAGGAACCGATTGACCGCCTCCACCCAACTTGCGGCGTTCTCGGCGTCATCGGACCAGCCAACATCGATCGTGATATCGCGGTATTGCAGCCTCAGCACCTGGCCGGTTGGAGCCGGAATCAAAGTGAAAACTGGGCCCTTCCACGCCATGAGCGCTGCACCATTGATCAAAACGTTTCCCGACCGTGAGTCAACGACGAGGCCCAAGACGCCGTCCGCAAGAACTACGGAGAATGGATCGTGGGCTAACTCGATGATCTTCTTATTCATCGTCATCTCCCGTTTGTGCATCCTCCACCCGAAGCTGCCGCAAAATCAGCTTCATTCGCCCGTGCCTCACAGGCGTCAAGAAACCAGGCACAACTTTGTTGCCTACTTCGATTGCCCACGTTACGCAATTGTAACACGGACTGGCATTGGAATGGAAGTCATCGGGGTTGAACGAGTAGGTCGCGAACGACTTCCATTTCTCGGCCGACGGCAGAACCGTTTCGAGTTGCGTTTCGTAGGGGGCTCGTTTTTCAAGGAACGTGTGCGCCCCGGCCAGGCGCAATCCGCGAACGAAGTCAACCTCATCACTGATAAACCCATTCACTGTGTTCGATAAAAGATACTCCTGCCACCGCTCAGCCGGCCGAAACTCGGCCGGCAAATCCTCTGGATCGAATCGGAAGCCAAAATAGCGAACCCCGTCGGACGATTCTTGACCGATCACCATATGACCCGGATCGATGCCGTGACTCGGTTTCACGAGCGCAACTAGGTCCATCGCCGCGCACTCCTCGCCAAATGGGCCAAATGCATCAAAACGTCATTTCGCTTTGGTGCCTTTTTCGACGCGCGATTGGAGCAACGGGAAAAACTCGCCGAAGTCACTTTCCAGCCCGTCGAAGTTGAGCTGCAGATCCGACACGGCTCTCTGCAATTGGAAGTCTTTCCCGACCCGCTTCGACAGACGGATCGACACCCGTCTCAGCGTCGCCTCGATCCCTTCGATACGGCGGTAGGACGCGAGTCGATCTTCGCAAATCATTCGATCAACCGTGGCTTGAGCTTCCGCTGGCAAGTTGATCGAATGTGCCCGTATGTCAGCGTATAGGCCGGCCGCGAATGCTGCCAATGGTAGAGTGGAATACTGGTCCCAATGGAGCGCCAGGAAGTGATCATAGAAGACATCAACAAGGATACCAGTAACATGCCGATATTCGCTCGAGATCCGTGCCCGGCTTTGGTGAACCACGGGATGAGAATCGGTGAATACGTCAATCTCTTGGTGCTGGCGCACGCCGCGAAGGAAAGCGTCGCTCACCCCGACGCGGTCGTGTCCCTTGACCAAATCCGCGAGTAAATTGCCAAGGCGGAATTCGATCTCAGGCTCAGAAAGAAAGACATGTGCCAGCCAGTTCACAAGCCCTCCTTGGTCAATCACGCCCGCTTCGCCAGCGCCACATACGCGACGTTGTTCTTGCCGACGTACACCTGCTCCGGCCGATAGATGCGATTGTTCTGCATCTGCTCCAGCCAGTGGGCCAACCAACCAGCAACACGAGCGATCGCGAAGATCGGCGTGAACAGGTCCGCGGGGATGCCGAGCGCTTCGTAGACGATGCCGGAGTAGAAATCGACGTTCGGATAGATGCCCTTGGGGCCGAGCTTTTCCGCCATCACCTTTTCCATCTCGACGGCCATGTCGTACTTCGCCGGCCGGCCGGTGTCGATGAAGACGCGTTCGGCCAAACTCTGCAACACCGTGGCACGCGGGTCCTTCACCTTGTAAACGCGATGGCCGAAGCCCATGATCTTCTTCTTGTTGGCGATGGCGTCCTCGCACCAGTTGCGGACGTTCTTGATGTTGCCGATCTCCGCGAGCATCGTCAGCACTTCTTCGTTGGCGCCGCCGTGCAGCGGGCCGGTGAGCGTGCCGATCGCGGCGCTGATCACGGTGTACGGATTGGCGAGCGTCGAGCCGGTCACGCGACTACTAAACGTAGACGCGTTCATCGTGTGCTCGGCGTGCAGGATCAGGCAGGCGTCGATCACCTTGCGGATCGCGGGGCTCGGCTCCTTTTCGAACAGCATCCAGTAGAAGTTGCCGGCGTGGTCGAGATCGTCGCGCGGATCGATCGGCTCATCGCCTTTGCGGATGCGATGAAACGCCGCGGTGACGGTCGGCAGCTTGGCGATGAGCCGGACGGACGATTCCCAGTTGCTCTGCGGATTGGTGACATCGCGCGACGGATAGAACATGCCCATCGCCGCGACGGCCGCCTGCATGGCGTACATCGGATGGCCGGTCTCGGGCAGGCATTTGATCAGATCTTTCAGGCGGAATTTGATGCGGCGATGATGGCGCAGCTCGTCGTCGAAGTCGGCGAGTTGTTTTTGCGTGGGGAGATCGCCCTTGAGGAGCAAGTAAGCAGTTTCTTCAAAGCAACTTTCGGTGGCCAGCGTCTCGACGGCGATGCCGCGATATTCGAGGCGGGCGTTTTTGCCGTCGATGAAGCTGACGGCGGATTCGGCAACGGGTACGTCCGCAAGACCTGGACGCAACTCAATCTGGCTCATGGCGCTCCTTGGCAAGGCGGGAGGGTGGGACTCGTGTGGACGAAGTGAGATTATTGGCGGAAGGGGTGTTCGACCAGATTGCGGGGCGGGCGGATTACCTTGCAAATGCGGGGTGGGAATGGGAAAATCGAATGCGTCTGCGTTGAAGCGGCCAAGTCATTCAGTCGTTCACTCGACACCCCTCGAAAACTGAATACGGCGAAAGCGGCCGAATACGGCCGAATGCAGCGAATGAAATTTGAATCCCGAAGGCAAACTGCGTCCTTGGCAATGTTCGAGTAGATTGCGTTGCGAGCGCATTACCTTGCAAATCCGAGATGGAAATGGGAAAATCGAACGCGTCGCGGGCAAGGCGGTCAAGATTCGTCTCATTCATTCCAACACACACGACCGTTTTGGGATGAATGAGACGCACGAGATGCATGAGACGAATGAGATGAATGAGACGAATCGAAACGCCAAGGAGTGATGCCATGTGTCGTTGCTCATCAAGCTGGAAACCGATCCTTTGGGTTTCCCTGGCGGTGGCTCTAACCGTCGGAACCTTTAAGATTCTTGGTTGGCTGTATGACGAGACTATGTCCCATTCGACGAACCTCGCGCACGACAGGAACCTGGGGTTGGAAGAGGCCATCGCCGACGCCATGCCCAATTTGTTCGCGTACCGCACCGGCAAGAAACGCGAACAAGCTTTGCGCGAATACGGCGGCAACGCGCAAACCGAGGAGGCTGTGGCGCGCGGTCTCAAGTGGATCGCCGCGCAACAAAAGCTCGGAGGACGGTGGCGGCTCGAAATCGTGGAGCCGAAGGAAGAAGAAAAATTCGACGCCAATGAAATCGCGGCGACGGCGATGGCGCTCTTGCCGCTCTTGGCCGCCGGCCACACACATCAAGCCGACAAGAACAACCCGTACGACACGTGCATCGACAAAGGGCTCAAGTTCTTGATTCAATCGCAAGACAACCAGTCCGGCTATCTCGGCGGCACGATGTACGGCCACGGCCTCGCCACCATCGCGATTTGCGAAGCCTATGGCATGACAACGGATCCGGCGCTGCGCAAGCCGGCCCAGGATGCCATCAACTTGATTATTGCGGCCCAACATGAATACGGCGCATGGCGATACTTGCCAGAGAAAACGCCGGCGGGCGATTTATCGATCTTTGGTTGGCAGTGCATGGCACTCAAGACCGGTCAGGCAGCGGGGCTTGATGTGCCCAGGGTGAATATTGCGCGAGCCAAATCATTCATTGAAGGTGTTTGCAACAAAAAAGACGAAGGCTACTGCTACGTGGCCAATGGCGACAGCACGCCGACCATGACCGCGGTTGGAGTTTTGTGCCGACAACATCAGGAAAACTGGGGCCCATCGCATCCGCGATTGCGTCAAGCCGTGGACGGCATCATCAAGACGAATCCGCCGAATCCAAGCGACGTGTATTACACCTTTCACGCAACGCAAGTGATGTTTCACGACGGCGGCAATGGCTGGAACGCCTGGAACGACCAGATGCGCAGCTTCATCCTTGAACAGCAGGAACGCAATACCAAGAATGCCAACTTCGGCAGTTTCCATCCGGACACGGACCGATGGGGTCGCCAAGGCGGGCGACTGATGGTTACGTCGTTGAATCTGTTGACGCTCCAGGTTTATTATCGGCACACGCACCTCTCCAAAAATCCGTATGGCGGGATTTGGTAACGTGAACAATCGCGGGTTGCGTGGCAATTTCGACAGTTTTTTACCCCGAAGGGGTTGCATCTCAAAGCCCAGGGTCGCGCAGCGCACCCTGGGGGAAGGTATTCGCAGTCAATAACTACCCCGAAGGGGTTGCATCAACGTCACGCACGACGATGATGCAACCCCTTCGGGGTAGATTAGGCCAGTCCCTCCCAACCCAGGGTGCGCTGCGCGACCCTGGGTTTTGGGATGCAACGCCTTCGGCGTAAAATTCAACACATCAATTTAATCCCAAACGTAGCGTTCGTCCCATTCGAGGCCGTACTTGGTTAGCAAATGGCGAAGCTCGTTTTGAAACGATTTGGTCCGATGATGTTCCTCCTGCGTCGCAATGTAGGAACGAACTGGCTCCACGTGGCCGGGACTGATCGAGAAGACGCCGTAGCCATTTTGCCAGTGAAAATCGCCTAGCGTATCGGATTTGGTCTTGATCCACTTCGACGACTCTCGCTTGAGTTCCTGAATCAAATCGGCGACGGTGGTGGTGCGTCCAAATCGGCACAACAAATGAACATGATCGGCTACGCCACCGACGCGCAACACAGGGCAGCCGACGTTGTTGCAAATCCCGCCGAGGTAATTGTGCAATTCATCGCGGATGGCGGCGTCTTGAAGGAACGGGCGGCGGTCCTTCGTCGAGAAAACGATGTGCAGATAGATTTGTGCGAGAGATTGAGGCATGACGTTACCAACGATTAGGCGACTCGGTATTGATGATGCGTTTGCGAATTACCCCGAAGGGGTTGCATCCCAAAGCCCAGGGTCGCGAAGCGCACCCTGGGATCAGAATCGCGTACCGAAACTACGCCGAAGGGGTTGCATCATCGTTGCGTGCGACTTTGATACAACCCCTTCGGGGTAGATCAATTCTAATGCTCGCTAGCCCAGGGTGCGCTGCGCGACCCTGGGCTTTGAGATGCAGCCCCTTTAGGGCAAATACCTTGGTTTCACAACGAACTTTGAATTTCGTTAGGTGGTCATTTCACTTCCATCCGCTTCAGCACCGCCCGCGCCTCCCTCGTCGCCGGCGCCACGGAATCGCCTTGCGACAAAGTCGTCAGCCATTGCTGCGCTTCCGGCGTGCCGATGCGTTCGAGCACCTCGACGCCGCGGATCGCTTGCAGCTCGTCCGGCGAATACTCGAGGCGAACAATGGCAGCGAGGATGTCCTGGATGCGGCGACGCGCTTCGACCGTCGTCGTTTGTTTGTTCATGCCGCGATTGAGAGCGGGCTCCGAACGTTCGCCCAGGCGGATCAGTTCTTTCGACGCTTTCTCGCGGGTGCGGAAGTTGCCGCTGTCGAGGTCGGTGACCAGAGCATCGATTGTCTTTTCCTCGATGGCCTCGCCCTTGATCGGCAAGAAGTGTTTTTCGAGGAACGCAAGCGTCGCCTCGGGCGATTTGGCCATGCGTTTCATCGTCATCGAAATCGCCGCGTCCTTGCCGGAGAGCGACTTCCACGCGGCCGGCAAATCGTCGGCGGCGATCGGCGCAACTTTCGGGCCGCTCTTGCCGGTGAGGTCCCAGAGCAGCGTCGTGGTGTCCATGCTCGCAGACGCAAGCGTGGCGCCGTCGGGCGAGAACGTCAGGCCGGTAATGGGGCTGGAGTGGCCCTTGAACTGGTCGCGGCGCAGGCTGCCGGCGAGTTCCCAGATTTCGATCACCGAATCGTCGCCCGCGCCGCCGGGAGCGCCGACGTTGCGCGACAATGAGCCGGCGGCGATGAAGCGGCCGTCGCCGGAGAAGGCGAGCTGGAAGGCGCTGTTGCGCAGCGTCGTGGAAATGCGGCGCCATTCCCCGCCGGTTTCCGTGTTGTAAAGCGTGATCGCGCCGGCGCCGTCGGAGATCGCGAAGAATCGGCCATCGCGCGAGAATGCCAGATTGCCCGAGCCGCCGATGCCGCCGAAGTTCGCCATCGGCACTTTCAAGCGATGCATTTCTTTCGATTTGACGGTGTCCCACACGATCAAGTCGGAGATCGGCTGGCCGGTGAAGCGATCGTAGTGATTGAGATGGACGGCCACGCGTTTGCCGTCGGGCGAGAACGCGACGCGCGACGGGCCGCCGCCGCCGTCGAAGGCGTTGGCGTTGGGATTGACGGCGGGCATCTTCGGCATTTCCTGGCCGGTCTGCAGGTTCCAGATGTGCATCGGATACTGCGAGCCGGCGGCGGCGATCATCGTGCTATCGGGAGAAAACGCCATGCCGGGGTACGAATAGGAACGCGGGCCTTCGAAGTCGCAGATCGATCGGCCGTTCTTGAGGTTCCACAAACGCACGCCGCCGTTGCCCGCGTGGCTCGGCGTGGCAGCGTAACGGCCGTCCGGCGACAGCGTGAGCGTGTTGATCTGTCCCGGGTTGCCGCCGTAACGCGCGTCGTCGTCGTACAGGCGCAGCTCGCGTTTCTGGTCGCCGGTCTGAGCGTCCCACCAGAGCAAACGCGAATCGTTGCCCGCGGTGACGATTGATTTGCCGTCGGCGCTGTACGCCAGGCCGACGATTGGCGTCAAGTGTCCCAGGAACGGCGACTTGCTTTCGTCGGCGGTTGCGTCCCACCAGATGAGAGCGCCGGACAGATTGCCGAGAGCAGTCACCTTGTTGTTGCCCGGGAAGCCAACGCTCAGGATTTGCGTCTTCGGCCCATCGGATATTTCGATGCGTTTGCCGGATTGCATGTCCCACGCCTGGACGCTGCCGGCGCCGTACTGGTCGAACGTCGCGAGAATTTGGCCGTCGGGAGAAAAGCGGAGGAGATGGTTGCCGCGCTGGCCGGAGAAGCGGCGTGTTTCCTTGCCGGTTTCGTAATCGACGATGTGATTGGTGGACATGCCGCTGGTGACGGCGAGCGATTTGCCGTCGGGCGTGAAGGCGACGTCGACGATGTTGTTGTAGCTTTGCGGGCCGAAATCGAGCTTGATCTGGCGAGCTTCCTTGCCGATCGCGAGGTCCCAGACCTGGATGGTGCGCGGGATTTCGCGATCGGCGCCGCCGCCGGGGTTGCGAGCGGAGTAATGGCCCCAGCTAATCATGGTCTTGCCGTCCGGCGCGAGGGCGGAGCGGATGTTGTAGTTGTGCAACGTGCTGAAGGGGCCAAAGATCTTGCCGGTGGCGATTTCCCAGGCCTTGATTTCGCCCTGATTTTCCTTGCCGACGAATCGTTCGTTGCCGACGCTGACGAGCTTGCCGTCCCTGGAAAAGCTCGGCCCCGCCTGGCGATTGCCGCCGCCGCCGTTGTTTTTGTGTTGAAACTGCTGGATCTGTTTGCCGGTCGCGATGTCCCAGATGCGCAGGTCCTGGCCGAACGTTTCCAGGGCGAGCACTTTGCCGTCGGGCGAAAACGACATGCCGGCGACGCCGCCGAACGCTTGCGTCTTCAATTGCTGGATGGTCTTGTTGGTGGCGACATCGAGGATGTCCACGGTCCCGGTGTTGCCGGACATGACGGCGACGAACTTCGCGTCCGCCGACATGATGGCGAAGGTGAACTGCCCGGTGTAGCGATGCCCGCTCAATTTGCCCAGGCGAAGGCGTGCGCCTTCCGGCAGCGTGTCCGCATCGAGCTTGACGATGAGGGACGATTTCCCCGCCTGACCGCCCACTGGTTGCGCGAGGCCGGCGACGACGAAAACAATCAAAGTGGACAGGACGAGGGCGTATCTCTGGATCGACATCGGGCACACTCCTGGGGAAACGCGTTGGAAATGACCAATCCAGATTAACGTGGCGACGGGGACGCGTCCAGGAAAAAACCGATCCAATAGGACTCGCGATTCTGAACTCTGCGTTCTCTGCGCCTCTGCGTTTCTAAATTGGATGTCAATCACCCGCGGCGCGGAATACCCTTGCTTAGAAACGCAGAGGCGCAGAGAACGCGGAGAGTTTTTGATTGTGAACCAAGTGCTCCGCTTGGATTTTGCAATGATCGCGTCTTCGCGGCGCTGTGTGTCGGTCGTTTGTTACTTCTTGGGATGATCGGCGAAGAATTGCCATATCGTTTCGTTGATATTGTCCTTCGTGCCCCAGACGTGGCCCGTGCCGGCCAGCTCGACGTACTTCACTTCATGGCCTTCCTTTTTGTACTTGTCGCGATTTTCGCGGGCCCAATCGACGGGCAGGATGTTGTCCTTGTCGCCATGAATGATGAGCACCGGAAACCTGCGCTCGGCGCGGACGCCCAGGAGCGTCTGCAGGCCCAGGGGACCGGAGTGCGACGCGACGGCGGCGATCGTCTTGGAACGCTCCTTGCCGACCAGATGCGCGAAGTAGCCGCCGTTCGACATGCCGACGACGTAGATGCGATTCGCGTCGATCTTGTGGCTCGATTTGAGTTTGTCCAATAACGCATCGACGAACGCGAGGTCCTTGGTGACCTTGTCCGGCGCGATGCCCCAGCTTTTGCCGATGGCTTCGGGATACGCGAGGAGAAACTTGTGCTTCTGGGCCGTGTCGTTGAGCTTGGTGTAGACCGGCATGAGGTCCTTGGAATCGATGAGCATGCCGTGAAAGGCGACGACGAGCGGCGCGGGCTTGGCGAGATCGATCGACTTGGGAACGACGAGGCGATACTCGCGCGTGGAGTCGCCGACCTTGACGGTCTCGGAGCCGAAGTTGCCGTGCTTGGGTTCGCCGGCTTCAATCGGAATTTGCAGGCAAACCAATGTGAGTAAAACGGAAGCTCGAATTAGTGAACGCATCATCGGTACGCTCGCGCATCGATGGCAGGAAATACTGCGCAACGGGGAGATTGGTTTCACCTGGCGCATCACATAACCAATTGCTCGATCGTCTTTAGAATTTGGTCGAGCGAATTGGCATCGAGAGTGCCCAAGTAGTCGATGAGGTCGTTCTTGTCTTGAGCGCCCACCTGAAAAACTAATGCTACGGAAGGAAGCGTTAAACCATTGGTTCCGTCCGGTTGCACTAGCAGGGTGCCCGGAAATCGTTTGGCATTCAGCTTGCTCGTAAATGGAACGACAAGGACCGTCGATAAGGGAGTTGTGAATGTGTTGTTTTGCACGATGACCGCCGGCCGTTCGCCTGTTTGCTTATGGCCCGTAGCTGTGGGTAACCGGACTCGCCAGACCTCGCCTTTGCGCATTTTTCACTCCTCATCAGCGAGTTGTTCCACTCGCTCCAGCGCTTTCGTGTTGCCTGCGCGCCACGCCGCCAACTCGGCTTGCAGTTCGGCATCGTCGGAATCAAAGCCATCGGGCAGCAAGATTTGCACGTTCAACCCGTCGGGAAGGGGTGAATTCGGCACGACCTTGCCGTCGTGAACCACACCCGGAATCATCATTGACATTTGTTTGGTCTCCAGAAATCTCTCGACATGCATGCTATCGCACCAAGACGTGCTCAGCAATGGCGAGGTTCGTTCAACCGAACCGATTGCACAAAATCACATGCACTTCCCCGGGTCCGTGCACGCCCGTCACCAGGCGGAGCTCGATATCGCCCGTCTTGCTTGGGCCAGTGATGAGCGTCAAACAGGACGGCGGCAGCGATTTCGTGGCGGAGGCGGTCGGCGAGAAAAGGTCGAATAGGTCGAATAGGTCAGGCAAGATCTGCGAACGTTCCGCGAGAGCGATGTGGACCGGCGGCAACAGGCTCACCGAACGAGGCTCGAGCGGGTTCGCGGCAAGCACCACTGTCCCTGTTTCCGCGATCAGGCGATGCACGTTGGTGATGCCGACGTCGGCAGCAAAGACCTCTTCGCGGTGATTCGAGTCCCCCTCACCCCCAGCCCCTCTCCCGCCAGGGGCGAGGGGAGACATGATGGACTTGGCGTCCAAACCGAGCTGTTTGAGTTTCGCCGGCAGCTCGAATCGCTCGATCAGACCGCCGCGGCTCAGCAGAATCTTGCGTGCGTTATGCGGCTGGACGATGCTTTGAATGGCGCGAACGACGGCGTCCGCGCCGTCGGCCAGGTGCGCCTTGCCGCCCGCGTTGGCCAGCTCCGCGCAAAAGCGTTCGACCGGATCGGCGCCGGCGCCTTGATAGCCGACGCTCGATTTTTCCGGCAACGGCGGCGCCGCGCCGGCGCGATTGCCCTCGGCGACGGCGGTTCGCACGCGCTGTAAGAAGGCGTCGCGCGGACTCATGATGAAAGCTCCTTCCAGCGCTCGCGAAACGGCTGCTCGGCCGGCGCGGGAAAATCTCGGATTGCGGTCCACGGGCTGCCCGGCCCCGGCATGGACGACACCCAGCCGTTCTGTGCCTTCCGCCGCAGCATGAGCCGCGCGGCCCAGATTGCCCAGCGATACGCCCACGGACGACATAACACCATGCTCCACATTTGATACGCCAGGCGTTCCAGCCGGCTCTTCTTGTGCTGATGTTGAAGCTCACGCAGGCCAATCAGCATGTGCGGGATATTGATCTTCACCGGACACGCCGCCTGGCACGCGCCGCATAAAGTAGACGCATGCGGCAGATGAAGGTTCTCGGAAACCGAGTCATAAAGCGGCGTCAAAATGCTGCCGATCGGCCCCGAATAGACGCCGCCGTATGCGTGCCCGCCGATGCGCCGATAAACCGGACACGCATTGAGGCACGCCCCGCAGCGGATGCACTGCAGCGATTCGCGGAACGGCGTCGCCAGCACCTTCGAACGGCCATTGTCGAGCAGGACCAGATGGAACTCGTCCGGCCCGTCGCTCTCCTCGGTTTTTCTCGGCCCTGTGATGAGCGTTGTGTAAACCGAGAGCGTCTGCCCGGTGGCGCCGCGTGCCAGCAACTTGAGGAAGACCGGCAGATCGATGAAGCGCGGAATCACCTTTTCAATGCCCATGATCGCAACATGGACGCGCGGGCACGTCGTCGTGAGCCGGCCATTGCCTTCATTGGTGACGAGGACGATCGTGCCGGTCTCCGCGACGGCGAAATTCGCGCCGGAGATGCCGAGGTCGGCCCGGCGAAACTTTTCGCGCAAGACGCGGCGTCCGACCATGGCAAGCGACTTCGGATCGTCGGGAAGCTGCTCGTTCAAATGCTTCGACAACACTCGCGCGACGCTTTCACGTGTGTGATGCACTGCGGGCGCCACCAGGTGGGAGGGGCGTTCGCCGGCGACCTGGATGATGTACTCGCCGAAGTCGGTTTCCGTCACCTCGACGCCGGCCTGTTCGAGCGCCGGATTCAAATGGATTTCCTCGGATGTCATCGATTTCGATTTGACGGCGTGCTTGCAATTCGCTTTTCGCGCGATTTCGACGACGATCTTGCGGGCGTCCTCCGCAGTTGCCGCCCAGTGGACGTGGCCGCCGAGTTTGATGACCGACGCTTCGAGCTGTTCGAGGTATCGATCCAGATTTGCGAGCGAGTGCTCCTTGATGGCCTTGGCGCGATCGCGCAGCTCGCTGGAGTCCGCGAGCGCCGCATAGCCGCGGCGATTGCCGGCTAACAGCGTGTCGGTAAGGCGGACGAGCGCTTGCTGCAGGCCGGCGTCGCCAAGCGCTTGTGCGCTGGCGCCGAGGAAATCATGGTGTTCGTGTTGCGCGTAGTTCATGATCGATTTCCGCCGCTTGCGGCTTCGCGTTCGCGTGGCGCCATGCGAACGCGAAGCCGCAAGCGGCGTCAAGTTTGCGCGAGCAGCTCCGCCAGATGCAGAATGCGCACCTTGCTTTGTTTGCGATTCAAACAGCCGCCAATGTTCATCAGGCATCCCGCGTCGGTCGCCACCACCGCATCAACGGCGGTATTTTCGATGAACGCCGCCTTATCGGTCACCATTGCACCAGAGATGCCGGGATAGCGAACCGAGAACGAGCCGCCGAAGCCGCAGCACTCATCGTAACGTTCCAGCGGCACGAATTGCAACCCTTTGACTTTCTGAATCAGACGCATCGGCTCGTCGAACAAGCCGAGGCCGCGCAGGTGGCACGCCATGTGATAGGTGACCTTGCCGTCGAAGCGGGCGCCGACGTCGTCGGTCTTGAGGACGTTGACGAGGAAATCAGACAGTTCGTGCGTGCGTTTGGCCAAATCGACGGCGCGGGCGTGCCACCGGAGATCGTTGTGAAACAGTTCAGGGTACTCGAGTTTGA
>Ga0105340_1000719_pt1 | contig 15565 bp, 12 predicted proteins | sample EasRivMeERMLT700_FD_89676 | JGI IMG/M metagenome (GOLD analysis project Ga0105340, IMG submission 89676) | Soil microbial communities from meander-bound floodplain in the East River, Colorado, USA - East River MetaG ERMLT700 | ecosystem: Environmental > Terrestrial > Soil > Floodplain | place...
CCAAACAGTGTGAAGAGAATTCCTGACACGAAGGACACAGGAAACATGAGGGGCACGCCGATGTGCAGGATCTCGAGCGGTCGTGTGATTGTGGAGAGTGCGAGAGGCGCAATGAACCGCGGGAACACCGCATAGGAGATCACGCACAGCAGACCGGCTGAAAAAGCAATCGGTGAAGCGAAGCCTGGTCCAGCATCTCGCGGCGCGGGGCCTTTCCGCGGATCCGCCCGAAACCACAAAGACGCCACCAGGCCTCCGAGCGAAATGCCGGCGAGCACGATGCCCAGCATCACCGGGAAGGCGTTCGAGTGCCCTTTGACGAATAGCAAGAGGAAGCGGAACCAGACGACCTCTAATGCGAGAAGGCAGAAGCCGGAAAGAAAGGCCGCCGCAAGCCATGTTGCCGTCGCCGGGTCCGAGAGGACCGGGCCCACCCCGTCCTGCGGCGCGGACCTTTCAGGTCCGCGGCTTCTTGCCGAGAGCCACGCTGCGACCGCGGCAGCGAAGATGTTCAGCATGCCCGCGATGAGCGCAGTCCCACGTACGCCATACGCACCGATGAGATACGTCTCGCCGATGACCACCCCGAACATCGCGCCGAGCGTGTTCCATCCGTACAAGCGGCCAAGCACGCGGCCAAAGTGCGGGTCACGTCCCGCGAGCGCGTTGGTGAGCAATGGCAGCGTGATTCCCATCGCCGTCGACGGAATCAGCAGGAGGAGGAAGGCGATTACGAGGCGGAGCGGATTCAGGGTCCAGGGCTGGTCAAGCAGCCCTCGAAGCCACGGCGCAAGCGCGGATCCGAGGATCGGAAAGAGATAGACGAGTCCGATGCCCGCGATTGCGATCGCGATCTCCGCAATCGCGTACGTGCGCACCGGGTTTCTGAGACGGTCTCCGTATCGCGCGGCGGCGGCGTTCCCCAACGCGAGCCCGCCCATGAAGCCTGACAGGACGAGGCTCGATGCCCACACGCTGTTGCCGAACGCCAGCCCGGCCTGGCGGAACCAGAGCGTCTCGAAAATGAGCGCGGAGGCCCCAGAGGCGAAGAAAATTATGTAGAGAAGGGCTGTCACGGGACCGGGGACCCGGGATCGGGGATCGGGGATCAGGGCACAAGGCCGGGCTTTTGATCCCCGATCCCTGATCCCTGATCCCTGGATTACCTAGAAGATGAACCGCACGGCGACTTCCGCCTGCCGCATGTTGCCCGCTGACTCGACGACCCCGAATTTCGCGGATCGCGCGTTTGTCTGCCAGGCGCCCAGGAGGTTCGTTCTGTTGAGCAGATTGAACACCTGGAGGATCAAATCGACCTTCTTGCTCCCGCCGAGTGTGATCGCCTTGTTCACCCGCATGTCGAGCCCGTAGAACTCGTTGGTGCTGATCTGCGATGCCTGCAACGGCGCGAGATTGACGGTCGCCCGGTAGGCATTGACCCGCGCCATCATGTCGTCGTTGTTGCCCCTGTTGAAGACGTTGCGCGTCGTGGCGGGCACGTAGTCGGTGATGGCCGCGTCACCGTTCAGGTCCACGCCGGCGATCGCACTGAACGGCATGGTCGAACGCGCCGTGAACACACCGCTCACGGTAAAGTCAGCCGGCAACAGGAACGACGCGCTCGCCACCAGTGCGTTGCGCCGGTCGCTGTTGTTCGGACCGTTGTCGTAGTCCAGGTGCGCCGAATCGGTGACCGTCGAGGCCGGGCCAATGTTGTTGACCGTGCCTTCGGTGTTCGCGAGCGTGTACGACACCATGTACATGTAGTTCTGCTCGAATCGCTTCTCGAGCCGGACGAGCAGCGCCTTGTAATCCATCTCGCCAACCGACTGTGTCTGCAGGATCCGGGCGAACTGCGTCAGCGGGCGGTTGCCGACCGTTCCGCCGCTGCGCGGGTTGATGTCAACCGCCATCGGGATCTTGGACATCTGGTTGAAGACGCCGTCGACGTGAATGGCCAGCGCCGACGTCAGGCCACGCGACACCCCCGCCGTGTAGGCCCTCGACTCCAGGTTCTCCAGGTCGTCGGCCATCGTCGCGATGTTCTGCGGCGCCGTTGAGACGAAGCTGATCGGGTCGCGGCCGCCATACGGATTGGGATACGGAGGATTCGGGATGTTGGCGGTCGGCTGACGGAAGTTGTTCCGCTCGCCCGACTGCGGCTGGATGTTCATCGGGTTGTAGTAGATGCCGTAGTCCGCGCGGACGACTGTTTTGCCGTCGTTCCGCAGATCCCAGGCAAACCCGACGCGCGGGCCGAAGTTGTTCTTGTCGCCGCGCTTGGAGAAGTCCACGAGCGGAGCCAGACTCGTTGCCGTCCCGGTGGTCGGGAAAATCGGCAAGCCCCTGTGGTCCTTCGCGTCGAGCGACAGGCCCTGATTGAAGATCTTGAACTGATAGTCGTACCGCAGCCCGAGGTTGAGCGTGACTCCCGCGGCCGGCTTCCACTCGTCTTCGATGTACCACGCCGCCAGCACGTTCGGCGCGTACGCCGGCAGCTTGACGAGGTTCCCGGTGGCAAACTGCGTGACCGATCCCGGCACCGGGACGAACGTCGCGAGGTTCACCGGGTTGAACGGCTGGTCGACGTTGAGCGACCACGTGCCGAGGCTGGGCCGGTTGTCCGACCAGATGGCCAGCTTCTGCGCACCCGCGCCGAACTTCCACGTGTGCCGCCCCGTGGTGATCGACATGTCGTCGCGAATTTCTCGAGATTGTTGGCGCGTGTAGAAATTCGCGCTCGTGCCCCACGAGAGGCTCGGGAAGGTGTACACCGCTGTGAGCGGTGCGGTTCGGGCTGGCGAGTCATCGAAGAGGTCTTCCTGTGGATCGACGCCGGGCGGGTGCTGACGGAAGTGATAATTGGTCCACTGGCCGCGCACCTCGTTGAGGATCCGCGGTGAGAGCACCCATGTGTGACCACCGACCCACGAATAGCGCTTCTGCTTGATGCCGCCAACGGAGAACCAGGGCGTCGAGGACGACGCCGCACAGCCTTCGCAGGTGAAGTCGGATACCTGCCACGCGTACCGCATGAAGGCCGATTGCCTCTGGCTGATCTGCATGTCGCCGCGGGTGAAGGACATGCGGTTCCATTCCGGGCTCGGGAAGACGCCGCTCATGTTCCCGTAGAACGCCTGCAGTTGCGGGTTGTTGGCGCCAATGACGACGTTGTCGTAGAGGTTGCTGCGATTCGCCTCGATGGCCTGGAAGAAATGCACGCGGTCCTGGACGATGGGCCCACCAATCGCCAGGCCGTACTGGTGCCGGCTGAAGGCCGGCTTGGGCTGCCCGCCGGCCTTCGCGAAGGGATCGATCGCGTTGAGGCTCTTGTGACGGAAGAACTCGAACGCCTCACCATGGAACAGGTTCGTGCCGCTCTTGGTGGCCATCGACACCGCGCCGCCGGCCGTCCAGCCGTATTCCGCCGGCGACTGGCTCAGATAGACCTTGAACTCCTGGATGGCCGACTGCGGAAAGTCCTGCCGCGGCTCACCGGTGTTGCCCTCCTTGTTCCACACGCCGTCCACCAGCAGCGCCGAACCGTTCGTGAAGGCGCCGGCGCCGATGTTCGAGTTGGCCTTGCGAGCGCGCACCGCGTCCTGGCTCGTGCCCGGCATCAGCAGCGCGAGGTCCATCGGCTGCCGGGTTGCGAGGGGCAGCATCTGCATCTGGTCCTGCGTGATGACGCCCGAGACGTCCGTCTTGGTGACCTCGATGATCGGTGCTTCACCGGTAACCGTCACCGATTCGGCTAGCCCCTGCAACTGCATCGTGACGTTGCGGGTGACCTCGGAGCCCGTGAGCAGCCCAAACGCCGGCACGTCTACAGTCCCGAAGCCCGCAAGCTCGACCTTCAGCTCGTACCGTCCGGGCGGCAATGCCGCCAAACGGAAGCGGCCGTCCGATTCGGTGATGACCGTTCGCGCGAGGCCGGTGTCAGGATTCCGTCCCGTGACCGATACGCCGGGAAGTACCCCTCCCTGCGCGTCGCTGATGATGCCCGAGATGACGCCATTAGTCGTCTGCGCCATTCCGGGGGTCGCCATTCCGAACGCGACCGCCAATGCCAGCGCCGTGATCGAAGCACGTCGCACCATAGTCCTTCTCCTCCAGAAGTAGTTCGTCCCCAACCCAATCGCTTTGAAGCGGACAACTGTGTTCCAGCCGCGCGAAGCCGATAGCATATCGCCCGGGCTGCAATCTCTTACCGCGCGCCCAACGGAATCCCCAGCACGTTGTTCCACGCGGTCGCATGCGGATGGTCGGTTCCGGCCTGTCAGGTGCGCCGCCGGCCTTTGATGGGCTTTCGGGCGAGTGTACGCGCCAAACCCAAGCAGAACAATCACAAAGTCACATCCAGAACGCCCTTGACCTGCCGGAGTACGCGTGCGATTGTTGGCGCGGGCCGTCCCCTCGATTCCTCGGGACGAGTCAATTTCGCCCACACATTTTGGGCGGGCCAAACCCGCAGGAGGCGTCACCATGGGATCGGTTATGCGGCGGATGAGTGCGGCTGTCGCCGTCACGCTGATGCTCGGAATGACAGCGGTCGTCGCACAGCAAGCGCCGGGAAAGTGGGTGACCGACAAGTACGCCAAGCTCCCGAACCCGGCCGAGGAATATACGAACGTTGTCCTGAACAACGTCCTGTACCTGATTGGCGGCAATGCCGCCGTGATGACCCCCGGCGCCAGGTCCACGCATCCTGCGCGTGTCCTCGCGTACGACCTCGCCGGCGACAAGTGGACGGAGAAGAAGCCGACTCCTTTCTTCTCGGATCACATGACCACCGCCGCCGCCAACGGCAAGATCTACATCTTCGGCGGATCGGGCGCGATGACGCAGGAGGCGCCGAGCGCCACGCTCGACACCGCGTGGGAATATGACCCCGCCGCGGATACGTGGAAGCCGATCGCCAAGCTTTCGATGAAGCGGACCGCAGGCTCGGCTGCCGAGGTCGGCGGGAAGATTTACTTCATCGGCGGCTCGACCGACCTGACGGGCCCCGACGGCAGGACCCAGAATGGTGGCCTCGTGGTTGGCACGAACGAATCGTTTGATCCCGCGACGAACCGATGGACAGCTCACAAGCCGATGCCCACGCCGCGCAATCACTCGGCGATTGGCGTCGTCGGCGGCAAGATTTATGTGATTGGCGGACGCGTCACCGCGAACAACATCGGTGGCTTCACCTCTGCCAACGTCGACGTCGTCGAGGAATACAACCCTGTGACCGATTCGTGGCGCGCGATGAACAGGATGCCGACGCCCCGCAGCGGCCATGGATGGACGACATACCAGGGCCAGATCTACGTCGCGGGCGGTGAAGGACACGACTACCACATGGATGCCGTCTATCGGGACGTCGAAGTGTTCGACCCGGCGGCCAACGACTGGTACCGGCTTCCAGCAATGCCGACCGCCCGGCACGGCGTCAACGTCGCTGCGTACAACGGGAAACTGTTCGTGATCGGCGGGCACCTCGCCTTTGCGGCAGGCGGCGGGCATGCGCTGGACGCGAACCACAATGAGGTCCTCGAATTCGGGCCGGCGGCAGGGCGGACCAACTAGTGAGACAAGCCACGGAGACACGGAGTCACGGAGGGAGCTCATAATGTTTTCTCTCCGTGTCTCCCTGCCTCCGTGGCACGTGACAGTAAGAGGTGCCGCTGCTCTGGTAATCGCGCTCGGCGTCTGCTCACCGGCGCGCGCGCAGTACGAGGCACCGCCGTTTGATTCCATCCATCTCGCCGTGCCTGAGATTTCCCAGGCACGCGACTGGTACCTCGAGAACATGGGCGGCAACGTCGGCGAGACGGCCGACCGGGTGGGCTTCGGCAAGTGGTCGGGGGATCATCCCCTTCCCCTTCAACTCATCTTCGAAGTATCCGTCGACGCAAAACCGAGCTCGGGAAGCGTCATCGACAGCATCGGGTTCTCATTCGACGATCTCCAGGTGAAGGTCCGCGCGCTGCAGGCAGCCGGCGTGACAGTGATCACACCGGTGGTCGACGATCCCGGCTGGTGGAAACACGCAGTGGTCGAGGACCCGTGGGGGACACGCCTCGAGCTCGTCGAGGATCCGGATCTGCTCGGTCTCCACCACGTCAACCTGCGCGTGCGCGATCCCGCGGCAAGCCTGGCGTGGTACGTGCGCGCCTTCGGCGGCGACCGCGCCACGGTCAAGGGCCGTGATGCGATCAGGTACCGGGACCTGGGACTCTTCTATCTATTCGCGGTGAAGGATGAACGCGCCGTGCCGAGCATTGGACACTCGATCGATCACCTTGCCTGGGGGCCGCTCGACCTGGACAGGGTTGTCAACGATCTCAAGACGCTTGGCGTGACGTTCTTGTCGAACCCGAATCCGAGGGGCTACCCGGCATGCAACTTCGTCGGGGGCGACGGTGAGGGCGACAGTCCTGCGATTCGCCGGCTCTATTGCGCGCAGCCCGACCAGTTACCGCACCGCATCGTCTTCCTGGACGCACCGGACGGCGTTCGAGTCGAGCTGGTGCAGCACCTCGAAGCCGGAGGTCATTAGGAAATCCCAAATCCCAAATCCCAAGTCCCAAGTCCCAAGTCCCAAGTCCCAAGTCCCAAGTCCCAAGTCCCAAAATCTCAAAACCCAACCACGAAGGTCGCGAAGAAAACGAAGGTCACGAAACCTTATTCTTGGTTTCGTGACCTTCGCGATTTTCGTGTACTTCGTGGTTAGGCCGGATTACCTTGCCGCTAATTCCAGCGCGTCGAGGTTCGGCGAGTTGAGCGGCTCGCCTCCGCTGAACGCGGCCGTGATGTGGCCGCCGCCGATGAACATCCGGTTGCCGATGACACCGCCGACAATCCCGTGCCGGGCAAGGGGCATGTTCGCCATCGACGTCCATTCGTTCGCCGCTGGATCGTAGACCTCCATGGCGCGCGAGACCGAGTTGTTGAGCGCGGTAATCTGCTGCCCGCCCAGCACGTAGATCTTCCCCTGGTACGCGGCGGCCACGCCGCTGTCGCGCGGCGTCGGCATGCGGCTCTTCAAATACCCCCATTTGTCGGTCGCCGGGTCGTACTCCTCGACGATGTCCGTCGGGCTGCCGGTGGAAATCGCCATCGATCCAAGCCGGCCACCAATGAGGTAGATCTTGCCGTTGACCGCTGCCGCGAAGAGGTGGCTGCGCGGCGTCGGTATCGTCTGACGCGTCGCCCAGGTGTTGGTTGCCGGGTCGTACACCTGGTTGAGATCGAGGACGCGATGCGGCGTGTTCCCGTTGAGCGGTTGGTCCTCGTTCTTTGGATAGTTGCCCGCGCCGCCCATTACGTAGATCTTGCCGCCGACCGCGACGGCAGATGCCGCAATCCGCTTGCTGGGCATCGGGGCAAGTGCCTTCCACGAGTCCGCAACCGGGTCGTACTCCCACGCGTTGTTGACGGGGACATAGTTCGGACCACCGGCCTGACGCTGCACTGCGCCGCCGAAGATGTAGATCTTCCCGCCGTTCTCAGCCACTGCGACGTGATGCGCAGGGAGCTGCATGTTCTTCTTCTTCGTCCATTTGTCACCCGCCGGGTCGTACTCGAATACCGTTCCCGGAGGTGCGCCCGGCTTTCCACCAACCTCGACAGCGTTGCCGCCAAACATGTACAGCTTCCCGTTGGCCACGACGCTCTGGCGCTCCTCGTTTGGTTCCGGGATAGGCGCCATCCTGACCCAACGGCCCTGGCCGCCGCCCTGGCCTTGTCCTTGCCCCTGGCCGCGACCGCCGCCGCGCCCTTGACCCTGAGCGCCTACAGCGACGGACCCGATCACGAGTGCGACGGCAGCGAGTGTGAGTGACGTTGTTCGCATGATGTTTCTCCTCGTGCCCGTCCTCACTTGCTGCCCGCCGGCGCGGGAGGTTTGCCAATCAGGAATGCTTCGTGCGCGGGCGAGCCGCCCGGTCCGCCGCCGCCAGTGCCACTCTGGAGCTGGCCGGTCGCGGTGTAAAACACACCGTTGATCACCCCGCCCGCAAAACCGTGCCTCGGCGTCGTCATCGGGGGAAGCTCATACCACTGGTCTCGCGCGGGATCGTAGGCCTCGAGGTTGCGGAAAACGCCAACCATGTCGCGATCGAGGAACTCACCGCCCGCCATGTAGATCAAGCGTCCGTCGGTGCCGAATGCCATTCCGCTGCGCGGGTACGGCATGCGGGTCCGGATGCGCCACATGTCGCTCGCCGGGTCGTACTCCTCGACGATATCGGTGCTGCTTGCGCCAACGAACGACGAGCCTACACGTCCGCCGATCGCGTAGATCTTGCCGTTCACGGCGGCGCCCGCAAGGTGGTTGCGCGGCACCGACATCGGCATGCGCGTTTCCCACTTGTCGGTCGCAGGGTCGTAGACCTCGTTGGTGGTCACGTTGCGATGGGGCACTGTGGCGCTGATTGACAACTCGTCGGTCTGACCGGGGTGATAGCCCGCACCGCCGAGGACGTAGATTTTGCCGTTCAGCAGGACAGCGATCCCGCCGCCGCGCCTGGTGGGCATCGGCGTCAGTTCTTTCCACGAGTTGGTCGCCGGCGTGTATTCCCAGGTGCGATTGGTCGGATACCAGTTGTCGCTCGTGGGCGAGATCTTGATACCCCCGCCGAACACGTACATCTTGCCGTTGTATCCGGTCATCGCCTGGTGGTGGACCGGCATCGGGATGTCGGTCTTCTTCGTCCACTTGTCCGTGGCGGGATCGTATTCATTCAGCCATCCCGCAAGGCCGCCGGGCGCGTTGGCTCCGTACCCGCCGAGGATGTACAGCTTGCCGTTGACGACCGCTCCGCCGACTTCCTGCGTCGGCTGCGGATACGGCGCCAGGTTCACCCAGTGTCCATCCGGTGCCTGCGCGAACGCGGTTGAGACGAGCAAAAGCGGCGCGGCGATCAACATCGCGAGCACGCGTGAGAGCGACGACTGCATGGTTCCTCCTGGTTTGCCGGGTCCGAAAGGACCCGGCCTCCACCTCGAACTTACTCGAATTTCGACTTTATCGTGATTCAACCACCGGTCTGACCGGCGGTGCTTGAACAGTGCCCTGCAACAGCGTGTTCAGCCGCGCAGCGGGCAGTACCTTCGTGCCGTGCGATGGAGCCAGCCACTGCACATCGAGCTTCAGTTCCTTGATCCGCTCGCCGAGAGCCGCGTAGTAAGGGCTGACGATGCCGGCCGGCGGATCATTCGGACGCGGCATGCCGAAGTCGTTGAAGATGTCCGTGATGAGCAGCAGCTTCTCCTTCGGCAGATACGACATCAGCAGGTTGGCGGCATGTCCGTTGTCGACGTGGTAGATCTCCATCGTCCGGTCGCCATCCGTGATGACGTACTTACCCTTGTCCTTCACGTAGATGAAGCGCGCGGCCTTCGGACTACGCGACAGCGTATCGGGCGCCAGCGCGTGCGGGCTTTTCAGCACGACGTCGTCGTAGAACTTCTTGTTCATGTCGTGCGTGATGATCGTCGATCCTTCAGCCACGAACGCGCGAACTCCCGCCGAGTGATCGGAGTGATGGTGACTGTTGACATGGTACCGGACGGGCTTATTCGGCAGAAGCCGCTTCGCCTCCGCAATGTTGGCAAGTGCGCGCCCTTCGGTCACTGAAGACTCGACGATGACGCTGAAGTCCTTGAACTCCACGAGCTGGCTGTTCGGATCGGGGGTGCCACGCAAATACCAGACGCCGTCGGCAAACTTCTCCGCCTCGGCGCGCGCCGCCTGCGGAGCGGCCGCGGCCGGCGCCTGCAGGGTCACCGCGGCGTTCGGCTGCACGTCACTCACGTTGAGCTCGAGCACGGAATAGCCGCCCTGCTTCTGCACGATCCGCATCGGGAACTTCACGCCGCCGAAATCGCGGTAGTCGGCGAAGGTCGTCTCGATCAGCGTGTCACCGAGCGTCGGGTTGGCGACCCAGGTCTCCACCTTCTCGACGACGTGTTGCGCGTTGACGTATCCGTTTACCTTGTACTGGTTTCTCGCGGTGAATGAGATCACGGTCAACGGACGCCCGCCGACCCGCATGGTCGTCATCGTCGGCTTCCCGGCCATGGCTGCCCTGACGAATCCCTGCGGCGTAAGTGCGACCGCACCGCCGCCCCAATTGGAGTTCTCTCCGGCGACGGCCGCTCCGGCGGCCTCTGTATACAACGGCTGTCCCCCGCCCCCACGCGGCGGGTTCTCGAATTGCGTCCGCGTTGTCTCCTCCCGCGAGACGCCCTTCTCGAAGTCGATTGAGCGGGAATACTTCGCATAGAACTTCGGGTAGGGGATGTCCGGACGGTTGTTCTGCCCGAACGCGTAGGCGAAGCCCGTTCCCGAATACCGGACCGACTTCAAGCCGGACGCGCCAAGCGTCTTGTCCACCTCGTTGAGGACGCTCGTCGCGTCCTGAAGCAGGCTGGTCGCGCCAGACAGCGCCAGCAGCGCGACAACGACAAGTCCTCTTTCAACGCGCAACGGAGCCCTCATATCAACCTCGGATCAAGGGGAATGTACGAATCTGCAGGTGTTCGCGGAGTCTAGCGCCCGGGTGTACGAGTGTCAATGAACGTTGATCGCTACAATTCGTGGGCATGAAGATTGGATTCATTGGACTCGGCACGATGGGAGGCCCGATGGCCTCCAGCCTCGCGGCGGCAGGGCACCAGCTGTATGTCAACGACCTGAGGACGGAGGCGATGGCGCCGCATATCTCCGCCGGAGCGATCGCGAAGCCGACCGCGCGGGAGATAGGAGAAGCCGCGGAGGTCGTCTTCACCTCCCTGCCGGGACCCGTCGAGTTCCAGGACGTCACCCTTGGCCCCAATGGCCTGATTCACGGCATGAAGCCCGGCACGGTGCTGTTCGATCTCACAACCAATGCCCCCTCAACGATCCGCGGTGTGCATCCTGTATTCAAAAATCGGGAGGTCCACGTGCTCGACGCGCCTGTCAGCGGCGGACCGAAAGGCGCGAAGACGCGCACGCTGGCGATCTGGGTCGGCGGCGATCAGGAGATCTACAACAGGTTCGAGCCGCTGCTTCGTGACATCGGCGATCAGCCGGCCTACATCGGCGCGATCGGCGTCGCCTCGGTCGCAAAGCTGGTGCACAACTGCGCAGGATATGCCATTCAAACCGCGCTGGCCGAAGTCTTCACGATGGGTGTGAAAGGGGGCGTGGATCCTCTCGTGCTGTGGCGCGTCGTGAGACAGGGATTCGTCGGCCGCGCCCGCGTCTTCGATCGCCTCGGCGATCAATTCCTACCAGGCATCTTCGATCCGCCGAACTTCACGCTCCGTCTGGCGCACAAGGACGTGTCGCTGGCCACGTCGCTTGGCCGCGAGCTTTCCGTGCCGATGCGGCTCTCGAACCTTGCGCTCGAGGAGCTGACCGAAGCCGTCAATCGTGGATGGAGCGAGCGCGATTCGCGCGTCGCGATGCTGCTGCAGGAAGAGCGCGCCGGCGTGGAGATCAAGGTTCCGATGGAGCAGATCCAGGCGGTACTGAAGCAAGACGGGTAACCGCGGACCCATAGGGTCCGCGCCGCTTCGTGACTACCAACCGCAGCTCGCAAGTCGTTCCCAACAAGCTTCTTGGGAGTTGGGAGTTGGAGGTTGTGAGTTACTTCAGAACACCCTCCTCCGTGAGCACTTTCCGTGCAATTCGGAACGCCTCGACGCCGGCCGGGATGCCGGCATAGACGGCCACCTGGATCAGCGTGTCGCGAATCTCGGCGGGCGTGCATCCGTTTCGCAACGCGCCGCGCACGTGCATCTCGAATTCCGCCGCGCGGTTCAGCGTCGCAATGATGCAGAGGTTGTTCAAGCTCCTCTGCTTGTTCGACAGCACCTGGCGCGTCCAGACCTCGCCCCAGCAGTACTCCGTCAAGATTCGCTGAAAGTCGCGATTGAAGTCGTCGATGTTCGCGGTGGCCTGGTCGACGTAGGCGTCTCCGAGCACCTGGCGGCGGACTGCCATCCCTTTTTCGTACAAATCCCTGTCAGCCATTCTCAGTCACTTCCTTCGTATGCGGTACGGAACGCACGAGTGTTGACGTGAACGGCGTTCGTGTCAAATACGTTGGCGACGTCGGAAGACGCTTGATAGCATTCTGGCGCCACTGGAGGGGTTCATGGTGAGACGTCTCGGATTGGCGGCGGTGATCGGCGCTTTGTGTGCGACGACGCCTTCGTCACTGCAGGCGCAAAGGCTGGCAGGAGACGCGGCAGCGTTTGCTGCCTATGTCACAAACGGCTATCGCATGACGGCGAATGTCACCTACGGGACCGCGAGCGGCACCGAATTGAAGCTGGACTTCTATCGTCCCGCCCAGGCAACCGGGCCGCTGCCCACGGCGATCTTCATGCACGGCGGCGGGTACAGCCCGAACGCCAGGAAGGAAGCATCGGCCCCGAGTGTGATGCCGTACCTCCAGATGGGCTGGAACGCGGTGAACGTCGAGTACCGACCGAGCAGCGTCTCCCCCGCACCGGCGGCCGTTGAAGATGTGCGCTGTGCCCTCCGCTGGGTGATTCACAACGCGAAGGAGTACGAGGTCGACACCGACCGGATCGTCGTGACGGGGCAATCGGCCGGTGCCCACCTCGCCTTGATGACCGCCTTCGTCCCGGAATCGGCTGGGTTCGATCGCAACTGCCCCGGCCCTGAAGCGCTCAAGGTCGCAGCGGTCGTCAGCTGGTACGGGATCTTCGACTACACGACTCTTATCACCGACACGACACGGACTTACGCCTCCAGCTGGATCGGCGCGAACAACAAGGAGCTGGCGGCTCGCGTGTCGCCGATAACGTACGTCCGCGCTGGCGTTCCACCGGTCATCGCGATTCACGGCGATGCGGATCCCACCGTCCCGTACGAGCAGGAAGTGCGCGAAATCGACATGCTGAAGAAGGCGGGCGTAACCGCGGAGCTCGTCACGATTCCCGGTGGGGGCCACGCGAACTTCGAACTCGACCAGGTACTTCGCGCGTGGACGGCGATTGAGGCTTTCCTCGTCCAGAACGTCATCAGAAAGCGGTGACAACCTCGGCGGCGCGGTAGTTTCTCGGGATTGGGGGTTCGGGATTCGGTCGATTTGAATCCCGAATCCGAACCCCTATTCGAATCCCGAATCCCGAATCCCGAATCCCGGAGTTGTTACTTGCTTGCTCCCCCGGCGGAAGCGTCACGCACGCTCTTGGGCACCGGCATGACAACGTAGAGGTTGCCCGTCTCGGTCTCAGACGTCGTGAGGTCGCGGACAATCGCACCGTTTCGCTTCTCCACGAGCTTGCCCGGGATGAACGCTTCGATCTTGTTCAGCGGGTTGTTGAAGTCCGCATAGTCCGCGTAGGTGAACTCCATGACGACATCGCCGTTGCGGACTTCCACACGCTCCGCCTGATTCTGCGCGTTGAGCGTCGCTTTCGCGATGGCGGCGGGTACGCCGGGGATCGGGAAGGTGACAACCGGCTTGCCGGTGTCGTGAGCCACTGTCGTCTTGTCACGCCCGGCGGCGGCGGCTTTCGGCGCCCCTTGCGGGCTTGCCCACAGGCGAATCAGACGTTCGGCCAGCAGCGCGGGTCTCGGCGTCGCCTTCCCTTTGCCGGGCACAATTTCCGCGCCCAGAATGTCTTCGTCCCAGGCGAACTGCCCATTGACGACTTCAATCGCGTTGTAGGTCTGACCATTCGCTCGAGTACAGGTGTATTGGATCCGCTGGCCGCCAACCTGATAATTGTTGCTCATGCGGTATTTGGTGAGCCGGCACGGCTGCCCATCGATCTGAATGGTGCCCGTGGCCTGATGTTCAAGCGTTGCGACCGCCTCAATTTCCTGCGGACCGCGCAGCATCCCCATGTACCACGCCCAGTTGAAGAGCACGGCCTTCAGATCCTTCGCGCCCGGGGCAGGCGTGTATCGCTGCGCGGGCGCCTGCTGCTGCGCTCCAACCACGGCCTGTCCCATGCCGCCAACACCGAGCAACACGGCCACGAACGTCGTGCCAACGAGTGCGCGTTTCATCCCCATGGGGTCCTCATGCATGACGGTCAGTGGCGGATCTGCGTCACCATGTTCGCGGAGTCGTAATCGCGGCACGGCGTCGCTTCGGGCAGCAACCCGGCGTTCGGGTTCGGATTCAGACGCAGCTGGCGCGGCGTCATCACCCACGGCTGGGCGAGCACCTCCGGATCCTCGATCGTGACCTCATAGCGCAGGGTGTTCCCTTCACGCGTGAACCGCTCGATCGCGCGCATCTTGTCGGAATGGAAGTAGCCGCCCTTGTCGAGCCACGTGAGATCGTTGAAGGCGATCGAGTCGATGACGAGCGTGTCGCCTTCCCATCGTCCCACCGCATGTCCCCAGAAGAACACGTCCTGGGACTTCACGGGATCATGCTTCCGCCCGTCAGTCGGGACGATGCGATACTCCGCATTGCCCGCGCCGCCGCCGCCGCCCGCATACAGGAGGACCACGTCGTTTGCAGTCTGGAGGATCCTGACAGGCGGGCCCGCGCGCGGGATACCGAGCGGCTGGCACATGAAAAGGGGATCGTACTTATTGGTCCACATGTCGAGCTCCTGGACCTTATCCCAGAACTCGGGCTTGTAGATCGGACGGTTCGTGGTCAAGCGCGCGGTGAACTCGCCGTCCTCGGACTGGTTGGTGTAGTCGCCGCACTTTACCTGATTCGGGGCGCAACGCCGCGACGGGAACAGCTCCGAGAGATTGCCGCTCGCGTCGGCTTCGGCTTCACGACCGCCCCCTCCCCCGCCGCCACCGCCCCACATCCCGCTCAAGTCCGGTTTTCCGTCGGGCATGCGCGGCGTGGCGACTACCGCCGCGGGCGTGCCGTTCGACTGGGCAAAGGCAGTCACCGCCAGCGTCACTGCCGCGATGGACAGGCACGCCGACACGCTGACCAGAAGGATTCGACGCGTCATGATGGATCTCTCCTCAATTGCCGTTCGGATCGCCGAACCAGAACGTCACTTCCTTGCCGTCCGGGAACACCAGCACGCGCAGGAAGCCCATCGGGTTTCCGTTGCGCGCCGCGAAGCCCTTGACCGTATATTTCGCGCCGACTTCGAGCGATCCCGGTCCCGTGCGCGCGAGCCCCTTGCTCCGCAGCGTGCCGGAGTTGGTGGTCTGGAAGACCCACTCTGTCACCGACCCGTCCGCTCCCTTCACATCAAGATGCAGCATGGAGTGGGGGTTGATGAACTCCATCTTCTTGAGCGTGCCCGTGATGTCGACCGGCTTGTCCAAGTCATACTGCGCCGCGATGGCGTGATGCGCCGCGACCGGCACAGTCACCATAAGAAGCCCGCATGCCGCCAGGATGACCAAAGAACGCTTGCTCATGTTGAATCCTCCTCGGAGACGCGAATAACGTTCCGAATATGTTGCGCTCGCCCGGGCGGTCTGTCGACCCCCGGGCGGGACTGCACGCTCTAGAACGTCGTCCGGAACCCGAACTGCGCCGTCCGGGGCTGGAACGCGATGTTCGAGTCGTACTGCGGCTGCCGGAAGTTCGCTGCCGCCTCGTTCGTCACGAAC
>Ga0105340_1000724_pt1 | contig 15491 bp, 17 predicted proteins | sample EasRivMeERMLT700_FD_89676 | JGI IMG/M metagenome (GOLD analysis project Ga0105340, IMG submission 89676) | Soil microbial communities from meander-bound floodplain in the East River, Colorado, USA - East River MetaG ERMLT700 | ecosystem: Environmental > Terrestrial > Soil > Floodplain | place...
CCTCGCGGCCGCGGCGGTCGCGACCTGCGGGCTGCTCGTGCTCGGCGGCCACGAGCTTTCCATCTTCCACCTCGTCGGGCTGGTGCTGGTGGTGGCGGTCGGGTCGAACTATTCGCTGTTTTTCGACCGCGCAGCGCCGGGCCAGGACCGCGGCCGCACCTTCGTGTCGCTGCTTTTCGCAGCCATCACCACGGTGATCGGGTTCGGGCTGCTCGCGTTCTCCACCGTGCCGGTGCTGAACGCCATCGGGTCCACCGTGGGCATCGGAGCGGCGATGGCGCTGGTGTTCTCGGCGATCATGAGCCGGCAAACCGAGGCTGAGGGGGCCTGTGCACGCGCTTCATGACCGCGCGCCGGGCGCAGCCGGCAAGCTGCTCGTCATGCTGCCGCCCGCCAAGGCTTGCGCGCAGGACCTGGTGGACCGGGGCTTCGTGGCGGCGATCCGCGAGCTGCGATTGCCGCTGGATGTCGCGGTCATGGATGCCGATACGGACTATTACCTCGAGGGCAGCGTCGGCGAGCGCCTGGCGGCGGACGTCGTCGCGCCGATGCGTGCCAAGGGCTACGCTCGCCTCTGGCTCATGGGCATCTCCCTGGGCGGCTATGGCTGCATCGCCCTCGCGCGCCGGCGCGCTGCCGAGCTCGAGGGGGTGATCCTGCTCGCGCCGTTTCTCGGCTCGCGCGGCCTGGACGCGCTCGAGCCGGCCGACGAGGAGTGGTTTCCTGCCGCGTATCTGGGATTCGGCGCGAGCGACCGCTATGCGGCGGCCAGCGAAATGCTCGCCCGGCAATTGCCGGCGGAGCGCGTGGTGAGGATCCCGGGCGAGCACGACTGGCCGACGTGGATGCGCCTGTGGCGAGCCCTGCTGGCAAAGCCTCTTTTCCCGGCACAAGCATGACGCCGGCGATCCGCTTTTCCATCGTGGCGCACATCGCCGGCCTGATCGTCCTGGTCCTCGACCTCGGCTTGTGGCCCTGGGTCGCCGCGGCCATCGTCGCCAACCATCTGGTTCTGACCGCCGGGGTGTTTCTCGTGCGCGGGCGGCTGCTCGGCCCGAACCTCACCCGCCTGCCGGATTCCGCCGCCGCCCACGGGCAGGTGTGCCTGACGTTCGACGACGGCCCGCATCCCGAGATGACGCCCCGCGTGCTCGAGCTCCTCGAGCGCTACCAGGCCAAGGCAAGCTTCTTTTGCGTCGGCGAAAAGGCGAGCGCCCATCCCGAGATCGTGCGCGAGATCGTGCGCCGCGGCCACAGCGTCGAGAACCACAGCTACCACCATTCCCACGCCTTCGCCCTCTATGGCGTTTCGCTCCTGCGGCGCGAGGTCGGGCAAGCGCAAGCCGCCGTCACCGCCATCACCGGGCGCGCGCCGCAGTTCTTTCGCGCTCCGTTCGGCTTCCGCAGCCCGCTGCTCGGCTTCGTCCTCGCGCCGATGGGACTGCGCTACGTCTCGTGGACGCGCCGCGGCCTGGACACCGTCACGAGCAATCCCGCGGGCGTGCTCGGCCGCCTGACTGCAGGACTCGCCGCGGGCGACGTGCTGCTGCTGCACGATAGCGCGCCGGCCTCGCTCGCGATCCTCCCCGCGCTGCTCGAGCAGTTCGCCGCGCGCGGCCTCAAGTGCGTTTCGCTTCCCGTCGCATGCAGCCTCTCCTGATCACGCGGTTCTCGATCGTCAACTGCCTCGGCGCGGGGACCGCCGCGGTGCTCGATGCGCTGCGCACCAAGCGCTCCGGACTCGCGCCTTGCAAATTCGAAACCGCTTCAATCGACACCTGGGTCGGAAGCGTGCCCGGCGTCGAGGCGATCGGCATCCGGCGCGGGCTCGAAGACTACGACTGCCGCACCAACCGCATCGCGCAGATGGCGCTCGAAGAGGACGGGTTCAGCGTTGCCGTCGCGGCAGCCCGGAACCGCTACGGCGCGCAACGCGTCGGCGTGTTCATCGGCACGAGCACGTCCGGAATCCTCGAGGCCGAGCTGGCGTACCGCCGGCGCGATCCCGGCAGCGGGGCTTTGCCGGGCAGCTTCCGCTACCACGCAACGCTGAACACCTACTCGCTCGGCGATTTCATCGGGCGCTCTCTCGGCCTGAGGGGGCCTTCGTTCGTCGTCTCGTCCGCGTGCTCGTCCACCGCCAAGGTCTTCGGCAATGCCGCGCGCATGATCGCGGCCGGGGCCTGCGACGCCGCCGTGGTCGGCGGCGCGGATTCGCTCTGCCTGACGACCCTGTACGGCTTTCAGTCCCTGGAGCTCACCTCGCGCGGGCCGTGCCGGCCGTTCGACGCCGAGCGCGACGGCATCTCGCTCGGGGAAGGCGCCGGCTTTGCGCTCGTCGAAAAACCGACCGCCCGGCCCCCGGGCGACGCCCTCCTGCTCCTCGGGGTCGGCGAAAGCTCCGACGCCTACCACATGTCGACGCCGCATCCGGAAGGCGCCGGCGCGAAGCTCGCCATGCAGCGGGCGCTCGCGGCGGCGCGGCTCGACGCGGACGACATCGACTACATCAATCTCCACGGCACGGCGACGCCGACGAACGACGCCGCCGAGGACGCAGCGGTCGTCGAGCTGTTCGGCCGAAAAACCCCGACCAGCTCGACCAAGGGCGCCACCGGCCACCTGCTCGGCGCCGCCGGCGTTACCGAAGCGATCATTTCGATGCTCGCCGCGCAGCACGGCCTCCTTCCGGGCAGCGCCCACACCCGCAACCTCGACCCCGCGCTGAAGAGCAACTATCTTCTCGAAACCCGCGACGCGCACGTCCGGCGTGTCCTCACCAATTCCTTTGGCTTCGGCGGCAGCAACTGCAGTCTCGTGATTGGCGATGCACGCGCACATTGAAGGCATCGGGCTTCTTGGCCCCGGCCTGAGTGGATGGCAGGCCGCGCGTGCCGTGCTGGCCGGTGCGGAGCCCTATCGCCCCGCCCGCACGATCATTCCACCGAGCGAGCTGCTGCCGCCAGCCGAGCGGCGCCGCGCCGGGATCCCGGTCAAGCTCGCGCTCGCGGTGGGGCGGGAAGCCTTCATGAGCGCGGGCCACGATGCGGCGAGCACGCCGACCGTATTCACCTCCTCGTCGAGCGACGGCGAGATCCTGCACGAGATCTGTGAGACGCTGGCCACCCCCGAGCGCGAAGTGTCCCCGACGCGGTTCATGAACTCGGTGCACAACGCCGCGGCCGGCTACTGGAGCATTGCGACCCGGTCGCGCGAGCCCTCGACCAGCCTGTGCTGCTTCGACGCAAGCTTCGCGGCCGGCCTTCTCGAGTGCGTGGCCCAGGTCGCCGCCGACCGCAGGCCGGTGGCCCTCATCAGCTACGACGAGCCGTACCCCGAGCCTCTGCACGCGACGCGCCCGATCGCGAGCGAGTTCGGCGTCGCCTTCGTCATGGTCCCGGACGCGACCCGCAGGAGCCTGGCAACGATCGAGGTCGCGGTCGCGGCCGCGGATGCAGCCGAGACGCAGCTCGCCGATGCGGCCCTCGAGGGCACCCGGCGAGGCAATCCGGCAGCGCGCAGCCTGCCCTTGCTCGCCGTGCTGGCGCGCGGCAGCGCCGGGGAAACCGTCCTGAAGTACGTCGCGGGGATGCACGTGCGCGCGCGGATCACGCCATGCCGATAGGGAAGGCCCAGATCGCAGGCCTGATTCCGCACGCGGGCAGGATGTGCCTCCTAGACGAAGTGATCCGGTGGGACGAGAACACGATCTGCTGCCGCAGCCGAAGCCACCGGGACGGCGACAATCCGCTGCGCGCGGGGGCCGAGTTGCCGGCGCTGTGCGGCATCGAATACGCGGCGCAAGCCATGGCGGTGCACGGCAGGCTGGCCGCCCTGGTCGGGGAAACCCCACGCGCCGGCTATCTCGTCAGCGTAAGCGACGTCATTTGCCGCGCAACACGGCTCGACCAGCTCGAGCCGGACCTCCTGATCGACGCCGAGCGGCTTGCCGCCGACGGCGAGCGGGCGCTCTACCGGTTCGCGCTATCCTCGGCCGGGATCGAGATCCTGCACGGCAAGGCCGCCGTCGTGCTTTCCCCATGATCAGAGCCCTCGTGACGGGCGGCAGCGGCACGATCGGCGCGGCGATCTGCCGCCGGCTCGCCGCCGCCGGGAGGCGCGTCGCCGTGCATGCGAACCGCAATCTCGCCGAAGCCGAGCGAGTGGCGCAAAATATCCGCGCCGCAGGCGGAGCCGCCGATGCCGTCGCTTTCGACGTGACGAATGAAGAAGAAACAGCGAGCGCGCTCGAGCGCCTGCTGGCCGACGGGCCGGTGCAGATCGTGGTGAACAACGCGGGAGTGCATGCCGATGCGCCGATGGCGGGGATGTCGGGAGAGCAGTGGAGGAGCGTGGTCGACGTTTCGCTGCACGGCTTCTTCAACGTCACGCGGCCGCTGCTGCTTCCGATGATGGGCACGCGCTGGGGACGCATCATCAGCCTGTCCTCGGTCGCCGCGCTGCGCGGCAATCGCGGGCAGGCGAATTACGCCGCCGCCAAGGCCGGCCTGCACGGCGCCACGCGCTCGCTCGCGCTGGAGCTCGCCTCGCGCGGCGTCACCGTCAACGCGGTGGCGCCGGGCATCATCGCCTCGCCGATGACCGCACGGGCCTTCACCGATTCGGCCATTGGCACGCTGGTGCCGATGAAGCGCGCCGGCCAGCCCGACGAGGTCGCGGCGCTGGTGGGCTTCCTCGCCTCCGACGAAGCCGGCTACATCTCCGGCCAGGTCATTTCGATCGACGGCGCCATGACATGAGGATCGTCGCCGTCATTCCCGCCTATAACGAGGCCGCGACGATCCGCGACGTCGCGGTCCGGACCCTGCGCCTGGTTCCGGAGGTGATCGTGGTGAACGACGGCTCGACCGACGGCACCGCCGCCGCGCTCGAAGGCTTGCCGGTGACGCTGATTTCAAACCCGGTCAATTTCGGCAAGGGCGCGAGCCTGTGGCGCGGCTTTGCGCTGGCGCTGGCCGAAGGCGCGGACGCCGTCGTCACGCTCGACGGCGACGCGCAGCATTCCCCCGAGGACATCCCGCGCCTCGCCGAGGCGGCGCGCGCGCACCCGGACCGCATCATCATCGGCGCGCGGCTCTGGGACCGGGAGAAGGTGCCGCCGCTGCGCTACTTCGGAAACCGCTTCGCCAACTTCTGGGTGGCGTGGGCGGCGGGCTTCCCCGTCGCCGACAGCCAGTCGGGATTTCGGCTATATCCCGCCAGCGTGCTACGGGAGGTCCAGGTCTTCCACGGCCCCAACGCCCGCTTCGCGTTCGAAAGCGAGATCCTGATCGAGGCCGGCCGCGCGGGCGTGCGCAGCGCCGCGGTGCCGATCGCCGCCCTCTACCCGCCGAAAGCGCGCCCGAGCCACTATCGCTCGAGCGTCGATACCGCGCGCATCGTGCGCATGATCGCCTGGAAGCTCGTCTCGCGCGGCCTCGACCTGCCGGCGCTCGTGCGCAGCCTCACCCTCTCGCGGGGCGGGACTTAGCGTAGGGATTGCGCCCGGTGCGGAACTCGATGCGCAGCGGCGTCCCGCTCAGCTTGAAGGCCTGCCTGAAGTAGTTTTCCAGATAGCGCTTGTAGGTATCCGGCACCCGGTCGAGCGCGTTGCCGTGGATGATGATGCGCGGCGGGTTGACGCCGCCCTGGTGCGCGTAGCGCAGCTTCGGACGCACCCGCCCGGTCTTCGGCGGCGACTGGCGCTCGACCGCGGCGATCAGGGCGCGCGTGAGCTTCGGCGTGGCGAGCCGGGCCATCGCCGCGCCGTGCGCCGCGTCGACCGAGCGCATCAGCGGGCCGAGGCCCTTGCCTTTCGTGGCGGACACGAAATGCGTCTCGGCGAAGCCGAGGAAGTCGAGCTTCCAGGCGAGCTCCTGCTTCATCCGCGCGCGCGCCTCCTTGTCGGCCGCGTCCCACTTGTTCACCGCCAGCACCACCGCGCGGCCGCGCTCGAGGACGTAGCCCGCGACGTGCGCGTCCTGCTCGGTGATGCCGGTGGACGCGTCGAGCAGCAGGATCGCGACGTTCGCCGCCTCGATCGCCTGCAGCGCCTTGACGATCGAGAAGTATTCGACCGGCTCGCCGGTCTTGCCGCGCCGGCGCAGCCCCGCGGTGTCGATCAGCGTGTAGCGCCGCCCGCCGCGCTCGAACGGCACCTCGATCGGGTCGCGCGTCGTGCCGGGCTGGTCGAAGGCGATGACGCGCTCCTCGCCGACCAGCGCGTTGACCAGGGTGGACTTGCCGACGTTGGGCCGTCCGACCACCGCGACGCGGGGATGGCCTTTTTCTTCCTCCTCCGGTTCGGTGTCCTCCGGAAATTTTTCCAGAACCAGGTCCATCAACTCGCGCACGCCCTCGCCGTGCGCCCCCGAGATCGCCGCGGGCGCGCCGAGGCCGAGCTCGTGGAACTCGGCGACCGCGATGTCGGATTGCATCCCTTCGGTCTTGTTGACGGTGACGTAGGCGGGAGTCTTCAGCTTTCGCAGGCGTTCCGCGATCGCGCGGTCCCCGGGGGTCAAACCGGCTCGCCCGTCGACCAGGAAAACGATCGCGTCGGCCTCCACCATCGCCTGCTCGGCCTGGCGCGCCATCTCGACGAAGATGCCCTGCGGCGCGCGCGGCTCGAAGCCGCCGGTGTCGATGGCGATGAAGGCGCGCGCGCCGAGCCGTCCTTCGCCGTAGTGGCGGTCGCGCGTAACGCCGGGCACGTCGTGCACGATCGCGTCGCGGCTGCGCGTGAGGCGGTTAAAGAGGGTGGACTTGCCGACGTTGGGGCGGCCCACCAGAGCAATGACGGGCTTCACAGGGAGAGCGCAAACAGGCCGCCGTTTTCGGTCTGCACCAGCAGCCCGGTGCCGAGGCGCAGCGGCGCTGCGCGCACCGCGCCGCCACTGGTCTCGCCGCGCGCGACGAATACGCCGGTATCGCGGGCGAGGAAGTGGACGTAGCCCTCGAAGTCGCCGACCGCGATCGACTCGCCGCCGGCGAGCGGCGTCGACAGCTGGCGGTGCGCGAGCTTGTCCTGCTTCCACACCGACTGCCCGTTGCTGCGGTCGAACGCGTGCACCGCGCCGAGGTCGTCGGCCACGAAGGCGTAGCGCGCGTCCAGGCTGACCCCGGAAAGCGACGTCAGCTCGCGCGCCCAGAGCTGCCGGCCGGTGGCGGCGTCGAAGCAGGCGAGCCTGCTGCGGTACGCCGCGGCGCACACCTCGCGCCCCTCGGCCGCGGGGCTGCCGATCACGTCGGTGACGCGCTCGAGCTCGGTCGTGCCCTTGGGCACCGCCACGGTCGCTTCCCAGCGCACCGCGCCGCTCTCCAGCGCCAGCGCGGCGAGCTTGCCGCCGGGAAAGCCGGCAAAGGCGAGCCCACCCGCGATCGTGATGCCTGCCGGCGCGCGCACCACGAGCGTCGAAGGCGCCCGCTGGTACACCCAGCGGCGCTTGCCGTCGTCCGCGCCGAACGCGAACACGCGGTTGTCGATGCTGCGCACGAGCACCAGCCCGGATCCGATGGCCGGCGGCGCGAGCACCTCGCTCGAGACGCGCGCGCGCCAGCGCACCTTGCCGGTCTGCGCCTCGAGCGCCACGACCTCGCCCTCCTCGCTCGCAACGGCGACGGTGCGCTCGTCCGCGCCGACGCCGCCGGAAAGCCGCAGCTCGAGCGCGGCGCGCCAGCGCGTCTCGCCGGTCTTCTCGTCGAAGCGCATCACGGTGCCGTCGCGCGCCGCGGCGTACACCGAGCCGGCGGCGAGCGCGGGCTGGAAATAGAAGCGTTGCCCGCTGCCTACGCTCGTGGACCACAGGGTGCGGACGCGTTGCGGCTTGTCGATGCGCGGCGGGTCGGCCGGCTTCGGGCCCGGGTCGCTCGAGCAGCCGGCGAGGACGATCCCCGCCATGACGATCCCTGCCTTCAACTTCACGTTCAACCCCCGAGCGCCTCGAGCCGCATGCGCACGCTCTCGCGGAACGCGCTCTGCTCCTTGCCGGCCCGGTCCAGCGCGAGCTGGTACGCCGCGCGCGCCTCGGCCGGCTGGTTCTTCGCCACCAGCACGTCGCCGCGCAGCGCGGCGAATTGCGAGTCGTAGGCCGGCGTGTGCTTCGCGTCGAGGACCTTGAGCGCCTCGTCGTGCGACTTCTCGTCGAGCAGGATCGCGGCGAGCCGCAGGCGCGCGAGGTCGCGGAAATCCTCCGACGGCGCGCGCTCGATCACCCACTCGAGCTGCGTCTTGGCCGCCTTGAAATCGTTGCGGTCGAAGTGGAAGCGCGCCGCGACCAGCGCGCCCATCGCGGCGTAGAGCGTGCGCGGATAGCTCTCGATCAGCGTGCCCGCTGCATCGCGCAGCGCCTTCGCGTCGCCCGCCTGCGCCGCCTTGGCGAGCGCGTCGAAATGCGCCGCGGCCTGCACCGCCTGGCTCCCGCTGTACCAGCGCCAGCCCTGCCACCCGGCGAAGGCGAGCGCCGCGGCGAGCACCGCCGAGACGATGAGATTGCCGTGCTGCCGCCACCAGGCTTTGAGCTCGGCGACCTGTTCCTGTTCTTCGAGATCGAGGGGCATTAGGGAAGGCTTTCCTTTACCGCGAGTACCACATCGTTCATCGGAACGTCGCGGGCGGTCTTGGTCGAGAGATTCTTGATCTGGATGACATTCTTGCCGAACTCGTTCTCGCCGGCGATGAGGGCGACGCGAAAGCCCTTGCGGTCGGCGTAAGCGAGCTGGTTGCCCAGCTTCGCCGGCTCGAGATAGACCTCGGTGTTGATGCCGGCGGCACGCAGCACACCGGCGATCTTCAGGTATTTGTCCAGATGCTGGCGATCCAGGACGGTCACCAGGACTTCGGCCGGGCTCCTCGCCAGCGGCTGCAGCAGCCCGGCCTCCTTCAGTTTCGAGAAAAGACGCGTCAGACCGATCGAGATTCCCACTCCGGGAAGCTTCGTATCGGTGAAATGGCTCGCCAGGTCGTCGTAGCGGCCGCCGGAGCAGATGCTGCCGAGCTCCGGCGAGTCGACGAGCGTCGTTTCGTAGATCGTCCCGGTGTAGTAGTCCAGGCCGCGCACGATGCCGACGTCGACGGCGAACGCCGAATCCGGCACGCCGAACTGGCGGATCGCCGTCACGATGCTTTGCAGCTCCTCGCGTCCTTGCGCGGCCATTTCGTTGTTGATCTCCGCCAGGGCGGCGAGCGTCTCGTCGGTATTTCTCTTCGTGGAAAGGAGCTGGTAGACCCGCGTGACCGCAGCGCCCGACATGCCCTCGCGAGCGAGGTCTTCGCGGATTCTCGCACCGTCCTCCTTCTCGCGCTTGTCCAGGATCCGCAGCACGCCTGCCGACTTCTCTTCCGGCACGCCGAATTCCTGCAATAGACCTTTGAGCACTTTGCGGTTGCTGATGCGGATGCGGAACTCGCCGATCGCCATCTCGCGGAACACGCTGTAAATCACGCTCGGGATCTCGGCCTCCGCGAGGTACGAGAGCTTGTCGCGGTTGATGATGTCGATGTCGCACTGGTAGAACTCGCGAAACCGCCCCTTGCGCGCCTGCGGCGTCTCGCCGCGCCAGACGCGCTGGATCTGGTAGCGGCGGAACGGAAACGCCAGCTCGCGCTCGCGCATCGCCACGTAGCGCGCGAGCGGCACCGTCAGGTCGAAGCGCAGCGCGCCCTTGGTCGCGGCCTCGTCGTCGTCCGCCTCGGCCAGCCGCGTCAGCGCGTAGATCTCCTTCTCCACGCCGCCTTTGGACGTGAGCACTTCGCGGCGCTCGGCCGACGGGGTCTCGATCGGCAGGAAGCCGTAGAGCTCGAAGTTGCGCCGGATGATGTCGATCAGCCGGTTGAACTGGAGCTGGTCCTGCGGCAGGTATTCCTGGTCGAAACCGCGCAGCAGCGCGGGTTTTACCTTCTGCACGTCAGACCGCCCTGATGGGGATGCGCTTCTTCCCGTATTTCTGTTTGACGTAGTCCTCCACGATCGCCTGGAACTCCTCCGCGATGCGCTCGCCCTTGAGGGTCACGGTCTTCTTCCCATCGACGTACACCGGCGCGACCGGCACCTCGCCGGTCCCGGGAAGGCTGATGCCGATGTCGGCGTGCTTGGATTCGCCCGGGCCGTTCACCACGCAGCCCATCACCGCGACGCGCATCTCCTCGACGCCCGGGTACGTGCTTTTCCAGACCGGCATATGCTCTCTCAAAAAGTTTTCTATGTTTTTTGCCAGTTCTTGAAAAACGGTACTGGTCGTGCGCCCGCAGCCGGGACAAGCGCTGACCATCGGGGTGAACGCCCGCAACCCCATGGTCTGCAGGATCTCCTGCGCCACCTGCACCTCGCGCGCGCGATCGCCGCCGGGCTCCGGCGTGAGGGAGATGCGGATCGTGTCGCCGATGCCTTCCTGCAGCAGCACGGAGAGCGCGGCGGTCGAGGCGACGATGCCCTTCGAGCCCATGCCCGCCTCGGTCAGGCCGAGGTGCAGCGCGTAGTCGCAACGCGCGGCGAGCGCGCGGTAGACCGCGATCAGGTCCTGGACCTGGCTCATCTTGCACGAGATCACGATGCGCTCGGCCGGCAGGCCCCAGGCTTCGGCCTGTCTTGCGGACTCGAGCGCGGAGCGGATGACCGCTTCCTTCATCACTTCGGCTGCGTCCGAAGGAATCGATTTTTTCGCGTTTTCATCCATCAACTGCGCCAGCAGCTCCTGGTCGAGGCTGCCCCAGTTGACGCCGATGCGCACCGGCTTGTCGTAGCGCATCGCGCACTCGATGAGGGTGGCGAACTGCTCGTCGCGCTTGGCGCCCTTGCCGACGTTGCCCGGGTTGATGCGGTACTTGGCCAGCGCCCGCGCGCAGTCGGGATATTGCGTAAGCAGCTTGTGGCCGTTGTAGTGGAAATCGCCGATCAGCGGCACCGCGCAGCCCGTGGCGTCGAGGCGGCTGCGGATCTCCGGCACCCGCGCTGCGGCCTGCGGCGTGTTCACCGTGATGCGCACCAGCTCCGAGCCGGCGCGCGCGAGCGCCTCGACCTGGCGCGCGGTCGCCTGCGCGTCCTCGGTATCGGTATTGGTCATGGACTGCACCACGATCGGCGCGCCGCCGCCGATGTGCACGCCGCCGACGGCGACCTGCCGCGAAATTCTTCGTTCCATCGGGCGCAAGGCGAATCTCTTACGGAACGGTCAGGCGCGCCACGTCCTGCCGGGTGTGCGGCGCGAGGTCCACCGGCTTGTCGTCGTAGGTGATGCTCACCTGGGAGGCATTGCCGATGACCAGGCTGTACGGAGGCTTGCCGCGCACCACGCGCTCGCTGCCCGGGGGATTCAGCGAGGATATGAGCATGCGGTCGGCGGCATCCCTGATCTCGATCCAGGCTTCGCCCTCGGTGCGCACCACCAAGCGATTGGGGCCCGTCCGGGGCGCAGACGCCGGCGCAGCGGCGAACGGCGCCTTTTCCACGATCTTCAGGGTTCTTTCCGTCGCAGCAGGCGCCGGCACCGCAGCCGGCTGCACCGGCACCGGGGCGACCGGGGCCGCGCGCGGCGTGGCTTCGCGCGGCGCGGGAGCCTTGGCGACGCTCGTCGCCCCGGGGGTAGTACTGCGCGCCGCCGCGGTGCGCTCCTGGTGCCACTCGTAGGCGACCGCGCCGACCAGCACGAGCACGCCGAGCGACATCGCGAGGTAGATGAAAGTGGAGCGTCGCGCGCTGTCGGAGAACGGCACCGGCTGGTGATAGCGCGCCGCGAGGCGGTTGGAGTCCGGAACCTCGAAGCGCCCGGCGATGCGCTGCACCAGGGGCTCGGGATCGAGCTTGAGCAGCCGCGCGTAGCTGCGCACCATGCCGCGCGCGAAGGTCGCGCCCGGGAGCGCCTCGAGATGCTCCTGCTCGAGCGCTTCGAGCTGGCGCGGCGCGAACTTGAGCTGCTGCGCGACGTCGGCGAGCGCAAGCCCGCGCGCCTCCCTCGCTGCGGCGAGCTCCTGCCCTACGCCGGTCCGCGTTTCTGTGGCTTGGGCTTCAGTCATAGCGCCCGCGTTGCAGAGCCTCGAATTCCGCCGAAGCCGGGTAGCGCCGCCGCAGCTGGTTGGCGTAAGCCTGCTCCTGGAGGCGCTCGCCAAGGCGGCGCTCGATGCGCAGCGCGAGCCATAGCGACTCGGCGTTCGGGGAGACCACCTTGTTGTACCGCGAGACCAGCTTGCGCGCCTCGCCGATGTTGCCCTGCCGGTAGCGGATCTGCCCGAGCTGCAGGAGCGACGCCGGCTCGTCCGGCTCGAGCCTCAGCGCGCGCTCGAAGAACGCCTCGGCGTCCTTCTCCCTGGATTTGGACTTGGACTCGTCGATCTTCAGCGTGCAGACCCCGGCCGCCGAGTACGAGCGCCACGGCGCCGGGTAGAGCGGGTTGCGGATCGCGACCAGGAAGTACTTGATCGACGCTGGCTCGCGCCCGGTCTGGCACAGGAACCAGCCGTAGTTGTGGTTGATGTCGGAGTCGTTCGGCGAAAGGCGCAGCGCGCGCTCGAAGCTCTCCTCGGCGCGAGCGTTCTCCTTCAGCTCCATGTACACCAGGCCGAACATCCCGTGCGTCGGCGCGTAGTTCGAATCGGCCGATTGGGCCGTGCGCAGCTCTTCGAGCGCCACCCCGAAGTTGCCGGCGCCGAAATAGAGCGACGCGAGGTCGGTGTGCACCTTCGCCCGGTTGCGCGGCTCTCCCACCTCGCCGATGATCGACACGCTCTCTTGCGCAGGACCGGTGTCCTTCGCGGCGCAGCCGGCAAGAAGCATCAAGAGAATTACACGTTTCAAGCGCGCAATTCCTTCAGCGCGAAACTTCGCCGCGTGCGGTCGGCCACGTCGCCGGCGAGCTGTCCGCACGCGGCGGCGATGTCGTCGCCGCGCGTCTTGCGAATCGTTACGGTCAGCCCGGCGCGCTGCAGGATCTCGGCGAAGGCGCGGATGCGCTCGGGCGAGGATCGCTTGAAGCCGGAGTTCGGGAACGGGTTGAACGGGATGAGGTTGAACTTGCTGCGCACCTTCGCCGCCAGCGCGACGAGCTCGCGGGCGTGCGCATCGCTGTCGTTCACGCCCTCGAGCATCACGTACTCGAAGGTGATGAAATCGCGCGGCGCCTTGTCGAGATAGCGCTTGCACGCCTTGACCAGCTCGGCGAGCGGGTACTTGCGGTTCACCGGCACCAGGCGGTCGCGCAGCTCGTCGTTGGGCGCGTGCAGCGAGACCGCGAGCGCCACCGGGCATTCGTCGCGCAGGCGGTCGATCCCCGGGATCACGCCGGCGGTCGAGACGGTCACGCGGCGGCGCGAGAGTCCGTAGGCATTGTCGTCGAGCATCAGCCGCAGCGCCGGGATCACGTTGTCCAGGTTCAGGAGCGGCTCCCCCATCCCCATCATTACGACGTTGGTAACAGGTCTTTCGCCGTGATTATCACCCTTCAACAAGCGGTTCGCGAGCCAGAGCTGGCCGACGATCTCGGCGGTGGAGAGGTTGCGGTTGAAGCCCTGCTTCCCGGTCGAGCAAAAGGCGCAATCGAGGACGCAGCCGGCCTGGCTCGAGACGCACAGCGTGCCGCGACGCGTCTCGGGGATGAACACCGCCTCGACCGCATTCGCGCCGTCGACCTTGAGCAGCCACTTGCGCGTGCCGTCCGCGGCCGCCGTGTCCCCGACGATCACCGGCGGCACCACGCCGGCGATCGAGGGAAGCTTCTCGCGCAGCGGGCGGGCAAGGTCGCTCATGCCTGCGAAGTCGCCCTCGCCGCGCTGGTGCATCCAGCGCAGCAGCTGGCGCGCGCGGAACGGCTTCTCGCCCTGGGCCTCGAAGAAGCGCTCGAGGCCGATCGCGTCAAGCCCGAGCAGGTTTTCTTTCATCGATCCTCATTTTCCCGTCTGGAAAAAAGTAGGCGATTTCCTTGCGCGCGGTCTCGGGCCCGTCGGAGCCATGCACCGCGTTGGCGTCGATCGAATCGGCGAAATCGGCGCGGATCGTGCCCTTGGCGGCCTTTTTCGGGTCGGTGGCGCCCATCAGGTCGCGGTTGCGCGCGATTGCATTCTCGCCTTCGAGCACCTGGATCATCACCGGCCCGGAGATCATGAACTCGACAAGGTCCTTAAAGAACGGACGCTCGCGGTGCACTGCGTAGAAGCCTTCGGCCTCCTTGCGCGACAGACGCACCATGCGCGCCGCGACGATGCGCAGCCCCGCCGCCTCGAAGCGCGCAAGGATCTTCCCGATGACGTTTTTCTTGACCGCGTCGGGCTTGATGATCGAGAGGGTCTGCTCCACGGCCATTGACTGCATTCTCCTTGGTAAATCAACACATTAACCGTCCATTTTACGCCATTCCGGCAGGATACCGGACGCATTTTTCGCCGCGCGGTATTTCACATCCACCCCGAGCCCGGGAACCCACACCACATCGTCGCCGCTGGTGAGAAGCGGGAGCCGGTCGCGCTCCCACGGCGGCACGCCCGCTTCCTGGAACAGATTCTTCAGCGTGCGCCGCGGCCGCCGCGGGTCCGGCTGCAGGCGCTCGCCGCCGGCGCGCAGCCGCACGCGCAGCGGCTTTGCGCTTGCCGCGATGCCTTTGCCGCGCGCGCGCCGGAAGCGCAACTCTCCGCCGAGCTCGGGAATCGGGAGCTTCGGCTCGCCCTTCCATGGAATCGGTCTGAACGAACCCGCGCCCCGATCTTCCATGATCTTTCCCCTGTAAACGCGCAAGCGCGCGCCGTCGTGCTCGATCAGGGTCTTGCTGCCCTGCGAGGTGAGCTGCTTCAGCATTTCCACGAGCCTGGCCTCGCTCGGCGCGCGCAGGCCCTTCGTTTGCAAAAACTTCCGCAGCAGGTCCTGCGCTCCGGCTTCCTTGCGCGAAAAGTGCCGCGCCGCCCGCGCCAGGTTTTCACGCCATCTCGGATATTTCTGTTCCATCAGGGGCGCAAGCCGCCGCCGGACGAAGTTGCGCGTCAGCGATTCGTCCGCGTTGCTCTCGTCCTCGATCCATTCCAGGCGGTGCTCGCGCGCGTAGGCGACGATCGCTTCGCGCGGGACATCGAGCAGCGGCCGCGACAAGGTCTTGTCCCGGAATTTGGATTCGCCCGGCATGCCGGCGGCGCCCCGGCGCCCCGCCCCGCGCAGCAGGTTCATCAGCACGGTCTCGGCCTGGTCGTCGAGGTTGTGCGCGAGCACGATGCGGTCGGCATCGGCCTTTGAAAAAACTTCATACCGCGCCGCGCGTGCGGCCGCCTCCAAGCCCTCGCCTCGCTTCACGACTTTGACTTTCCTGATCGTCAAAGGCACGCCGAGGCGCTTGCAGAGGCGCCGGCAGAACGCCGCCCAGGCGTCGGCGTTCGGGCTCAGCCCGTGGTGGACGTGAATCGCCCGCAGACCCGGCGCGTCCTTCAACCTGTGAAGCAGAACTACAGAGTCGACGCCGCCCGAGAGGGCGACCGCAATGCGCCTACCGCGCGGTCGCTTCCTTGAACTTGCCATGGGACATCA
>Ga0105340_1000725_pt1 | contig 15478 bp, 11 predicted proteins | sample EasRivMeERMLT700_FD_89676 | JGI IMG/M metagenome (GOLD analysis project Ga0105340, IMG submission 89676) | Soil microbial communities from meander-bound floodplain in the East River, Colorado, USA - East River MetaG ERMLT700 | ecosystem: Environmental > Terrestrial > Soil > Floodplain | place...
CCGCCGCGGCGGTTTCTGCCGCTGCCGCCGTTGACACGTGGGTGTCGCACGCTACCGGCGCGGCGGGCAGCACGACGATCCACTTCGAATCGGGTCAATTCGTCTACAACTGGAAGACGCAGCAGGCCTGGCAAGACACCTGTCGAGTGTTGCAGCTGACGTTGAAGGACGGCACGCGACATATGGTCACGTTCCAGTTTAAGTAGGGCCGGATGGTGGTGCAGGGCGCTACGCCTTGCACCACTTCTCCCACTTCGACGCGTTAGCTGACTATTTGAACTAAGATCCCGGCCACCGTAACAACCGTGGTGGCCGATCCCCGTCGTGCTCCGCTCCGCTTTGGTGTCTTCGAGGTCGACCTCGAGGCGGGTGAGTTGCGGAAACATGGCCATCGAATCAGGCTGCCCCAGCAGTCCTTTCGTATTTTGCAGGTGCTCCTCGAACATCCGGGCCAACTGATCTCGCGAGAGGAGCTGCAGCAGTCGCTCTGGCCCGCCGACACGTTCGTCGAGTTTGACAAGAACCTGAATAATGCCGTGAGCCGCCTCCGCGAGGCGCTCGGTGATGTCGCCGACAATCCCCGCTTCGTCGAAACCGTGCCCCGCCGCGGCTATCGATTCATTGCGCCGGTCGAACGGCCCGCGGCGGTCGTCGCCAACCTTCCCCAACTCGCCGACCCACCTTCGGATGTCATTCCCGCGACTACGACCACGCGTGCCGCATGGAAAGGGATCGCGGCAGCGGTGCTGGCCGTCGCGATTATCGCGTTGGGTGGCTGGTTTGCATTTCGGCCGCGTCCGACGGCGTCCGGAGAGCGTGCGCAAATAACAATCGCGGTGTTGCCGTTCGTCGCCGGCGACGCCGCCGAAGGTTCGGTTGACGACTACATCGCCTTCGGCATGACCGAAGCGCTGATCACCGAGTTGTCGCGCGTCGGCGCGTTGAAGGTCATCTCGCAAACATCGGTGATGCAGTACAAGGGCGCCCTGCGCAAGCCGCTGAAACAGATCGCCAACGAGCTGGGCGCCGGCACCATCGTCGAGGGTTCGGTGCTGCGGGAAGGCGAACACGTCCGCATCACGGTTCAATTGATCGACGCCGCGACCGACACGCACCTCTGGGCGCAGAGTTATGGCCGCGAATCGGCCTCGGCGCTTGGCAAGCAACGCGAACTGGCCCGGGAGGTCGCCGGCATCATCCGCTCGCGGATCGTTCCTGCTGATCGCATCGCGACGCCGGCGATCGAGCAGACCAATGCGGCCGCGTACGAAGCGTACGTGAAGGGGCGTTACTTCATGCTGCAACCGAGCGAAGCCTCCTGGGCGAAGAGCCGCGAGTTCTTCGAACAATCGATCGCGGCCGACCCCGGCTTCGCGCTGGCTCACGTTGGGCTCTCGAATTACTTCGGCATCACCGACACGATTCCGCCCAGTGAAGCCATGCCCAGAGCGAAAGCCAGCGCGCTGCGGGCACTGGCGCTGGACGAGAACCTGGCGGCCGCGCACGCCGCGCTCGCCTACGTGCATTACTTTGGCGAGTGGAACTGGGAAGAAACCGAACGCCGCTTCGGCCGCGCCATCGAACTCGATCCCAATGATTCCTGGAGCCGGCGATGGCTCGCGCTCTATATGAATTCCGTCGGCCGCAGCGCCACGGCGATCGAAGAAATCAGGCGCGCCATCGAACTCGACCCGGTGTCCGTGTCAGCCTACGACGCGGCCGGCGCCATCTATTTCGATGCGCGTCAGTTCGACATGATCATCGAGCAGGCGCGGCGCATCAACGAGCTGAGTCCCAACGACCCGCGCGCGCTGATCCATTTTGCGACGGCGTATTTTCATCAGAGCAAATGGAAGGAGGCTCTCGAATTCGCGCAACGCGGCGCCGACGCCAGCGGCCGCAATCCGGCGTTTCTCTGTGTGCTTGCGGCAACCCAACATCGCGCCGGTCTCACTAAACAAGCCGATCAAACGCTTGCGGAAGTCATGCGGCTTGCCAGCAAGGGTTATGTTCCGGATGTCTTTCTCGGGCTCGCTCACCTCTGGATCCGCGGCCCCGAGGCCGCGCTGCCGTTCTTCGAGCGCGCGTATGCACGCCGCGACGGCTACTTTGTGATTGTGAGGTCCTCGCCATGGTTCGATCCGATGCGTGGTCACCCGGGCTATGAGGATTTGGTCCGCCGAATGAATTTTCCGCAGTGAAGAGAGGACTCGCCCCTCGTCAGTAACTGTTCAGTCCTGGCGCCGCACGAAGAGCTGAAGATCCACCCTCAAGAACGCCCATCTCTGTCCGGGCGCATAGGCAGGACCGATCATCGCCGTCGCGGCGTCGTAAGTCAGCGGGCCGTTCTTCCAGAACGACCGATCCCACAGGACCCAAATCCGCCTGCAGTCGGTGCGTAACGCGGCCTGATCGAGCGCGATCAAGGTAGGTGGCGCCTGACCGTGATAGTAGGAGGTCCAGTACCACTCGCCGAAGCTTCGCCCGTCCGGCGCCCCATACACCGTGCAGTCCCCTGCGACCGCCTGAGACACCAGCGTCCCGAACGCATCGCGGTAATTCTCCTTGAATCGAATGAAGTAGTTCGACCTGAACGACACGCCCCAATAGCCGACGATCCCCGCGATGAGCAGGGCGCGCAGCAAATTCGACGGGACGAGCGTCATGCCTCTCGCGACGAGCAAGTAGTACGCCGCGACGGCGAACGACACGTGGCGCACGTCGTAGACCAGACGAAAGAATCCCAGGGCCGCCACGGCACCGACAGGGGCGAACCATAAGAGCGCCAGCAGAATTTCCGCGTGACGCTCGCGCTTCCGCTCCGGCGATCGCCGCCAGAGCGCCCAGAAGGCCGGAGCTGTAAACAGGAGGCACCCCACCGGAAATGTCCAGAGGGGGGCCTGCTCCCGAATGCCGTTAACTTTCCCGTTGTTGAACCAGTTGAGCGAGTACAGCGGTGACGCGAGACTCGCGGACACACCCTCAACGCGGGCGCTTTCCGGGTGTTGAATGACGCTTTCAATGACACCGCTGGTGAGCCAGGGAAGATACGCAACGATCGTCGCGACCAACGCCGCCGCCCACCACGACGTGGGAATCGAAGCGCGCCCGCGGAACAGAAGGGCGTACATCAACAGCCCCGCCACCGCGAATATCGAATAGTAGTGGACGTAGATCAACAGTGACACGACAACCACGAACCACGCGAAGTCACGGATCCGGCCGGTCTGAAACGACCTGACGAAGAATCCGGCCGCCACGATCACCAGCAGCAACAGCAGCGAATAGGCGCGCGCTTCCTGTGAATAGACGATGCCAAGCTGCGAAATAGCCAGCAGGAACGACGCAATCAGAGCCGTGCGCCGGTCGAAGAGCAGTGTGCCCAGCCAGTACAGAGCAGGGACCGCCAGTGTTCCGAACATGGCGGAAAGCAGACGCGCGCCGAGGACGCTCACGTCGAACAGCGCGAACCACCATCGCACGACCATGGTGTGCAACGGCGGATGACTGAAATCACCGACGAGGATGCGCATCATGTCATCCCACCGTCCCGCCGCGGCATGAATGGTGAAGGCCTCGTCGATCCAGGCACTCTGGGCGTCAATCCGGAACAGTCTCAGGCCCGCCGCGAGCAGGGTGATGCCCGCCATGGCGAACGTTGCCTGCCGCGCAGTGGGTTCGTCGAACATTACTTGAAAGTCGTCCAGATCCTCCGGGGCTGCGCGCACATTCTATTACGTGGAGTTTTCTGGCATGCGCAAGCATTCCGCACGCGAGGACTCGAGCCCCCCAGGTCGAGCGCGAAGCGCGAAGACCGGAACTGAGGGACGGACTCGAGCCGCCTAGGCCGAGCCCGAAGGGCGAAGGCCGGCTGCCTGAGTTCTTCTTCCTGCACCAATAAAAAAGGCCCGCTGCAAGCGGGCCGTTTTATTGGTGCGGAAGAAAGGACTCGAACCTTCACGCTCTTGCGAGCGCCAGCCCCTCAAGCTGGTGCGTCTGCCAATTCCGCCACTTCCGCGCGGCTTGTAAATCCGAGATCTGAGATCCGAGAGCTGAGATCTACGGGGTTTTATTTCCCGATGGCGGCGTGGCCGGAGCCGCGGGCGTCGGTGTTGCGTTGGTCGGCGTCGGCACGACCGGCGCGACAGGCGGCGGGCCTTCGACTCCGCCCACCACCGAACTGGGTCCGCGCTGGCCGATGATCGTCAGGCTAAGCGCGAGAATCACGAACAGCGCGGCGAGCACCGACGTCGCGCGCGTCAACAGCGTCGCGCCCGAGCGCGCGCCGAACACCGCCTGGCTCGTGCCGCCGCCAAACGCGCTGGCAATGTCTCCGCCTTTGCCCTGCTGCAAGAGGATCGTGATGATCAGCAGGCCGCAAGTAAGAACGTATAAGGTCACAACGAGGTAATACAGCATGGTCGGAACTACCAACTATACCATGCCGCTCCACCCGCCCAAGCAGGGCCGTAAGTCCCTCAAACAGAAGGGTTACTCGATAAGCGCTTCTAATCCAGAGAGCTCGAGCACCAGCCGAGCGGCCACCGACGGCGCTCGCAGCTGCAGGCGGCCGCCGTGCTGCGATTGCCGATCGGCAAGGAACTGGAAAATGGCCAAAGCCGAGCTGCTGAGGTAATCGACGCCGGACAAATCGATAATGACGTTCTTATCGGCGAGGGATGCATGCCGAAGTGCCGCCCTTTCGAACTCATCTGACGCCGCATGGTCGAGCCGGCCTCCGACGAAGAGGACCGGGTTTCCATTCTCGACCAGGGTTTTTGTGTGCAACCGCCACAAACGTCGGCCCGAATTCCGTTCCGCCGTCAATATCCGCCCCAAATGCTGCGCTTTGTCGCCATATATGCTAGGGTCCGATTTTCTCACCAACTAATTCATGCGCCGCGTGTATTTCTCATCAGACTCCGACGATCTCGCGCTGGTTCGCCAGTCGCTGGCAGGCCAGACCGAAGCGTTCGGGGCGCTGGTAACTCGATATCAGAGGGTGATGTATACCGTGGCTTTAAGAATGCTCGGCAACGCGGAAGACGCGCAGGACGCGACCCAGGACGCCTTCATCAAGGCCTACCAGCGCCTCGCGACGTTCGACCCGAGCTACCGGTTCTACAGCTGGATGTATCGCATCCTGGTCAACGAGTGCCTCAACGTCAACCGGGATCGCCGCCCCGATGATCCGCTCGATGACGATGCGGCCGGCGGCGGCACCCCGTTTGACGATGCGCTAGCGGCGGAACGCCGCGATCAAATCAACATGGCGCTGCTCCAGCTCTCCCCCGAATATCGCACCGTCGTCGTGCTGAGACATTTCGCCGGGCAGTCGTACGGCGAGATCGCCGAGGCACTGGCGATTCCGGAGAAGACCGTGAAGTCGCGACTCTATTCCGCGCGCCAGCGTCTCGGAGAGCTGTTGCTCGGATGGAGAGAGCGCGGGAAGGATGAAGACCGATGATCCGCCCCGAGCTCGAGGCGTTGCTTCAAGGCGCCCTCGACAACACCTTGACGGCCGAAGAGCGCGCCGAGCTCGCGCGGATTCTCAGTGAGAGTCCGGAAGCGCGCGAACGCGCCGCGGAGCTTAGCGCGCTCGCCGGCTTGATTGAATCTCTCGGCCCGGCCGATGCGCCGTCGGGCCTAGTCGACCACGTTCTCGCGCAGGTTTCACATCACCCCCAAGTTCGTCACGTAACTTTTCAACGAGGTGTCGCCGTGAACAAGAAGATCCTATTCGGCCTGGCAGCAGCGGCAGCGATCGTGCTCGCCGTCATCACCTATAACAGCAACCCGCCCGCGACGGTCGGGACCGAAGCGACCATCGGCGCCGCCCAGCGCGCGCAGGCGCCGCAGATCGCTGCCGGTGACGTCAAGCTCGGCGACACCAGCACGCAGGACATCCTGCAGACCGAGACGTTCGACGCGATCATGAAGGACGACACGCTGCGCACCATGCTGCTGGACGCCGAGTTGCGGGCCTCGCTGCAGAGCGCCGACCTGCGTGGCGCGCTCACGGAGGACGCTATCCGCATTGCGCTGAGGGATCCGTCGCTGCGCAAGAAGCTCGCCGATGAGAACCTGAGGCAGGGGTATAGCGCGGAAATGGCCAAGAAGTACGCCGACGACGCAAATATGCGCGCGCTGGTCTCGAACCGGGCGTTTGCTGAGGCCCTTCGTCGCGACAACTTCCGCGCCCTGCTGAATCGACAAGGCTACGCAGCGGCGTTGGCCAGCGACACCATGCTGCGCGCGTTGAGGGACCCTGGTTTGGACGCGGCGCTCCGCAGCCCGGACTTCGCCGCACGGCTGGCTCGCGACGTTCGCGCGAAGTAACCGGTCTCCGACCTTTCCTCCAGTTGTGGAGGCACTCGATGGGGAGTGCCTCCACTCATTTTTCGCCTAAGATCACCGCACTGATGCGTTTCCGGTGCGGACTGCTCGTGGCCTTCCTGTGCGCCTTCCCCCTTGCCGCCGCGGCGCAGTTGACCGAAGAACGGTCGGCGGGGCTGCGCGTCATCTATTTCGACGTCACCGAGAGCTACCTCGTCCCGCACGCCACGCGCACGGCGCTCAACTCGCTCGCCTTTCAAAAGAAACTCTTCGGTTTTGATCCCCGCGAAGACGTGACGGTGCTGCTGCTGGACCTGAGTGACTCCGGCAACGCCGGCGCCTCGTCCGTGCCTGGCGACCTGGTCAGCGTCCAGATCGCGCCGCTGGGATTTTCGTTCGAGACGCTCGCCGCCAACGAGCGGATGAACACGATCATGAATCACGAACTGGTCCACGTCGCGACGATGGATCAGGCGGCGCGGTCCGACCGCATGTTCCGGCGCCTGTTTGGCGGCAAGGTGATGCCGATCAAGGAGCAACCCGAGTCGATTCTCTACTTCTATCTCACCGCGCCTCGCGTCGCGGCGCCGCGATGGTTTCACGAAGGCATCGCCGTGTTCGTCGACACCTGGATGGCGGGCGGGCTCGGCCGCGTGCAGAGCGGCTACGACGAAATGGTGTTCCGCGCGATGGTGCGCGACAACGCGCCGTTCTACGACCCGCTCGGCCTGGTTTCGAAAGGCACCGACGTCGACTTTCAGCTCGAGATCAACTCGTATCTCTACGGGGCGCGCTTCATGACGTGGCTGGCGCGCCGCTACTCACCCGAGCAGCTGATCGAATGGACCGCGCGACGCGAGGCCAGCCGCGCCTACTACGCGACGCAGTTCAAGCACGTGTTCAAGATCGGCCTCGAAGAGGCGTGGGCGCAGTGGATTGCCGACGAGCGGACGTTTCAGCTCGCGAACCTCGAGGCGATTCGCAAGTTTCCGATCACGCCGTATCGCGACGTCACCAGCCGCGCGCTCGGCTCGGTGTCGCGCGCGTTTTACGATCCGGCGTCGAAGAAGATCTACGCTGCCTTCAACTACCCCGGTGTCGTTGCGCACGTCGGCGCCATCGACGTCGAGGGCGGCGCGGTGCAGCGCATCATGCCGATCAAGGGTCCGGTGATCTACAACGTCACGTCGCTCGCGTGGGATCCGGATGCGCGAATGTTGTTCTACACGGAAGACAACAGTTCGTTTCGCGACCTGGTGCAGCTCGATCCGGCCACCGGCAGGAAGCGCATGCTGCAGAAGGACGCGCGCATCGGCGACATCGTCTTCAGCAAGAGCGACAAGGCGCTGTGGGGCCTCCGCCATCTCAACGGCCTCGTCACGATCGTCCGGATCCCGGAACCGTATACGTCGTGGGAACAGATGGTGACGCTGCCGTACGGCACGATCGCCTACGACCTTGACGTCTCGCCGGACGGCACCAAGCTCGTGGCGTCGTTCGGTGAAATCACCGGCGCTCAGGATGTGCGCGTCTTGAGCATCGAGGCGTTGAAGAAAAAGGACGCGACGCCGCTGGCGCGATTCGACTTCGCGCAATCGGTCCCGAACGATTTCACCTTTTCAGCCGACGGCAAATTCCTGTACGGCAGCTCGTATCTCACGGGTGTGTCCAACATCTTTCGTTACGAGCTCGCGAACGGCAAGCTCGAAGCCGTGAGCAACACCGACACCGGATTCTTCCGGCCGGTCCCGCTCGGCGGCGATGAATTGCTGGTGTTCAGGTACACCGGCAGCGGCTTCGTCCCCACTCGCATCGTCGCCATGCCGATCGCCGACGCGAGCCCGATCACGTTTCTTGGCGAGCGGCTGGCCAACGATCATCCGGTCGTGCACAGCTGGAACGTCGGCTCGCCGCTGGTGATTCCGTACGAGACGATCGAGAAACGCCAGCAACCGTATCGGTTGTTCGGCGGTCTTCGGCTGGAATCCTTCTACCCGATCGTCCAGGGATACAAGGACACCGGTGCCGTCGGCATGCGGTTCAACATATCGGATCGGATCCGCTTGAATCGCGCCAGCGTCGCCGCCTCGTATTCGCCGATCACCGATTTGCCGACGAGTGAACGGCTGCACGTCGAAACCGATTACGAACGCTACGACTGGCGCGGTCACGCCTCATACAACAAGGCGGATTTCTACGATCTGGTCGGCCCGACCAAGACAGGCCGCAGGGGCTACGAAGTAGGCGTCGGCCGATCGATGACGCTCATTTACGATGAGCCGCGGCGGTTGACGCTGGAGATGGATGGGAGCTTGTCGGGCAACCTCGATCGCCTGCCCGACTTCCAGAATATCCCGGTTGATGTCAAACGGCTGGGCATCTTCGACGCTGAGCTCACCTTCAGTGATACCCGGAAGTCGCTCGGCGCCGTCGATGCCGAATCGGGCACGCTGTGGACCGTTGCGACGCAAGCGGCAGCAGTGGATAGCGCTCTGTTCGGGCACGTTCGCGGCAGTTTCGATCGCGGCATGGCGCTGCCCGCCGGCCACATGTCGATCTGGTTTCGCCAGGCGGCGGGCCTCTCGCCGAACAATCGTAGTGACGCGTTCGCCAATTTTTTCTTCGGCGGATTCGGCAACAACTACGTCGATAGCGGCAACGAGAAACGCTATCGCGAGACCTACAGCATGCCAGGCGCGGAGTTGAACGAAATCGGCGGCCGGAATTTCGTGAAGTCGATGATCGAATTGAATCTTCCGCCGGTTCGATTTCAGAGTTTCGGCACGCCGGGGTTTTACGTGCCGTGGATGCGGCCGGCGGTCTTCGTGAGCGCGCTTGGCACCAATCTCGACGATCCGCTGGCACGGCGCTTCGTCTACAACGCCGGCGCTCAAGTGGACTTGAGCATCTCATTGCTGTCGGCCCTCGACCTGACGGTGTCGGTGGGCGCCGCGCTCGCGTTCGAACGCGGGCATGGGCCTCGCCGCGAAGCGATGATCTCGCTGAAGGTGCTTCGCTAGATGCACGTTCTGATCGCGCTCACTCCAGCGCTCATCTTCCTGGTGGCGCTCTGGTTCATGGACAGCTTCAGGCTGGTGCGGCCTTCGTCCATCGCGCTGGCGTTGCTGTACGGCGCGGGCGCCGCGCTCGGCTGCGAGGCGCTGCACGGCTGGCTGGTGCCGGTCGCGGGACTGGACGCGACCACCTTCTCTCGTTATGTCGCGCCTCTCACCGAGGAGATCGCCAAGGCGGCCTTCATCGGACTGCTCATCGCGCGCGGGCGGGTCGGCTTCCTCGTCGATGCGGCCGTGCAAGGCTTCGCGATCGGCACCGGCTTCGCGATCGTGGAGAACGTGACCTACCTGCGGGATTTCGGCGATGCGCCGCTGATGCTGTGGGCGGTGCGCGGCCTGGGCACCGGAGTGCTGCACGGCGCCACCACCGCGATGGCGGCGATCGTCGGCAAGGCCGTCGCCGATCGTCATCCGCGCCTCCGGGTGCCGATCCTCGCGGGCCTCGCACTCGCGGTGCTGACGCATTCCCTTTACAACCACCTGCTCGCGTATCCGGCGGTGGCCGCGGTGGTGATGCTGGTCGCCCTCCCGGTTGTCGTCGTCGCGGTGTTCGAGCGAAGCGAGAAGGCGACGCGCGAATGGGTCGGCGCCGGGCTCGACCTCGATCTGACTCTGCTGCAGCTGGTGATGTCGGACGGATTCCAGGCGACGCGTTTTGGCTCGTATCTGCGGACGCTGCCGGCGCATTTCGAGGGCGTGGTCGTGGCCGACATGTTCTGCCTGCTCAGGATCGAGCTGGAGCTCGCGGTGCAGGCCAAGGCCTGGCTGATCGCGCATGAAGCCGGCCTCGATCTTCCGGTGGACGACGACCTGCTGGCGGCGCTGGCGGAGCGCGATCATTTGCGCCAGACGATCGGACGAACCGGTCTGCTGGCGCTCGAGCCGCTGCGCGTCACCTCGGATCGCGACTACTGGAACCGCCATCTGCTGGCGCAAGGCAGCGGCGTACGGCAACAGCGAGCGCGAGGTGCACCGAAGGCGAAGCCGTGAGGTACCTGCTTCTCCTCTTTCTGATCACGATTGGCGTCAACTGGCCCGAGCTGCCGTACAACGCGCGGCTCGCGGATGTGATCTTCATTCCGCTCGCGGCGGCGGTGTTGTTTTCCCTAGCCCCAACTCCCCACTCCCCACTCAACTGGCGTTGGTCCGATCTCGCCCTCGCCGGTTATCTGCTGGGCGCGGTGCCGGCGATCCTGATCTCAGACGATCGTCGAGCGAGCGCGATCGAATTGGTCCGCCAGCTCTATCTCGTGGCGATCTACGTCGTCTTCGCGATCGCGGCGCGTCACCGGTTAGCGAACACCGTCGGGAAGGGACTGGCGCTCGGCGGCGCGATTCTCGCTGTTGCCGGCCTCGTCGTGGTCGCGCTGCATCTGATCGGCGTGGCGCCGCCGCCGCTCGTCGGCGAAGTGATGCCCTTGCCGTACATCGGCGCCACCTTGCGGCTGCGTTCGCTGACCGTGACGTTTGCGATGTTCGCGTGCGTCCTTACCGCGGCGGCGCCGTTTGCGATCGCGCTGTGCATGTCGGATCGCGTCCGCGCGTGGTGCGCGCTGACCGGCGTGATGATCGTGGCGGCGCTCCTCACGTTCAGTCATGCGATCGCCGGATTCGCCGTCGCGGTCTTACTGGCGGCATGGCCCTCGCTCGCGTCGTGGCCGCGTCTCCGGCGCCTCGCGATCGCCGGCGTCGCGATCATCTTCCTGATCCTGAATTTCGCGGCGACCGTGGCGATCAAGTCGGTCTCGTACGGCGGCGCGGGCTATGCCGACACGTCGCAGTACTTCCACGCCGTCGATCAGCAGCAGACCAGCATCGGCGGCGCCACGGTGATTTATAACGTGATGAGTTACGCGCGCATCAAACAGGTCGCGTGGCGCACGTTCGCCGAACATCCGATCGCCGGAATCGGCCTCGATCGTTTTCACGTCGCCACTCTACGGGCCTACACCGAAGGGATGTTGCCGTCGCACTATCGCGAGGTCGATCCGCACTCGACGCTGCTGGGACGGCTTGCGGAAAGCGGCGTCATCGGCGGCATCACGCTGCTGTGGCTCTGGGTGGCCTGGGTTCTGATTGCGCGCGACGTGGTTCGGGGCGGCGACGTCATCGGCGCGGCCGCCGCGGCGGCGCTCGCGGGCCTGATCGTCAGCAGCCTCAACGCCGACATCATGAACTTCCGGTTTCTGTGGGTCGTGGCGGGAGTGTTACGAGGGTTGCACGTCTGCGGCGGAATGGTCGGCGGCGCTGGGAAACAGCCCGCAGAGGATCGCCGGCACTAGAACAGGATAAAGCGGCATCAGCAGGCGGACTTCGTACCAGATTCCCCAGACAAGGTAGAGCGGCAGATACAGCGCGGCCGTCCATAGTTGCCGGCGAACGAACTCCGGAAGGCGGCGCACGCCGAGCATCGCGCACGGCCAGCCGAACACGCCGGCAAATAACAACACGTTTCCAACAGCGCTCAGCAAGCCCTCGCGGCTCGAGTTGATCTGCCAGATGCTCTGCAGCGGCGTCGATTCGCTTGCCGGTCCCAGCATCATCCTGAGGCCGATGACCATGATCACCGCGATCGCCAGGATGCCGACCGGCCGCGGCAACTCGCGCGACATCCGCGGTTCGTGGAGGCCATGAACGATCGCAGCCAGCGGCAAGAACACGCCGGTTTCGCGATTCAACGTCGCGACGACGGTCAGCGCCAGCAGCGCAGCATGGGCGTTCCTTCGAATGAGCAGCAGCCCGCCAGTCATGAATGACGGTTCGAGCAGCGACCACGGCGCATAGTAATGCTGCCTGAGACTGATCGGCAGCGTGCACGCGACGAGCAGGATCGCGATCAGCGCCTCGCGCTCCGGAAACCAGATCCGGAGGTACTGAAACAACAGGACCAGCAGCGCCCACAGCGCGATGAGGTAGAAGGCGGCGTAGACGCGAGTGAAGGCCGCGTCGGGGTTCATCACTTGCGAAGATGCCCGGATCAGCGGATCGAGGACCCGGGGCACCAGCACCCGGTAACGGAACGGCGCATCGGCCGTCGACCGCACGATGGCGTTATGGAACAGCACGCGCTGTCCGCGTGTCTCCTGATCGACCTTCGCAATCGAATAATCGAACGCCAGCACGGTGCTCGCCAGCGCGGCGACGAGCCAGATGCGCCACCGCGCGCTCAACTCGGCACACCGCCACCAATATCGCGGACGCGCATTACCATTTGCATCGCAGGCAAAGTATCGCAAGAATTCGATCGTTGTCTATTCGAACCGAGACCCTGACGAGCGGGCGCCTGTGGACGATTGATGCGTTGCGCGGCGCCGCCGCCATGGGTGTCGTCGTCTACCACGCGCGCAGCATGGCCGGCGTGCTCACGACCGATGCGGCTTCGGCGTGGTTTCATGCCGCGGCGTTTTGGGGCCAGTACGGCGTGTGGCTGTTTTTTGTCGTCTCCGGGTTTTGCATTCACTTGCAGTGGGCCGTGCGGGCGCGCAACGGCGATCTGTCGCCGCCGCGGTTCTTGGCCTTCTGGCGCCGGCGGTGGGTCCGGCTCTACCCGCCGTATCTGGCGGCGCTGGCGATCTATGTCGGGCTGCACTATCTCAACGGCGCGGCATTCACGTCGCGCTGGCTGACCACGATCGGGTGGCACGTTCTCCTGATCCAGAATATCGATCCCGCCGCGCTCAATGCGATCAACGAAGTGTTCTGGACCCTCGCCGTCGAGGAGCAACTCTATCTGCTCTACTTCGTGTTGTTGCCGGTGCGGATCCGGTACGGCTGGCCGGCCGCGATCGCAATGGCGGCGCTCGCGCGGGTCGGATGGTTTGTTCTTGCGGCGCTCATTCATCGTCTTTGGAACGTCGACATCATCGTCACGCAGAGTGCAATGGCTCAGTGGATCGTCTGGGTCCTGGGTGCCCTGAGCGTTGAGGTCTGGTGCGGGATGGTTTCCGTGCCCGAAGTGTTTCGCCACAAAGCCGCGGCCGCGCTGTTGCCGATCGGCGCGGCGTTCACGACGTACGTCTACCTGTACATGGTCGAACCAGGCACAGTGCGCGACGTGCTGTGGCTGACGACGGATTACGTGTGGGGCCTGGCGTTCTTCGCGGTGATCAATTGGTCGGTCCGTCAGGAATCGACCCGGGCGCCGCTCGGAGGTGTCCTGGCACGTGTCGGCCTGTTTTCGTACTCGCTCTATCTGTCTCACGAAATCGTCACGCACACGGTATGGCCGGCGCTGCGCGCGCTCGCGCCCGGTTCAGTGCCCGCCATCGCGCTGATTCCGGCAGGGTTGTGTGCTTCGCTCGCGTTCGCGTGGCTGTTCTTCGTGTGTCTCGAACGGCCATTTCTTCGACGCGGTCATGCCGGCGCGATCGCGTCGTCGGTACAGCAACTGGGCGCGTAGGCCGCTTCAAACCCTGTGGTCAGCGCGGGCGGCTCGGGCTGCGCCATTGCGGGTGGCGAGAGCCACAACGCGATCAGAGCGCAGGCGCGCCGAAGTCGTCGACGCCCTTGAAGCTCCACGGCCATGCGCCAAGGTATCCGCCCTTGCGGGCGAGATTCAAATAGTCCGCGAACGTCGCCGCGGGACACTCGCCAATCAGCAACGGCTTACTCAGTCCGAAGTCAGGCGCCGTCTTCCGAAACAGCTTTTCATCGCGACCGTGATGCCCGGCGGCGGGATACGAGTGAATCTGCAGGAAGTCGAGACCGTATGCGGAATCGTCCCATTCGCGAACGAATCGCACCCGCCCCCCGCCCAGCGTGACGAGCGCCGACGATCGCGCGTGGATGCGATCGGCCGCGGCACCCACGAACGTCTTGAGATTCGAGATCGGCCACACGCCGCGTTTCGGATCGGTCGCGAGCTCACGCGTGACCCAGTCGGGCTCGTTGATCACATCGAGCGAGTGAATCGAGCTGTTGGCGCCGTATCGATCGAGAAACGGATCGAGCACGCGATCGAGGAACGCCGACGACTCGAGCGCCACGCGCCTGACCGGATCGTCGATCCACGCAAAGTCGACGAGGACCAGGCACAGCCGGACGTTGGTCGACGCGGAAATCTCGAGGGCCGCGTCCATGTCGTCGAAGAATCGAGCGGCGATGCCGGCGATTTCACCACTCGCATTCCATTCAACGCCGCCGCGTCCGTCGGTGAACACGAACCAGCGCGTCACCTCGAAACCGGCCGCCGCCATCGCCTCGAAATCCGCGCGCACGTCTTCGGGGTGGGCGGTGACGCCGGCATGGCTGTTCCACTTGTTCCAGCCGAAGTCGCAGCCGTAGTTCGGCTTGCCCTGGTAGATGGTCCAGGGATAGTTGATGCCGGCGATCACATCTCGCGCGCGGTGATCGTGTACTTGAAGTGCTCGGGGTCCAGGCTGTCGCGTCGCTCGCCGCCCACTTCCGCCTGTGGATACATCAGGAACGGCAGCGGCTTTCCTTTCGATCCCGGCAACGCGACGTCGTGGGCGTCGTTGAACGCGATCCAGTTCATCTCCCAGGATCCGAACAGCGTCTCGCGCGCCCTGGTCACGTAGCCGTCACTCAGTGACGGCTTCTTCTCCTCGAGCATGAGCTTCCGCACGTCGGAGGGATCGACGGGGATCCAGCCGTAATTGTCGGCCCACACTTCGGCGCGGCAATGCTGCGCGGTCGTGACGTTGCCGCCGGCACGGCCAAGGCTGGGAAACTGCGATGACGCCGCAACGCGTAATACGTAGAGATCGCGCGCCGGCAGGTTGGATGCGCGGGCCAGCCCGACGAAGAGCCCATTGAGATCCGCGCACTTGCCGCTCAGGTTCTTCATCTCGAGCATGCCGCGAATGTCGCCGAGGCCGCAGCCCTTCACGTCGGCGTCGCGCACGGTGTTCTCGACGATCCAGTCGTAAATCGCGCGCGCCTTCGCGAGATCAGTCGTCTTCCCTTTCGTAATCGCATCGGCGGTCTGCTTGACGATGCCATCGACGGGGATTAGTTTCGTCGGCTTCAGATAGCTGGCGAGATCGGCGGTGCGCGTCGCGCCGTTCGGCGTGGTGAGCGGCACGCGGTATTCGCTCGTCGCGACCTTC
>Ga0105340_1000727_pt1 | contig 15468 bp, 20 predicted proteins | sample EasRivMeERMLT700_FD_89676 | JGI IMG/M metagenome (GOLD analysis project Ga0105340, IMG submission 89676) | Soil microbial communities from meander-bound floodplain in the East River, Colorado, USA - East River MetaG ERMLT700 | ecosystem: Environmental > Terrestrial > Soil > Floodplain | place...
GCGCTTGCCCTTGTAGTTCAGGATGTCCTGGCTCACCGTGATCGAGCCGCCGACCATCGGCTTGTCGCCGCCCGCCGCCTCGTACTGGTTGAGGAAGTTCACGGCGTCGGCGCCGCCGAGCACCACCACCAGCGCATCGACGTCCTTCGGGATGCGCGCGATGACCGACGCGTAGTCCTTGCCGCCGAGCGGTACCCAGGCCTTGACCGGCACCTTGCCGCCGAGGCGGCAGTACTCGGACATGAAGCCCTGCACCTGCGAGTATGGGAACGCATAGTCCTCGGCAATCACCATCACCCGCTTGTACCCCTTGTCGAGCGCGGCCTTGCCCAAGCCGACCATCCACTGCGCGCCCTCGGTGTTGAAGCGGAAGAAGTTGGGCGACGGATTGACGAGCGTCGTCGCCTGCGCGCCGGAGGAGCCGTTGATGAAGGTGATGTTGGGCTGGGTCTTGGAGTATTCCTTGACCGCGATGCCCTCGCCGCCCGATAGCGGCCCAACCATGATGTCGACCTTGTCCTGCTCGACCAGCTTCCTGGTGGCGTTGACCGCGACGTCGGGCTTGGCGTCGGACGAGGCCTTGACCAGCTCGATCTTGCGGCCCGCGACCACGCCGTTGCGTTGCTTGATCGCGAGCTCCGCGCCGCGCATGCCGTCCGCGCCGCCCGCGGCGAACGGGCCTTCCAGCGTGGCGAGCAGGCCGATCTTCACCGGCTTGCCCTGCTGCGCATACGCGATGCCCGAGAATGCGGCGACGACCGCCGCACCGACGAGCGTTCTGACAAACGTTCTCTTCCTCATCTGACGTCTCCTCTGGGGGTTAGAAACTTCGACTTCAGGCCCGCCCACCAGCCGAGCAGGCCGTCGGGCGAAAACAGCACGATGACCAGGAACACCATCCCGATCACGAGGTTGAAGCGCTCGCGATCGAACACATCGATGGCAAAGGTTTGGAGCAGCACGAACACGATGGCGCCGAGGAACGGCCCGATCGGATGGCGCATGCCGCCGAGCACCGCGATGATCAGGATGTTGATGAGCCAGCTCGTGCCGACCGAGCCGGGCCCGATGAGGCCGTTGTACCAGACGAGCAGCACGCCGCCGACCGCTGCGATCACGCCGGCCACGGCGTAGGCCGCGACGCGGTGCGCAGTGACGTTGAAGCCCAGCGAATTCATGCGCCGCGGGTTGTCGCGGATGCCCTGCAGCGCGATGCCGAACGGCGCGCGCACGAGATACTTCACGAAGAAGTAGCCTGCGAGCGACCAGAAGAGCACGAGGTAGTAGAAGGGAAGCGCGTCGCGCAGGTTCACGCCCAGCACGGTCGGCGCGTGCACGCGCTGGAAGCCCTGGAAGCCGTTGAACACGCTGTAGTTCTGCAGGCACAAATAGTAAAACGCAACACCAACAGCGAGCGTAATCATGATGGTGTAGATGCCCTCGGTGCGCACCGAGAGCCAGCCGATGAAGGCGGCGCACACTGTTGCGATCGCGATGGCGACGAGCACCGCGATCCACCACGGCCAGCCGAGGCTGATGGTGGAGTCGGCGGCCGCGGCTGCGCCGAAGATCGCCACCATGTAGCCGGCGATCCCGGCGACGGTCATCTGCGCGAGCGAGACCATGCCGCCGTAGCCGCCGAGAAAAGTGAGCGACAGCGCGATCAGCCCGAGCGCGAGCGACTGCGCGCCGATCTGGAAGGTGAAGAACGGCGTCGCGAACCAGGGAAAGGCGAGCAGGAACAGCAACACAAGCACGTGGCGCGCGGAAATGCGGGGTAGCCGGAAGGAAACTTCACGCGGGACCGGAAGCACCGCCGTGTTGCCACGATTGAGCATGGCCGCGCGGCCAGCACCGGAATTCATCGCGTTCCGCCAGTTCGCCGCGCTCATATAAGAAGGACCAAAAAGGGGTCAGGACCCTTTTCCTGCGCGCTACGCGAAGCAGTGGAAAAGGGTCCTGACCCCTTTTTGCACCAGCTCATGCCGGCCTGCCGAGGAATCCGCGCGGGCGGAACGCAAGCACCAGCGCCAGGATCACAAAGGTAAACACCACGCTGTACGTCGGCGCGTAGGCGAGGCCGTAGGTCTCTGCGAGACCCAATATCGATGCGCCCAGAGCCGCACCCACCACGCTGCCCATGCCGCCGATGATCACGACGATGAGCGAGGCGAGCAGGAGCCGCACGTCCTCGCCCGGCACCATCGAGAGCTCCACCGCCCCGATGACGCCGCCGAGCCCGGCGAGGCCGGCGCCGATGGCGAACGTCACGGCGAAGAGCACGTTCACGTTCACTCCCGATGCCGAGAGCATCCCGCGGTCATCGACGCCGGCGCGGATCATCATGCCGACGCGCGTGCGGTTGAGGAAGAACCAGAGCAGGACGCCGATCGCGATGCCGATCGGCAGCAGCATCAGGCGGTACTTGGAGTACGCGTTGATGAGCGGGATGTCGCGCAGCGGGCCCGACAGCCATCCTGGCGCCTCCATCTGGTGGACCTGCGCGCCGATGATCCACATCAGGATGTCCGCGATCACGATGGACAGGCCGATCGTGACCAGGGTCTGCCTGAGGTCCTCGCCCTGCATGAAGCGGAAGATGGAGACCTGCATGACCAGCCCGACGATCGCCGCGCCGACGAAGCCCGCGGCAAGCGCGAGAAGCCACGAGCCGGTGTACTGGGCGGTAAAGAACCCGAGGTAGCCGCCCAGCAGGTAAAGCGAGCCGTGCGCGAGGTTCACGTTGCGCATCAGGCCGAACACCAGCGTGAAACCCGCCGCCACGATGAAATACAGAGAGGCGAGCGTGAGGCCGTTCAGGAACGTGACGAAGAACAGGCGTTCGTTGTCCCACAGCGCCCAGGCGGTGAAAACGAGTATTGGAGCGCCTATCACGACGCTCCAAAACCATTTCCAGCCCTTCCTCATGCTTCTTTGCCCCCCTGACACCCCCCTGAAGGGGGGAAAGGCAGCGAGCTTGCGAGCGGGGGGTTGGTTTTAATCGTGGTCCGTCCCTGTTTATCGCTTTTTTCGCAAATGAGAAAAATGGGGTCTGTCCCTGTTTTTCAGGCGACGAAGCGGCTGCGCTGCGAGCGGATCTCGGGCATCTTGCAGAACTCGCCGTCCTTCATGATCGCGAGCAGCCGGTTCTTGTCCTGCAGGACCGAGATGTTGGAAATCGGGTCGCCGTCGACCAGCAGCAGGTCGGCGAGCCAGCCTTCGCGCACCTCGCCCAGGTCTTTCTTCATCATCATCTGGCCGCCCCAGCGCGTCGCGGAGATGATCGTCTCCATCGGCGTCATGCCGAGGTATTTCACGAAGTACTCGAGGTCCTTGGCGTTCTCGCCGTGCGGCGCCCAGGCGAAGCCGTAGTCGCCGCCGGGCAGCACGCGGATGCCGCGCTTGAGCATCGCCTTCATGCTCTTGCAGGCGGCTTCGAGCTCGACTTCGTAGCCCATGTTTTTGGCGATCTTGTTGTCGATGCCGACCACCTCGCCTTCGTAGAGCAGCCGGATGATCACCGACAGGCCGGGCGCGACGAAGATCTTGTCCTTCGCCGCCTCCAGCATGTCGAGCGCCTCCTCGTCGGCGAAGCTCGCGTGGTAGATGATGTCGAAGCCGTGGCGCATCGCCTGCTTCACCGATTCCGAGGAGCGCGCATGGCACGAGAGCCGCTTGCCGCGCACCTTGGTCTCCTTCGCCGCCACCGCGACTTCCTCGTCGCTCATCCAGCTGGTCTTCGCGTCCGCCCCCGGCACCAGGTTGTCGCCGGAGAGGTTGAGCTTGACCGAGTCGACGCCGTACTTGAGGAACATGCGCACCGCCTTGCGCATCTCTTCGGGGCCGTCGACCACGCAGCCGAACGACATCTCCGGGTACGGCAGGTGCGGCAGCATGTCGTCACCGAGCGAGCCGGTGACGGTGATCTCCTGGCTCGCGGCCAGGTAGCGCGGGCCCGGGATCTGGCCGGAGTCGATCGCGTTGCGGATCACGCAGTCGAGGCGCGGCTTCGGCGTCGCGGCGCCGACGCAGGAGGTCCAGCCGTAGTCGAGATACTGCTTCGCCACCTGCGCCGCCCACAGCGTGTGCTCCTCGTGCGGCAGCTTCTGGATCGCGTCCAGCGTCTTCGAGTTGGTCCAGCCGAAATGCGTGTGCGCCTCGCACATGCCAGGCATGAGCGTGGCGCCCGCGCCGTCGATCACGGTCACGCCGGCGACCGGGACGCTGCGGGAGCCGCGCGCGACGCGCGAGATGCGGTTGCCCTGGATCAGGACCTCGCCGGCGTAGGGCTGCGCCCCGGTGGCGTCGAGGATGCGGACATTGGTGAAGAGAACATTGGCCATGGCGGTCTCCTAATACCGGTCCTAATTCGGGGTCAGGGTGAGATTGCGTAAACCGAACTGCGGCCCTGGCCCCGAATTCGGTTTGCATCGATGTAGAAACGTTTCAAGAGCTCAATGCATTCGTCGGGCTTCTCCACCGGTGTCCAGTGACCGCAGCCGCGCAGCGTCTCGACCCGGCTGCCGGCGATCTTCTGCCCCATCATGCGCACGGATTGCGGCGGCGACACGACGTCCTCGTCGCCGGTGACGAGCAGCGTCGGACAAGTGATCTTCGAAGTGTCGGCGGCCTGCATCTCGGCGAGCGCCTCGCAGCTCCGCGCGTAGCCGTCCGGATCCTGCCCCATCATCGATTCACGCACGAATGCGACCACAGCATGGCGCTTCTGCTTCGTCTCGGAGGAGGTCGAGGCCTGGACCAGGGCGTCCGCGATGCCTTGCATGCCCTCTTGCCTCGCTTTGGCCGCTCGAGCGCGGATGTTTGCTCGTGCTTGATCGGGCGGAGCCATAAGAGGGCCAAACAATGCCAAGCTCTTTACGGCATTGGGCTCTGCAGCGGCGAGGTGCGTCGCCACGATCGTCCCCATGGAATGACCGACGACGTGCGCCTTCTCGACTTTCGCAGAGGCCATGGCGCGCTTGGTCGCTTCGAGGAATTTCTCTATTGAAAGAGGACCTTCCACGCGAGATGAGCGGCCGGAGCCCGGCAGGTCGAAGCGCACGCGCTTGTTGCGCGTGAAGGCGGGAAGCAGCGGGGTAAAGGTGTTGGTCGTGCCGCCGAGGCCGTGGATCATGACGACCGGCTCGCCGTCGCCGTCGATCTCGATCGCCAGGCGCTCCACGAAGAGCATCGCCTCCTCCCGGGAAAACAAAATGAGACGCACGTCTCAAATTGCTGTGCGAGACTAACCGCTCGTGAAGAAAAGTGCCATCGCTTTCTACGCGGTGCCGGACCTCGGCAAGGGCCACCGCGGCCGCGAGTTCCGCCGCCTGCTGGACGAAGCGGTCCATCTTGTGCGGCGCGGAAGAATTCCGTCGGTCGCGGAAGTGGCTCAAAGCGCAGGAGTTTCCCGCGCCACGGCCTACCGCTACTTCCCTTCCCGCTCCAAGCTGGTGAGCGCGGTGATCGCCGAGGCGCTGGCGCCGGTGCGCCGCGCCGTGCCGCAGGAAGGCGACGCCAAGGAGCGACTGCACGAGCTCCTCGACCGCACCTATTCGCGCTTCCACCAGTTCGAGCCCCACATGCGCGCCGCGCTGCAGCTCGCGCTCGAGCACCAGTCGCTCGAAGCGGCCGGGCTGCTCGAGGAAGAGCCGTTCCGGCGCGGCCAGCGCACCGAGATCCTGGCCACCACCATCGCGCCCCTGAAAAAGAAACTCCCAAAGAAGACTTATGACCGCCTGCTGCGGGCATTGGCCGTGGTCTACGGCATCGAGCCCATGGTCATTCTTAAAGACATCTGCGGCGCGAGCGAGCGCGAAACCGAGGCGGTGGTGCGGTGGATGATGGACGCGCTGGTGGACGCTGCTTTGCGCAGCAAGCAATGAAGCTTACTTATCCTTCACCCGGCCAAACTGCTTTCGCAGACGCTTGACGGCCTGCGCGTCGCCGCGGACTCGAAGAAACGCGCCCTCGCCGTCGGCACGCTCCTCCAGCACATTGCAGCTCGCGAAGATCTCGCCGCGAAGGTTCTGCGCCGACCAGGGCAGGAAAAGCTCGGCCTCGACGAGGTCGCGCTGGAAGAACGCGGCGATTGCCTCGCGCAGCCTGGCGACGTCGCCCTCGCGGCGCGCACTCATCACGATGCATCCCGGGTACTGCGCGCGCAACGCCGTCTCGTCCCCGCCGCGGTCGATCTTGTTGAAGACGAGGATGCGCGGCACGGCCTTCGCCCCGATCTCCTCCAGCACTTCGTCGGTCACCGCGAGCTGCCGCTCGAATCCGGGATCGCTCGCATCGACCACGTGGGCGAGCAGCGACGCCTCGAGCGCTTCGTCGAGCGTCGACTTGAAGGAGGCGACGAGCCCGTGCGGCAGGTTCTTGATGAAGCCGACGGTGTCGCTGACCAGCACGCGCGGCACGGTCTCGGGATGGAGGGCGCGCACGGTGGTGTCGAGTGTCGCGAAGAGCTTGTCGGCGACCAGCGCCTCGTTTCCGGTGAGCGCGCGCATCAGGGTGGACTTGCCCGCATTCGTGTATCCGACCAGCGCCACGCGCGCGAGCCCCTGGCGCTCCTGCCGCCGGGCGCGCTGCGTCTTGCGCCCGAGGTCCATCGCGTCGAGCTCCTTCTGCAGCTCGCCGATCCGGTCGCGGATCTTGCGCCGGTCGAGCTCGCCGTGCGACTCACCGCCGCTGCGGCCGCCGGTGCCGCTGCGTGCCCGGTCCTTCGGCCCGGCCTGCTTGGCGGCTTCGCGCAGGCGCGGCGCCATGTAGCCGAGGCGCGCGATCTCGACCTGCGCGCGCGCGACGGGTGAGCGCGCATGCCGGTGAAAGATTTCGAGGATCACCATGGTGCGGTCCATCACCTCGCAGCCGAGCTCCTTTTCAAGGTTGAAGGTCTGGGAAGGAGAGATCTCGTGGTCGACAAGAACGATGTCGGCAGGCGCCAGCTTGTCGTGGACGAGCTCGCGCAGCTCTTCGCGCTTGCCGGATCCGAGGTACGCCGCCGAGTCGAACCTGGCGCGCTTCTGCGTAAACCTGCCGACAACCTCGAACCCAAGCGTCTTCGCGAGCCGGCGCAGCTCGGTCAGCGAGGCGTCGAACTCGACGTCGCTCACGCTGGGTACCTGGACGGCCGTGACGATAGCGCGCATAGGGGCAGGCGCATGTTACTGAACGATTCCCGCCCCCTCGGCCCATTCTTCCGGCGACAGGGCAAAATAGAGCCCTGATCCTCCGAGGAGACGCCATGCCGCTCACCGAACTCAACCATTTCCTGCTCGTCGCCAAGAACCTCGAGCGCACCAAGAAGTTCTACGAAGACGTCCTCGGCATGCAGCTCGCCGACCGGCCGGATTTCGGCTTCCCCGGCTACTGGCTCAGGATCGGCGAGGAAATCTGCGTCCACCTCGCCTCGCAGGACCCGAACAAGACGCGCGACATGTTCCTGCTGAAGAAGCATCCCAAGGGAACGAACGGCTCCGGCCAGGTCGACCACATCGCCTTCCTCGCCAAGGACCCCTACGAGGTGCGCACCCGCATCCAGAAGCACAAGGTCGAGATGCACTTCCGCAGCTTCCCGGACGCCAAGCTGTTCCAGATCTTCCTCAAGGATCCGGACGACGTGACGATCGAGCTCAACTTCCTCGGCGAGGTGATCGACGAGAAGCAGTGGAAGGGCAAGGGCTCGGCCTCCGCGGTGACCCTCGATCGCGGCAAGGCGAAGCAGCAGAATTGAAAGGGGTTTTCCTCGGGCTTCTGCTAGGCCTCGGCCTTTCTACTGCCCAGGCCAGCGAAGCGCTTTGGACGCTGCTCAAAGGCGGCGGCCAGGTGGTGCTGATCCGCCACACCATCACCACGCCCGGCGTGGGCGATCCGCCGGGGTTTCGGCTCGATGACTGCGCGACCCAGCGCAACCTCACCGACGAAGGACGAGGTCATGCGAAGCGCATTGGCGAGGCTTTCCGCGCGCGCGGAATCGCGATCGAGCGCGTGCTCTCGAGCCCGTGGTGCCGCTGCGTCGAGACGGCGAAGCTCGCTTTCGGAAGATCCGACGGGGTATCCACCGCGCTCGGCAACCTGTTCGGCCGTTCGGAGAACCGCGAGAAGCAGGTCGAGCAGATGAAGGCCCTGGCGGGCGAACAGCGCAAAGGGGGCAACCTGGTGCTGGTATCCCACGGCTCGACCATCGTCGCGCTTACCGGCATCTCGCCCGATACCGGCGAGATGGTGATCGTCACGCCGCAGGGCGGCGGCAAGTTCGCCGTCGCCGGCCGGCTGGTGGTGAACTGAAATGCTTTTCGACGAGACCCGCATCCGCGACGTCCGGATCAGAAACCGCATCGTGGTCTCGCCGATGTGCCAGTACTCGGCGCAGGACGGGCACGTCACGGACTGGCACCTGGTGCACCTCGGCAAGTTCGCGCAGGGCGGCGCCGGCGTGGTGTTCGTCGAGGCGACCGCGGTGGAAAAGCGCGGCCGCATCACGCACGGCGACACCGGGATCTGGGACGACGCGCATGTTCAGGGCTTGAAGAGAATCGCCGACTTCGTGAAAAGCCAGGGCGCCGTCCCGGCCCTGCAGCTCGCGCACGCCGGGCGCAAAGCGAGCATGGCGCGCCCGTGGCACGGCAACGGCCCGCTGGCCCCGGAGGATCTCGCGCGCGGCGACAAGCCCTGGAGCATCGTCGCGCCGACCGACACGGCGATCGGCGAGGGATGGATCAAGCCGCGCGCTTTCGAGAAGGGCGACTTCCAGGTCCTGCTGAACGCCTACCGGAACGCGGTCCGCAGAGCGCACGCGGCGGGCTTCGAGATCCTCGAGCTGCACGCCGCACATGGATATCTCCTGCACACGTTCCTGTCGCCGATTTCGAATGCCAGGAAAGACGAATACGGCGGGTCGCTGGAAAATCGCATCCGCTTCCCGCTCGAGGTAGCGAAGGAAGTCCGCACTGCCTGGCCCGCGGGCAAGCCGCTGTTCATGCGCGTCTCGTCGATCGACGACGTCGAAGGCGGTTGGGGCGTCGATGACACGGTTTTGTTCTCAAAACAATTAAAAGCAACAGGCGTGGATGTGGTGGACTGCTCCTCCGGCGGCATCCTCGGCTCCGCCACCGCGGCGACCAAGACGATCCTGCAGCGCGTGCCCGGCTTCCAGATCCCATTCGCGGAAAAGGTCAAGAAGGAAGCCGGCTTGATGACCATGGCGGTCGGCCTGATCCTGACGCCGCAGCAGGCGGAAGAAGCGCTGCAGGCCGGCCGCGCCGATCTGATCGCCGTCGGCCGCGAGGCCCTGTACGACCCGAACTGGCCGCTGCACGCCGCCCTTGCCCTGGGCGCCGATCTGGAGTTCGCGCAGTGGCCGGTGCAGTACGGCTGGTGGCTCACGCGCCGCGAGAGTTTGCTAAGGAAGCTTGGCGTGCGGCGGTAGAGATAGGCTTATCCTTCATCTTGGGGAGGTGGGATGGAGCGTCGCAGTTTCCTCACGTTTGCCGCCACAGCGATTAGTTGGCCGTCCGTCGCCCTTGCCCAGCGCGCCACGATCCCGTTCATCGGCTTTCTCAATGTCGGCGGGCCTAACGAGCGCATGCATCTCGTCGAAGCATTCCGCCGCGGCCTGAGGGAAGCCGGATATGTCGACGGCAAGGACGTCGCGATCGAATACCGCTGGGCCGAGGGCCGGTACGAGCGCCTGCCGGGACTGGCCAGCGAGCTGGTGCAGCGCCAGGTCACGGTCATCGTCGCAACGGGCGGTCCGGCTCCGGCGCTGGCAGCCAAGGCGGCAACGGCGACGATTCCCATCGTCTTCACCGGCGGCCAGGATCCGGTGCAACTGGGACTCGTCAAGAGCCTGAGCCGTCCCGACGCCAATCTGACCGGGATCTACAACATTGCTGCCTCGCTCGATGCGAAGCGCTACGAGATCCTGCGGGAGCTGCTGCCGCCGACGGCGAAGGTCGCGTACCTGGTCAATCCCGCGGGTCCGCACGCGAAGCATGCGAAGCAAGTTCAGGCGGCCATGAATGCGTCGCGCAAGCAGGTCGAAGCCATCCATGCCACCAACGAGGCAGAGGTCGAGACGGCCTTCGGCACGGCGAAAAAGAGCGGCGTGGGCGGACTTGTTGTGGGTACCGATGCCGTTTTCGTGACGCAGCGCGATCAGATCGTCGCGCTTGCGGCGCGCCATGCGATTCCGGCGATCTATCCGTTTCGCGAATTCATGCGCTCTGGCGGGCTGATTAGCTACGGCGCCGATCTCCGCGACATCTATCGCCAGGCCGGCGTCTACACGGGCCGCGTCCTCAAAGGCACCAAACCCGCTGATCTGCCGGTCGTGCAGGCGAGCAAGTTCGAGATGCTTCTCAGCCTCAAGGCGGCGAAGAAGCTCGGCCTCGCTATCTCGCGCGACTTCCTGGCGCGCGTCGACGAAGTCATCGAATAGAGGCAACGTATGAAAACGATCCGCATGTCCGCCGAGCAGATGCGGAGGCGCATTTCGCGCTTCGACCAGCTCTCGCCGCTCCCGATCCAGCGGAGCGACATTCCGCTGGCGGCGCGCGACGTCGTCTACTCGCGCAAGCTGCTTTCGGTGATCGGTCTCGAAAGCAAAACCAACACTCCGATCAACGCCGAGGCCCCGATCATCGGCGCTGCGGGGATGACGATGACGCTCGCGGTGTGCCCGCCGGGCCAGGGGCCCGGGCTGCACGCGCACCGGCAGACCTATGAGACCTTCACCGTGATGAAAGGACGCTTCGAGGTGCGCTGGAACGACGACGGCTCGGGAAGCGCGATCCTCGAGCTCTTCGACACGGTGTCGTTCCCGCCGGGCGTGTGCCGCGCTTTCCGCAATATCGGCCACGAGGAAGGCATCCTGCAGGTGATCATCACCGGCGGCGTGCACGATATGACGGACATCGACTTCTCTGAAAAAGCCAAGGAAGAGATAGAAGCGGTCAGGCCGGGGCTCGCCGCCGAGTTCGAGAAGGCGGGCTTTACTTTTTCGATTCCATCCCGAAGCTGAGCTGGTTGCCGTCGAGGTCGTTGACCTCGAAGTCGCGCATGCCGTAGGGGTAGTCCTTCATGGCTTTCTCCCCTGGAGCTGCGCCAGCGCCTCGCGGATCGCGGCCACGTCGCGCGGCCGCACCAGGCGCGCGACCTCCTTACCGTCGCTCAGGAAAACCAGCGTTGGCCAGAGCTTGACCCCGAACGAGCGGCCGAGCCGCTTGCCGCTCGAGTCGGCGATCTTGAGATGGCGCACGCCGCGATCCCCGGCGAGCGCCTCGGCGATCAGCGGCTGCGCCGCGCGGCAGTAGCCGCACCACGGGCTGCCGAACTCGATCACCGTCGGTCCCGGGAGCTGGTCGACCTCGGCGCGCTTGGGCTCGGCTTGCGCGTAGGTCGTGTTCATCGCCGCGGCCGGGCGAATCTCTTGCAGAACTCGGGCGCGCCGTTCCAGTCCCCTTCGCGCACCACGCGTCCGTCCTGGACCACGAGCGTGCGCTCGCAGCGCATCGCGACATCGCTCGGCGAGCCGCCGAAGAGCGCACCGCCGGCGCCACCCCCCGAGCGCTGCGCCTGCGGCACGCGATCTTCGGAGAGCCAGGTATGGGAATTCTTCGCGCTCCACGCGGGCGGGCCCCACGCCGCGACCACCTGCTCATAGGTCGCGCCGCGCCAGGAGTCGCGCGCCGCCGTGAGCTCGCCGTCCATCGCTGCGCAGGCAGCAACGCCGATGGCGGCCAGCGCCGCCAGTAATCCAGTGTTACTTGGCGCGGGCGTACACAGAGCAGATCTCATCGGGGCCGATCCAGCTCTGCTCGACCAGGCGGCCATCGCGGAAGGTGAGCGTGCGCTCGCAGCGCGCCGGCGGCGTGACCGAGCCCTCGCCGATCGGAACGCTGGCGCCGACCCCGACACCGACGCCGCCGCCGCGCCCGCCGAACCCGCCGATGCCGAAACCGACGGACGGACCGCTGCGGTAGGTCGGCCCGGCTTCCGACCACCAAGTGTGCACCTCGGAGCCGTCGGCGAGCTTGCCGCTGCGCGCCGGGGCGCCCCAGGCGCGCACTGCGTCGTCGTAGGTCGCGCCGACCCAGCTCTCCCTGGCCTTCTCGGTCGTCGCGCACGCCGCCAGGAACGCCAATGCGACGACTGCCAGCGTTTTACGTCTGTCGATGCTTGCCTCCTGGCTGGGAAACGCCCGCCGTGGCCTCGCCGGTGGTCTCGGTATCTTCGTTCTGCGCGACGTCGCCGAGCGAGACGATGCCGACGAGCCGCTTGTCGCGGCTCACCACCGGTAGCCGTCGCACCTGGATGTCGCCCATGTTGTGCGCCACGTGCTCGAGATCCTCGTCCTCATAGCAGTACTTTACATCCTTGCTCATCACGTCGCGCACCGGGGTGTCGGGACCCTTGCCCTTCGCCACCGCGCGGATCGCGATGTCGCGATCGGTGATCATGCCGACCAGACGGTCGTTCTCGCCGACCGGAATCGCGCCAGCGTCGATCTCGGCCATGATTTTCGCCGCGTCGCCGATGCTCTGTCCGGGGTTGGCGATGCGTACGTCGCGCGTCATTGCTTCGCTTACTCGCATAGGGACCTCCTGTGGGTTTAGACCGCTCTTTGACCCAGCAAGAGATAGACCACGACGGTCACCGCGACGACCGTGAGTGCGATGCAGCAGCCAACTGCCACCGCCGCCATGGGGATGGCGAACAGCCCCTGCTGCGCCGCGACGGCCTCGGCGGGCGCGATCAGCAGCGCGAGCGACGCGGCGATCACGATCCAGCGCCGGATGTACGGCACGAGCATCCAGCGCATCGCCCGGTTGTACGAGAGCGCGCGTTCGCGCGCCGGTGCCGGGCCGTGCGAAGCATCCTTGAACAGCGCGAACGGATCGAGGTAGATCAGGAGCTGGCGCACGAGCGGCAGGCGCGAACGCGCCTCTCCGTTGAGGAGCAATTCCACCTGGCCGTCGAGCACGCGCCCCATGCAATCAGTATGCCAAAACCCAAAAAAAAGCGGAGAGCAATGCTCCCCGCTTTTTTGTTACAGCGTGTTACTGAGAACTAGTACTTCTTCTCGCCGGGCTTTGTTTCGGTCTTGGCCGGCGCCGGGGGCTGCTGCGGCTTCTGCTCGGTGGTCGGGGACCCTGCCGCGCCCGTCGACGCGCCGGCGCTCGCCGAGCCTTCGCTCTTCGGCGTCTCGGTGGACGTGGACGCGCCCGCCGCCGCGGAGCCTTCGGCCTTCTTGTCGGCCTTCGCGGACTTCGCCTTCGACGCCCCGCCCGCGGCGGACTCGATGCCGAGCGCGGAAAGCGTCTGCTGGTCGAGGTGGCCGGTCGCGTTGAGGCCCTTGGAAGTCTGGAACTCCTTCACGGCCTTCTGGGTCGCGGGACCCATCTTGCCGTCGGCCTGCACGTTCAGCTTGGTCTGCACCTGCTTGACCGTCTCGGCGTCGTGGCTCATGGACGAGCCGCCGGCCGCCGCGGAGCCTTCCGACTTCTTCGCGGCGGTGCCGCCGGCCGCGGCCGAGCCTTCGGACTTCTTCTCGGCGGTGGATGCGGACGGGGTGCTGGTGCTGCCCGACGCGCTACCCTGGGCTTCGCTGCCCGGCTTCTGCTCCTGGGTCATCGACGGGGTCTGGCCCGCCTGCGACTCCTGCTTCTTCTCCTGTGCGACGGCTCCGAACGACAGCATTGCCGCTGCTACCGCAACTGCGATGGGACTGAACCTCATTGGATCTCCTTTCCTGGATATACCGATCGGTGGACTACTCCGAAGAAGGGAGCAAGCGCCGTGCCCGTTCGCGGCGAAATCCAGATGGGAACGGCTCTTGCACCGATAGACCGTAGCAGCACGTCGGATATCCCCAACCAACGCAAGCCAGGGCGCGAGCAGCTCCGGGTTCCAGGCGCTCGACAAGAACCGCGACGGCAAGCTCACGCCGGAAGAGATCGCAGCGGCACCGGCGCAAGCGAACGAGAAGGCCGGGGCCGGAGGCACGAGCGGCAAACCGAAGTACTAAGAGAGCTGTCTAGAACGTCCGGATGCCCGGAAAGTCTCCGGGCATCTCGTGGCGCTTGCCGGCGTCGTCGTACCAATAGAGCTTGCCAGGCTCCTCGCCGCGCGTGAGCTTGTGCGAGCTGTCGCAGTAGGGCTGGTTCTTCGATAGCCCGCATTTGCAGAACCACTGCTCCTTGCCGTCGATCACGAACTTGGTCGGCTCAACGGGCGTACGCTTGACGATCCGGGCCATCGCGATTCCTTTCGGGGTTCGGCGCTAAAGTACCAACGCGCGCTGCGCTCGATTATTCCTGTGGTGATACGGACAAAACGAGAGCTGCTGTACGCCTGGCTGCTGGCCACGCTGTTGAGCGGCATTCCCTCGACGGTCTACGCGTTGCTGACCGGCGGCGATCCGACGGAGGCGACACGAGCGGCTGGGGCCATGCTGCTGTCCTCGGAAAACTCTTTCGAAAAGCTGCTGCTTGCGGCAACGCTGGTCCACGCGTTGGTATCGCTGTTCTGGGCAGTCGTGCTCTGGCTCACCTTGCCCCGTCGTCACACGATGCTGTGGGCGCTGCTCGCCTCGGCAGCGATCGCGCTGCTCGACCTGCGCCTCATCGCGCCCGCATTTTTTCCCGAGGTCGCGGCGCTGGCGTTCTGGCCGCAGCTCGCCGACCACCTGATGTGGGGCGCGTGCTACAGCGTCGGGTTGTCGCTCGGCAGGCCGAGGGCGACGCGGCCGTAGGTCGTTCCCGCGATGTCGGTGTTGAAGGAGAAGTGCTGCTTCACGGCGTGCGCGTCGCGGAACGCGCGCGGCACGTGGCCGCTTTCGTAGAGGCCGCCGGCGCCGTACAGGCCGAACATGACGTCGACCGCGCGGACCGCCCACTCGACCGCGTACGCGCCCTCCAGGCGAAAGCGGGCTTTCGTCTTCAGGTCGGGAAGGCTTTCCTGCGCTTCGCGGCAGTTGGCGAGCTGCACCAGGCGCGAGGCGCGCGCATAGGCGGTCGCTTCTCCCAGCCGGATCTGCGTGCTCTGGATCTCGGCCACGCGCGCCCCGGTCATCCGGCCTGACGCGGGCTTGTAATCGTCGATCAGGCCCTCGGCGATGCCGAGCGCCACGCCCGACAGCATGAAAGGGAACAGCGCGAACACCGGCATCCTGTAGAGCGGTCCGGGGTTGACCGCGCTGCCGGGCGTCGGCCCGCCTTTCGTGTCGGCGACCGCGAGCGTGAGGTGCTCGGGGACGAAAACCTCGCTTGTTTCCACGTCCTTGCTGCCGGTGCCGCGCAGGCCGCCGGCGAACCAGTTGTCGATCACCTTGTACTGCGAGCGGTGCAAGAGAAAGATGCGCTGCTCGGGCGGCAGGTTGTCGTCGAGCCGCGCCAGGCCGGCGAGCATGTTCCACTCGCTCGGGTCGACCCCGCTCGAGAACGGCCAGCGGCCGGAGACGACGTA
>Ga0105340_1000729_pt1 | contig 15411 bp, 9 predicted proteins | sample EasRivMeERMLT700_FD_89676 | JGI IMG/M metagenome (GOLD analysis project Ga0105340, IMG submission 89676) | Soil microbial communities from meander-bound floodplain in the East River, Colorado, USA - East River MetaG ERMLT700 | ecosystem: Environmental > Terrestrial > Soil > Floodplain | place...
CCCTCCGGCTGGGCGCAGCAGACCGGCGTGCTCCCGCACACCGCCGCCGTGCTCGCGGGCGGCGGCCTCACCTGGAACGACGTGCAGCAGGTGCCGCACGTCAACGTCGTGCGCGCGGCGGACAACTTCAAGGCGGGCAACCTCGACATCCTGTTCTTCGCGGTGGGCGCGGCAACAGTCGACGAAGTGGCCGCTGCGGTCGGCGGCCTGCGCGTGCTGCAGATGGATCCCCTGCCCGACTCCGAAGCCCGCATGAAGAAGGTCCGCACCGAGTACTACTACACGACGGTGACTCCGGCGCCGCACATCGCCGGGTTCGACCAGCCGGCCAAGGCGCAGACCATCGACGTCGTGGTCGGCGTCGGCAGCCACGTCTCCGACGAGGTCGTGTATCAGTTCGTGAAGGCGATGCGCGAAAACAAGAAAGGGCTGGTTGAAGGCCATCCCAACTTCAACCGCTTCAACGAGACTGCGGCCGGCAAGGCGCAGCCGACGTTGCCGCATCATCCCGGCGCGATCAAATACTTCAAGGAAGTTGGAATCTGGAAAGGCTAAGCGGGCGCCGTACTGTCGTCCCCGCGAAGGCGGGGACCCCGTTTGGTTTTGGAAAAGCATGGGTCCCCGCCTTCGCGGGGACGACGGCTTCGTAGGTGGAAGAGCTCTCTTCCGTCGCCCCGCCGCATTCCCGGGCAGGGCGCGTAGCGCAGGCGGTCCTCGCAGCCCTCCTCACTTTCGGCGCCCTCGCCTGGAGCACCGGGCTCTTCCGGCTTGCCGGGCTGGTTCTTTTCCCCGAGCAGTTCATGGCCGGCGCCTACGGCGTTTGCCTCGCGCTGCTGTTCGTGAGCTTTCCCCTTCGGCGCGGTGCGGTGCGCAGCGGCGTGCCGTGGTACGACTGGGCGTTCGCGGCGATCGCGCTCGCCGCATGCAGCTATGTCGCGGTTGCATTTCCCCGGCTCACCGCGATCGCCGGCAGCGCCACGCCGGAGCTCATCGTGCTCGCGATCGCGCTGTCGTTCCTTACGTTCGAGGGAACGCGCCGCACCTCGGGCTATTCGCTGATCGTCATCACCTTCGTGCTGGCCGCCTGGGTGCTGGTCGGCCACCTGATTCCCGGCCAGCTGCGCACCCACAAGGTGGAATTCGCGCAGCTCGGCATGTATCTCAACTTCGACAACAACGGGCTGCTCGGCCTGGTGCTCGAGATCGCCTGCACCATCGTGATCGCGTTCGTGTTCATGGGCCAGCTGCTCGCGCGCTCGGGCGGCTCGGGCTTCTTCAGCGACCTCGCCATGAGCCTGATGGGGCGCTTTCGCGGCGGCGCCGCCAAGATCGCCGTAGTCGGCTCGAGCCTGTTCGGCAGCGTCTCGGGAATCGCTGCGGCGAGCGCGCTCGCCGTCGGCGTCGTCACCATCCCGCTGATGAAGCGCTCCGGCATCCCGGCGCGGCTTGCCGCCGCGATCGAGGCTTGCGCTTCGAACGGCGCCCAGCTCATGCCGCCGGTGATGGGCGCGGTCGCGTTCGTCATGGCGGACTTCCTGCAGGTGCCGTACAAAGAGGTCGCGCTCGCGGCGATTCTTCCCTCGGTGCTCTATTACGCCGCGCTTTTCATCCAGTGCGACCTCGAGGCGGCGCGCCACGGCTACGGCAAGATCGAGCGAGCCGCGATTCCGAAGCTGCTGCCGGTGATGGCGAGCGGGTGGATCTTCCTCATCCCGTTTGCCGCGCTGATCGGCGGGATGTTCTGGCTCAACTGGCAGCCCGAGTCCGCCGCGGTGCTCGCTGCCGCCACGATCATCGTGCTGGGCCTGTTCATCGGCTACCGCGGCGCGCGGATGAAGCTGCGCGATATCTGGAGCGCAGTGATCGAGACCGGCGTCGGCGTGTGCGAGATCATCGTGATCTGCGCCATCGGCGGCTACATCCTCGGCCTTTTCCAGGTCGGGGGCCTGTCGTTCGCGCTCACCGCGTACCTCGTCGACCTCGGCGCCCAGAACCTGCTTCTGCTCCTCGTGATCTGCGCGATCACCAACATCATTCTCGGCCTGGGGCTGCCGACGCTCGCGGTCTACGTCATGCTCGCGATCCTGGTGGCGCCCGCGCTCGTCAAGGTAGGCGTGGCGCCGATGGCCGCGCATCTCTTCATCCTCTACTTCGGCGTCATGTCGCTGATCACCCCGCCGATCGCCACCGCCGCGTTCGTCGCCGCCACCATCGCCAAGACCGACCCGATGGATGCCGGCTGGCTGGCGATGCGCTTCGGCTGGGCCTCCTACATCGTGCCGTTCCTTTTCGTGTACTCGCCCGCGCTCATCATGAAGTCCAGCGTTTTCGAGATCATCGCTGTCGTGGCGCTGTCGCTCGCGGGGATCTGGTTCATGTGCGTCGCCATGACGGCGTTCTTTGCACGGACGCTCTCCACTGGGATGCGGCTCGCGTTCGGCGCAACCGGGATCCTGCTGCTGCTGCCCTTCCAGGCCTCGGCGATCAACGGCTGGCTGAACCTGGCGGGGCTCGTCCTCGGCGCGGTCCTGATAACCTATGAGGTGAGAGCAAGGAGGGCTTATGTACGTGCGTAACGCCTGGTACGTGGCTGCCTGGGATCACGAGGTGACCCGCGAGATGCGCCGCCGCATCCTCCTCGACGAGCCGGTGCTCCTCTTCCGCAAGGATGACGGCACGCCGGTGGCACTCGAGGACCGTTGCTGCCACCGCCAGGCGCCGCTCTCGATGGGCAAGCTCGTCGGCAACATCGTGCAATGCCCGTATCACGGGCTTCAGTTCGACACGACCGGCAAGTGCGTCAAAGTGCCTTCTCAAGATCTCGTACCGGGCAGTGCCAAGGTCAGGGCCTTCCCGGTCGTCGAGAAGAACCACTGGCTCTGGATCTGGATGGGCGATCCCGCCAAGGCGAACCCGGCGCTGATCGAAGATTTCCACTGGATGGACGACCCCGGCTGGCGCTTCGGCGGCAGCTACTTGCACGTCGATGCCCACTACCTGCTGGTGGTCGAGAACCTGCTCGACACCACGCACCTGCCCTTCCTGCACCCCAACACGCTCGGCACGGATAACTTCGCGCGCTCGGAGTTCGACGTGAAGCGCGAGGGCGACCGCATCACGGTGACGCGCTGGGTGATGAACGAGCTGCCGGCACCGTTCCACAAGCAGATGGGCGGCTTCGCCGACGGCCTCAAGGTCGACCGCTGGCAGGTCACGCACTTCGGCCCGCCCTGCTTCGTCAAGCTCGACGTCGGCTCCTCGCCCGCCGGCGCGGGCGCACGCCAGGGCGACCGCAGCAAGGGCGTGAACATGTGGAACCTGAATGCGATCACGCCCGAGACCGAAAAGAGCGCGCACTACTTCTTCGCGCAGGCCTACAACTTCAAGCTCGGCGAGCAATGGGTCTCCGACATGCTCAGGACCCAGGTCCACAACATCTTTCTCGAAGATATGGCGATCATCAAGGCGCAGCAGCAGAACATGGACCTCGGGCCGAGCCCGGCCGTGAATCTGGGGCAGGACAAGGCTTGGGTCGCGATGCGCAGCATCGTGCAGCGCCTCATCAACGAGGAACAGCAGGCGGCGCGGCCGGTGGCAGTGACAGCCTGAGCTTCAGGAACGGCGGCGGCCGCGGCTCTGGTTGCTTCTTTCCGCAGGGCGTTTGGATTGACGCGGTACGTTGACCCGGGGAGCAGTTGCCTCGCGAACCTGTTCCCGGCTCGGCGTCCCGCTGGGAATCTGGGCGCGCGACGGTTTCGTTCTGGAGGGAGCACCCTTCTCGGTCGGATTTCTCGGCTGTTTCATGATGGTCACCTCGGTAAAAGTTTCGTCGCCACCGCCTAGTCCAGCTTGATGCGATCCACGTAGCACCACTTCCAGCTCTCGCCCGGCTCGATCGAGCGCATGACCGGGTGACCGGTGGCGTGGAAGTGCGCGGTGGCGTGCTTGTTCTTCGAGCTGTCGCAGCAGCCGACGTTGCCGCACTTCAGGCACATGCGCAGGTTTACCCAGCGATCGCCCAAGCGCAGGCATTCCTCGCACCCCTTGCTGTTCGGCGCCACGTCCGCGATCTGGTCGCGGTGAGCGCAGGCCTTGGTGCCCGCCGGAAACAGCAGCGAGGCGACGATCGAGCCAAGCAGGACCGCGACGATCACGGCGAGCGAAGCGAGCGGCGGCACGTGGACCAGGTCGCCGACGGCAAGCTTCGCCGCGGCCATGAAGAGCATCACCGCGAGGCCGACCTTGAGGAAGCGCAGCTTGCGGATGACTCCCGCGAGCAGGAAGTAGAGCGAGCGCAGGCCGAGCAGCGCGAACACGTTCGAGGTGTAGACCAGGAACGGGTCGCGCGTCACGGCGAACACCGCGGGGATCGAGTCGACGGCGAACAGCAGGTCGGTGGTCTCGATCACGGTCAGCGCGACCAGGAGCGGCGTCGCCATCAGGCGGCCGTTCAGGCGCACGACGAAGCGCGAGCCGTGCAGCCTTGGCTCGATCGGAATGAAACGCGCGAGCCAGCTCTCGCACAGCGCGCATTGCTGCTCGGCGAAGCGTTCCTGCCTCTCCTCGCCGCGCAGCATGCGATAGGCCGCGTACGCGAGGAGCGCGGCGAGCGGGTAGACCGCCCAGTGGAAACGTTCGAGAAGCTCGACCCCGACAGCGATCAGCGCCGCGCGCATCACCAGGGCGCCGACGATCCCCCAGAAGAGCGCCCGGTGCTGCAGGTTCGCCGGGATGCCGGTGAGCGAGAAGATAAGGATGAAGACGAACAGGTTGTCGACCGAGAGCGATTTCTCGAGGACGTACGCGGTCAGGTAGGTGATCCCCGCCTCGCCGCCGAGGCGCAGCGCGATCCAGGCGCCGAAGGCGAGGCCGAGGCCGATCCAGACCGCGCTCCATACGGCGGCGCTCCTCGGGTTGCTCTTTTTCGCAAACCGGAGATCGACCGCGAGCGCACCCGCCACCACGGCCCAAAAGACTATCCATTCAGTGGTCACAGGCCGGCGTCCGCCGCCAGCTTGCCGGCGAGCGCAGCCCAGTCCTGGTGCGCGCGGCCTCCGGCGATCGCTTCAAGGAGATGCCGGCGGATCATCTCGCCGCTGGGCAGCGCCATCCCGACGTCGGCTGCGGTGGCGAGCGCGAGCTCGACGTCCTTGACCCCGAGCGGCATGGCGAACTGCGCCGGCGTCCACGCCTCCTCGACGATCATCTTTCCGTAGTTCTTGTAGGCCGGGGAACCCAGGGAGGTACTGCTCAAAACCTCCAAGAATCTTTGAGGCTCGATCCCGCACTTGCGCACCAGCGCGAACGCCTCGCCAAGGCTCTCGATCACCGTGGCGAGCAGGAAGTTGCGCGCGATTTTCACTGCGTTCGCTTTGGCGGGTTCCTCGCCCACGATGAAAAGTTGTTTACCTAAAATGGTTAGAAGCGGTCTGCAGCGCTCGATCGCCTGCGCCGGCCCGGCCGCGATGATATCGAGCTGGCCCTGCGCCGCGAGCGGCGGGCGGCCGAAGACCGGCGCCGCGACATAGAAGCTCTTCTGGTGGAGCGCAGTCAGCTCGCGCGCGATGCCCATGCCGACGGTCGCCATGTTCAGGTGGATCGCGTCCCTGGGCAGGCGGGAGGCGAGCCCGGAATCCAGCCATACCGCGCGCACCGCGGCGTCGTCGGCGAGCATGGTGATCACGATCTCCGCATCGAGAACCGCGTCCGGATGCTCCAGGATCTCGGCCGAGGAGCGGGTGCGGTTGTAGACTTTCAGGCTATGCCCCGCTCCCTTCAGCCGCTCCACCATCGGACGACCCATCTGGCCAAGACCGACAAAGCCCACGTTCATACGCTTCTCGCTTTCCTTCTCTGGTTATGCACTGCCACCGCGTGGGCGCAATCCTATCCCGCCAAACCCGTCAGGGTGGTCGTGCCGTGGCCGCCCGCGGGGGTCACCGACGTGCTGACGCGCGTGCTCGCCCAGGCGATGAGCGAATCGACCGGGCAGCAGTTCGTGGTCGAGAACCGCCCCGGCGCGGGCGGCACCCTCGGCCTCGCGCCGGTCGCCAAGAGCGCGCCCGACGGCTACACGCTGGTCGCGAGCGACGTGCCCAGCCACGCGATCAGCGCGACGCTGTACGCCAAGCTGCCGTACGACGTGCTGAACGACTTCGAGCCGATCGCGATGATCGCCGGATCGCCGATGGTGCTGGTGACCAGCCCCGGCCTGAACGCGAAGACCCTGCCCGAATTCGTCAAGCTCGCCAAGGCAGCGCCCGCAAAGATGTCGTACGGCTCGTCCGGGAACGGCTCGATCACGCACCTCGCCGTGGAGCGCCTGAAGCGCGACGCCGGCATCGACCTGGTGCACGTGCCTTACAAGGGGACGGTGCCCGCGATCGCCTCGGTGCTCTCGGGCGACACCGCGCTCGCTTTCGGCACCATCCCGGGCGTCGTGCCGCACGCGAAGGCGGGCAAGCTGGTGCTGCTCGGCGCTTCCTTCGGCAAGCGCTTCTCGCAGATCCCGGAGGTACCGGCGATCGCGGAGACGATTCCCGGCTACGACATGGGCTTCTACACCGCCCTCTTCGCCCCGGCGAAGACACCGAAGGAGATCGTCGACAAGCTTCACCAGGAAGTGGTCAAAGCCCACGCCCAGCCCAAGGTGAAAGAGATCTTCGCGAACAGCGCGGCGGAGCCTGGCACGATGACGCCCGCGGAGCTGAAGCAGTACCTGGCGGCCGAGGTCAAGGCTTGGGGCGACGTAGTCCGGTCGGTGGGACTGAAGATCGACTGAGCGGCACGAAAGCTGCTGCATCGGCGGCATGAACGCCTCCGACAAGCAGCGCAGCCCCGGCTCCCCCACCAACGCGAGCGACGCAATGGACGAAGTCGAGCTGGCCCCGGACGCCGACGAAGAGGACGTCCTCGACGAGGGCCTGCAGGAAACCTTCCCCGCGAGCGACCCGGTGTCGGTGCAGAAGACCTACAAGCGGAAGAAGGCTAAGAAAGCTTCTTGAGCGCGGGTATCACGTCGCGCGATCTGTTTCCTATGGGGTAGCGGAGGGGGTATCCGCCCCCAAGCTCGCCAAAGCGTTGACGTCTAAGCTTGATCAGTCGAGCGACATGCGTCACCTTCCTTGATGTTCAAGGCCGGGCGCGGCGTGATCCGCAATGCGACGCCGCGCCGGCAGGTGGAACATCCTCCCAAGAGTCATGGGGGGCATGGCGGTCCAAAAAGCTGTCGGATGATGGCGGGCTCTATCTCACGATCACACCGGCCGGCACACCGGTTTGGCGCCTGAAGTACCGCCTGCACCACGTCGCTTTGATTCACGTCAAATTGCCGCGCCCGCCGCTTCGTACCTTATGATTCTTGCAAGGAGGATAGTGACTTAGGTGATTCTCGATCCCTCGACGGAGCAGCTTCTGCGGCTGCGCTTTGACCGATTCGAGCTCGACGAAGCGGACGCGCGTCTGACACGCGCCGGGGAGCCGGTACCGCTCGCCCCCAAGCCGTTCGCGGTGTTGTGCGCGCTCGCCCGTACCCCGCGAATGCTCGTCACGAAGAATGCCTTGCTCGACCGCGTCTGGGGGCATCGGTTCGTCAGCGAATCGGTGCTCAAGTCGACCATCAGCGAATTGCGCGCGGTGCTCGATGACGACCCCAAACAGCCGCGCTACATCGAGACTGTATCGCGGCGGGGGTACCGCTTTATCGCCAGGTTAAGCGCGCCTGCGGCGCAGCTGGGCACAACGCAAGGAGCCGCCGCAACACCTTCGTCGATGATCGGCCGCGTGGATGCGCTCGAGCGGCTGCGCACGGCATGGCAGCTCGCCGCCTCAGGCAGGCGCCAGATCGTCTGGATCGCCGGCGAGGCCGGGGTGGGGAAGACCACGCTCATCGAGCGCTTCATGCCCGAAGTCGCCGACATCCACTGCGCACACGGTCAGTGCGTCGAGCAGTACGGCACGGGCGAGCCCTATCTCCCCGTTCTCGAAGCGCTCACGGCATTGAGCCGCCGCGACGCGGCGCTCGCTGAGCTCATTCGCACGGTGGCTCCGACCTGGCTTTTCCAGCTGCCATGGCTCTCCAGCGCGGCCGAACGCGACGAGTTGCGGCGCGAGCTCGCCGGCGCCGGTCAGACCCGCATGCTGCGCGAAATGGGCGAGCTCTTGGACCGCTACACGGACAACCGACCGCTGCTGCTCGTCACCGAGGATCTGCACTGGAGCGATTCAGCGACGGTGCAGCTCATCGATCACATCGCGCGCCGTCGCTCCAGCGCGCGGCTGCTGTGGGTCGCGAGCTTCCGCCTTACTGAGGTCATCGCCGCGGACCATCCGCTCAGGGCGGTACGCCACGAGCTTCGCCTGCACGGGCTGGCGGAGGAGATCATGCTCGATGCGTTCTCGGAGAAAGAAGTCGGCGAGTACGTTGCCGCTCGCCTTCCAGGCGTCGGCGGCGACGAAAATTTCGTACGCGCGCTGCATGGCCGCACCGACGGGTTGCCGCTGTTCGTCGCGGAAGTAATGAACGACGTCGTGGCGCACAGCTCGCGATCCGGTTCAATGGCAATTCCCAACAGCCTGACCGGAATCATCGAACGTTACATCGGACAACTCTCTCCGGACGACAGAGCGCTGCTCGACGCGGCGAGCGTATGCGGGGTCGAATTCCGGCCTGCGACGGTTGCGGGCATGCTGGAACGCGACGCCGCATCCCTCGCCCAGTCGTGCACGGAGCTTGCGCGCCGGCAACGCTGGCTGAGCGAGGCCGACGCGGAATACTTCTTTCGGCACGCGCTTTACCGGGAGGTGCTTTACCAGCGCATCGCCCCGCTCGCCCGCGTCGAGCTGCATCGGAAGGTGGCCGGGTCGCTTGAACGTGAGCGCGCCGATGGACGCGCAGTGAGCGCGACCGAGCTCGCCTCGCACCTCGAGCTCGGCGATGAGCCGATGCAGGCAGTACGCTACTACGCCGAGGCCGCGGAGTCGGCTCTGCTGCGCTTCAGCCCCGCGGAGACGATGAACGTCACCGAACGTGCCCTGGCGCTGGTCCCGCTGGCCGAGGCGAGCGAGACGCGCACGCATCTTGAGGTTACGCTCACTACGCTGCGCGGCGCAGCGGCGATACAAGTGCTGGGCCTGGCGTCTGATGAAACCAAGCGCGCCTTCGAGCGTGCGCTATCTCGGGTCGACGACGTGCCGCAGCATCCCCTGCGCGGTCTGTTCCTGCACGGGCTGGGATTGGCGCTCTGGATGCGCGGAGAGTTGAGCGAGGCGCACGCGCTCGCTCAGCGCAGCGAGGCCCTCGCAGCGGCGACCAAAGACCGGACCGCGCTGCTTTGCGCCTGCCTCGTGCACGGAATGGTGCAGCACCTGCGCGGGCGGCCGCGTATCGCGCGCGAATGGCTGGAGAAAGGCGTCGCTGCCGCCGAAGGTCTCGACGCGACGACGTCGGCGGCGGTGTTCTCCGCAGATCCGGGGGTCATCACGCTCGCGCTCCTCGGGCTGGAGCTGCTGCGCCTCGGGTTCGTCGACCAGGGCCGTGCGCGCATCGGCGCCGCACACGCGCGGGCGCGGGCTTTGCGCGAACCCGGGCCGCAGATGGCGGCGCTCTGGTTCGAGGCGCTGTTCGAGCTGCGCATGGGCAACGCCGAACGCGTCGCGGCGATAGCCGACGAGTTGCGCGTACGGACCGAGGAGCACCCGTTGCCGCAGATCCGGGCCGCCCAACTCTGGTTCCGCGGCTGGGCCGAGGCGCAGCTCCGGGATCCGCGCCTGGGCTACCGCCTCATACGCGAAGGCTGCGAACAGGCCGCGCGGCTCGGCATACGGGCCTGGATGAGCGAAACGCTCGGCTATGCTGCCGAAGCGCTCGTGCGCGCCGGCGATTGGCCTGCGGCGCGCAAGCAGCTCGACGAGGCGATGGAGCGCGCCAGCGCGATCGGCGAGCGGGAGTATCTGCCACGGCTGCTGCTGCTCGATGCGCGCATCGCCGATGCGCTCGGCGAGCGCGACCGGGCGCGCGAAGCGGTGCGGCAGGCCATTGCCGAAGCACGCTCGCAGGAAGCGCCGTGGCTCGAGATGATCGCACTGTCGGCGCTATGCGAGCGCGACGATGCAACCGCCGAGGATTTCGCCGCGCTACGCCACGTCGTCGACCAGCTCACCGAGGGTCTGGATACCCCGCCGGTGGCAAGAGCGCGGGCGCTTCTCGCGGCGAGACGGAAAGGCTGACCGCGCCCGTAGCGCGCGATCAGCCGTGCTCGACGCGCGAGCCCTTCGGCCCTGTAAGCACGCGCACGCGATCGCCGGCCGCGAACGTGTGCGGGCCGGGCTGCACGATGGCAACCGTGGCTCCGTTGTCGAGCCGGATGACGATCTCCTGGCCGTCCTGCTCTTCGATCTTGCGCTCGATCGCGTTGCCGGCGATGCCGCCGCCGACCGCGCCGATGACCGTGGCGGCGGCGCGGCCGCCGCCGTGGCCGATCTGGTTGCCGAGCAGCCCGCCGAGCGCGGCGCCCGTCACGGTGCCCACCATGGCGTTGTCGCCCTTGATCCTGACCTCACGCACGCCCTGCACCGTGCCGAACTCCACGGTCTGCACCGCGCGCGCCTCGCTCCGCACGTAGTCGTGCGAGCCCCCGCTCGCGCAACCCGCGACCACCAGGAAAATCAGTGCGTATCTCATTTCGCGAGCCTGGTGATCTTAAGGCCCTGGAGCGAGACGCCGCCCATGAGGCCGCTCGTGCCGTAGACGTAGCCGTACACGTCCCGCTGGGCCGTAGTGGTGGAGACGTTCGCTCCGGCGCCGGCGTTGACGACGATGATGTTCGGATCCAGGCCGATCTCGAAACCCTTGACGCTGTTCAGGCGTTCCGTTACCGCCCTGTCCGCCGAGGACGAGCGCCGCCTTGTACACGCTCGGAAAGACGATCACTGCCTTCGCCTTCTCGCCGAGCGCCCTGGCACCCGGCGACTTGGCGTACAGCGCGTTCAGCGCCGCAGTCGCCTCCTGGTCGATGTCTTTGGTCGATGCCGCCTGCGCAGCCCGCGCTCCGACGAGGACCGCGGCCGCAAGGAAGGAAAGGAAGACCGCTGAGCTGCGTGGTGCGTTGTACATCGCGTGCTCCATTCAGTTAGGTAAGGGGAAATGCGTGTTGGGTTGAGGGCACGGAATGTGCGATAGGCCTCCGGCGCAAGCTCGCGTCTTTTCTGCGCGAGGCCTGGGCTAGATTGGGAAGCTGGCGCTCACCAGGACGAAATTGACCCCGCCGTTGGGCTCCTTGATGCCGGCGTTGGACAGGTGCTGGAGCGCAATACCCACTCTGATGTCGCGCCGCTCACCGATTCGCAGCCCAGCGCCCACGTGCGAGCCGAACTCGAGCGACGTCGACATCTGCGTCGTATCGTTGTTGATGGTGTGCGAAAGCAGGTACACGCCGATGCCCGCCTCGACGTAGGCGCGTGCGTAGTCGGCGCGCCATACCGGGGTGGCATGGAGATCGAAGCGCCGCGTCGTGCCGGCGAGGTCGGGCACGCGCCAGATCCCTCCGCCGAACTCGACTAGTGTCGGCACCCACCAGCGCGCATCGCTCGCCAGCGTGCGCCGGTAACCGAGGCGGATGACATCGATGTCCGCGTCGTCGGCGGCCCGGCCAAGCGACATCACCACCTCGGACTGCGCGTGGGCGGCTGCCGTTCCCGCGAAGGCGAGAAAGGCAAGGGTGGCAAGAAGGGGGCATACCCGCTTCAAGGCAAGGCCGAGCCAGAGCTTGCGCATCGAATCCATGGTGCTTTCTCCGTAGCCGTCCAGTTGATCAAGATGTGCTGGCACACTAAGCGGCTTCCCGCGGGGAGTCGTGGAGAACACGTTGCAATTCCGTCCAGATTTGGTGACCTTTGGCAGCCGCCGGCTCCTCGGCAGACCTGCTTCTATCCCAAGGTGTAGGCCGGCACGCCCCGGTGTAATGTCGACGACGACGAGTCCCACCGCCGCGCATCACGTAGTCTGCTTAGGGCGGCTGGCTTGCCACCGCTGCGTTCAGCGACGCGGAAAGCTTCCTCGCGTCCGCGACGCACGCGAGCACGGCGTGCCTCGTCGCCGACCTGAAGATGCCCGGCATGAGCGGGCTCGACCTTTGCGAGGCGCTCGCCACGCCCCGGCGCGGAAGGCCTATCCCAAGTCCTAGTCGAGAGGGGAAGCTTCTTTTGTGGGCGGATTGCATCGCTGCGCCCCGCTCCTTGCGGGTGCAACCGCATTGCGGATTTTCTGCTACGGGCCGGCAACAAACTGACCGAATGCTGACCTTTCGGTGACCACTCCACGCGCGCCCATGGCTACGTTAGAGTGAACGGCGCAGTCAGGGGGAACCATGGACCGCAAGCGCTTTGAGGACGAAAGGCGGGAAGCGGTGGCGCACGACGCAGGCGACTTGGTGCGAAAGAGGAAAGATCTGCTCAAGCGCTATGGCGTTGCGCTCGGGCTGGCCGGGCTGGCGCTCTTCCTGCGCGGCGTACTTCCGTTCCGGGAAGGCACCGCCATCTACCAGCTTCCGCTCGTGGCAGTGCTCCTCAGCGCATGGTACGGCGGACGCGGGCCAGGCCTGCTGGCTTCCGTAATTTGCATAACCGGGGTGTGGTACTGGTTCATCCCGCCGGTGAAGTCTTTCGAAATTTCGCCGGACCATGTGCTGCCCTTCTCGATATTCATCGCTCTCTGCCTGCTGGTCACGCAGTTCAGCGCCGGGCGGCGGCGCGCTGAGCAGGCGTTGCGCGCGAGCGAGGAGCGCTTCCGCGCGCTCGTGCAGTTCTCCTTCGACGTCTACTGGGAGACCGACGCCCGGCACCGTTTCACGCGCCAGGAATTCTCCGAGAGGCTCGCCGACGCACCGGCGCCAAACTCCGAGATTGGCAAGACGCGCTGGGAAGTTCCGTACCTCGAGCCCGACGAAGAGGGGTGGCGCAAGCATCGCGCGACGCTGGACGCGCACTTGCCGTTCCGCGATTTCGAGCTTGCCCGCCCGGCGCCGGACGGCGGCAAGCGCTACGTGTCGGTTTCCGGCATGCCGGCGTTCGATGAGTTCGGGAAGTTCGTCGGCTACCGCGGCGTCGGCCGGCATATTACCGGGCGCAAGCTCGCCGAGGCCGAGCACCGGGCGTACGTCTGGTTCCTCGAATCCATGGACCGCATCAACCGCGCCATGCAAGGAACCAACGACCTCGAAAGGATGATGAGCGACGTGCTCGACGCGGTGCTCGAGATCTTCGGCAGCGACCGGGCGTGGCTCCTCTATCCGTGCGACCCGGAAGCGCCTTCATGGCGCGTCGTCATGGAGCATACGCGGCCGGAGTTCCCCGGGGCCGTGGCCCGGGAGCGCGCTTTGCCCATGACGGCGGACTCCGCCGAAGTGGCGCGCGCCGCGCTCGATTCCCGCAGCGCTTTGGCGGCCGGCCCTGATCACGAGCGACAGGTGAAGCCGGAGATTGCCGAACGCTTCGCTGTGCGCTCGGAGATGCTGTTGGCGCTGCATCCGAAAGGCGATCGGCCGTATCTCTTCGGCCTGCACCAATGCTCGCGGCCGCGCGCCTGGACCAAGGACGAGCAGCGCCTCTTCGAGGAGATCGGCCACCGGCTCGCCGACGCGCTGAGCAGCCTTATCGCCTTTCGCAGCCTGCGCGAGAGCGAGCGCCGGCTCGAGGCGGCACAGGCCGTTGCTCACGTGGGCTGGTGGGAGCGCGACTACGCGACCGGTCATGTCTCGCTCTCGGACGAGGCGTGCCGCATCTTCGGGGTGCAGCCGGTCGATCTTCCGCATTGGGACGGACGCTGGCGCACTCTCATCCATCCCGAGGACCGGGACAAGGCGGCTGCGGCGAGCGAAATGGCGCTCGCTGGCGGTGCGCGCTACGACGTGGAATACCGGGTGGTGAGGCCGGACGGCACGGTGCGCGTCGTGCACAGCCAGGGCGACGTCACGCGTGACGAATCCGGGCGTCCCGTTCGCCAGTTCGGCGTCATGCAGGACATTACCGAGCTGCGGCAGGCGGAAGACGAGCTGCGCGCGAGCCAGGCGCGGCTGGAGGAGGCGCAGCGCATCGCGCACCTCGGGTACTGGGAGCGCGACCTGGTTGCGAATCGCGTGGCGCACGCCGAAGAGACCTGGCGCATTTTCGGCATCCCGCCGCAGGAGCGCACGACCGATCTTGCGCAATGGCGCGAGCGCTGGCTGGCGCTCATCCACCCGGAGGACCGGGCGAGAGTGCTCGCCGCGGTGACGGCGGCGCTTGCCGGCGGGCCGCGCTACAACGTCGAATTCCGCGTCATCCGCGCGAACGGCGAGATGCGCGTCGTCCACAGCCAGGGCGACGTGACCCGCGACGCCTCCGGCCGGCCTTGCCGGATGTTCGGCACCCAGCAGGACATCACGGAGCTGCGGCGGGCGGAGCAAGAAGCCCGCGCGCGGCAGGACATGCTCGACCTCGCGCAGAAGGCGGCGCGCGCCGTCGCGTTCGACTGGCACATCGGCGCTCGCGAGAGCGAGAACCGCTGGTCGCCCGAGCTCGAGGCGATGTATGGCCTGGAGCCGGGCTCGTTTGATCGAACGGTCCAAGGCTGGAAGAAGCTCGTCCATCCCGAGGATTGGCCGTCGGTGAAGCTCGCGATCGAGCGCGCCAACCAATCGGGTGATGTGGACGCCGAGTACCGGGTCGTACACAAGGACGGAGCCGTGCGCTGGCTGCACGCGAAAGGCCGCATGTTCTTCGACGCCGAGCGCCGCCCCGAGCGCATGGTCGGCTTCATGATCGATGTCACCGAGCGGCGGCAGGCCGAGGAGGAGTTGCGCGCCGCCGAGACCCGCTTCCGCACGTTCGTCGACCACGCGACCGACGGGTTCTTCCTCATGGACGAGGAGCTGACCGTGGTGGACGTCAACCGGCAGGCGTGCGAGGCGCTGGGGTACAGCCGCGAGGAGCTGATCGGCAGGCAGCCGCGCCATTTCGATGCGGGCCTCGCCGAGGCCGCCATCGCGCGGCTGGCGGAGCGCGCCGCCCGGGGCGAGACGGTCACTTTCGAGACGCTCCACCGGCGCAAGGATGGAGCCGTGTTCCCGGTCGAGATCCGGGTCCGAACGTTCGGGGAGGGCGACAAGCGCTTCTATGTTGCGCTCGCCCGCGACATCAGCGAGCGCAAGCTCGTGGAGCAAAGCCTGCGGGACAAGGACCATGCGCTGCAGTCAACGCGGGACGAGCTCGCGCGGGTCTCGCGCGTCACGATGATGGGCGAGCTGACGGCCGCGATCGCCCACGAAGTCAACCAGCCGCTCGGCGCGATGGTCGCGAACGCGGCGGCGTGCACGCGCTGGCTCGCGGCCGACCCGCCCGAGGCGGCGAAGACGCGGCGCGCGCTCGAGAGCATCG
>Ga0105340_1000731_pt1 | contig 15355 bp, 12 predicted proteins | sample EasRivMeERMLT700_FD_89676 | JGI IMG/M metagenome (GOLD analysis project Ga0105340, IMG submission 89676) | Soil microbial communities from meander-bound floodplain in the East River, Colorado, USA - East River MetaG ERMLT700 | ecosystem: Environmental > Terrestrial > Soil > Floodplain | place...
GCATTCCCAATGGTTTGGACACTTGGCGCTTTCGCACACGGTATGGAGCCGCAGGCCGTCGAGAAGATTGCGCGTTTGCGCGAACGTATTCTGCGTTGGCAGTTTCAGGCGCAGCCACTCGGGGATCCGGGGGCGCGGTTTGGGCGGATCAACTGTTATCATCACGAACTCAAGTGCTCATTACACGAACCTTGCCGAAGAAAAGCTACCCCTTTCCCGCCTGGAGCCCGAGATCGCGCCAGAATCGTTCAAGCTGATCCGTGTCAAAGTCAGCCAGGATTTCCCCGTCCACGTCGATTGTCGGCGCCAGCGTTTGGCCGGACAGTTGAAACATCTCCTTCCGCGCGGCAGAATCGGCAATGACATCGAGCACCTCATATTTGATGCTGCGCGCGTTCAACCAATCGATCGCCTCATCACACCACCCGCAATACGGCTTAACAAACAACCTGATTTTTTCCGCTTTCATCCCTTGTCGTTCCCTTCCGTGATAATCGTATCACTATGTTCGTACGTCGGCGAACAGCAGCAGAGAAGTTTCAGCGTTTCTGATCCAGTGTTCCAGAGTTTGTGCTTTTTGCCGGGCGGGATGGCAACGGCATCCCCGGCTTTCACTTCCGCGGTTTCGCCTTCGATGCGCATCCGCCCGCAGCCCGCAGTGATGAAATAAATCTCCTCGGTCCGCGCGTGGTAATGCTCCTGCGTGCTCCCGCCGACCGGCACGCGCGCCTCGGCGAGGCTCTGGTTCCGGATAACCGAATTGCGATGCGCGAGCAACTCGCGAATCTCCGAACCGTCCTTCGTAATGAACGGCGGCGCCGCGTCCAGATTTTTGATGTCCATACGAGAGCGCAAATGGTGCGCGGTGGAAGAGCCTCGGGCAACCGAAAACCGGATCAACGCAGATCTAGCCTTGGGAACGCACCCTTGCAGTTCCCGCTCCCGACTTCCTGCTTCTTTTTAACTTCTCCCTAGTTTCGTATCAGCCGGAAAAACTGGGATCCGCTTCCGATCGGCGCCGTCAGCTTTAGGAAGTTTCCATCCACTACCGGCGCGGTCGGGCTGGGGATCCAATTCGGCGCGCTCAAACTCGCGCTGGATTGCAGCCCGTACCCGGTCGCTGACGCCGGCCAGCGTATCACCACGTTGTTCCCCTCACGCTGAATCGTCAGTGCGGGCGCCTCCGGCAAAAGCGATGACGTCACTTGCACCGCGGCCAGATACAATGCGCGCGATCCACTCCCGCCGGCCGCCGCCACTACAACGAACGAATCGCTGAACGGATCATACTTTATGTTGTGAAAATTGACGGTCGTCTCTATCCCACCCGCAACCGCGTCAATCAGATAGTAAGGGGCACCCAGTTGGCTCGGCATCACCGCGCCGTTTGAGTCCAGCACGCTAAACACATAACCATTCGGAAGCCCAACCGTGCTGGCGCGGGCCTGGTACCCCAGCACGAACATCCCGGAGCCTGGGTCGACGTCCAATTGCGGATGCTGGTGCGCAAAAGGTTTGCCCGCGGCGCCGGCCAGGTAGGGCATCTGCGGTCCCACCTCCGCAAACGTGTAGGACGGCCCTGCGCCAATATCGAAGTACGACAACTCGCCCGTGGCTACATCGTTCCCGCCCGTATCGAATGCGGTGATGATCTCCCCATTAAACGGGTTTTCGATCGAGGCCGGATGCCCCTGTGCGATTCCGGTGCCGGTCGTCGACAGGCTCTGCTCCGGCCCGCTCACTTGCAGATTCCCCGTGCCCCCCGGCACCGTCTGGATAATCGAGCCGACAATCCTGTTCCCGAGCACAGCGCCGTCCGTGTTCGACAAGTACATGAACACGTCCCTGCCCGGCAGATAAATCACGTCAGGATCATCCTCGTCCCTCGCTGGCTCCAACTGATCCAACCGCGTCGGCCCCGCCAAAGTCCTGCCATCGCGATCAAACAGCGCTCCGTACGTGCCTTCCCCTTCCCCCGCCACTTTGTGTTCCGCCACCAAAATGAAATTCCCATTCACCGGACTCACCGCCACCGACACGTCGTCGTATGACTGCCCGTCTGCGATGCCATCGAACACCGACACATCCAGCAACGGATCGACCGGACCCGTCGAAGTTCCCAGGCGTGCAATCATCACCAGGTCGATCCCATTCTCGTACTGCCGCGCACATCCCACCACGATGTACTCCTGGCTCGCTGAATTGTACTTCACATCGTGCCGCGTGATCTCCCCATTACCAGTAGCGCTTCCATTCCCCATGATCAAAAACGGCCCGCGAATCGGTGTCAGCGTTCGTGGATCATAAAAATATCCCACCAGCGCCTGCCGCGCCGGCTGGCCTGTCGTCGGATCTACAAACGCGTTCGTGTTACTTTGGTCAATCGTCGTGATCAGGATCTCCGGCATGTCCGTGTTCACCGCCAGGTTCGCTTCTTTCACGTCAAGAGGTGTCGTGACGTTCGCCACTATGACTTGATCCACACTCCGCAAACGCGGGCCACTCGGCGGCGCCAGCGGTTGCGCAAAATCAACCCACGCAAAATAAAAATTCGCGTCAATCAATTCCGATTCCCGCTCGAACAACATCTTGCGGACCTCGATCAGAAACTTCCCGCTGGCGTCGTCATACTCGTACGACAAAAACGCGCGGCTCGCCATCGGCACTGACGTGCCGGGTTCCAAATCCGCCACCTGCAACAACAGCGTGCCATTCGTTCCGCGCTTGCCAGGGATGGTCAGCGCATACGTCCCGAACGTGGTCCGCTCCATCGAAAAGGTCCCGGCCGATTGCAACGCGATTCCTGTCGCCCCTTCGATTTACCCGCCGATCAGATTTTCCGCCGTGTAAGGAACGTACACGAACTGAAACTGAAACTGCCCCCCCGTCGCCACCTCCTCGCCCGTCAACGCCGAATCCTCGCGAATCGTCACCACCCAGCCTGACCCGCCGTTTGCTTCGTTCGTTGGCGCCAGGCCCACGATGTTCACGTCGCTGTTCCCGTGCGATGACGTCGCAAAGACCATCCCGTTGCTCACCGCATTCACGCCCGGCAATCGCAGCATGCCCAGTCCGCCGTACGTCCCGCTCCCCGCGGGAAACTGCTCCCACGTCATCAACCGCGGCACGAGACCCGCCGAATGCTCACCCGCTCCGTTCCATTGCGCCGCACCCGTTGCCGCGTTGGGATTGCCGACGTTCCCGCCGATCCACCCCGCGTCATACGGAAACCACGCCACCGAAAATCCAAAATTCCCTTCCGGACTGCTCGTGTGCGTTCCCGCGCGACCCAAATTGATATCCAAATTTCCTATGCCAAACGTGCCCGTTACCATGTCGTAACCAGGCCCGGACGACGCGGGCGAAATCGCCACCGTCGGAAAAAATGGCCCCTCCCCATCGCCCTAATCGATTGGCCCATTCTGCCGCGCCGTTGGGATGACGACGCCAAGCCTTGGATGCGGCCGCCACGATTGCGCTTCCGCCATCGAGGCGTCCGTGATAGTCGTGAAATCCACAAACCCGCGGTTCAACGTGTTCGCATCAGCCGCCGCGGGATCAGCGGGCGCAAGCCGCATCGCGATGTCCCCACGATTATACTTCGTCACCGTCCACGGGATCGGCCCCTGCCCTTCGTAGCCCACGATCTCCACGTTGCCGTTGAACGCAGTCGAACTCCCGCGCACGACCACGTTCACCCCGCTCACCGTCGTGTTTGGAAACGCCCCCGGCGGCCCGCCTCCCACCGGCACGTTCGGCGTTGGCCCCGCCGGCGCAGCATGCGCCACGCCCGCGCTCAACGCGCAAACGATCAGTGAGAATTGAAGAAGTGCTCTTCCGTTCCGTCGCCACCAGAAGTTTCTCATAAGGGTTCCGTGACGATGAACTCTCTCCTCCCTCAAATGCAAGCCGCATCCAATGCAAGCCCGCAACAATTCGTGACAGCAGCCGCCGCGCTGCGGGACGAAGTCCTCGGCGTAAGATGAAAATCCAACTCAAGGCGCACTTCAAGAACATGAAGTGCCTTGTGCCCGTCAAAACTTCCGTGACAAACTTGCGATGATCAGGAAATCCGCGAACGCCGCCGGGCCGTGTGTGCCGTAACGATCGTCGTGAATGTTTTTCTGGCGGTTGACCGTCATCATCACCGGGGTGAAAAGATTGAACGTATTCTGGCCGCGAGTCCATGACACGCCGGGTTCGACATACACTGCATAGCCCGGCCGTCGGAAACCTTCGCTGCCGCCAACCAGGTCGCGCGTTGGAATGCCATCGACCCGACCGCCGAAACTGAGCGAGAGCCCTTGCTCCGGCCAGATGCCGTAGCTAAGACCGACCCGACCGAGATATTGATCGGGGACAGAGTTATTCAGTACTGCGGCGTTGGGATTTGGAGGTGGAGGATAGGGACCCGTCGTGAACGCATCGTTCTGCTGCCGTGGACTGATGAGGTAGAAACCCGACACGTAACCATATAGCCGGTCGACGATCTTTTGGTAGCCGGCCAGTTCCAGGTGAATCCCCCAACCACCGTCGCCGGGTTGTATCGAAACATCCACCGGCCGAATCTCAGGCCCCGTCGGTTTGTGAAATGTGTCCGTCGCCTTCTCATCGCCCGTGGGCGCTTTGACACCGACGCTAAACGAAATGTTTCCGTTCCTTTCCTTGCTGGGGTTCAGCAACCAGGCATTGCCAACCAATCGAACGTCGCCCAGGCCACCCGCGCTGGTCGTGTGACGCGTTCCATCGTGATCGAGAACCGTCGAGCGGTCCCCGTGAACAAACGGCATCGTCAACGTGGCGCTGTAGCGCGGCGTAAACCCGTAAGTCACCTGCAGGTCGATCGAGTGGATCCAAAGGCGTGCGCCGACAACCTCTCCCTCCGGCCAGACCTCGGTGCCAATGTAGCGATCGCCAGTGGTGAGATAGCGATAATTGACCGACGCTCCCCACTGTCCACCCTCCAGGTGCGAAAACCCCTCGGCGCCCAAACTGAGCGCCAAAAAGCGCGCGCGGCCACTTTCATCACACCCAATACCACATCGCCTGCGCGTACGCCCTCTTGAACAAGAAAGATTTGGCAGTGGAGTGGCTTCGAAAATCCACGGCCGAAGGCTTCAGCTGTTATCCCCTCTTCGAGTGCGACGCCAACCTCGCCAATCTTAAAGGTGACCCAGGCTTTCTCGATTTCCTTGCCGCCGAAAAAAAGCGATACCAATCCTTCCAGGCGAAATACGGAATCAAAACCCAGCCTCCCTGAAATTTAACGCGCTCATTGAAACTACGGTAAGGACGGCGCTCCGCCGCCGTCCGCAGCCTGAATCCCTGTAGCCGCCGACGTAAGGAGGCGCACTTTAAAAACCGGTTACGGACTGCTGATGCGATAAAACCGCGAACCTTGATTCACGGAAGTGTCTTCAAACTCGAACACGCCCGGACTCACCTCCGTCGCACCACCGGCGGTCGACCACGTCACAAGATTCGGCGAAACCTGCACGGAATACTGAAGCCCTGCCGCACCGGAAAATCGCAGATTCACCCGCCCGGCGCTGATGCCCTGTTGCACAATCACAGGCGCAGTAATCACGAACGTCCCTTCTTCGGAGAATCCCGATCCCGCAAAACTCGAATCGATGGCCTGCACGCTCCAGTAGTACTGCCCTGGCGGCAACCAAAGCTTCCAGACGTTCGTCGCACCGGCATTGCCGACTCGCGCCACCCGCCGCCAGCCTGTTGCCAAATCAGCCTCAGGCGACATCACGTCGATTCCGCCCGGTGTCCTGCCCACGCGCAGATTGTAAGTGATCGAAGCCCATACCCCCGAGTCGGTGCTCGGACTCCAGCTCAAAAGAACCTGTCCACCCGATAGGACAGTCGCGGACAAATTGATCGGTATCGACGGTAAAGCATTCGAAGTCGCAGAATTGTTCCGCACGAGCTTCGCGGGGCCTAGGCCTGAGGCACCGGTCAGCACTAGGTCCAGGTCGCCATCATTATCGTAATCGCCCCATGCCGAACCGTCATCAGCAACTGACGGAAGAGGAGGTTCTGTTTGTGCGAAATTTCCATTCCGTAGATTGCGGAAGATCCGCCCCGGCTGAACACCTGCCAAAGCTGGGGCGGCGATCATAACGTCGTGCCATCCGTCTCCATCGAAGTCTCCCCAAACACCGTTGTTCCCGCAGCACAACCCCGCGGCCTCAGTAACGTTCGAAAATGAATTCCCTAGATTCTTAAACAGACGGGTTCCCGTCATGACCACATCGACTCGCCGATCGTTGTCGTAATCGATCCATGACACCTCCGTCGAATCCCACGGTAAGTTCACTAGAGTCTCGGCAAAAACCCCGCGCGTGTCATTCCGATACAGTTTCAACGGTTGCGCTTCAGTGTAACCACCCAGCAGCAGGTCCCAATCGCCATCATAGTCATAGTCGTTCCATTCCAGCGCGCCATTGCTTTGCAAGTCCGGAAAGATGCCAGGAAGAAGAGTGAAGACGCCCCTCCCGTCGTTCCTATAGAAACGAGTTATCGGAGACCCGGAAAAGGGATTCTGACTCGGCCCCTTTTCCAATATGTCTACATCGCCGTCGTTGTCGGCATCAATTGTCGAAATCGCCCGTACCCCGGCTAGCAGTGGTTCTACGAATACAAAGCCTCCACTGCGATCATTCTGGAAAATCCGGTTTCCCGTCGGATCACCCAGCAGAAAATCCAAATAGCCGTCGCGGTCAAAATCGGCCCATGCTGCTCTTTGCGAGTAAGGCAAACTCAACGACACCTGCAGGAACGACCCGCCGCCGTCATTTCGGAACAGCCCCGGTGGCCGGGCTATCAACAAATCCAGATCACCGTCGTTATCGTAATCACCCCACGCAGCCTGCTGGCCAGCCGGTTCGGGTGAAGCGATTGCCAGGACAGTGAAGCTCTCGACCGAAACTTCCATCGACGTCTTCGCCTGTGAAAATGCCTCCGCAGCGGAACAGAAGTTAGAAGAGAGAATGCAGCAAACCATTACTAGTGAACCACAGTGCATCCCACGCACAAGCATGCCTTCGGGCGGACACTCAGCAAACAGAAAACTTTAAGCATTAGTGAGCCAGTGTAGCCGCAAGCATCCCTCATGCCATACAGTGGTCGATCCCGCAAAATAAACTCGAAAATAAAACAGGGGGGTTACCCAATACTCGTCCAACCCCCTGTCGTAAACTGTCAGCCGTATGAAAATAAATACGTCACTGACAACGGGAGACGCCCACGGCGATCTCATCACATCCCAACTCAACCTGACCGTCACACCTCGTTCAAACCGGCGCCTGAAGCGCCGCCCCGTCTCGCGCTCGCGCGCCGCCTACTGGTTCGATCGGATGCGCAAAGTCGTCAACGCCGCGCGCGATTGGCAGCCCTCCCCCGCTCCACGCCCGCAACAAACCTACATCGACCTCCAGCCAACCAATTCCTAACCCTCAACCCTCAACCTTCAACTCTCAACTAACATGCACGACCAGGATACCATTAACCAATTCGTCGAGTTCCGCGCTCGCAGCGTTCCCTACGCGCAGATCGCGGAACATCTCAAAGTCTCCCGCTGCACCCTCATCGCGTGGGGACAAAAATATAGAACGCAGATCGACGCTTTGCGCTCGGTCCAGGCCGAGGCGATCCGTGCCAAATATCTCGGCACGCGCGAGCAGGAGGTCGTGCTGCTGGCACAACGCCTTCAGCGCCTCGAAGCGACTTTCAACCAACACAAGCCGATCTACATTCCCATTCGGCAACTCACCGACATGATTCGCCTCACTCGCGATCGGTTGGACAAGGTGTGCGCCGAACCGGTCCTGCCCTTGATCCAACTGCGCGAAGAGGCCGCCGCCAACGCTTCAGCCAATGAACCAAAAAACTAGACTTTTTCCAGACCGTCGCAGGGTCGAGAACTGCGCTTTTCCTAAGAAATCCGCAAATTCTCCTTTAGACGGTCTGGTTTTTAAAACCCTGCCAGGACAGCGACACAAACCCGTTGCAAACTGCAGTTCTGGTCGCCGCGCAGGCCGTCCAGTTCTACCGAGCGCGATTGAATTTGTGGAGATGGCCAAATTGACTCCACTCCGACACAATGAGGTTGCCGTCTTTGTCGATCGACGCGCCGTGCGGCGAATTGCAGATACCGTCTTTCCACTGGTCCTGCGGCAAGCCGAAATTCGCGCGTTGCTTCTCGTTGGGATTGTCACCGACTTGCGCGGCGATTACGCCGTCCTTATCCAGCACAGTAACCCTGCCCTGCAACTCTGGAACAACAGCATAGTCGCCGCGAACGTGGACCGCGGCGGGCATGCGCAGGTTTTTCTGGATGACTTTCACGAAGTTACCGTCGAGGTCCCAATATTCCACGCGATTGTTGTTACGGTTACAAACCAGCAACAGCGGCTTGCCCGAGCGCGTGTCCAACCCGATGCCGTGACAGGTCTTGAACTTTCCTTCCGCCTCCCCCGGCCCGCCAAAGGCCTTTACGAACTTTCGGTCCTTGTCGAACTTCAGCACGTAGTTCGATCCGTATCCATCGGCGATGAAGATCGAACCATCGGGGGCGACGGTAACGGCACAAGGGTTGAACCCCTTCTCGTCCTTATAGATGCCGGCCTCCTGCGGAAAGCGAATCGCCCACACCTGCTCGCCGTCGAGCTTGAGCTTGATGACCTCATGATCAGACGGCCGCGCCGCGTAGATGTATTCCACGCCGTTCTCCTCGCGTATCTCCAGGCCATGAATGCGCGTCGGTCCGACCGCGCGCAGGAACTTACCCTCAGGCGAAAAGACGACGACGCCGCGCTTCGTGTCGGTGGTGACATAAATGTTGCCCGCCTTGTCAATTACCGCGCCGCCGTGGCATGGCCCGAGTTGCTGGCCGTCTGGCATGGCGTCGAAAAAATTCGGCGCGATCGAGAATTTCAACTCGCCGCCGAACGTTGTGAGTGATACGAGGGAAATGAAGAGCGAAATGACGATGCGATTCATGGACTGCTTTCTATTCGTGCGTGGTTTCATCGCAGTGGTGTAAGACCTCTGACTACAATTTGCAATCGCGGACATTTTTGCTTCGTGATTCCGCGAGGCGGTTGAGGAAACCCCGCGTTAGCTACCACATCGCCCAGCACCCGCTGCGTCCCCACAGTCGCGAGCCGGGATAAATCTTCATTCTGCGCACGGGGATCCACTCGACTGAGCCGTCGAGCAGGCCCACGTTGCCGCCGGCCGCGCCGGCCTGGGCGGAACTGATGCCGCCGGCCTCGGGATTGTTTGGGGCGCCGTTGAGGATCGCGCCGTTTTTGCCGTGCGGGGCAAAGGTCTGTCCATAGTCAGGCGACCAATCATTCATGTCCGAAATGAGGACGAGCGAGGGATCGTCAGCTAACCGCATAGGCGATTTCCACGTGCCCGTCTGTCCCGAAACCGCAGGCCACGGCGTGTTGGTGTGACCGCCGTGGTAATTATAACCGATCACATAACCATACTCCTGCTCTTCAAAGGGCCGTTCCGCCTGTTGGGTGATAAACCAGTCGTTATAGCTCGGACAATGGACAATGCGCGAGCTGCCCCCGCAATACTCCACAATCGAGTTGGAAGTGGCGGTGCTGATCACGGGCAAATGATCATCGTGCGGCTTGTTCGACGCTCCGGACGGAACCTCATCTTCGTGGTCGTTGGCGTAGAGATGGACCGCAATGGAAAACTGTCGAATGCCATTTTTGCAGGCGGCGCGCTTCGCGCGTTCTTTCCCGCCAATGATCGCCGGGAGAAGCAGAGAGGCCAGGATGCCGATGACGGCAATGACAACAAGCATTTCCACCAGCGTGAAGCCGGACTTCCTGCGACACCCTTCCTTCCCTCCATCTACTGCTGCGCGCATGACAATACAATATTCGGAGGCTCGGGCCCTCAGTCGGGTTCCTTGACAATAAAGTAACGGCGCGGTCGCCCGCTGACATCGACGTTGTCGATATGCACGCGGCCATTGGTCAGTGCCAAACCGTTGGTCAATCTGATCCATTGCGAAAGACTGTCCGCAAGATTCGTGCCCGCGAGGACCTCCATGCCCGCGACGCGGTTTGAAGTAAGGGGCGCGCCGTTCGCGTCTCCAACCGTAAGCGCAAGTCTGTCCGCGCCGGCGAACTGAGGCGGATCAAGCTTGAGCCCCGGCACTGACAAATCGAACGCGGCGACGAATGCGCTGCTACGGGCGAAGATCTTTCCGTCGCTCACCGCCGGGCCGTTCCAGCTTTTGTTGCTGCTGGGAAAGTAGCCGGGAATCGCCCGGAAGCGACCCAGTTCGACATAGGCATTGGTGTCGGCTTTAACGAGGATAAGTTCGTTACTCTCAGTCAGGGAGACGAGTTGGTTGTTGTTCACCAAAACCGTGCCGGCACGGCCAAACCCGGCTTGCTTCCATTTCACAACGCCGGTGCGAATCTCTATGCAAGTGAGCTCTGCCCTGGGTCCATCGAAGCTGAAAATCCCGAATTGGCCAAAGAGATGACCTTCATGGCAGACGGGGGTCATCCAATGGGCCGCTGTGTCGCCGGTCGACCAAAGACGAGACGCCGTCCAGACGTTGTTGGAAAGGCGGGCCTGGTAAGCAACCGATCCCATGCTATAAGCGCGCCCACCGCAGATGAACACGACGTCATCGCCGACAACCGGGGAGGCACCGATCGAGGTGGAGTAAGAGAAGGGATAGTTGATGCGCCACAAAAGACTGCCGTTGTTGGGATTGACGGAGGTGATCCCGTAATGAGTCGCGAAAATCACCTGCGGAACCCCGTGGATTGTCGCCAGCACGGGGGTTGAATGCGTCATCCCTTCGTTTTGCGCGCGCCAGGCGAGTGAACCGTCGCTGGTGCGAAGCGCCATAAGACTGTTCGACCGTGTGCTGGCGTTCAAGTAAATGAGACCGTTCGCAATCAGGGGCGAAGCGGCGTTCTGCCATGCAATCACCTCGCTGCCGTAAAGAGTCACCAGGTCCTTTTGCCAAACCTCAGCCCCGGTAACAGGGTCAAGGCGATAAACCTTGAGATACGATGTTATGACAAAAACCCCGCCATCCGCGACAGCGGGCGTAGACCGAGGACCATCGTCGAACCCTACGCCTCCGTCCGGATAGAGCGCATTATCGAGAGGCGTGGCCCAAAGTTCGACGCCATTGGTCGCGCTGAGCGCCACGCACACTTCCCGATTCGCCCCGTTCGTATTGCGAATTGCCTGGGTGTAAACCTTGCCGCCGCTGACGACCAGGCTGCACAACGCGTTCGAGACAGGAACACGCCACACTGGATTCGTGATCGCGCCCGTCCAATTTGTGGTGATGCGGTCGCTGGAAATTCCGTCGTGGTTCACGCCGCGAAACTGCGGCCAATCCGTGGCTGCGCAGGTAAAGCCCAGCAGTATGAGCAAAAGCCAAACGGATCTTGCCCCTGGAATTTTGCGGAATGGGCCGTCGGCAACCATACGCAATGTGATGCATCATCCCTCACAACGGTTCCCACCGCAAGTTTCTTGCGGACCGAGCTCTACGCCATGAAGCGAGGAAAGCAGGAACCCGAGTGGAAACCACAGAGGCACGAAGACACGGAGATTCACCACGGGCGTCCAGAGTCGAGTGACGAGCGTTGAGCGCCGGTCCAAAACACCAAAAACCGGTCCCTTATGACCTATCGACTGTTCGTCAAAAGCCCGAGAGCACGACCCGATAATATCGCTGCATCCTTTGCGAGATCAGCGAAGGGTCCAAAACCGAGGCTATAGAATCATCACCAACGAATGGGTCGCCGAAAGTGCTCCAGGATAAACGATCGGTGGAGTACTGAACGGAATAGGTTTTCCCGGCAACGGTTTGCCAGCGGATTTGAATGCGACCGTTGCTGACGAGGGACGTCGGCTGTATAACCAAAACCGAGGCAGGGTCGAGAGGGTCGGTGCTGGCCCAGAATTCCTGATAATTGCTCATGCCGTCGCGGTCCGGGTCCGCATTCGGATCAATGCCGACCTGACCGAAGTGCGCCCGCTGCCAATCGTCGGCGATTCCGATAGCGGCAGTGTCCGGAGAAACCTTGCGGATACAATTATTGCCACCGTCGGCAACATAGATGTTGCCATTGGTGTCGACGCACAGACCGGCAGCGTCGCCGAACTGGGCCACCGAGCCGCGGCCATTTCTATAACCGGCGACCCCGGTGCCGGCGAGCGTGCTGACCCAGCCGTCCGGCCGGATCTTCCTGATTTGGACAGTATCACTTACGAGAATGTTTGTTGCGGCATCGACGAAGATATCCCTGAGCCCGTTGAACAGTGCCTTGAGGCGATAGCCATCGCCACGGCCGGTTACATCCATGTCCCCGGCGAATAGCTCGTTGGAACCGTCCGGTGCGATTTTTACGATGCGATATTCGACTCCTGCGTAAACGTTTGTGAACGCATCAAGCGAAGGACTCACTCCCCACAGCCAGTATTCAAGATCTGCGATTACAGACACAGAACCGCTGGGCGACACCCGGTGAACCCTTCCGTAGCGTCCAACGTAAATATTGCCGACCGGATCCGTTTCCATCTGCCACATTGTAGGACCGGTGAAACACCCTGGATCTTGAAGTTGCGCCAACGTTGTCACAACATTATTGGTAATCTTCCGGACGTAATCACAGCCCCAGTCGGATACGTACACGTTGCCGACAGGGTCCACGCTGATTCCAACCGGGAAGGAGAACTGAGCGTTTGTGGCCGGACCGTCCTGATATCCGGCAATTCCCGTTCCCGCCAACGTTGTCACCTCGCCTGAAGACAGAATCTGCCGGATGGCGTTTTGGCCGGAGTCGGCGACGTAAAAACTCCCCTCGGGCCCAAGGCAAATCGAGTAAGGAGTCGCAAAGCGGGCCAGGCGCGCCGGACCGTTGCTAAGCCCCTGGAGGAGTCCCCCGGCGAACGTTGTCACCACATAGTTTTCCAGGCTCAGGAAATTATAAGAGGCCACGGCGATATCGCTCGGATTAAACAGCGGTGCAAAGGCGCGCGCTTTAAGCGTTACGGTATTGGTGAAAGAGAACCCTGCCGAATAGATCGTTGAGTTGGTATCTGGATCTGAACCATCGAGCGTGTAGTAGACGATCGCATTGGACGTGGCGCAACTGATTGAAATGACCGAGCCATTTGTCACTGACCCTGCCGGCGAGCTGAATTGAGGCGTCGCTACCTTGATCAAGGTGTAGCTGACCCTGCGAACCGAGCTGTTGAGGTAGCCGGGCGCGACAGCGATCGCAATAACAGTCACGTTATTCGTAACGGCCACAGGACTTGAATAAACCGCTGAGTTCGTTGTGGGCGTGCTGCCGTCGAGCGTGTAGTAGATCGCGGAACCCGCGGTGGGACAGGAGATGGAGACCAAGCTACCGTGCGCAACCGCAGGGCCTCCCGGGGTGAATACCGGTGTGGCAGTTCGTGCCGCTGAATACGTGGCCGTGGCAACAGAGCTGTCGCTGTAGCCTTCGGCCACGGCGAACGCGCGCACCGTGAGCGGCCCGCCGATCGTCAACGGGTCCGAGTAAACGAGCGAGTTGGTTGTCGGGGCTGCTCCATTGGTCGTGTAGTAGATGGTAGCGCCCGGCGTTACGGTGCTTATGCCCACGAAAGTGCCGTTGGTTATCGGGCCAGGCAGGGGAGCGAATGTCGGGGTGCCAACCCTTGGTGCAAAAACGGCAGAAGATACGGCACTCGGCGCCAGGCCTGGTCGAAAGGCGCGCACCTTATTGGTTTGCTCGGCGCTGACTTGCAAAAGGCCGCCAGAGGGAATTATCGGATCGGACTCGACAGGATCCAATCCATTGGTAGTGACGTGGATCACGGCTCCCGTTGTCAGACAAGACACCAGGACCATGTTCGAATTGATAAGTCCCCCCGTCGGAGAGAATGTGGGCGCCCAGACCTGGTGGGTGTCGTGAAGCTGGTAAATCCTCCCTGCAGAATGATCCGCGAAAAACAATCTGCCTTCCTCGTCCTCGCCGAACGTGCTGATAAAAAAGCGCGGAGCGAAAAAAGGGCTCAACAGGACCTGGTTCTCCCAATTGGTGCCGGTACGCTTCAAGCCCCAGACCCAGCCCGCGATGAAATCGGCGTAGAAGTACATTCCATCCATCCGCGGCTCGTCCGGGCCCCGATAAACGTACCCGCCAATGACCGATGCGGAAGTACTCTGAAGAGGCTCGTACCACGCCACCGGAGGCGTCAGCGCGGAAAAATTGGTGAACCCGGCCGGAACATTGTAATTGGTCGGGCCTTCCATAATGCGCCAGCCGTAGTTCTGCCCGCCGATGGAACCCGCGGGCTGAAAATCAATCTCCTCGAAAAGGGTTCGTCCAACATCGCCGATGTAGAGATCGCCGGTGGACCTGTCGAACGAGAATCGCCATGGATTGCGCAAGCCCAGGGCCCAAATTTCCGGCGCGTAGCCCGGCATCCCAACAAACGGATTATTGGTCGGTACGCCGTAGGGAACGGCGCCGCTCTCCACATCAATGCGCAGTAATTTGCCCAGTTCAGTGTTCGTGTTTTGAGCATTATTCAAGGGGTCGCCGGTGAAACCGGTCGAACCTCCATCGCCCATACCAATATACAAATAGCCATCAGGGCCAAAGGCGAGCTGTCCGCCGTTCTGATTGGGATATGGTTGAGGAACTACTTTGATGATTTGTTCACTGTTTGTGTCAGCGACATTCGGATCCGCGGTTAGAAGAAACCGTGAGACGACCGTTGCTCCGTCAGGTCGACGGGTATAGTCCACGTAGAAGTGTGAATTGGTCTTGAAGCCTGGCGGGAATGCGATGCCCAGCAGCCCCTGTTCCGAACCGGCACCGGCACTCAATACGCGCCCTGTGATGTCAAGGAACGGTTCGGTGAGCACCGAATTGCTCCTGACAATCCAAATTCGACCCGGTTGTTCCGCCACAAAGATCCGCTGACTTCCGTCGCCCGCGTTCGCAACAACAGTTGGTTTACTGAAAGTGTTCGTTACGGTTTGTGTGAACCCTAATACTGGCCAATCTATCGAACTTGAGCTGGCGCTAAGGCCCGGGAAACACAAGGCCGCGGACAACGCCAACCAATTGAGTGTGACTCTCTTTTTCATAGGGCAATTCCTGGAATGAGCGGGCGCATATGACCAAACGTACGCGAGAAGGCATTAGCCTGGCAAGGGCCAGACAGCACCGTAAGTAATGAGCAGGTCTCTAGCGCGTGCGCGTGGGTGAATTGGGGGATCCCAGGTAGCTCGTTCCTCGTAGCCACATTCGAAAGCGCCAGAGGACTGGCGCACTCC
>Ga0105340_1000732_pt1 | contig 15328 bp, 8 predicted proteins | sample EasRivMeERMLT700_FD_89676 | JGI IMG/M metagenome (GOLD analysis project Ga0105340, IMG submission 89676) | Soil microbial communities from meander-bound floodplain in the East River, Colorado, USA - East River MetaG ERMLT700 | ecosystem: Environmental > Terrestrial > Soil > Floodplain | place...
GCGCACGCATCAACTGCGCGTGCAGCTCGCGCATCATGGCCATCCGATCTATGGCGACGCCCGCTACGGCAGCGTGCGCACCTTCGGCAACGCGATCGCGCTGCACGCGCGGGCGTTGACGTTCTTGCATCCGGTGCGTTACGATCCGGTCACGTTGACCGCGCCATTGGCGGGCGAATGGCTGTCCCGATTCAAGAACGTCTTGCAGGAGCCGAAACGATGAGCGACGCGATCTTGACGCGGCTGCGCGACATCATTCAAGACGACATCGGCAAACGCGGCCTGCGCACGGACCCCGTCCATAATCTCGTCAACGCGTGCCCCGACGATTTCGCGAGCGCGTGCAAGAGCTTGGCGGAGCATCCGAAGCCTCGCCTCGCCGTCGTCACCGGCTTCTTCATTCCGACGGCGACGCCTCCCGCCGGCGAAACGGACGGCCCGCTCGGCGCGTTGTTCCTGGCGCGGGCGCTCGTGCCGCTTGGCATCGACGTCGTTTTGTTGACGGATGATTTCTGCATGCGTGCGCTCGAAGCCGGCCTCGCAGAATGCGGCTTGCGAAAGGACGTGCCGCTCATCGCGCTGCCGATAGAAGCCATGAGCGATGCCGACTACGTGCGCCATGTTGGCGAGCGAACCGGCCCGGTGACGCACTGGCTGGCGATCGAACGCGTCGGCCCGAGCCATGCGGACGATCGTTGCCACACGATGCGCGGCCTCGATATCACGGACCGGATGAGCGCGGCCCATCGACTCTTCCCCTCTCCCTCTGGCCAAGTCACCATCGGCATCGGCGACGGCGGCAACGAGATCGGCATGGGCAAAATCCCGTGGCACGTCATCGAACGCAACATCACGGGCGGCCGACTCGTCGCGTGCCGCATTCCGACCGATCACCTCATCGTCTGCGGCGTCAGCAACTGGGGCGCGTACGCCCTGGCCGCCGGCGTTGCTCATTTGCAGGGCCAGCCGCTCGACGCCGAGCTGTTCGATCCGGCCCGCGAGTTGACGATTCTCGAAGCGATGGTCGCCGCCGGCCCGCTCGTGGACGGCGTCACCGGCAAACCGAGCGCGACCGTGGATGGCTTGACGTGGGAGCAATATGCGAGCGTGCTGACAAAGGTCGGCATGGTTCTGCGAATCAAGTGAAATTCACGAGGACGCCGTGAATCCGCCACAACGCTCTCACGTCGTGATCGCCATGGTGCTGCTTGCGGCAGCGCTCACTTCAAGCGGCGTACTGGCCTTTGCTTTTTGGCCAATCTGCGTGGAGCTAATCCCGCCGCGGCCCGGGTGGTTTGGGAATTTCCCAGAAGCGTTCACCATCGTCTGCATCTTTTTTTTTGCTCCCCTTTTGGGATTCCTCCTGGCATGGCTTGCAACGCTCGTGCGATCGAATCGGTGGATTGGATCATTATTGTTCATGGCCTGGATCGGCGCTACCGTTGCCGTATTCGTGGTTCAACCGGATTTCGAACGGCCGACCGATTTGCAGCTTTGGCTGAATGTAAGCGTTTACGCCTTGGTAATCGTGCTCCTATTCATCAGTATGGTTCTCGCCCTGAGGTTGCTCGGCTCCTTGAGTTGGACGCACGACTTCAACCCCTTGTTCATGTTCAGTTTCGTTGTCCTCGGCTGTGCAATCGGCTTGTGCCACATCTATTACTACTGGGAAAACGTAGGTACGCGTCCGTGGTATGTGGCGAATATCGACCTTGGCGCAAGGATTGGCGTCGTTGTCACGTTGGCGTTCTATCTCATCGCCAATCGATTGTTTGGCGCTTGGAATCTGGCGAACCTGCCAACGGACACGAGAGCTCAATCGCCGCCTCCCGGCTGGTTGCGGCGAATGCGCTGGATGCTTCTGAGTGCAACGCCGGCAATTGTCGTGATCGGCATGATCGGATTTGTGTCCGCTGAAATTCAACACTTCACGATTTTTTGGTCTTTGCCATGGACTTTTTATTTTCTCTCCTGGCTTGTGGCGTTGACTCGCATGACCCATGCCAGAAATTCCGCGCGCGTTTTGGTGCAGGCGCTGGCCGTGGTTCTTCTTTTGCCCTTGCTTTGGTGGATCACAGAGTTCGATCGGTTCGAGCGGCCCTGGACCGATTTCTCAATGTTCATGATGGCGCTGTTGGTGGCGGTATTCGCGTTGCACCGCATGACGTTGCCGTTGCAGGGCTCTCTATTGGCGCTCGTCTTGTTGCTGATGCATTTGCAAATGCCGCTCGAGGACTTCTGGGCGATTCTTGTACATGTGAGCTACAGTGTGGCGACCTGCTGGGGATGCCATGGCGATGTCGTGAAAGACGCACCCGAGCGGGACCGTTTGCCGGAGTTTTTGCTGTGCGTGCTTGCTGGATTTGTTGTCGGCGTGGCGTTGTACCTGGTCGTTTTGGAATTCATTCTCAAATCGATGGAACGCCAACCCATTGTCGATTACACCATTGTGTTGGTGGCCGGCGTTGTGGTGCGAATAATGCCGTGGCCCAAAAGTGCGGGCGAGCGCGACCGTGGCTGGTTTGACATGGGAGCAACATGCGAGCGTGCTGACGAAGGTCGGCATGGTGATGCGAAATGAGTAACTTGCCCGAGGATGCCGTGGATTCGTCGCGCCCGTTTCCATCGATGTTGCTCATCGCGCTGCTTGCCGTGGGCCTCGCCATCAGTGGCGCGGCTCCGTTCTTGGTAGTGCCGATTTGCCTCGAACACATCCCTCGGCCAGGATTATTCGGGCCGCTTGTGGACGTCATCGTTGGCTGCATGTTGTTTTCGTCACCGCTATTGGGGCTGCTTTTGGCATGGCTCTCGTCGTTCGGCCAATTTCGGAGTTGGAATTTCATTTGGCTACTTGGGGCCTGGTCCACTGTTCCCGTCGCATTAATTTCGGGCAGATTGGAAAGACGCGCCGACGTCGATATGTGGATGTTCACGAGCGCCTACGCTTGGACAATCGCGGTTTTGTTCATGACTTTGGTTTTAACATTGACGAGACTTAGTCGAACGACGACATCGCGCCCTTTCAACCCCTTGTTTCTGTTTGTTTTCGTCGTTTATGGATGCGCAGTCGGATTGGGCGTCACGATTTGGTGGCTCGAATCCCAGCCCGAATTGCCGTGGACGATGCCGGAAATCGACACAGTCGTCATTTGTTGCTTGGTCGCGACGGGAGTACTTTTCCTAACCGTTTATGGTTATGTTGGACGCTGGTCGTCGCGCTTCTTGATAGAGGAATCTTCGACATGGACGCCTTCACCCGGCTGGTTACGCCGTTTGCGCTGGTTGCTGCTAGGCGGAATGCCAGCATGCGTCATTATCGGAGCGACTAGTTACGTGAATACGGATTTGGCGCCAATTCCGTTTTGGTGGCTGCTCCCATGGACCTTTTATTTCGTTACGTGGATGGTGGCGTTATCCCGGATGACCCACGACCGAGCTTTCTTGAGCGTGTGGTTGGCACAAATCCTTGCATTGCCTCTACTAATACCCGCGCTTCTGTTGGCTCGTGCGTTGGATCCGCATGGGACACTGCAGTGGGGAATGGCAATATCCTTGGCGGCCTTTTTGATTGCTGCATTCATGCCACATTTCATGACACTGGCAATTCAAGGTGCGCTGTTGGCGGTCGTGTTGCTGCAGTTGTATTCGCAGTTGCCGTTTGGCTTGGATTGGGCGATTCTTGTTCACGTCAGTTTCAGTGTAGTTACTTGTTGGGGATGTCACGGCGATGCGGTCAAACACGCCGCCGCGCCGGATCGCTTGCCGGATTTCTTGTTCTTTGTCATCGCGGGCATTTTTGCGGGCATCATCGTTTACGCTTTCGTTGTACCGCGCATCTTTGCCATGGGTCCGGGGCCAATCCTTGAATACACCATCGCGGTCGTGGCCAGCGTCGTCATTCGCGTCATTCCCTGGCCCAAAAGCGCCAGCGCATGAAAAAGCCCGACGATCGCCATATCGTCGGGCCTTTTGTTCAAACACGATACCTGACTATCGATTCTCAATATCTCGCTTCGAATCCTTGCGCGACGCCGTCTGAATCTGGCCGCGCAAATAATCCACCGCCATGTCGAGCTGGCGATCGCGGAACTCGGTCTTCGATTCTTGCGGTCCGGCTCGGATCAATTCCGCTTCGCGCAGATGATCGTAAAGATCATCGTCCTCCTTCCGCGATAGCTTGATCTCGAAACCCTTGTCCGGCGACACGCCCCATTCGTCTTTCTCGCCCCCCTTGGTGCTCGACTTGTTGAGGTTGCGATTGCTCGGCCGCCAGAAGGTCGAGCTGGTCAGCTTGATGATGCTCTTGTTGTCGAAGCCGTGAATGTGCTGCACGCTGCCCTTGCCGAAGCTGCGCGAGCCCATGATGATCGCCCGGCCATGATCTTGCAGAGCCGCGGAGACGATTTCACTGGCCGACGCGCTGCCGCTGTTGATGAGGCAGACCATCGGGAACGTCGTGAAGCTGCCGTCCGATCGGCCGACGTACGAGGTCTCCGAGCCGTCGCGGTGGCGCACGGTGACGATCAGGCCGTCGTCGATGAACAGGTCCGCCATCTTGATCGAGCTTTCCAGCAGGCCGCCCGGGTTGAAGCGCAGATCGAGGATGAAGCCCTTGATGCCTTCCTTGGAGAGCTTGCGCATGACCTTTTCGAGTTCGGCGTAGCTGTTTTCGGAGAACTGCGTCAGGCGCACGTAGCAGATCTTGTTGGCGGGATCGATGACGTAGTTCCACGCGTCCTTCTTGTCGCGCTTGTGGCCCATGACGCTTTCGACTTCGATGGTGGCGCGGATGAGCGTGAACTCGATCGGCTTTTCGGCGCCGTCGCGTTCGACGATGATCTTGATCTTGGTGCCGGCCTTGCCCTGAATCTTCTTGACGGCGTCTTCGGTGCTCAGGCCCTTGGTCGGCGTGATTTGCGGCGTGTCATAGGGCGTGCCGGTTTGCGGATCGACTTCGGAGACGATCGTCGTGATGATGTCGTTCGCCTTGAGGCCCGCCTTGTGCGCGGGGCTGCCGTAGATCGGCGTGATGACTTGCAGCTCGTCGCGCACGTCATTCTTGCGAATCTGCACGCCGATGCCGCGGAACGAGCCGGCGGTGTCGTCGCGGAAACGGCGCACGATTTCCGGCGGGATGTAGCCGGTGTGCGGGTCGAGCTTGACGAACATGCCGCGCAGGGCGTAGGTGATGTCCTGCCCCTTGGCGAGATCCTCGCGCACGCCGAGGTGCTGGCGAGCGTCGGTGACGAGCCGGAGCAGCTCGGCGTCCGACAATTGCTTGACGCGATCGAGCCGTTCCTTGAGGTGCGACGGCACTTTTTCTTCGATGCCCTTGAACATGCCCGTGATGGCGTGCTCGATGAGCGGCTCCTTGGCGACTTTCTTGTAGTAGTTGTCATTCACGAGGTCGGCGGCACGAAGCATCGTGATCGCAAACTTGCCGGCGTCCTGTTCGGTCATCCGCGTGGATTCGAGCACGCCGTCGCGTTCGGTGTTGAAGGCGGCGACGTCGATCTTGCCGTCCACGAGTTGTTGATACGCTTTGCGAAGCTTTTGCTGCGCTTCAAGCTTCGGCATCTTGACGAGAAGGTTGTGCCCCTCCTCGGCGATTTTCTTGTCGAGGTTCTTGTCCTTGACGAGCGCGTCGAATTTCTTGACGCGATCGAGCGATTGCGGCCGAGCCTCGGAGTTGTAGCCGACGACGAATTCGGTCGCTTGCGCTTCGAAGACGCCGGACTTTTGATCCTTTTGTTCCTTGGTCGTGCCGTGCGTCTTGGCGAGTTCGGGCAACGCCTTGCGAACGTAACGAGCCAGTTCGGTGACGGTGATGTTGCCGTCCGCTTCGTAGCCTTCCGAGTCGGCCTTGCCGTTCAAGGCGTTGAGCAGCGTCTGGGCGAAAATGCCGTGCTTTTCCAGATCGAGCGATGGCTTGCTGGCGGCGCCGGCCATGAAGATGACCCGGCTCGGCGATTCCTCTTTGCTCTCGTCGCCGAGGCCGAGGAACTCGCGATAATATTTGGCCGTGGTCGCATCGGGCATTTTTTCCGTGCCCGGATCGAAGCCGAGGAAGTGCACATCGACGAGGGCGACGACGCGCTGGCTGGGCAGCTTCTCCATGACGTGTTCGATCTCGCTCGACGACAGGGCGTCCTTGGTGCGGTTCTTGAAGGTCGAATCGACGCCGAAATAGCAGGAGCGTTCGCCGACGGGCGCCCCCTGGCCGAAGATCGCGAAGATGACGAGGTCGTCCTTCTTCGCGGACTTTTCGAGCCATTGCAACGCCTTGGCGATGTTCTCCTTCGTCGCTTTCTCGGTCGGATAGGGAGCATTCGCGACCGGGCCGGAGCCGAGCAGCAGCTTGACGTTTTCCTTGGCGACGCCCAGGTTTTCCTTGGCAAAGTACCAATCGACGATGGCCTTGGCGTCGGCCTCGGCGTGCTTGCGCGGTTTGATCTGCGGATCCTGGAATTTATCGATGCCTATGGCGACGACGAACGGCGTGCCGGTGTTTTCATCCGCGCGGACCATCGGAGCAGCAAAGCTGCCCAGAAAGAGAAGCGCCACAAAGCTGATGCGCTGGAGCATACAGGTTCCTTTCGACAGGTGTTCCTCGGACGTAACGTCGCGAACCAACGTGAAAGACGAATGACCGCCCCGGTTTTTCACCGGGTGTTTTTTATGGTAACCGAAGCGTGAAGAATTGACAAAGGCAGTTTTTGGAAAGGGGGGAGGATGGGGGATATGTAATGACGGCGAACGAAAACTCAGTCCCTCTCCCCCGGCTTTGCACAAAAACGAAGAAGGTGAACCACGGGGAACACGGGGGTCACGGGGAAAAGCCAAGCAATATTCTGAACATGCACTGTGCGTTCGGTTTCTGTCATTGCCTGTTTGGAATTCCCCCCGTGTTCCACGTGCCCCCCGTGGTTCAAATTTGAGTTTTTGTGCAAAACTCCTCTCCCCCGGCTACGGCGGAGAGGGGAGTTTTGATTACCACGCGAACTTCTTCTTGTGGCCGCCGACCTTGACCCAAAGGCTCGTGTTGTCAACGCCCGCCGACAGGCTGCCGCCGACCCAACCGTACACCGGGACTTTCACTTCGCCCTCGGCCTCCGCGGAGCCGGCGTAGGTGACGCGGCCGCCTGAGATGCCGAACTTGAGCGTCGTGTCGATGTGGCCGCGGATGTAAGTCGATCGGAAGCTGTCGCTCGTCGTGCCCGTGAACTGAAAGCCTTGAGCTTGCGTCTTGCTCATGGTGACGGTCGCCGAGCGTTCGAGTGAGCCGAGGTCCGCTTCGGCGCTGCCCTTGATGATGAAGTCGCCGTTGGCGAACATCTGGCCGGTCAGGCCGATGTTGAGGGAGAGCATTCTCACGTTGGCGGCGATGTAGACGCCGGAGTAGAGCACCGGGGACGTGGACCGAGAAAGCGTTGCGACGTTGAGTGCCGAGGCGCTCGAGGAACCCAGAATCTGTGCGGCCGGGCCGACGACCGGATAGTTGTGAGCGATCAGGATCTCGCCCGTCACGGCGAGGCCCATGTACTTGTACGAGCCTTTCATATCCATGAAGAACTTGCCGCCGCTCTGGACGGCCACGTCCAGGTCCACCGCGTAGGGGGAGGCGAACGAGGCCAGAGGCGTACCCTTGAACGGGTTGACCGTGCTGCCGCGGAAGTAGAAGCTCGCGGTCGGGCCGTCGTAGATCAGCGACGCCTTGCCGACGGAAAGCATCAGCAGGTTGGTGTTGCCGATGGTGTTCTCGTTGGCGTAATTGAGCACACCGTCGATGAAGCCGTCGGGCTTGGTGGGCATCATGAGGATCTGGTTGCCGACTTCCCAGCTCAGGTCCTTCTGGAGTTCGCCGAGGAGGTTGATCTTGAGGGTGCCGTTGATGCCGACGCTAAAGTTGCGGAAGAGCTGGCCGATGCCGTTGCCGAGCGTCGAAGCGCCGGCGTTGAGGGTGTCGAGGAAGGCCGCCCCGCCGCCCGTGCCCACCTGGGCGAAGATTCCCGCGAGGCCGGCCGCGGTGGCGCCCTGGCCGCCGAAGAGCTGGCCGGTGCGGTTCGGATCGAGATTGAAGGTCACGTCGCCGACGACCTTCGACGGCACCAGGGTGATCGACGTGGTGTCGAACGAGCCTTGCAGCGTCAGGTTGCCGCCGATGTTGCCGGAGTATTGCGTCGGCGTGTTGATCGGCGTGAACGGGATCAGGCCGTGCCGCGACATGCCGATGCCGTTGACTTCGACCGGCCCGAGCTTGAGACCTTTCACACCGGATTCGATGAAGAGAGCCGGGTCGGCCGGATCGCACACGACGCTGACGACGTTCGTCATGCCCGTGCCGAGCGGATTGAGCGTGAAGTACATGTAAGGAATCGCGTTGTTGACCGGAGCGCCGGTCCCCTTCACCTTGGTGCTCGAACCCAGGCCGATGCCGGCGATGCCGCCGAGATTGCCGGTGATCGTCACGCTCATGTCGAGCTTGCTCAGATCGAATCCGAAGGCCGAGCCGGCCATGAAGGGCGAAAGCAACGCCCCGGTGGAGACGCTCGTCTTGAAGGCCATGCCGGAGATTTCGCCGACGTTGGCGCCGAAGGTGTTCGCCCTGGTCGTCACGATGAAGGAGTTGCCGGCGGCGACGTTGAGCGTGACCGGACCGGCGGCGGTCTCCAGCGTCACGCCGCTCGTGGCGGTGTAGGTCGAGGCGAAGCGGCCGTTGGTCGCCTGGGTGACGGTCTGCGTCCAGTTGCCCTTGAGGCCGAAGCCGTAGCCGGTGGGTCCGACGATGTCGAGCTGGCCGTTCTTGAGGAAGGCGTACATGGAACCCTTCTGGGCCAACGTTTCGAAGCTCTGGATGCCCTGAGCCAGCGCCAGGCGATGCAGTTCCAGCGAGTATGCGCCGGACGTGGCAAGCGTCGGCGCGGCGGACCTTGTCGTGCCCAGTTGAGGAGTGGCGCCGGCGATCTTGATCTGATAGGTCCCGGTTTCCGGAGCGACGAACCCGTACGCCGGATTGGTGCTCATGATGCCGGTGGTCGGATTGGCCGACGCGCCAATCGTCGCCAGCACCATGCCGCTCGCGTTCATGATGGTCATCAACGACGACAGCTTCAGCGTCGAAGCGGTCTGGACCTCGGCTTCCAGGAAGTCGCCTTGCTGAAGCTGAACCGAGAACAGGTCCGAATCGCTCGCCCCGGTCAGCAAATCGGCCAGCACTTGCCGCGGAATCGTCGTCAGGTCCACCGGCTTCGCGGCGGGCTGCATGGCATCGATCTTTTCAGTCGGCATAGTGAGAATGACCTTGCTCAATATCGGCGGCCCATCGAGCACAATACACCCGCCAATCCCGATTCCCGCGTGCGTGGTCATGACGAGGCGATCTTCGAGGGTTTCAAGTTGCGGACGATAGCCGCGCTTGTTGGAGATTGGGGAGGACTTGCGAATGGTTTTCTTGGAGAAGAGGAAGCTGAACATGGCTCGTTCCTTTCATTTTGGGTTGTTTGTTCTCACCTCGCATTCTTGTACGGGGGGTGTGACATTCACTTTTGGAAATGGGGCGGTATTCGTCGTAACATGTTGATACTACAACGCTTAACCCGTAGGTCAGGCTTTCCAGCCTGACCCGAACCACCCAGAATCTCTGGATCTCAGCTTTGCACAAAAACTCAAATTTGAACCACGGGGGGCACGGGGAACACGGGGGGAATTCCAAACAGGCAATGACAGAAACCGAACGCACAGTGCATGTTCAGAATATTGCTTGGCTTTTCCCCGTGACCCCCGTGTTCCACGTGGTTCACCTTCTTCGTTTTTGTGCAAAGCCCTGGATCTCGGCAAAATGCGTCAGGCTGGAAAGCCTGACCTACCAAAATAGCGTTGTAGATCCTCACCGCCACTTCTCCAGTCCAATCTCCACCAGCAGCACAACCAACAACCCCATGCTGATGATGACGTTGACCTGAAAAAACGCCTGGTTGACGCGCGTCAAATCGTCGGCGCGCACCAGAGAATGCTCGTAAACCAGAAGCGCTGTCACGCTGCCCAGGCTGATCAGAAAAATCAACCCGAGCGGCGGCGACGCGAGCATGTAGAGCGTGACCAACAGCGCGATCATCACGGCGTGGCAATACTCCGCCAGCTTGAGCGCCCGCGGCACGCCGAGCGCGGCGGGGATGCTGTGCAGCTTGGCCTGGCGATCGAAGTCGGCGTCCTGGCACGCGTAAATGATGTCGAAGCCCGCGACCCAGAACAATACCGCCAGCCCGAGGACGAGCGGGATCGGCCATTCGTCAAAGCCGCGAATCGCGATCCACGCGGCAACCGGCGCAAGCAAAAGCGACGCGCCGAGCCAGAAATGCGCGAGCGCGGTGAATCGTTTCGTCCACGAATACGCCATGACGAAAAGGAGCACGGGGCCGGAAAGGTAGAGGGGCCAGGAGTTGCCTTCAAGAAGAAAGATTGATGTGCAAGCGACGAAGCCGGTGCAGCAAACGAGCGTGAACAGCCAAACGCTGACGACGCTCAGCTGGCCGCTCGGCAGATGGCGCACCGCGGTGCGCGGGTTTTGCGCGTCGATATCGCGGTCCGCCAAACGGTTGAACGCCATCGCAGCGCTGCGGGCGAACACCATGCACAAGAGAATGCCGGCCAACTCGATCCACGAGAACGCGTTTTTGTTGTACCACGCGAGAATGGCGCTAAAGAGAGCGAAGGGAAGCGCGAAGAGCGTGTGACTGAAACGGATCATCTCCAGGAATCGTCGCACCGTTTGCATTCGCGCGGAGAACTCCGGGTTCGACCCCCGGGAATCGCTGCGCTCATCCCGGAGCTTGCACCATTTGACTGTGATCTTCAGTCAGCGTAGCGATATCCGGGGTGCGGACCAGCTTTTCGATCTTCTCGGAAAGCCGGCCGCCGATGCCGGGCAGCTGCTTGAGACCCTTACGCCCCTCGCCGGCTACGAGGTCCTCGACAGGCCGATCGAGACCCATGATGGTCTCCGCCGCCCGCCGATAGGCTTTGACGCGATAAAGGTTGGCACGATCCGCTTCGAGCGAATGAGCCCAGGCCAGCAAATGGCGTGCGACCGATCGATTATCCATAGATGATTCTCCTCAATGGACTGGTGTATATATTGTACCATCGGCAAAAACGAAAAGCAAGACATTAATGGAAAAATGTACACTATATATAATCGATACGCACCCCGCTGGGCGGGCACGGACCGGATGCAATGAATGCACGTTTTTGTTGTCGTAAGTCCTTATTCCTTGGCAAAATTCGTTGCAAATAGCACGTCCCATCGCCAAATTCATTGCAAAGTGTGGGTGTTCCATCGCTTTGTGCAACGAATCCGCGAGAACCTGAGGCGCCAACGATGCAAATCGTGACCTAAACTTCAAGGAGGCTTTTTTCGACCCCGACACCCCGTAGATCTCCCCATGCGACGCAAACTCAACGTTCGGCTCCTCGCCATCGTCTTCGGCACGCTCTTGATCGTCGGCGTCGGCGTGCATTTTTTGCACGCCTTCCAGCTAAGACAAAACGCCTATCGGCTCCTCGAACGCGGCGACCGCGCCCTTGCCGCCAAGGAGTACGACAAGGCCCTCGATCAATTTGGCCAATATCTCTCCTTCGTTCCCGATGATCCCGACGCCGTGCAAAAGTACGCCCAGGCGCTCGACGCGCGGGCCAGCACGGACGCCGAGCGCGAACGGCTCACGTTGCTCATGGAGAAGGTGCTGCGCGTCAAGCCGAACGAGCACGCGTTTCGCATGCGGCTCGTGCACAACCTCATCGACCTCGAACGCATTCCGGAGGCGATCGACAATCTTCGCAAGCTGCAAGCCAACTGGGCCGACAAGGCCGAGCTCTTGCACATGCTCGGCTGGTGCTACGAGGCGAAGAAGGATTACGCGGAAGCCGTGCTCGCGTTTGAGGAAGCCATCAAGCTCAATCCCAAGCGGATCGAGACCTATTCGCTGCTCGCGGAAGTGTTGCACGATCGCCGCGGACTGCCCGATGACGCGACCGTGGTGCTCGACGCCATGCTTGCGGCCAACACGAATTCACATCAAGCACATCTGGTGCGAGCCTATTTTTTGCGCAAGCGCGGCGACGACAAGGCGGCGGATCGCGATCTGTCGGCCGCGTTCAAGCTGGCGCCGGATCGGCCGGAGGTATTCCTCGCGGTCGCCGATGCCGAGCGTGCTCGCGGCAACTGGGACGAAGCGAGCCGGCTGTTGCAGGAAGGCCTCAAGAAGCATCCGGATCGCGTGGATATTTACAAGCTGCTCGTCGATGTCAAGCTCAACGCCGACCGCCGCGGCGAAGCCATCGATGTCGCACGCGCCGGCCTGGATCGCGTGCCCAAGTCCAATGAACTCGCGGTGCTGTTGATCGACTTGATGATCGACGAAAAGCACTATGGCGAAGCCCGCCAGCGCATCGATCAGCTCATGAAGGCCGGCATGAAGGCGACGTTGCCGAACTATCTGCGTGCGCGTCTGCACATGATCGACGACGAATGGAGCGACGCGATTCAGCTTCTGGAGCAAGCGCGGCGCGATTTAGGCGCGCGTTCGGAATGGAACGGCCGCGTGAACGTGCTGTTAGGCATTTGCTTCCGCAACATCGGCGATCCGGATCTGGAGCTGGAAGCGTTTCAACGCGCCGTCGAGGAGGAGCCGACCTGGCCTCCCGCCAGCATTGGCCTGGCGTCGGCGTTGTTGAGCCGCGGTCGCGCCGATGAAGCGTGCCGAACGCTCGAACTGGTGCGCTCAGCCAAGAATCTGCCAGCGTCCTACTGGACGTTGCTGGCGCGCGGCCAGATCGCCAGGCAAATGCGGCTGCCGGAAGGGGAGCGCAACTTTGACGCCGTCGAGGAAGGCCTCGAGAACGCCGAAAAAAGCGGTCCGCCGACCGTCGATTTGACCTTGGCGCACGCCGAACTTTTGGCGGCACGCGGCGACGTTGCCGGCGCTCAGGCATTGCTCGAGAAAGCTCGCAGCGAACACTCAAATGAAATCGCGATCCGCATCGCCCTCGCCGAATTGGCGGGCCGGCAGCAGCGGTTCGACGACGCCGACAAGATCCTCGCCGCCGCGACCGACATCGGCGATCGACTTGAGTTGCGTCTCGCCAAGTGCCGCCTCTTCAGCATACGCGGCAACGCCGCCGATCGCGACAAGCTGGCGCGCATTGGCGATTATTTGCCAAGTACTTTCACCGCCGACCAACGCGTTCGCTTGAATCGCACCCTCGCTGACGCCTGGCAACGCCTGGGCGCCGCCGACCGTGCCGAGAAGGTGCTGCGCGAAGTCGCCCGTGCCTTGCCCAAGGACCTTCGCAGCCGATCGTTGCTCCTGGAGCTGGCTCTTGAGAAGCAACAGCCCGCCGCCGCCCGCGTTTGGCTCGAACAATTGCGTTCGATCGAAGGCGAAGCCGGCTGGCGCTGGCGGGTCGGCGCAATTGAAATCCAGATTCTCGAAGCACGCGGCCAGCGCGCCGGCCTTGCCGAAGCGCGTTCGCAATTGCTGGAATTCGCAGCGCTTAACAAGAATTCGCCGCGCGTGCCGCTGTTGGCCGCAACCATCGCGGATCAGGAAGGCCATTATCCGCAGGCCATCCTCGACTATTCCCACGCCCTCGACATGGGCGAGATGCAGCCGCGCATGATGAAACGTTTGTTGCAGCTCTTGATGGAGCGTCGCGAGTTTGCCAAGGCGGAAGCGGAACTCGGCAAGTACGAGCAGCGACTGCCGTTGACGTCGGATCTGGCTCGCCTGGGCGCGGAGATCGCCGTCGGCATGCGCGATCGGCGTTATCACAAGCTGGCGATCGCGCGGGCCGAGCAAGCCGTGTCGCTGCCGGCGCGCGATTATCGCGATCTCCTCTGGCTCGCCCGCATCTACCACGCGGCTGGCAACAACGCGAAAGCGGAGCCATTGCTGCGCGAAGGCATGGCGACGGCCGGCCATGCGCCGGATGTCTGGATCGCGTGGATGAATCACTTGGCCATCACGAATCAACGCGACCAGGCGGCGCCGGCGCTTGAGAAAATGAAGAAGGAAGTCAACGAACGCCACGTCAGTCTCACGCTGGCGCGATGTTACGACGCGCTGCGTCAACCGGTCGAAGCGGCGGACGCGTTCAAGGAAGCCGTGAGCGATCGCACGGGCGACTTTGCCGCGCTGGCGTTCGCCGCCGATTTTCATCGCCGCGCCGAACACGCGGACGAAGCGTTCGATCTCTATGTTCGCCTGCTCGATCCGGCGCGCGCCGCGCCGGCGGAATTCAGCGTGCCGGCGCGACGGCACCTGGCCGTCCTGTTATCGGACAAGGGTACGGCCGAAGCGCGTGCTGGCGCGCTCGAGTTGCTCGACGAGAATCAAAAGCTCCGTGGCCCAAACAGCGCCGACGCACGGATCCGCCTTTTCGTGCAGAGCCGAGTGTCCAAGGCGGCGCGCGAGACCGCGCTCGCCAAGTTCCAGGATTCCTTGCGCGAGTTGCCGCCGACGCCCGACGAACGCGTCCTTTTGGCACGCATGTTCGAAGCCGCCAACCAGTTCAATCAAGCGCGGACGCAACTGGCCGAGGCGGCGGATGAGAATCCAACGTCGCCGCAGTATCTCGCGTTTTATGCGAACATCCTGATTCGCTGCGAAGACCTCGACGAAGCCGCTCGCCAGCTCACGCGCCTGGAGGCTTTGGAGCCCGCGAGCGAACGCACGAATGCGGTTCGCCAGGCGTTGAAACGCGCCCCGTAGCGCCGGCGTCCCGCCGGCACTAGAATCCTTTAGCCGCAAAACTCATAGCGCTTGAGTCAAGTTCCGGCGAGCCGAGCGGCGTAAGCCGCCGGTTGAGTTTGCGAATCCTCAACCGGCTCCTTACGGAGCTCGGCTCGCCGGGGCTGAAGTGTCAACCTCGCTAGTTATTCCTTGCCGATCTTCTTCGTCGCCGCCTTGAGGGCGGAAGTGAGCAGATGCTTGCGATAGCCCTCCTGCAACTTTGAGAATTCGCTCTCCTGAGCCGCGATCACTTGCAGGGTAACGCTGCCCATCTCGTCGGTCGATTCCTTGCCCCAGCGGACGCGGCGCGGCGGGCTCGTCGGATTGCGCGGGTTTTCCGCCGAGTTGTCGTACGTGATCTTCACGCTGAGCTTGGTCCCCTTCGGCAAGTCAACGAAATCCTGGAATTGATATTGCTCCTGCCACGCGAAATCCCAATCGGGAACGTGCAACAGCGTCTTCGCCTTGCCCTCGGGCGGCGTCGCCGTCATCGTGAATTCCTTCGCGAGATAATGGGCATGGGCACTGATGCCGAAGCC
>Ga0105340_1000733_pt1 | contig 15327 bp, 11 predicted proteins | sample EasRivMeERMLT700_FD_89676 | JGI IMG/M metagenome (GOLD analysis project Ga0105340, IMG submission 89676) | Soil microbial communities from meander-bound floodplain in the East River, Colorado, USA - East River MetaG ERMLT700 | ecosystem: Environmental > Terrestrial > Soil > Floodplain | place...
GTGGATTCCGCCCAATCGCGACATCGTGGCCCTGCCGCTCAGGATCATGCAATGCCCGGCGACGCCCGATCCGAATCGCATCCAGGACAAACCGGAAACGACGCCGCCGAATAAGACGGGCGCGGTCACCGATTACTTCGCGGTCACCGGCGTTCACACCGATATCAATCTGTCGCTGCCGGCAAGTCAGCAATTCCCGGCGACCGCGGACCTGCGCGGCGCCCTCATGTGGACGGCCGCCAACAACGCGAAGAACAAGATCGCATACGTGACGGACGGCCTGTCGAATTCGATCATGCTCGGCGAATGCGCCGGCCGCGAGGACGTTTATCGCGGCGGCGTCAAGACGGGCGTCAATTTCACGAGCATGCCGAAGGTGCGAGCCCGCGGCGGCGCCTGGGCGACGACTGACAATCCCTACATGATCGGCCAGCGCAATGCGTGGGACGCCGCGTTCGGGCCGATTCCCGGCTACGTCGCGATCAACAACTCCAATGAATGGGGCCACTGCTTCTACAGCTTCCACGAAGGCGGCGCCGTCTTCGCGTTCGGCGACGGCACGGTTCGCTACCTGTCCGCGTCCACGAATTTGTACGCCCTGGCGAGCCTCGTAACCCGCGCGGGCAACGAAGCGGTGAATCTCGATTAATCTCGTGGCGGCAAGATTCCGATCCTGCCGATTTGAACTTCGGCAAGATCAGAATCTTGCCGCCACGAACTTATGCAGGTTGAAGCAAATGAAACGACTGACCGCCCTCGTCCTCGTCGTTGCAACGATTGTGTTGCCCGGTTGCGGCAAACGCGAAGTGCCGCGCCATCCGGTGCGCGGCCAGGTGTTTTATCGCAATCAGCCGCTTCGCGAGGCGCAAGTGGCGTTTCATTGCGCTGACGGCAGTCCCCAGGCCGACAGCAAGCCGATCGCCGTCACGGATTCGGAAGGTCGCTTTCAGTTGACCACGTTGAAACAAGGCGACGGCGCCCCGCTCGGCGAATACGCCATCACGATTGAGCTGCGCGAACTGGTGACAGTCGGCGAGGAGCAAGTGCGCAATGGCCGATCGCTGTTGCCGGAACGCTATCGCGTCGCGGAAAAATCGGGGCTGCGATTTCGTGTCGAGAAGGGTGAAAATCAAGTGCCGCGGATTGATGTGACCGATTAACGTTGATCCCGCAGGTTCGCTGCGCTCACCTGCGGGCTTCCAAAACTACTCACCATTCATCCAAACCACGGCGGCATCTCTCCCGCCGGCGGCAACTTCACGACGCTCAGGCTCGTGATCTTTTCGTGTCGCCGCACTTCGTCGAGCGCCGCTTCCGGCGGCTCGTTGTCGAGATTCAAAACCGCGATCGCTTCGCCGCCGGGCTGCACTCGGCCAACCGTCATCTGCGCGATGTTGACGTTGTGCTTGCCGAAGATCGTGCCGATGAATCCGATCAAGCCCGGCACGTCGCGATGCGTGAAGATCAGCATGATGCCGTCCATGTACGCGTCGAGATGGTACGGGCCGAGCTGAACCAGGCGAAGGAATTGATTGCCAAAGAGCGTGCCGGTCGCGGTGTACGTCTTCTTGTCGGTGGTGACGTCGGTCTGGATCAGCGTGCTGAAGTCCCCCTTCTTGGCGACCGATTGTTCGATGATGTCGATGCCGCGTTCGCGAGCGATGATCTCGGCATTGACGATGTTGACATTCTGGGCAAGCCGCGTTTCGAGCAGCCCGGCAGCGAACGCAGCGGTGATCAATTTCGTGCTGCGCCGCGCGACTTCGCCGCGATAGGTGAGTTGCGCCTTCTGAATCGAACCGTGCGCCATCTGTGCTTGCAACAAACCGAGCCGGCGGGCCATGTCAACGTACAGCTTCACTTCATCCAGCTCGGCGCGATCGACGGCAGCCATATTGACGGCGAATTGCACCGCGCCCTTGGTCAGGTAATCGATCAAGAGCTGTGCCGCTTCGAGCGCGACGCTTTCCTGTGCTTCGGTCGTCGAGGCGCCGAGATGCGGCGTGACGACGACGTTTGGCAACTTGAGGAGCGGATGATCGGCCGGCGGCGGTTCTTGTACATACACGTCGAGCGCCGCGCCGGCGACGTGCCCCGATTGCAACGCCGCGGCCAACGCTTCCTCGTTGATGATGCCGCCGCGGGCGCAATTCAGGAGGCGCACGCCTTTTTTCATCATCGCGATCTGAGAGGCGCCGATGAGGTTGGTGGTTTCCGGCGTGAGGGGCGTGTGCACCGTCAAGAAATCGATCTTTGGCAACAAGCTCTTGAGGTCCGAAACGGTATCGATCCCAAGCTTGTTTGCAAAGTCGGGAGCGAAAAAGGGATCGAAGCCGATGACCTTCATATCGAGACCGACGGCGCGGCGCGCCACCTCGCGGCCGACGCGGCCCAGGCCGACGACGCCGAGCGTCTTGCCGGCGAGCTGCGTGCCGACGAACTTCGTGCGTTCCCATTTGTTTTGATGTACGCTGGCGTCGGCGGCGGGGATGTGGCGGGCGAGGGCCATCATCATGGTGATGGTGTGCTCGGCGGTGCTGACGGTATTGCCGCCCGGCGTATTCATGACGACGATGCCCTTGCGCGTGGCGGCGGCGACGTCGATGTTGTCCACGCCGACGCCGGCGCGGACGATGGCGCGGAGCTTGCCCTTGTTCTCCAGCAGTTGCGCCGTCACGCGCGTGCCGGAGCGCACGATCATGCCGTCGGCGGCTTGCAGCGCTTCCTGAAGCGCGGCGTCTTTGAGACCGGGGCGATTGTCGATCTCCAGACCGGAGGCGGTGAGGAGTTCGATGCCGCCGGCTTCGAGTTTATCACTGATGAAAATGCGTGGCATTTAGACCTCGTTTAACGACCACGGGGTTTATCCCCGTGGATTGGGACTCCCTACCACGGGGATAAACCCCGTGGCTCGCTATCGTTGTGCGAAAACCCTCTGTGCGGCCGCGAGTCCCCTGCCCGGCTCGATCGCGTGTCCCATCTCGATCAACACCAACTCGACACCCGCGATCGCGCTCAAGATGTCGAATTGATCAATGTAGCCCATGTGCGCCAGGCGAATGACCTTGCCCTTGAGCGTGTCCTGACCGTTGGCGAGTTTCAAACCGTATTGCTTTTCGAGCTTCGTCAACAACGCCGTCGAATCGATGTTCGCCGGCATCTTGACGACCGTGAGCGCATTGTTCGGCTGCGTCGGGAAAATCTCCAGGCCGAGCGCCTGAAAGCCGGCGCGGGCGGCGGCAGCGTACCGCGCTTGCCGTGCCCAGATGTTCGGCATACCCTCGGCGAGCAGCTTCTTCAAGCTGACGCGCATCGCGCGGATCATCGTGTGCGCCGGCGTGTACGGCGTGTCCGAGGTTTCGAGATTCTTCTTCGCTTTCTTGAGGTCGAAGTAGAACGTGCGCGGATTCGCGTTTTTGTCGATCGCTTGCCAGGCTTTGTCGCTAACCGACAGAAACGCCAGGCCTGGCGGCATCATCAACGCTTTCTGCGAGCCGGTGCAGTTGATGTCGATCTGCCATTCGTCGGTGCGGCACTCCATCGCGCCCAAGCCGCTGATGGAATCGACGATGTGCAGCGCCGCCGTCTTCGCGATGATCTTGCCGAACGCCGCGATGTCGTGGCCGACCCCGGTGGACGTCTCGCTCAACGTCGAACATACTGCAACGGCGTCCGGATGATTGGCGAGCGCCTTCGTCAACTGCTCTGGCTGCACGGCCTGGCCGTAGGGGACCGTGACGTTGATCGACTCGATGCCGAACGCCTTCGCGATGTTCTTCCAGCGTTCACCAAATCGGCCCGCGATCAAGCAGATGATCTTGCTGCCTGAAGGCACGCTGTTCGCGAGCGCCGCTTCGAGGGCGCCGGTGCCGGACGATGTGAGCGGGATGACCAGGTTCTTCGTGCAAAACACGGTCTGCAAGTCCGCGAGCACCTCGGCGAGCATGGCGCGGAATTCGGCCGTGCGATGGAAGATCATCGGCCTGGCGAGTTCGAGCAACGTTTCTTCGGGCACCGGCGTCGGTCCGGGAGTCAGGAGACGCTGTTTCATGAAAAATCCTCGTCGAAAAGCGGCGGACATCCCCATTGTATGCATCTGCACACACAGAAAAAAACACCTCGCGTCGGCGTCGCGTCAAGAAACCCGTGTATACTAACGAAATCCTGCCAGGACCTTTTTCTCCCGGGAGATTCTCGTCATGCGTCGCGTTTCCTTCGTGCTCCTGTGTCTATTGACCGCCGTTTCGGGTTGCATCAAAAACGAAGCGTCCGAGATTCCGGTTGTCGCGGCGATTGCGGACAAAAATGCCAACGCCGACGAGAAGAAATCCGAGACTCCCGTGGCGATCCAGGACCCGAATCAGTTGGCAACCGACGGCTTCGGCAGTCTATCGGGGACCGTGACGCTCGATTCAGCGGATGGCAAGTTGCCGCCGATTGTCGATTTTACGAAGGCCATGATGGAGAAAGACGGGAAATGCTGCCTCGGTCCGAAATGCAAGGCGGAGGAAAAAATCGATCTGGCGTGGGTCGTCGATCCAAAAACGAAAGCGGTCGCGAACGTGATGGTGTGGATCAAGCCGCCCCTCGGCAAGACCTTCGCCATCCATGACAATTACAAAAAACGCGACAAGGAAACCGTCGTGATCGATCAACCGCACTGTCAGTTTTTGCCACACGTGTCGGCGTTCCAGCCGTACTACATGGCAAATGGCAAGCACGTCGAGACGGGTCAGAAGTTGGTGATCAAGAACAGCGCGAACTGTTCGCATAATGTTCGAGTGCTCGGCGATCAGATTGTCAACAAAGGCTTCAACAATACGCTGCCGCCGGGGACCGAATTGGTCAGCACGGACCTCAAGGATCCCCTCAAGGCGCAACGACTGCCTCTCGAAGTCCGTTGCGACATTCATCCGTGGATGGCAGCCCGATTGTTCGTCTTCGATCATCCGTACTACGCGATCACGAAGGCCGACGGCACGTACGAGATTCCTCTCGTCCCCGCAGGCGCTGAGATCAGCGTCTTCGCGTGGCACGAAGGCCAGGGCTGGGTGTTGACGAACAAGGGCCAGGCGGTGACGGTTGAGAAAGGCAAGAAGAAGACGCTGGATTTCCAGGTAAAGTACGCGCCGTGATAAGATAACGGGGATCGAGTAACCATGGTGAGACGAGGAACGCAGTTATGAGCACCGCGCAATCGCAGATGATCTATACGCCGGCAGACTTACTGGCGATGCCGGACGGCAAAAACTTCGAACTTGTGCAGGGCAATTTGGTGGAGAAACCGATGAGCGTGCTTTCGAGTATCGTCGAAGTCAACGTCTCGACATTGTTGAAAGTTTTTTCAAGAACTCAAAAAGCCGGCGAAGTACTCGGCTCGACGAATGGGATTCGGTGTTTTCCCGACGATCCAAATAAGGTGCGCAAACCGGATGTATCGTTCATAAAATCGGAGCGATTTTCGATTGAACATTTGTTGGAAGGTTTCTTGACGATCGCTCCTGATCTTGTTGTCGAAGTCATTTCCTTGCGCGATCTTGCGGGTGAACTCGATTGGAAAGTCGAGGAATACCTGGCCGCCGGCGTGCCTCTGGTTTGGGTGATCGATCCGGAAGCCCAGCTCGTGATCATTCATCGACACGACGGCAGCGTGACCAAGTTGCGGCGCAACGACGAACTCACCGGGGAGAACATCCTCCCTGGTTTCAAATGCAAGGTGGCGGACCTGTTTCCTGAAATGAAGCGAGGCTGAGTCGAACGCGACTATTTCGCTTCATTCCAGTAGATGCGAATGTTCTTCGTCGCGCGGCCGATGGCGACGATGTCCATCTTGCCGTCGGCGTTAAGGTCGGCGACACGCAAATCTTCAACCGCGACGCCGCCGTTATCGACGATCTGGCGTTGCCATTTCGCGCCCTTGTCGTCGAGCGCCTTGTAAACGCGAACGCCGCACTTCTCCGCGAACTTGTCCGTCTTGCCAGGATTGTCGCGCACGCCGATGACGAGATCGTCATTGCCGTCGCCGTCGAGGTCGGCGAAAGCGACCGCGTGGCCCCAGCGTAATTGCTCGTCGATGACGTGGCGGTCCCAGAGCTTGCCCTTCTCGCCGGGCTCCGTGTAGACGACGACTTGATCGCCGTGCCAGGGTTCGATTGTCGCGATGACCTTCTTGCCGCTTTTGAGTTTGCCCATCTTGATCTCACTGGCGCCGCGCTTGCCTTTGGGATTCTCCTGATTGCCCGCGCCGAGGTGCGTGCGCTTCCATTTGCCATCGAGCATCGACAGGAGATTGACGCCTTCGTAGCTCGCCATCAGGATGTCCTGGCCCTTGCGGCCTGCGGCGTCGATGGGATGAAAATTGTGCGACACGTGCAGGCTCTCATCAAGCACTTCGGGCGTCCAGCGATCCTTGGTCGGATCTTTCGGAATGCGATAAGCGGTCACGCGGATCGGCAGGCCGTCGGTCCAGTTGTTCGCGGCGCTGCTGTTGCGGCCAAGGAGCGGCACGGAGATTAGCGCCGCCTTGCCGTTGCCGTCGATGTCGGCGAAACGAATGCGATGGATCGTCGGCTCCGGATCAATTTCAAACATCGACCACGGCTCATCGAGGTTTTTGCCGCGCTTGAGCCATTGCAGGGTGCCGTTGTCCTTGGTCGAGAGGTTTTTCCAGCCAGCGCCGAGTGCGAGGTCAAGCTGGCCGTCGCCGTCGATGTCGTAGGCGTCGATGCAAACGTTGTCGGGCTTGGTCATGCCCTTGATGACGGTGTGTACCTTCCAACTCGGGTTTTCGAGCCAGATGACGCGCGTGGTGTCGACGACGACGATATCCTTCTTGCCGTCGCCGTTGATGTCTTCGAGGACGACCGCGTAGCCGACCGTCAACTTCTCCGGCAACTCCTGCATGCGGAATGCGAAAGTCCTCACCCCCGGCCCCTCTCCCAGGGGGAGAGGGGAGGAACGAAAGTCGCCCGCAAGGCCGTCCCATTTTGCCGAACCGAATGCGATGATTGCGATGCCGAAGCACAATCCAGTGAAGATTTTGCTCATGTTAGCCGTTCCTTTTGACAGAGCGCGGATCCTGGAATAAACTAGGAGTGTAGCAGAAATGCTACGTGATGAAAGTCGGAACCGGAACAAAGAAGGATAACGGCATGGCACGCATGTTTGGTGCTTTATTGTTGGCATTCGCCGTCCTTTCGAGCGTGGACGCTCAGGAAGCCAAGCGCGGCCAGATCGACGTCGATTCGATCTTCAAGAAGCTCGATTCGAACGCGGACGGCAAGTTGCAGAAGGACGAATTCCTGAAGATGGCGGACCGTTTCAAAGATAAGGACAAGGCTCGCGAGAAACTGGTGTCCGCATTCGTGCGGATCGATTCGGCGAAGTCGGGCTTCCTGTCGAAAGATCAATTCCGGACGTATCTCGATGCGGCGAAGCGGAAAGACGACGGACGATAAATCGACATTACAAAGCGGAAATGAAGAGGGGAGTGTCGCATGCGGCACTCCCTTTTTTTGTTTCTGGCCTAACGCATTGTCAAATCAACAACGATGGCCGGGAGGGCGAGGCTCCTGCCGAGCCGCGAGCATGGTTATGCGCGACGTTGCTGCGGGTTCTGGCTCGGCAGGAGCCTCGCCCTCCCGATCATCCTAACGCTTGCCTTCTTCGCCGAGCATCCGCTCCAGCGACTCGATCGTCTCGCGAATATTGTGCAGATTGGGATTGATTCGACTGGCCCGGCGATAGATTCGCAACGCCGCCTTGAGCTTCTTTTGCTTCATGAAGCACTGCCCCATGCCGGCGGCGGCGCCGAAGTGGTACGGGTTGAGCCGCATCGTCTTTTCGCAATCGGCGATGGCGCGGATGTAGTCGCCGCGCAAGTAATGGAAGACGGCCCGCTGATTGAACGCCTCGGCAAAACGCGGCGCTTTGCGCAACAACGCTTCGAAGCCGTTGAGCACTTCCTGCGGATTGCCGTCGTCGGCGATCAGGCGCATGAGCCGGCGCAGTTCCTGATTGTTCTCGGGCTTGTCGGCGCGGCGCCAGATCGACCACAACGCGTCCGCGGCCATTTCGCGAACCATCGGATCATCGTCGTGCAGACAGTGGGCGACGGAAGCGTTGACCTGAATCGAACCGGTCAGGTCCAGCGCCAGAACGGCGGCCTGGCGCGCCTGGGCGTCCGGCGAGTTGAGAAGGCGTTCGAGGGTGTCTTCGAAGTAGCGGGCTTCGACGGCCCGTTTGAATTTGGCGAGAGCCTTGCGGTATTGACTGCTGCTATCGGGTTCGTCGGGACGATGTTCGGGCAACAAAACGTAATATTGAAGGAGCAGCGGTTGCACCACGATGACACCTTGCAGCTGAGTTTGGGAGATTGTGACCGAGGTGCTCCGTCACCGACATCCCTACGTTATAGAAACTCGTAGACGAGATGCAACTAACTTTTCGTTTAGCGCTCGCCCCGCGCCAAGCGAGCGCTCAACGCCTCTTCGTTTCATGGATTTCCCATGCCGTTTGCGCCCACTGCCGGCGGCCGCGACTTTTTCCAAGTAGCGACGTCCGCCGTCAACACTTCCACCGCGCGTTCCAGCTGCCGATCGATGCCGCGCGCCAGCTCATCCGGATGCGGATCGATGATAATGTCGGGCATCACGCCTTCCTTTTCCATGTTGACGCCCTTGATCGTGTGCACGCCGATGCGCGGCGTGCGAAACGCCGATCCGTCGATGAGCGTGATCTGCCGCGTGGCGATGACGTGGCCGCCCGTCGGTTGGCCGACGAGCTTGCCCAGGCCCCAGGTGCGAAATGCGTGCGGGAAAATCTCAGCGTCGGAGTACGAGCGATTGTTGATGAGGAGCACCAGCGGCTTCGTCCACTTGCGATCGTACGAACGCATCACCATGCCGGAGGTGCCGTCGCGATGGATGAAGATCGTATGTTCCTTGCCGGTGAGATAGTTGAGCACCTGATCGTGCGTGAAGCCGCCGCCGTTGTAGCGCACATCAAGGACGAGGCCTTCCTTGTCGAAGTTATCGGAATACAAGGCACGAACGAATCGTTCCAGGCCAGGCTCCTGCATGTTGGGGATGTGAATGTAGCCCAGCTTGCCCTTCGACAATTCCGCAACCTTCTGCGCGTTGCGGGCGATCCAGCGTTCATAAAGAGGTTCATTGAGCTTGGCGCGATTTTCGCCGCGCACTTCGACGCGCCGCTTGCTCGTGCCCTCCGCGTTCGCGACTTGCAAGGCGACGACTTCGCCGACTTTATCGTTGAGCAATTTCGAAACGTTGACATTCGGCGTCAACGCGACGCCGTCGATGCCGATGATGCGATCGCCGGCGCGGAGATTGATGCCGCGTTGATCCGCGGGCCCGCCCTTGACGATTTCGAGAATGCGCAAATCGGGCCCCGGGTAACGCGGATCGAACAGCAAGCCGAGATCGGCGGTCGGTTGATCGGGGGTGCTGAGGTTGCCGGAGATACCGAGGTGCGACGCGTTGAGCTCGCCCAACATTAGCGTCACCAGGTCGTAAAGGTCTTCCTTCATGACGCAGTGCGGCACCAGATCGCGGTACTTCGTGCGGATTCTCTTCCAGTCGGCGCCGTGGAAGTTGGGATCGTAGAAGTTCTCATTGAGGGCGCGCCAGCTTTGATCGAACATCTCTTGAAACAAATCTTCCTGGCGAATCGTCATCTTGGCGTTGAAAGGGACGATGTTCGGCCCAATCACGGCGGGGCCGCCGACCATGACGGCGCGGAGATTGCCAGTGCCGTCGCGGAAGTAGATTTGGCCGGGGAAGTAGCGCGACCACGTGATTTGCGTCGGCTTCAGGTTGCCGGTCGTGAGCCGTTGCACGGCGCCGCCGTCGGTGCTGGCCATCCAAAGGTCTTCGGTTTCGTCGCTGATGCCCCGGAAGGCGATCTTCGTGCCGTCGCCAGAGATGGCGCATTCGTTGGTTTTCAACCCCGCGGGGTGTTTGACGCGCAAATGAATGTTGTCCCAATCGATTTCCTTACCCGGCGCTGTACCCAGCGCGGGAGGACGCTGCAATGACATCACGTAGGCGCTGAACTCATTGCCCTTGCGCATGCTGATGAAGGTGATCTTGTTGCCGGTGCGGCTCCAGGTGACGCCGCCGTTGTACGTGGCGAAGCGCGTGATGTTGCGTGCCGGATCGGCCGCGTTCGCGCCGGTCGCCAGGATGATGAATAGCTCGCTTGCAAACGAGCCGTCCATGCCGGCGTAGCAAATCCAGCGGCCATCGGGGGACCACTCGTAATCGAAGACCTGGCGATCGCCGACGATTTCCTTTTCGTTCTTGCCATCTGGACTCATCGTCATCAATTTGCCGGCGCGGACGAATGCCACGCGCGTACCGTCGGGCGAAAAGCTGACGCCCATTTCCGGCTCCGACGTATTCGTGATCTGTTTGACCTTGTAGGTATGAGCGCCGACGATGTCCGGATGCTCGGGATCGTCCGATTCGAGGGCGTAAATGTCTTCATGCCCGCTGCGATCGGAAAGGAAAAGGATTCTCTTGCCATCCGGCGACCAGGCGATGCCATGATCGAACGCCGGGTGATCGGTGAGCCGTTTCGCTTTGCCGCCGTTGCGCGGCATGAGGAAGATCTCGCCATGCACGACAAAGGCGCTGTGCTTTTCGTCCGGCGACCAGGAGAATTCGCTGGCGCCGGTGGTGAACGTCTTGATCGTCTCGCTACCCGCCTTGTCATCGGCGTTGACTTCGATGCCGAGCTTTCGGCTCACCTTGTCCTTGATCGAATAAACATAGATGTCGGCGCCGCATTCATACACAATTGCTTCGCCGTTGGCGCAGATGCGCGCCCGGCGAACGAAGTCGTCCTTGTGTTGCGTCAAAGCGACCGGCTTGCCGTCCGGTTCTTGACTGACAATATTCGCCAGGCCGCCCGCGACATCGCTGACGTAGTAAAGCGTCTTGCCGTCGGACGACCACATCGGGAAACTGTCTTGCCCCTTGTGGGTGGTGAACTGCTTGTTGTTGCTTCCATCGCTGTCGCTAATCCAGATATCGTCGTTCGAGGAGCCTTGATAGCCCTTGCGATACCAACTTCCGGGGCCGCGCACGTAGGCGATCCGGTCCCCCTTGGGCGAATAGCTGCCGTCGCGGCCTTCGAAGACGCTGATGCGTTTCGGCTGGCCGCCGTTGATGGAAATGGAAAACAACTCGACCTGGACCGGCACGTTGATTTCGCGTGCCGACATGAAGAGAATATTCTGACTATCGGGCGACCAGCCAGTGACGTGATCGTCGGCCGAGTCGAAGGTGAGCCGTTTCGGGCGGCCGCCCTTGACGGGAATGACGAAGACATCGTACTGCCCGTGCCGATTGGACGAAAACGCGATCCATTTGCCGTCCGGGCTGAACACCGGATTGAAGTCGTGCTTCTCATGCATCGTCAAATGATGGGCGACGCCGCCATTGGCATCGACGGTCCAGAGGTCGCCCAGATAGCTGAAGGCGACCGTCTTGCCGTCGGGCGACAGGGCCGGCGAACGCGCGAAACGGATCGGCTCCTGGGCCCACGAAATCATCGGTACCATCAAAACGGCGCATGCGAAAACGAAACGGCTCATGGAAGGATTCCTGCATACTTGAATGATTCTCGTTCCCAGGCTCCGCCTGGGAACGCACTGCCGCGAGGCTCTGCCTCGCCGAATCCCGAGTTTCGTGACGCCACATTCAGGGCACACAAAGTTGGCCGCCGGATGTCGCGCCATGTCGCGGGCGGAACGGCAAGGCAGAGCCTTGAGGGCAGTGCGTTCCCAGGCAGAGCCTGGGAACGAGGCAAAGGGACCTTCGTTTATGGTAGCAAGACGTTTACGGGAACGCAAAAGTCGAGTTTTCGATTGCTCAAATTTCCGCGCCGCATTTTTCCGCCCAAGCCGGTAGAATAAGATAGGCCGACGATGTCGATTTCGCGAAACTCGCCCGGACCGCGAACTTGAGCTCGTCGCCACGTGTCTGGAATGTGCATCGTGCCCGACTCGCGCCGCCGCCATTCGCCCGCCGGCGGAAGGTGAGGCATCCCTTTGGAGGTCCTTTGAACAACGACGCCAACGCAACCGCCACCACCACCCGCGCACCCATTTCCCTCGAACGGGCCATGCAATGTGCCCGTATCGGCGATGATAACAAAGCCAAGGATATCGTCATCTTGGACCTACGCGGCATCACGCCCATCTTCGATTTCTTCATCCTCATGACGGGAGCGAGCCGGCGGCAAATCCACACCCTCGCCGAAGAGGTCGATGATTACATGCGCAGCGAGGGGGAGAAACGCTTGTCGATCCAGGGCTATCAAGCGAGCCGCTGGGTCGTGCAGGACTACGGCGACATCGTGGTGCACGTGTTCGACGCGAACTCGCGCGAATACTATGCCCTCGAAGAACTGTGGGCTGACGCACCGCACATTGAATGGAAGCGCGATTGAACCTGCCCGCTTGCCGTTTAGCGCTCGCGCCGCAGCGCCGGTTGCCCGTCGCCGCAGCGCCATCGTTGCGCCTCATATATTGATGCCATGAACCTCCTCCATTTCATCCAGGACCAGTTCCGCGCCGCGCTCACAGGCCTCGTCCCCGACGTGGAACCCTACGTCGCCATGATCAAGGCGACGCAAGACCCCAAGCACGGCGATTACCAGGCGAACTGCGCCATGTCGCTCGCCAAGACGCTCGGCAAGAAGCCGCGCGACATCGCCGAGGACATCGTCAAACGCCTCCATCTCGGCAACCTTTTGGAAAAGCCCGAAATTGCCGGCCCTGGCTTCATCAACCTTCGGCTGCAACCAAACTTGCTCGCCAAGCAAGTGCAATCCATCGCCGCAGACGATCGCCTGGGCGTGGCGAAGGCAGCAAGCGCGAAGACGTACGTCATCGATTACAGCTCGCCCAACGTCGCCAAGCCGCTGCACGTCGGCCACTTGCGCAGCACCATTATCGGCGACGCGATCACACGCGTATTGCGATTCTTGGGCCACACCGTCGTCACCGACAATCACCTCGGCGACTGGGGCACGCAGTTCGGCATCTTGCTGTATGGCTACAAAAATCTGCTCGATAAGGACGCCTATCAAAAGGATCCCGTTCGCGAGCTGACACGCATTTACATCGAAGTCCGCAAGTTCATCGGCAGCGAAGACGAGGACGAAGCCGTCAACTCCGTCGCGGAGGCATGCCGCGCCGAGACCGCCAAACTGCATCACGGCGATCCGGAGAACAACAAGCTTTGGCAAGAATTCATGCCGCACTGTCTGGCGGAGATTCACGCGATCTACGACAAGCTCGGCATATTGCCTTTCAATCACGAACATGGCGAAAGCTTCTACAATCCGATGCTGCCGGGCGTCGTCGAGAACTTGCTCGCAAAAAAAGTCGCGGAACCCGGCGAGGGCGGCGCGATCATCATTCGTTTCACGAAAGACAACGTTGCGCTCATTCGCAAGCGCGATGAGGCTTTTACCTATACGACGTCCGATTTGGCAACGATTCAGTATCGCCTGGATCATTTCAAGCCAAACGCGATTCTCTACGTCGTGGATTTCCGCCAATCGCAGCATTTCTCGAACCTGTTCGACGCCGCGAAACGCTCCGGTGTCACCGATGTCGAATTGACGCACATCAGCTTCGGCTCCGTGCTCGGCCCCGACAAGCGGCCGATCAAGACGCGCGAGGGTGGCGCCGTCGAACTCGGAGCGCTGCTTGACGAGGCAATGGAGCAAGGCAAGCAGATCGTCGATGCCAACAGTCCCGAGATTCCCGACGCCGAACGCGCCGAGATCGCGAAGACCGTCGGCATCGGCGCCGTCAAGTACGCGGACCTGAGTCAGAATCGCACGTCCGATTACATCTTCAGCTTCGACAAGATGATGGCGATGGAAGGCAACACGGCAACGTACATGCAATATGCGTTCGCGCGCAATCGCAGCATCTTTCGTAAGGCCGGTGTCGAACCGGCGTCGCTCCGCACCAATCCGCCCGCCGTCCTGCTCGACACGCCGCACGAGCGCGCCCTTGCGTTGCAATTGCTCAAGCTCGAGGAATCGCTGCTCGCCGCCGTGGACGAATATCAGCCGAGCGCCGTGACCGCGTATCTGTGGGATGTCGCAAAGACGTACAGCGGCTTCTTCCAGAATTGCCCGGTGCTCAAAGCGGAGACCGATTCGCTTAAGTCGAGCCGGCTCCTTTTGTGCGATCTGACGGCCCGTGTACTCGAACGGTGTTTGGATTTGCTCGGCATCAAGACGGTAGAGCGAATGTAATCAGAGCCTGAAGCGTAAGCGAAGTGGTTCGACGTCACTTCGCTTACGATTCAGTTCGGAAGGAAACCCAATGCGCGTCGGCATCATCGCATTGCTTCAGGAATCGAACACGTTCATCGCCGGGGCGACGACGTTCGCGCACTTCGAAGCCGACATGCTGCTCGAAGGCGACGCCGTCCGCGCTCGCTTTGACGGCGCCCATCACGAAGTCGGCGGCTTTTTCGCAGGCCTGGCAGAAGAAAAAATTGACGCCGTGCCGATCTTTGCGGCGCGTGCCCTGCCCTACGGCATCGTCGCGGCCGACGCATTCGATGCGCTTTTAGCGCGGATGGACGCCGCCATCGACCGCGCCGGTCCGTTCGATGGTTTGCTCGTCGCGCCGCATGGAGCGACAGTGGCGGCCAATCATCCCGACGCCGACGGACATTGGTTGTCGCGCTTGCGATCGCGCTTTGGCCGGGCGTTGCCGATCATCGGCACGCTCGATTTGCACGCGAACGTGTCGCCGAAGATGGTCGCCGCGTGCGATGCCTTGATCGGCTATCGCACCAATCCACACCTGGATCAACGGGCTCGCGGCATCGATGCGGCACGTCTGATGGCGCGAACGTTGCGCGGCGAGGTGAAGCCGACGATGGCCGCCGCGTTTCCGCCGCTGGCGATCAACATCGAACGCCAGCTCACCGCGGAAAAGCCGTGCCGAACGCTGTATGAATACGCCGACATCATGCTCGCGGAGCCGGGCGTGTTGTCGAACAGCTTGATATTGAGTTTTCCCTATGCCGACGTGGCGGAGATGGGGACATGCGCGATCGTCGTGACGGACGGTGATTTCGCGAAGGCCGAATCGTTGGTGACTGGTCTCGAAAAATTCTGGTGGGACCGGCGCGAGGAGTTTGTGGGTCAATTGATAACCATTGAAGAGGCACTCGCGCAAGCCGCGAAGCTCGAAGGCCCGATCACGCTGCTCGACATGGGCGACAACGTTGGCGGCGGCTCGCCTGGCGATGGCACACTGCTGGCACA
>Ga0105340_1000735_pt1 | contig 15313 bp, 11 predicted proteins | sample EasRivMeERMLT700_FD_89676 | JGI IMG/M metagenome (GOLD analysis project Ga0105340, IMG submission 89676) | Soil microbial communities from meander-bound floodplain in the East River, Colorado, USA - East River MetaG ERMLT700 | ecosystem: Environmental > Terrestrial > Soil > Floodplain | place...
AGATGCAGATGATGATTGGCGTAAATTTCATCAACATCGTATGATCTCAGATATTCAGAGATTTGCTGCTGAGCAAATGAAACTTGCTCGGGAATGGATGAAAGTTGACGAGGCCGCCGACATGTTGGATTGCAAGGCTTGCGGCACAAGAATTCCAAATTTCGTAGTGGTATGTCCAAATTGCCATGTAATTGTTGATTCTGAGAAGGCTAAGGGTTTGGTATTCGCTGGCGGGGCTTGATTAAATGGCATTATCAGATTCAGTCCAAGATGTAATAAATAGAGCTAGAGAAGTATACTTAAATGATGTCTCTGGAGCTACTTATACTAATACAGTTTTACTTCCATATGTTAAGCAAGCATATGATGATGTTGAGACTGAATTTGAACTAAATAATCTTGGATTTGTACTTGGTATTGCTTTGATTAAAGTTCCTGCTAATACTTTAATCTTGGCAGTACCCGGTAATTTTCTCTATCCAGTTGAGCTTAAAGAGAGAAATTGGGGCTCTACATCTCAGACTGACTATTCTGATATGTCCCAAAGAGATATTGAACCTACTAGAGAGAAAACCGATCGTCTAATCAATTGGGCATATAGAGAAGGTACTGTACATTTTGTTGGTGCAACCACTGATCGAGAAGTTAAACTAAGTTATCAACAAGCATTTCCGAGACTCCTTGATGGTCAATCATTAGTTCGTGGAGAATGCCTAGCATTTATGTCTGCTAAAGTAGCTGCATATGCACATATGTTCATTGCCCAAAACTCAACTTTGGCTGATGTTGCTAATAAATTAGCAGATGGACATTTAACATCAATGATTCTTGCAAATGTTAAGAAAGTCCAATCGTTGGGTGTACGTAGAAGGCCATATAGACCTTTTACGCGTTAGATTGATCTGTACAATGTGCGGCAATTTCGCCGCGTTACTTAAGAGGAAAATCAAATGGCAGTTGCAGCTACAGTGACATCGAAAAGTAAAAGAGGTGGAGTTCTTTCAGCGTTCATTACTCTTGTTTTTTCTGGTAACTATGTTGCTCTTGGAGAACCGTTAGATTTTAATACTATTGTTGGGTATACTTCTAGACAGCCTAAAAATGTTATAATTGCTGGTAAAGCTGGATTTGTTTATCTTTATGATTTAGCTAATAAGAAAGTTATGGTATTTTGTAACGTTGCTGGTGGTGCTAACTTGCCACTAGTTGAGCATACAGCAATTGCTTATGTTGCTGGTGTAACTGGAGATGTTGTAACTGCTGAAGTTTCATGGGCTCTTTAATTTCCTTCTAATTTGAGGGAAAAAGATGGGGAATAAATCAGTCAAGAAGAAAAACGAATTATACGATACTCAGCGTCAGACTGCACAAAATCTCCAGACACAAATGGCTGGATATGGCGCTGAGGATCGGACTTATAGTACAGAATCTAGAGGTGATATTAATAGTAAATATAACAGTTTATATGATGAAGTAGGTTCAGATGGTTGGGGCGATGGTGGTGGTGGTGGTGGAGAAGTTTATACTCCACAATATGAAGATGCTCGTCAAAATGAATATGCTGGTGATTATCGTAATTGGGCGACTCATGGAGCATCATCTGCTCAAGGTGCCCAGGATTTAAGAGCTAGATCAAATTCAACTTTACCAGCATTTTATGATACAATGCGGAATCAGCAATTTGCTGCTAACAATGCTGCCGGTGGCAATGTTGGATTTAATTCCCAAATGGCAAAGATGGCTCGTGAACAAGCATATGGTGCAAATCGTGTAGCTGCTGATACCGAAGGTGCATTAGAAGAAAATAAAAAATGGGGAATTACTGGTGGTTCTGGATTAGATGAAGGTTTAATTCAGAGACAAATGCAAGTTGAGAGAGAAAGACAAGCTGCTGCGGCATCTGGAGCATCACAAAGAAATGCCGCTGCAAATGCACGATATGGAAATCGGCAAGAAGGATTTAGAAATCGTATGTCAATTCTCGATGCTCAAAGGGGATTGCGTGGCGAAGCTGGATCTGATTTGCCATATTGGCAAGCTGCTGGTGGTTTCGGAAATCAAGCCACACAAAATATTGCCGGACGTGAAATCGAGAAATCTGGCTGGGATAAAGCTGGTGCAATTGCCAAGGGAGTTGGTCGTGGTGTAGCTGCATTTTATACTGGTGGATTATCTGAGGCTGCATTGGCTGGTTATGGTGCATTGAAAAAGAAAGGTGCTGGATCTGGAGCAGATGCTGGTCCTGGACCTGATGGAGAATGGAGTTAAGAAATCATGGGAGGATTTAACTTCAACCCATCCGGTTTCTATTCTGATGATCCAGAAGATTTTGCTGGAATCTCTCCAGATGATTTTGCAGATGAAGGTGCAAATCATACACGTCGGAGAGATCCCAGTCAAAATTATGATAATGTTGGATATTCTACTGCTGATATTGAAAGATTGCAGGAAATTGCATCTAGACCATCTCCATCTGCGGCAATGTATGAGGAACATTTATCCCGTAGACCAACCAGAGAAAAAGTTTCAACTGGTAGACGTATAGCTGGAGGTTTAGCAGCTGCATTTGGTGAAGATAGATTATCCAATGATATTCTAGAATCTCCATATCGTCAAAAACGTCAGCAATGGGAAGATGAGGGTAGAATTTTGTCTGGACGGGCAAGAGCAGCAGATTCTCAAGCTGCTCGTGAAGTTGGTGCTGAGAGATTTGGCATTACTCATGGTGCGATCGAAAGAAATCGCTCGGCGGCTGCAAAACGTACTGAGACTGCTGCAAAAGCTACAGAAGAAAATCGTAAAAGAATTGATGCAGATCGAGACGAGCAAAGAAGATTGACTAATGAAGATCGTGATGCTGGCCGCGCCGACCGTAAAATTCAGGCTGGAATTGCAAATGAAATGCGTGAAGGAAATAAACTTTTAAGAGATGAATCGGCTGGTAGGGCAAAAACTGATGCAGAAGCGAGAACGAAAGATCGTGAACTAAAAGGAAATAAGGCCAAGGTAGACGAAATTAAGAATAGAGTCAAAGAAGAATTAGTAAACGATCCCCATTTTTCAGATTCTTTTGAAATTGACAAAGATGGTCGATATATGTTTAGGGCTGATATGACTCAGGAAGAAAAGAAGAGTCTTAAATCATTTATTGACAAACGTATTAAACATGATTTATCAAAAGCCGGACTCAGCAATATTTATGATATTGATGAGGATCAATAATGGGTGGCTTTGGGCAGGATTTCGATTGGGACTCTCAACAGTATTATGATCCTAAATCTCCTAGATATCATGATCCTGATCTTTGGGCTCAGATTCAGGGTCGGAAAATTGTAAATTCTGAGAAACCATATCAAGATCCATCGACAATTGGACCATATGAAGAACCAAGTTTATGGGATAAGGCTCGTGACTTTTTAAGTAAAGATATACCACTATCTAAAGTTAAAGAAGCAGCAGAATTTGCAACTTTACCAATAACAGTACCAAAACAAGGTCTCGATCTTTTAACTGCACATTTAACTGACGAAGATAAAGTTTTACCTACTGGTGAAGTTGAATATCCATCAATTGGTAAACAATCTGTAGATATAGTTAAAAAATTAGCAGCTAAGAAATCACAATTTCGAGGCGGTCCGAGTGTCAATTTACCAGTAGTTAATGAATTTGGTAGCAAAGCAGCAGAAAAAGCTATAGATTTAGTTGCAGATCCAAACGTGGCAATGATGGGTGGATTGGGCAAAGCTGGTAATGCAGTTCTTGGTACTTATTTTGGTAGTCAAGCTGCTGAGAGTTTGGGTAGTGAGATTGGAACTGGAATAAGCGAATTCGAAGGTGGAAATTATGAGAAAGCTGCCGGACATTTCGGTTCTGCTACAGTCGATGGTGCACTTCTCGGATTAATTACTACTCATGGTGCGAAACAACATTCTGAATCACTTCGTAAAATGGGTGTACCAGATGCTAATTTGAAATTAAAGCGTCCGAGTACTATTAATGTATTAGATATTGAGGGCCAAAATCCACCATTGGATTTTAATGTTGATCCTGTTATTGATCAACCATTACCAATAGAGGCCGCTGGCATTCGTGGAATTACGACCGAAAATGCATCTGGAGAATCTGCAGCATCGGCAGAAGCAATGTCTCGTCAGAACAGCATGAAAGCCAAGGGAGAGAAATTTGTAGTTTATGATCGTGCTGGTAATCGTCGAGAATTAATTGGTCCTGAGGCTGTTGATTTTTCTCCGCAAAGGGGAGAGACTTATGGAATTGATGGGCCCGATGGATTCAGGACTTTAACTGATAATGGTGGATTAGTCAAGGCTAATGCACCTAGAATTTCTGAGCCGATTCCAGATCAAATTGATCAAATTCCTGATCAACCAAATACATTTGAAGTAATTGATGAGGGTGGATCATTAGCGGATGCTCTGAAAGAGTATGAGACTTTGCCAGTAGATGAATCACCATCCATGATGGAGACTGGTAAGGGTCAAGCTGGAATTGGATTTGATCCAAGATTTATCAAAATTGTTACTGAGAATCTCTATCAGGGTGATATTGGTAAAATTGCTGCTAAGGAGTCTATTCAGAATGCTGTAGATAGTATCAAGGCTTTACCTGGGATGAAGGGTAAAGTTAATATTGATATTAATACTAAAGATAAAACTATCCGATCTGAAGATAATGGTATCGGCATGTCTCCTGAGACTGCTAAGAATCAATTTCTAGATATTGGAGGTTCTCTTAAACCTGGTACTAATGTATCTGGTGGCTTTGGTATTGGTATTAAAGCAGCATTAGGAAATGCAGAAGATGTACATATTGAAACTAGATGGAAAAATCCTGAGACTGGTAAGGTAATTCAGACAATTATTACTGGAAATACTGATCTTTGGATCTCTGGTAGGATGCCAGTTGAAGTTATAGAATTACCATCAGATACTCCAACTGGAACTATTGCTAATTTCAAATTGTCTAAAGAGATTAAACCTGCTGAGTCTAAAGGTTATCTTAATAGTTTTATGGATAATAACAGAATTCCGCATGAATTCAATTTTAAGGTTGATGGTGAAGATATTGAAGGATATAATTCTACTACTAAAGTTAATCCTGAATATTTGAAATATGCAAAGACTCCACCTGCAGAAAGAGAAGGAAAAGTAGCACCTCCAACAGTTATTAAAGAGAAGGGACAATTAAATCATATCTCAACTTTGAGTCTGGAAGGTGCTGATGTAGATGTTTTAAGTCGTGGTTCTTCGTCATCGACTAATTATCTTTTTTATAGAGTTCTAAATCATGGATTGCCACAATTTGAAGGTGAGATGAGATTACCAGAAGAAGTGGTAATGCCAAATAATTTAATTATAGATGTTAAATCTCACGGTGGTCCAGATGAACCTAATTATCCATTTACTCCAGATCGTGAGAGATTAAAAGATACTATTAAACAGAATATTCATGATTTTATTACTGAACATATGTTCAATATGTCAATTAATAAGGAATTAAAAAATTATCAGGAAACTTTAGAATCAGCGCCAGTTATCTCAACATCTCAAACTGGTAGTAGATTTGTAGATACAAGTTCCAATAAGAGATTTGCACCACTAATTAATGATTTCAAAGGTGATAAGAGAATTGGTGTTTTAACTGATTCTTATGCAAGAGCAGTTCAGTTAATGGCTGGTAGATTATCTAAGTATAATGCTGAATATGGCAAGACACATTTCTATGGTCTTGGATTTGGATTTGAGAATGGTAAAGATTATCTTGGTATAAACATTCCAGTTAATCGTTTTATGCCTGATAAACAAAACGTAATTCTTATTAATTTTCCAGCCATTTGGCAAGAAATCAAAGCCGATGTGAAATACGGTATAATTTCTCCCGGCGAAGCCATGCGTGAATTTAATAGATTATCAGCCGGTACAATTCTCCATGAAGTTATCCATGATAAATCAAGAGGTCATGATGTTCCATTTGCTGGTGATCTAACTAGAAGCATTGGTAGAACACTAAGCGAATTGCAAGTTTCAGCAGTTAACATTGACAAATTCAATAAGGATTTCCATGACGCTCCCAGTTTCCTTGATAGAATCACAGCAGACTACGAAAAAATCTCTACTACCGGAGAACGAGAGGATATTTTTGGCAAGATTGCGTCCAATGCTGAAGGACGCGAAACCGAAGGATCTTCTACCAATCGCTCAGTACGGCCAGAAAGAAGGAATGGATCTTCCGAAACTCTGGAAGTTAGCCCTGAGAACATACCCTCAAGGGCCGAGTCTAGAAAAGGTTCTGGGCCATACGAAAGTCTAAATAAAGAACTTGAAAGTCTTTATAATGACCATGTTCTAGGCGAGGCTGATCCGGAAATTAATCAAAATATTGCTGATACTCCGGAATCAGAATTTGCTAAGAAGAAACTCAAGCATCCGGATTATGAAGAGGGTAATGATCCGACTGGTGGTAAATTACCTGATGTTTATCTCTCTGATGCTTTACCTGATGGATCATTAAAATCTCAAAAGGGTGCGATTGAGTTTGGTGATAAGGATAAACCATTAGTTAAGAGACATCCAGGATTTTCATCTTACACTGGTGAGGGTGCTGGTAAATATCAAGTTACTTATAAGGGCGAGACAAATAATATTGGTAGAGATAATAATACTGGTTGGTGGTATCTAAATAATGAATCACCACTAGTTAAAGCAAATCCAAAATATAAAGAATTTTCAATTGGATTTACTAAGAAAGAAGCAATTGATAATATTGCTTCTCTTCTTGATAAAAGAGAGTCAGCAAAACCAAAAGAATTACCAGATGTTTATCTCTCCGATCTTCTACCATCCGGAGATCCAAAATCGCAACGTGGAGCAATCGGATCTGATTTAGGCCCTCTAAATCGTTTTGAGAATTCCCAAGCTAAGAAATATGGACCAGAGTGGAGATCGAAACAGACTTCGGAAGAGAAGGCATTTCATGAAAGATTGAAATCTGGTCAGACTAATTTCTCTCAGGTCGAACCAAAATCGGCATCTAATGAGCCAGTTGGATTAGTTGATTCTGAGACTTTGCCAATTGATGAATTTACTCCAATGCCAGATAATGTCGATCGAGTTGTCAAGCGTCCAGATGGATCATCTATTAGATATCAAACTCTCAATAATGATACCATTCGGATGACCCATATTGGTAAGGATGGTAATATTCTTAGTGTTAAAGAAGGTGCTGATTTTGATTCTCTTAAGGAGTTAGATGCTGTTGATGCATCAGAAACTGAACCATTAGATCCAACAATTACAACTGGAAAGATAATTCCTCCAGATGGTTCCGACGGAAGAAAACAACCACCATCAGAGGGAAGAAAAGATAGATTAACCAAGCATCGAGTTCGGCTCTCAAATGGAGAAATCGTAAAGATTCAAGCACTCTCTCCAGAGGATGCAGTATCTAGAATTAACGATTACATTGATAAGGAATATCCAGAATCTGATGTAATGGCTCAGGAAGCTGAGCGAGTCATGAATCCCATCGAAAGAGCAATAGAAGGTGAACCTGGATTTGAGAAAAAGATGGGAGAGACTAAATCTCTTTCTAGAGATATTGAAAAAGCTCAATTAGCAGAGGATGAAAAAGGTATTAGTCAAAGAGAACGAGAATTCAGACAACGTGCAAATCTAACTCAGAAGATTGAGACTGCTCAAGCAAGAGAAGAAGCAAAAACCAGACTTAAGGATTTGAAAGAGGCCGCCCGGAAATTAGAGGAAGTACCGAAAACTGGTAGGGAGTCAATTGTTGCTGAGGATACATTCTTCCAAGCATGGAATAAACTACATCCAATTGAAAAGGCATCGGAAACTCTTGGTATTGTAAAGAATTTTGCATCTGGTGGTGATCTTGGACATATGATGCGTCAAGGTAAATTGATGACTGTTGATATGCTCTTTTCTAAGGATGCATCACAAGTTGCTAGAGCTCTTAAAACAATGGGTGAGTCTGCATTCTCAGAAAAGAATTTCCAAGCATTTCATGATAAATTGTCTGCTGATCCATTTATTAAGTTAATGACTGAGAAATATGGATTGGATCTTCCTGGAGTTGGTAAGGGTCTAAAGGAAGAAATATTTCATGGAAATATTGCTGAGAGAATTCCGGTAGTTGGTAAGGGTTACGTCCGACCATCCGAGAGAGTTTATACAAGTTATTTAAATGCTTTACGTGCTAGTGAAGTACATAGATGGAAGAAAATTCTAGAGAAGGATGGAGTAACAACCGAAAACAATCCATCTGCATATCGTGGGTTGGCCCGTGCAATTAATATTATGGGTCAGAGAGCAGATATTTCAGGATCTACTCAGCATGTATTTAATGAACTATCAAACGTCCTATGGGCGCCACGTTCAAAATTCTCTCGTTATCAGACAATTCAAGAATTAGTTGGTGCATCGTCATCTGATCCAGTTGCTAAGAAACTAATTCGAAATTCCGTAGCAAAAGTTGCTGCCTTCAATGTTGGTATTCTTGGTCTTTTAACAGCTACATATGGACCTAAGAATGTTGAATTTATTACTGATCCAGATAGAACTGATTTCTTAAAAGTTAGAATTGGAGATGCAACTATTGATCCTTGGATGGGTCTTGGTCCAATTATTCGATCTATGGCAAAAATTAAGTCTGGAAAATCTACATCTCCGCATACTGGAAAGACTCGTAAAGTAAATACACTTGAAATTATTGGTAAAGAAATTGGAAGCGGTGTTGCTCCAGGTGTTGCATTTCTTTATGAGTTTGCGAAAGGTGAAGATTTAGCTGGATATCAGAAAGAAAGAAGTGAAGCATTTGAAAACTTTCTCCCATTGTCGGGACGACAGATATATGAAATACTTGATGCAATGGGGCCAGAGGGAATTCCGCTGGCGGCGGCCTCATATATTGGTGAAGGTGTCGATGTATTCAATTATAAAAAGGCCAAGGAAAAAGAATCAAAACTCAAAGTTAAAAGGGGATTGAAACAACCTGAATCTCCATCCAAATCAAAATCAAATTCGAGATATGCATTTTGATCATTAGGCAGTTTCAACCCTCAGATATATCTGAAATTGACAAGATTTTTCAGGCGACGCAGTTGGGCGTTCCATCAAGACAAAATCTACTTGTAAGCCGAGTTTTCGAGTCTCATGGTAAAATTCTAGCATATGGAGTTCTAAAGATTTTCGCAGAGCTTCATGTAACTCTTGATCCATCATTGACTTCCTATACAAAAGCTAAGATCATTGGCGAAGGTACGATGATTGGGATTGATGCTGCATTTCAGAATCGACTTGAGAGAGTTCATGCGATTCTTGATGATGAACGTGAAATTGAAATTCTTAAGAAGCATTTTGGATTTGTGGAAGTTGCTGGTAAACTGTTGGTCAAGGAGATATAATGACGCCGCCAAATAACAATGCTGAGCCAGTTGTACCACATGATGTAAACCTTCCAGCACAAAGTTATAATGAGATTTATGTTGGTGGTGCTGGTAATGTTACAGTCTTGACTAATGGAAATCAAGTTGTAACTTTTACTGCTCCTCCTGTTGGATCAGTTATTGAGCTTGGTATCAAAAGAGTTAATGCAACTGGAACTACTGCAACTCTTATGATTGGAAAATGGTAAATTTCAATGGCAGACCCAAATCCTAGAGTTAAGATATCCAGATTAGTATTAGACAATGTTCTCTGGACTGCTGTCAAACCTAACAAAGATTGTACATATTTTACTATTAGAAATTCTGCTGGAGTATCAGTTGCACTTCGATCCGATTCTGCTGATCCATTGACTGAAATGACATTATTTGATATGCAAGATTATCCACCTGGAGAATCAATTAAAAATATGAGTCCATATCGAAAAGAAGAAACTGTAGTATTTGCTAAAGTTGCTGCTGGTACTCCTAGCATTACGTTGATCTGCGTATGAGAATTCAAATTATTGGTGATTGTGATTCTGCAAAAAGTCTTAGGGGATTACTAGGACGGGCAGGATTTGCAATATCTGATAAAAATTCATTTTATACCATTAATCTTACTCAAAATGATTCTCTTAGTTATGTACAGGTTGATAGTATAGATTGTGAACTTGAGAGAACTATTATACAATGTATCGGTGAATTAGGAGTTAAGCAATTTCTTTTACGTAGAGATTTTGCTATGCCTAGTGATCGAGAAATTACCATTACATTACCAGAGCATTTATCTTATGAAGTTGAAATTGGTATCATGCGGGCAATGATTCGATGTGTAACTCCAAAAAATGTTGAGGTAGAAATGATTCCTCCGACGAAATGGTATAAAAGATTTCTCCATAAAAAATTATTGCCCATCATTTTGTTCCTTTTACCTACAATCTCAGAAGCTTTTCCACTTAATTCTCAAGTTAGATACATACCATTTAATCCAATGCTTTTGCAAACAACTAATTTTCCAATTGTTAGATTCTGGGATGGTTCGCAAATTGTTAATGCTGGTGATGCTGTTAATAATGCTGTGCGGGTCAATATCGTTGCCGGTGGTGCAGCTGGTGGTGGTACTTCTTCTACTTTTGGCGCTGCTTTTCCTGCTACTGGAACTGCTGCTGGATTCATAAGTTCTACCGGAACAATGACTGGTGCTAATTTAGATGCTAGTGGAAATCTTGAGGTTGCTTGTTTAATTGGATGTGGAGGATCTTCATTTCTTGATAATACAGCTTTTACTTTTGGAACTTCTGTAATATCTAATACTGGATTTGTAGTAGATGATGTTGCTCCAAACGCTGTAGCTGAAAATTCTGCTGGTGCTCCAAGGATGAGTTCAAATAGAATTCCTTATAATTCTTTACATACTGATGCTGGTGTAGCTTTACTTGGTCAACAAGTAATGACTGCATCATTACCAGTAGTACCCTCTTCTGATTATTATGCACCAGAAGTAGGTTTAACAAAAACCCTTTCAGCTGAATGCCTTGATCCTTGTTTAACTTCAGTTGAAGTTGCTAATTCAGTTGCTAAAATCGAATTAAAAAACATGGGCGCTGCACAGCTTTTGTTTCAAACAAGTAGCCCGGCACTTGGAACTTTTATATTTGAAGACTCAATTGATAATGAAAGTTGGGTAGCTAATAATTTTGTACGTTTACTTGATGGACAACGTTTAACATCATCCGCACCTTATTTCTCTGATCCTATAGCACTTCATACATATACTCCAAATATTACTCCAGGAGCTAAATGGGTACGTTTACGTTGGAGAACACGAGTATCTGGTACTACAAACGTAGTTTGGAATGCAAACAACCAAACAAATTATGCATTTGCATTACCATTTACAGGTTGGCCCACAGTACAAATTCCACAACGTGCAGCTTTAACTGGTAATGCTGATGGTACTGCTTCATGTAATGGTTCAGGATATCCTTGCTTAGTAAATGATATAGCAAAAACAACTGCTCCAGTTGGTACTGAATCGGGTAAATTTGTTAGACTTGTCTCTGGTCCTAATACTAGTGCTGTAACAGCAGCTTGGACTTCTGCTACAGGATTAGATACTGCTTTAACTTTGACTACAACTGGAACTAATATGATTGCATGTACTAGTAATATTACAGGTGGTACTGTAACAGCTGGTACAATTAATATTGAAGTTAGTGATAATGCTGGAGCTAATTGGTATCAAACTGGTGCTACAATTATGTATACCGCTGGAACTGGACCAACGGTATCTACTACTTATCTTCCTGTATTAAGCAATGCAGTTATAGAGCGTCAAGTAAGTGGATATAATGCATTCAGATTACGGTTAAATCCTGTTATTACTGGAGCTGGTACTGTAAATCTTAGGTGCCAATCTGGAAGTTTTCCATCCTCATCCATGACTGCTATAAGTACAATTAGTCCTGGAGTGACAGCATTAACTTTAGGAAAATCAGAAGATGCTATAGCAGCTTCTGGAGATACTGGTGTAAGTGTATTATATGAAAGAATTGATCCTACAACTACAGAGCAAACTTCTGCTACAGTAGATTATGGCCGCCCAGGAATTGATTCTTATGGTGCTCAATTTAGTGGCCGCCATCCTAATTCTTGGTCCTGTTTTGTTCCACTTACCGCTACAGTAACTACAGAATGTAAGGCAGTAGCGGCCGCTGGAATGAAACATTATGTTACTTCTATTTCATTATCTAATGGCGCGGCCACTGTTCAAGGTGTAGATATAGTATTTGGTACTGGTGCTGCATGTGCTACTGGTATTACAGCATTAAGCCATAAATTTCAAATGGGTACTAATCAACTTACTACAAGTCCATTTGATATCTCGCATACTTTCGGATCAAATACTCCATTAGTTCCTGCAACTGCTGCAACTGCAATTTGTACACGTCCTACTGCTGCTACAGCTTATGGTGCTACAATAACAGGATTTACGGCTAGATAACTGTTGAGAGATTAAAATGCCTGTAGGTTTAGAAGGTTGGTATACAAAGGAAGTTTATTTGTTAGTTAGTTGGATTACATAGGAGAGATCATGGGATTTGGTAAGTTCTTAAAGAAAGCACTTAAAGCACCATTGAAAGTTGCTAAGAAATCTGTACAAATTGCACATAAAGCTACTACTGCACCAGCTAAAAAGTTTGGGATTCTTCCGACTAAGAAACCTACTACTAAGAGTGCAAAACCTTTAGATGTTGGATCAGAAGTTAAAAAAACAGAAACATCCGAGAAAAAAGGTGCATTAGGTGTTGCCGTAAAAAAGGCACAAAAGACACAAATGAAGAGAAAATCTTTGGGCGGTTTCAAATCTCTTTAATTTGAGCTGTTGATTTAGATCCAATCAAATTATTAAACCTCTGGACCCATTGTGCCGTCATTCGGTAAATGGGTCCATTGGCATGTCTAATTACTTCTACGGCGCCGGCCTCCATAAGATTTTCAATCATTCTATCAAGATCATTCCCATCAAAATCTCCCCATCTCGCTGCTAGTATCGCTTTCCTCTGCAATTGATGATTGGTTGCTGATAAAAGATCATCAGCCAGCAGCCTCAATTTCTGCGACAATTCACCTTTGCCAGTTCCAGCAGCTACTCTGGATGTATCACTGGCCGATTCAGTGCATAATTCCAATGATCTATCAAAAGTATCATCAGATAATACCATATTATAGTTATCACTAACAGCAAGACATATAGAAACCTTAAGAATGTGGTCATGTAATCTCTCATTGATACCAGTTTTGTCATTGTTTTTAATCTCTAATTTTTCTTGGAAATCTTTGTACCATTTTCGTAGCACATGACGATACGAATTGTCCATCCGCATCTTACCAGTAAGTTTATCACATCCCTTTAAGAAATCTGAAAGTGGTTTAATATCTAATGGTTTAGATCCTTCATCTTCTTCTTCAGTTTCACTAATTAATGGATTAATATTCTCTTTACGATCTGCTTTTATAACAAGAGTACGAGCTAGAAAACCACCTGCTATAGAAGTCTTATCTAAAAAATCTGTTAGATGTTCTTGGTTCGTAGCGGTTAGCATTGTTAAATAAAAATCAGTTAGAACAGTTCGACCATCTTTCTTGGTTCCAGATTCATGATCACTGGAATAATTGGAATCGTATAATCGTGTAAGAATTGGTTGGGACGCAGGATCATTAACTAATGAGGCATTCAATTCCTCAGAACAAAAGAAACCAGATGCCTCAGTTATGATCTTACCAGACTTGAATGTTTTTACATTTCTTAAATCTTCAATTATATATTGAATCGAGCCACGATCGACGAGAAGTTTAGTCATCTCTGATTCTTTGACTAACTTCTGGGCTATATTAGGTGCAGCAGATTTTCTTATACCTGATTTACCGACTATACATATGTATAAATTAGGATAGACAATCAAACCTCCACGCTTCTGGATGAAAACTTTACGCTTAAGAACCGCGGAAATTGATGCTATTCCTGCCCATTCAATGAATTTACGCGGCGTCTCCCATTCTTTGGTTAGATCGAGTAGTGACTCTATGAAGTTCATTCATTTGATCTCTTCCAAATCACTAAATCTTTTTAGCATTTTAATTTCCTCATGTCACTACCATAGTTCATTCCAATTTTAATCTCAGCTGGTACAATCAATAATCCTCTAGAGATTGAGCATTTCGCAAAGTCAATAGGTCTCTCCAATTCCTCTTTGATGATAGATCCAAATTCTTTCTCACGCCCGTCCGTACAACTAAATAATGCACCATCATGTGCCTCAACATGGATTTTAAGATCGGGATCGTTATCAGTTCTGTCTTTGATCCTAAAAATGGATTGTCTAAGATGGTCAATGTCGATTGATTGGGGAATCGCCGCGGCCATTCTACGGATAAGCTCCTCATCAAATCTATCAAAATATTGAATTCTTCTTCCAAAAGGGGATATGAGGATTCTATCTTTACGAGCAATTTCCCGGATGAGTTCCCAATAGACTTTTTTAATTTTAGGGACCGCCGCGTGGTATTTTTCAAGAAATTGACCCGCCTTCCATTCCGATATGGAATAATCAATGCCATATTTCTTTGCATCAGTATTGATTGTTAACATCATTCGGCGCTTCTGAGCCATGTACAATCCAGCATATCTTAAAGTTTTACCTACGAATCTTGTGACTGGCTCATAACCGTCGGCTCGTTTCATATGATCTTCAATTTTACCACCAAAGAAAACCTGAGCCAACCATGCATGAGGATCTGATTTTTCAAATAATTCTAAGGTTTCCCAATCATCAGCCATATGTGCAACGGTTCTTGCTTGAATTTGGGATAAATCTGCATTGATAAAAATTCTCCCCGTTCCAGGGATGAACATATCCCGGAGATCACCTCCGAATTCCCCATGTGCAGTAGCAGTTTGTATAGCAATTCCCATTCTTTCGGGTCTAACTGGAGGTCCGAGAATGCTAGTTGACGATCGTCCTGTTTCTGTACCAGCAATTCTATATCCAAATCTCATTACTCCATCATAGTCAAGTTTAGCGTTTAGGTAAGTATTAATAGTCTTTGCGATCTTACGCATATCCAATACAAGATTTAAAATCTCAGATGTTCTCGGGTTTTTACAGTGATTACCGAGGAGTGCAACGATGACTTCTTCCCCTGTTCCGACGCGAGGTGGTAATTTAATGTCTTGATATAGTAACTTAGAAACTTGTTTAGGAGAATTAATATTGACTTCGTATCCGATGAGATGATTGAGTCTTTCCTGATCTCGTTTAAGTCTAGCTCCATACTTCTCTTGGAGTTCTG
>Ga0105340_1000737_pt1 | contig 15279 bp, 12 predicted proteins | sample EasRivMeERMLT700_FD_89676 | JGI IMG/M metagenome (GOLD analysis project Ga0105340, IMG submission 89676) | Soil microbial communities from meander-bound floodplain in the East River, Colorado, USA - East River MetaG ERMLT700 | ecosystem: Environmental > Terrestrial > Soil > Floodplain | place...
ATTGGAGAGTTGGCAGACCTTCCGTTAGGTTGGACCGCCTGGCGTGATTATGTTGGCGGACCTTGGGAGCGTGAACAAAAGACAGAGGAAGAGGATGAGGGCTAACCATGCGCTGCAGCGAACGGCGGCGGGCCGCCCCAGTTGCAATCGCCGCGCCTCGTGGCCGCCGTCGCTGAGCTCGATATGGACGAGCAATTAGAAAATCGCCTTCGGTTCTTGCGAAAAGCAAACACGGAAGGTATGCCGCATACCGAACGTGGTTTGTTAGACCACCTGCTTGGCACGCGCCAGTTGTTGGTCGAGTGGGAAGCGCGACCCGCGCTCTGCGACGCGGGTTTATTCCATTCGGTTTATGGCACTGAGTATTATGAACTGCAGGCCATACCGCTCACCATGCGGCATGAAGTGCAGCAGTTGATTGGAGAGGAGGCGGAGGCATTGGCGTGGCTATTCTGCATGATGCGTCGTGAGACTTTATGGCAGAACCTGGGACGGGAAGGAGAATTTCGAGTTCAGCATCGCTTGACTGACGAATGGCTTCCGCTCACAAAAACCCAGTTTCAAGATTTGTTTACGCTGGCATTAGCCAATTCGTTGGAGGCATTTCCCAGATGTTCCTGGATGGAGCGTCGCAACCTGCGCAGGGGTCTCCGGCAGGATCGGGTCTTTGCTATTCCACCGGCCCAGAGGGCGATCGACCGCATTGATGTTCGGTGGTGGGAGATTTGGAAATGAGGAATCAGCCGCCGAACCTGGCGCTGCTGAGCTGGGTCGTTCGGCGAAGGAGGGCGCGTAGATGGTGGATGCGCTGATCGGACGGTTGGACCGCTGGCTTGCGGCGAACCGGCCTGACTATTATGCCCGCCTCCAGCCCGGCGTCACCGACGCCCAACTGGACGCTTTCGACGCCCGGTTCGCGCTCAAGCTGCCCGCCGCCTTCCGTGCGCTGTACCGCTGGCGGAACGGGCAGGCGGACGGTAACTACAAGTCGTTCCAGATGAACCGCATGTTCTCCCCGCTGGAGAGCGTGGCGGACACCAAGGAGTTGTTCGACGGCATGATCGGCCACGATTTCGACCGGCCGGAGTGGTGGCGGCGGGGCTGGGTGCCGTTCCTGTCCAACGGCGGCGGCAGTCACCTGTGCGTCGATGTGGCCGCCGAGGACGGCGGGCAGGGCGGCCAGCTCGTTGCCTTCTGGAAGGCCGATGAGGACCGCGACATCGAGTACCCGAGCGTCGAGGCGTGGCTGGCTGATCTGGTCGAGTCAATGGAGTCCGGCGAGTTGGAGCTGGTGTAGCTCCACAATTGCACGCCGAACCAGGCCCTGCACCTGACCGGCGGGGCACGACGGTTTTTCGTGACGTGTAGCCCACCCAGCCCCGCGGGCAGGTGAGCTATGTCGTTCGGCGGCGCGGGGCCTCTCTATGGCGGGGCATTGTTGCGCCTTGCGGATGCTAGGGCCGCGACTTCTTCCTCCCAATACTTCGGCAGCCGGTCCCAGGGATTATTGCCGGTGTCGTCGGTGACATAGCAGTAGCCGAGTTTTTCCTTGGCAGCGAAAGCAATTAGCCGCTGCATCGTTTCCACCGATTCGATCTGGTACGAGAGGACGGCGGCTCGCTTGGCGTCGTATTTCGTGCGCCACTCGGGCAGTTTCGCGGCATCGAAGGGCTTAGGGCCTTCGAACAGGCAGGCGACATCGGCGGCGGGTTTGGAAACGTAGCTTTCGTCGCACGTCGTGCCGGGGTTGGTGATGACGAGCTTGAGCTTGCGCGTCTCGCGGACGTGCTTGTAGAGCGCAGCGTAATAGTCGAGCTGTTCGGCGCTACTCGTTTGTTCGTCGAAGAAGAAGCCGTGGATGCCCGGATAGAACTTCAGCCACTGATCGACGTCGGCTTTGACTTCTTCCAGTGGCCGCTTGGCGTAGGACGTGCTGACATAGCCGATCAATGTGAGGCGTTTGGCCTTCGCCGCCTTCTCCAGCACGGCCGTGTAATTCGGATCGACCCGCCGGCCCGGCCCGCTCGCCGGATTGACGATCGCCACGATTGGCACGCGGTCGCTTGCCGCGAAGAGCTTGTCCCACTCCGTCGCGCCGTCACCGGCCGGATAGAAATAGGCGGGGACGAGAAGCTGGACGGGCGGCGGCATTTGGGTTGGTTCTTGAGCGAAGGCCGCCGTGCTGAGTGCCGTCGCGATGAAAACCATTGCGATATGAATGAAGCAGTTCATCGTCAATACCTGGGCTGATTGAAAATTGCAAATTGCGAAATTCAAATTGCAAATTGACGGACGCCGAAGCCGGGTGCTTCCCCCAATTTGCATTTTTCAATTGTCATTTTGCGATTTTCAATTCCGGATCCGCTCACGGCCAGAGCACCTCAGCGCAGGTTCCTAGCACTTGGCGCTCTTCCGCTTCTTTCCAATCGTCCCGCGTTTCTGGATCTTGCGGATATAGTCCGGAGCGAAGGGAACCTGGCAGGACGTATCGCCCATATCGACCTCGACCGCTCCGATCTTCTCACCCGTCTTCATCGCCACGTCGGTCAGTGATTTGACGTAGCCGCCGACGGCGATCACAAACGCGTTCATCGAGCCGCGGACGCAGTTCGGCTGCTTGTGGATCGTCTTCTCGATCCGCGCGAGCAGCTTTTTCAGCTCTGGCAGGTCCAGCTCCGCATCGTCCTTGATCGAAACCAAGCTGCTCAGTGTCGCCCAGCCGGCGGAGGCGATCAATTCGTTTTTCGATTCAATCCACTCCAGGGCCAGGTCGTGGCCGTGTTTGCTGCCGGACGCAACCCAGGGCACGGTGTATTCGCTGAGCATGTACCAATAGGCCCCTTTGACCCACCGCTGCAGGTCCTTCTTCGTCATTCGGGCGTCGTCGGCAATCAGCCCCGCCAGGTACATCGCATCGGAAATCCCCGTGTCGTACAGGTCCAGCGCGAGCTGATAGTCCATCTTGATCCGCTTCTGGATCTTTTTCAGGTGCTCGATTTTGACGCCATAAAACGGCTCCTTGGCGCCGTGCTTCATCAGCACGCGTTTTGTGCTTTCGCTGCCCAGAGATTTGAGCTCTTCGACAATCTTTCCAGCCGATTCATTGCTCATGGTTGCTTACCCGTGTTGGATCCGTGTTCGTCCGTGGCTACTTCTTCCGCAGCACCTGCCCCGGCTTCGCGCCAGTGTGCTGGCCGCGGTCGAGGACGACCTGCCCATTGACGATCACGTACTCAATCCCCTCGTTGTAGGCAAACGGGGCGGTATATGTCGCTTTGTCGATCACCGTAGTCGGATCGAACAGCGTGATGTCGGCGCACATCCCTTCCCGCAGCAGGCCGCGATCGCGCAAGCCCAATTTCGCAGCGTTCAGCGAAGTCATCTTCCGCACGGCGTCTTCCAACGTCAGCAGTTTCTGCTCGCGGACATAGACGCCCAGCACGCGCGGGAACGTGCCGAAGTTTCGCGGGTGGGGATTGCCGCGGCGCAGCTCGCCTTCGATCGAATAAGCCGAGCCGTCTGAACCGATCGAGCACCAAGGTTGCTGGAGCGCCAGGCTCATATCGGCTTCGGTGTGGTGGGCATAGACAGTCGAAACGGAGCCGCCTTCTTCGATCAGCAGATCGAAGAGGACGTCGAGACTGTCCGGCGGCGGCTCCGTTCCCTTCGTCCGCAGGGCAATGACGCGATCCATCGTCAGGCCTTCATACTGCCCCTTGCCGCTGACGAGCATCCGCGACCAGTCGCCGCCGACCGCCGTGAAATGGTTGTACCAGCCGGCAATGCCACCGCGGATGTCGCGCTTCATCCGCTCCCGTTCGCTCCTTTCCTTCAGCCGCTCCAGCAGCTTTCCCTTGCCCCCTTCATGGGCCCACGGTGGAACGATGCTCACGAGGTTATTGTTGCCGCGGGTGTACGGATAGATATTCGTCTGCACGTTGACGCCGCGGGTCCGGGCCCCTTCGATCAATTCGATGATCTCGCCCATCCGGCCCCAGTACTGTTGGTCGGCGATTTTGATGTGGATGATATCGACAGGCACTCCGGCCCGTTCCCCGATGGCGATCGCCTCTTGGATCGCATCGAATACGCCTGTTCCCTCGTTGCGGTTGTGCGTCGAATAGATCCCGCCGCGTTTGGCCACCGGCTGGCAGAGGGCGACAATGTCTTCGGTCGTTGCGATCGAACCGGGCGGCATGGCCAGCATCGTCGAGAGGCCCATCGCGCCGTCGTCCATCGCAGCGGCGACCAGCTTTTGCATCTCCGCAAGCTGTGCGGGCGTCGGACGCTCCTGCGATTCGCCGAGGACTGCTTTCCAGACGTTATCCAGACCGACGTACGATACGATGTTGACGGAGATCTTCGCGTCCTGGACGGCGCGGAAGTATTCGTCCAGCGTCTGCCACTCCACCGGCTTGCCGGCAACCAAGACGCTCTGGGGCGCGAGCTTGCCGACGCGCGGGCCGGCGGATGTCCCTTCGCCCAGCACTTCGGTCGTCACGCCCTGGCGAATCTTGCTCTGGGCCCGGCCGTCTTCGAGCAGCACCGTATCCGAGTGCGAATGCATGTCGATGAAGCCGGGTGACACGACGAGTCCCGCGGCGTCGATTTCGCGCTTCGCCTTGCCAGCCGGCACTCGCCCCACGGCGACGATCTTGTCGCCGCGCACCGCCACGTCGCCGCGAAACCACGGATTGCCCGAGCCATCGACGATCCGCCCGCCGCGGATGAGCAGGTCGTAGCTCGCTTCATTCGCCGCATTCGGCTGCCAGATGCCGCAGGGGCGAACGCCGGCGCCTGCACGTTTCGCGAGCGAATCGCCCAGATCGGCCCGGGCCTTTTCGGCGAGTAGCAACAATCGTTCGACGACATCCGGATGCTGGTCGGCGACGTTCTTCGTCTCGCCAACGTCACTCTCCAGGTTGTAGAGCGACTGCTCGATCTTGCGCACGAGATAGCCATGCCGGCTGGCGATGCCGCGAAGGCCGCTTTGTTGCATTGACTCGGGCTTCAGGTTCGCGAAGTTCGCCGGCTTGCCGTCCTTGCCGGCCGGCAGCGCGGGCGTCAGATATTCATGCGGCAGGTGGAGCTTCCAAAGACCGCTGCGGACGGCCTGCAGCTCGTCGCCGGCGTAGTAATAGAAGGTGTTGCGCGGTGTTTGGCCTTCGCCTGAAATGAGCGGCCAGATGTCGAGGCCGTCGATGGTGTTTTCTGCAAGCTTGCCGCCAGTCAGTCGCGCGATTGTCGGCAGCAGGTCGATCGACGCGGCCAGCTCTTTGCAAGTTCGACCCGCAGGCACTTTGCCCGACCAGCGCATGATGCAAGGGACGCGCACGCCGCCTTCGAACGTCGTCAGCTTCCCCTCCCGCAGCGGCCCGGCTGAGCCGGCATGGTTTCCGTACGACAGGAACGGCCCGTTGTCGCTCATGAAAATCACGAGCGTCTTGTCGTCGAGTTTCAGGCGTGTAAGCGTGGCCAATACCTCACCAACCGACGAATCCAGCTCTTCCACCACGTCGCCGTACAGGCCGCTGGCCGATTTTCCCCGGAACTTGTCAGAAGCGAAGATCGGCACGTGCGGCATGACATGCGGCACATACAGAAAGAACGGCCGGTCGTTATTTCGCTCGATGAACGCAATCGCCCGCTCGGTGAACCGGCGCGTGAACTGCGACTGGTCCGGATCGAGCTCCGCGGCCTTGTCGCCGTCGATCAGCGGCAGGGAGGGGATATCGCGGACGATCGGATGCAGCGGACCATTGTCGTTCGAATAGGGCAGCCCGAGGAATTCGTCGAAGCCGTGCATCAGCGGCGAGAACTTGTCGCGATGGCCCAAATGCCATTTGCCGAAAATCGCCGCCCTGTAGCCCTGCGCTTGGCAAATCTCCGGCAGCAGCAGCTCGCTGTCCGCGATGCCGACGTTGCTTTGGTGATTGAGCGCCCCGAACAGGCTGATCCGGTTCGGATAGCAGCCGCTCAGCAGGCCGGCCCGCGAAGCGGTGCAGACCGGCTGAGCGACATAAAAGCTGGTGAATCGCGTGCCTTCCGCCGCCATCCGATCGAGGTTGGGCGTCTGGATGGTCTCCGAGCCAAAACAGCCGAGATCGCCGTAGCCCAGGTCATCCGCCAGAATTACGACGATGTTTGGCCGCGGCTCTGCGGCGTGGGCGATCGCCGTCAGACCGATTGTCAGAGTCAGAAGGAATTGAATGCGCAGCACGACTCGTTCCCGGCGAAAAGACAGGAAGATCAAGGACAGGAAAATGATAGCAAGAAGCGGCGAGGTTCTCGCCTACGGCAGCGGTTCTTGCTGCGACAGGCAGTGGAACGAGCCGAGGCCCCAAATGAGGTGCAGCGAGGGGCTGCCGCGGACGTCGCGCTCGGGAAATAGCGGCTGGAGCGTGCGGATCGCTTCATCGTCAGCCGGGTCGCCGAACTGCGGCACGATGACCACGCCGTTGGCGACCAGGAAATTGCAGTAGCCGGTGGGGAGGCGCTGGCCGTCGCAGAAGAGCGGCCGCGGCAGGCGGAGCGGAATGACGTTGAGCGGCTGGTCGTTCTGGTCGGTCATCACCTGCAGCTCGACCAGGTTTTGCTGCGTCGGGCCGTAGTTTTCGTCGGTCGAATCATCGCAGACGCTGACGACGACCGTGGTCGAATTCACGAACCGGGCGATCTGGTCGATATGGCCATCCGTGTCATCGCCAGCGATCTCGCCGCCAGTGAGCCAAAGGATTTTCCTGGTCCCGAGGTAGTCGCGCAGGTAGCCTTCGACCCCCGCGCGATCCAGGTGCGGATTGCGGTTCGGATTCAGCAGGCAGGACTCCGTCGTCAAGATCGTCCCGCAGCCGTTGCCGTCGATCGCGCCCCCTTCCAGGATGATTCCCGGCGTGAAGATGCGGCGGCCCTGCACCTCGGCGATCCGCCGCGGCACCTGGTCATCGAGATCGAACGGCGGATATTTGCCGCCCCAGGCGTTGTAGCCCCAGTCGATGAGGGCGGGGGGAATTGCGGATTGCGGATTGCGGATTGCGGATTGAGTTGAGGCACTGTCCTCTGTCCTCTGTCCTCTGTCTTCTGTCCCCTGACCCCTGCCTCCTGACTCCTGACTCATTCCCAAAAAAGTCGGCCCATGATCCCGGCACCAGGCGTCGTTGGTGGGGATGTCGTGGAGCGTGACATTCTGCAGGTCGCCGACGAGCGACCGGGCCTGTTCCATGACCTCCTTGCCGCCGGCCAGGATGTTCACCGGCTCATAATCGGAGAGCAAGCGCACGAACTGCGCGAACTCCCCCGGCACCGGCTCGAAGTGCTCCGGCCAGGTCGCCGGATTCCGCGGCCACGACAGCCACACACTCGCCTGCGGCTCCCATTCCGCAGGCCAGCGATAGCCGAGGTGGGCGGGGGTTGGAGTCATCGCTTTAGAGGCCGCCATGTTCGTTCGCAAAGGATCGGAAGAAGGCAGAGAAACGGTGCAATCGCTGTTGCCGCGATCGTGATGGAAAACACAAATCCAAGCAGCAGGGGCCAATCTTTGCCCCAGTCAAAGTAGCCGTAACCCTGTCGATAGCTTTCAGCAATCATGACGCCCAGCCGAGCGGCATTGACTAGGGTTGCAAATGCAGCGGCGATGCCGGCGGCAGCCATGATCGACCAAATGTCGCGTTTTTTGCTCCACCGGAATCCGAGGTACGCGCCTGTGAACGCTCCCCAAGCAGCGGCCATATAGACAATGTGACCGAATCCTCCACCCTTCCATAGCGATGCGACGCGGTCGAGCGCCAGAGTAATGCCAATGATGGCCGTGATTTCAAGTAGTTGCGCGATGGAAACCTTGGGCCGCATAAATTGGTTGCAACATCAACCCAGCAAACTCCGGGACCAGGTTTGGTCCCGGCTAAGGGCGGTCGCGGTAGCGTTTGGTGAGGTCGCCGTAGGCGTCGATTCGCCGGTCGCGGAGGAAGGGCCAGTGGGTGCGGACGACGTCGATGAGGCCGAGGTCGCACTTAGCGAGGACGATTTCCTCGCCTTCGTGCTGGCCCTTGGCGAGCAGGTTGCCGTTGGGGTCGCTGATGAACGAGCCACCCCAGAATTGCAGCTTCCCTTCGCGGCCGACCCGGTTGGGGGCGGCGACGAACACGCCGTTGGCGATCGCGTGGCTCCGCATCATCGTTTCCCAGGCGCTATGTTGGCTGGCGCCAAATTCTTCCTTCTCGTCCGGCAGCCAGCCAATAGCGGTGGGATAGAAGAGGATCTCAGCACCAGTCAGTGCGGTGAGCCGGGCCGCTTCGGGGTACCACTGGTCCCAGCAGACGCAAACGCCGACCTTGCCGAACTTGGTCGGGAAGCTCTGAAAGCCCAAGTCGCCCGGGGTGAAATAGAACTTCTCATAGTACAGCGGGTCGTCCGGGATGTGCATTTTGCGGTACAGCCCCGCCTGCGAGCCGTCGGCATCGAAGATGACGGCTGTGTTGTGATACAGGCCGGGGGCCCGCCGCTCGAAGAGCGAGCCGATGACCACGACGCCATGCTTCTTTGCCGCCGCGGCCAGGGCCTCGCTGGTTGGGCCGGGGATCGGCTCGGCGGAGGCAAAATGTCGGTGGTCTTCCGTCTGGCAGAAGTAGTGGCCGGTAAACAGCTCTTGCAGGCAGACAATATTCGCCCCGCGCTTCGCCGCTTCGGCGATGCGGGCGAGTGCCTTATCGACGTTGGGTTGGGCGGCCTCGGTGCAGGACATTTGCACGAGGGCGACGGTGGTGGGGCGGGATTGGACGTGGTCGTAGGGCATCGCGGGCTTCGGTTCCGAGTTCCAGGCTAAATCTCTAGAGTTGGGGTATGCTCAATTGATATACCCGCGGTGCCATTCCTTCAACCTTGAACCTTGAACTTTGAACCTTGAACTGACAGAACGTCTCAAGGTGGCAGCCCGCGAACTGGGCTTCATGCTCGCCGGCGCGTGTCCCGCGGTGACACCGGACGGGGCGGCGAAACTCGGCGAGTGGCTCGCCCCCGGCTATGCGGGCGAGATGGAGTACCTGGCGGCGCGGCGGGAGGCGTATGAACATCCGCGACATGTGCTGGAGGGCGCGCGGAGCATCCTCATGCTGGGCATGCCCTATCGCACGGAAGAGCCGCAGCCGGTACAGGCAGGACAGGGGCGGGTATCACGCTATGCCTGGGGGCCGGGCGATTATCACGATTTGATTCACGACCGGCTGAAGCGGTTGATCGGCGTCTTGCAGAGTGAGGTTCCCACGGCCAAGGCCCGCGGCGTCGTCGATACCGCGCCGCTCTTGGAGCGAGAATTCGCGCAACTTGCCGGCCTGGGCTGGGTCGGCAAGCATACGCTCCTGATCAACAAGCCGGCCGGGAGCTACTTTTTCCTGGCCGCCCTGCTGACCGATCAGGAGCTGGCCTACGACGAGCCGTTCACGGCCGACCACTGCGGTACCTGCCGGGCGTGTCTCGACGCTTGCCCGACCAACGCCTTTCCACAGCCGTATGTGCTCGACGCCAGCCGCTGCATCAGCTACCTGACGATCGAGCTGCGCGACTCGATACCGCACGAGCTCCGGCCTGGAATCGGCGACTGGCTGTTTGGTTGCGATGTGTGTCAGGACGTTTGTCCGTGGAATCAGCGCGAAATTGAACGCAGCGCGGCGGAACGTCACGGAGGGCGTTCCCTACAGAACGCAGCGTTTCAACCCTCGGCGGAAATGAACCCGATCGACTTGATCAGCTTGTTTGATCTGACTGACGAAGGCTTCCGCGTTCGCTTTCGCCACACGCCGCTTTGGCGGGCGAAGCGGCGGGGCACTTTGCGGAACGCGGCGATTGTGCTGGGCAACCAGCGGGCCGCGGCGGCGATTCCGGTCTTGATCCGCGGATTGTTGGATGAGGAACCGCTGGTGCGCGGGGCTTGTGCGTGGGCGCTGGGGCGCATGGGAGGGAGCGTGGCGAAGGCGGGAGTGCGAGCCCGGTTGGAGGTCGAGCAAGACGAGGTTGTGCGCGGCGAATTGGCCGCCGCAGGCAGAGTACTGAGTACTTAGTACGAGTACCCAGCGGTGGACAATTCGCCGCCCGACCACGGAACGCCACGGAGGGCGTTCCCTACAGTGCTGAACTACGCGGCTTCTTCACAGTCGCCGGTGCGGTGGATGCCCGGGTCAGGATAGCAGCCGGGAAGATCTTCGGCATACCACTGGGCAAGGACGGCCCGCCAATCGTCCAGGCAGCGGACCCGGGTGAAGGCTTCGCGGACGAGCAAGTGCTGCGGGTGGGACGCGGCATACTTGATGCCGAACTTGCGCATGTGCGGGCCGGCGCGATCCGGGCCATAAAGCTGTTCGGCCAGCCGGAAGTGCTCGAGCATGGCACCCTTTTGCTCGAAGAGCGATGGGGGCGGCGGCAACGGATGGCCGGCGGCGAGGGCGCGGGCCTGCGAGAAAATCCAGGGGTTGCCGATCGCGCCGCGGGCGACGGTGACGCCATCGACGCCCGTTTCGCGCATCATCGCCAGGCAATCCTGCGGCGAAAACAGGTCGCCGCTGCCGAGAATCGTGCGGCCGGGGCCGACATGGCGCTTTACCTCGGCGAGAAATTCCCAGCGGCTAGGGCCGATGTAGCGCTGCAGGACGGTGCGGCCATGAACGGTAATGGCGGCGATGCCCGCGGCAAAGGCGCCATCGAGAATCGTGTAGAACTTATCGCGGCTTTCGGCGGAATCGTCGAGGCCGCGGCGCATCTTGACCGTGACGGGAATGTGAGGCGCCACGGCGTCGCGCGTGCGGCGGACGATTTCCAGGGCCACCTCCGGCTGGCTGAGATGAAACCCGCCGCGGCAGCGCCCCAAAACCTTCTTCACCGGGCAGCCGAAGTTGATGTCGATCACATCGAAGCCGGCCTGGACGAGCTTGACGGCTCCGGCGGCGAATTGCTCAGGCTCCGCACCCATGAGCTGGCCGCCGACTGGCCGCTCCTCGTCGGTGAGATAGAGAAAGTGGCGGTTGCGATGGCGGTTGTCCTTTACCGTGACCAGGAACTGGTCGAGCATCACTTCGCAAACCGCGTAGCTGGCCCCATGCCGCCGCGCGATCAGGCGCATCGGCCAGTCGCTGTAGCCGGAGAGGGCGGCTTGAACGATGGGGAAACCGACGTGGACGGAGCCCAAGCGTAGGTCGGGCAACGCGGGGGTGGAGGCTGTGAACGCCATTCCAAATTACCGGGAGGCTTACGCCTCCCGCTCGCCTTATTTGCGCAAGACCAGCACGGGGCAATGGGCGAGGCGAACGACGCGCTCGGCGACGGAGCCGATCAGCAATCGGGTGATGCCGGTGCGGCCATGCGAGGGGATGACGATCAAGTCGGCATTCCTCTCCTGGGCATAGTTCGCGATGCCGTGGGCCGCTTCGCCGAGGAGGACGGCGATCTGCACGCCTTTGTACTTGTCGCCCGCCAGCTTCTCCTTCAGCATTTTTTCGATCTGGCCGACGCGGGCCTGCGGATCGATTACGCCCCAGACTTCGCCCGCTTCGAGCGGCGTGATGTCGATCATCACGTGCACGACGTGCACATGCTCCGGCCGATCGACCAATTGCAAGCCGACATCGACGGCCATCAGCGACTCGGGGGAAAAATCGACGGGAACGATCACGTTGCTCTTCGGGAAGTAAGTCATGAGCTCAGTTCCTGGGGACAACTTGGGCGAGGATTGATTGCCAGCACGGTCTGGCCTGCACCATGCGAGGGCCGCTTGCGCATTCTATCTGATTTGCCGCCGCGGACCCGCCCTGCCGCGACCTGCAGCACCGCTAGCGAGGTAACAGTTTACCCACATCCACAAACCTCATTAGGCCGCAAACTCGACTAAACCCGCAAGGTCTACCAGGCCGATACCAGCCAGCGCGGAAACTCTGTCTTGATCCGAACGTGGGAAAGCCGTCATGTCGCGAACTGCAATGGTGGTGGTGGCCGGGCTGATCGTCGCCGGCTGCGTGGTGGCCATGCTGCCGGCTCAAGAGTCGTCCCGGCGGCGGACCTCGGCTTATCAGCCAGAGGTGGAGCCCGCGCCGATCGTCGATCCGAGCGCGTTTGTCCCGACCGGGGACGACGGACTGCAGCACCAGCTCCAGGCGGCGGGCCAGCAGATCGCCAACGAGTTCGCCGCTCCCCCCGCCACCCCGGGCGATGCACCGGCCTTTGCTCCCGCGCCGGACGACCCCGCGCCTTTCCAACCTCCGGAAGATCCCTCGGCCCTGTCCGGGCTGCGGAGTACCGAGGCTGCTCCTGCACCGGCCTCCATCGAGCCAGAAGTCAATTCCGCAGCGCCGATGGCGACTCTGGCGCAACCGGCAGCGGCTTCGGCCGGCGATGTCCGAGCACCATCCACGATCGCCATGCCTCCTGCCGAGGCGCCTGCTACAACGCAGCTCGAACCCGCGGAACTTGCGCCGATCGTTGAGCGTCCGGCAACCGGCCAGATGCGATCGGTTCTGAAACGACCGCAGACGACCATCGTCAGCGAAGCCGCCGCGCCAAGGGCGAGCGCGCCAATCACGACCAAACCCCAGGCCAGCGGCAGCATTTCTTCGCGGCGGCCGAACGCGGCTCCCGCCGGCATTTCCTCGCGCCAGCCATCGGCGATGTCCGCGGCAGCGGGCCGGTCGATCCAAGACCTGGCGATCAGCGGCCGCACGGCCGCACTGCGCGTCGATGTCGCCGGGCCCCAGGGAATCACGGTCAACAAGCCGGCGACCTATGTGGTCAGCGTCGTGAACGAAAGCGATACGCCCGCCGAGGAAGTGCAGGTCCGCCTGGCGCTGCCGGCTTGGGTGACGGTCAATAGCAGCCAACCGAGCGACGGCGAAGCGATGATGCAGGCCGACGCCCAGGGCATGGGACGCCTCCTGTGGAGCATTCCCAAGCTTGGCGGCCGGGCCCACGAGCAGCTCACGCTGCAGCTGGTGACGCGCGAAGGCGATGCGTTCGAGCTGGGCGTCGATTGGACCTGCCGGCCCGCGGCCGCGCGGGCGTCGATTGTCGTCAAGCAGCCGCAGCTCGATCTGTCGCTGGCAGGCCCGGGCGACATGATCTTCGGCGAAGAGAAGGTCTTCACGCTGTCGGTGAATAATCCCGGCACGGGCGATGCCGAGCAAGTCGTGATTCAACTGACGACCGGCGACGGCCGGACGCAGCCGATCGAGGTCGGGAACGTGCCGGCCGGTCAGAAGAAAGAGATTCCGCTGCAAGTTGTCGCCAATCAAGGCGGCGAGATGGAGCTGAAGGCGACGGCCAGCGGCGAAGGCGGCTTGACCGCGGAGGCTTCCGGCCGGGTTCTCGTCCGCAAGGCGGAGCTGAACCTGGCGGTCGAGGGTCCGCCGCTGAAGTACGCCGGAACCGAGGCCACGTATCTGGTGACGGTCACTAACACGGGCAATGCCCTGGCGGACAACATCAATCTTTCGCTGGCGCTGCCGACCGCGGCGAAGTATCTGGGCGGGTTGGACGGAGCCCAGACCGCGGCTTCGGGCGACATCAAGTGGAAAGTCAACAGCCTGCCGCCGGGCGGCGAGCGACAGTTTGAGGTCCGCGTGCAGTTGCAAGCGGCCGGCCTCAATCGATTGATCGTGCAGGCGAACGCCGCCAGCGCCGGCGCCGCGGCGAGCCACCAGGCGGAGACCGAGGTCGAAGCAGTCTCGGACCTGAAGCTGGTGATCAACGATCCTGCCGGACCGCTGCCGACGACCGAACAAGCAGTCTATGAAGTACAGGTGACCAATCGCGGCAGCCAGTCGGCCGAGCAGGTGAAGATCGTCGTGCAATTCTCGGAAGGCATCGAGCCCGTGGCCTTCGACGGCTGCGAGGCGCGCATCGTGCCGGGCCAGGTGCTGTGCAAGCCGCTGCCGGCGCTGGGCGCGGGCGAGCAAGTCACCTTGCGGATCAAGGCCAAGTCGCTGAACACCGGAACGCACCAGTTCCGCGTGGAAGTGACGGCCGCCGACGCCGACACGCGTCTGGTGAGCGAAGGGACGACGCGGTTCTTCTCGGAAAGCGGCCGCCAGGGAGCGGCCGCCAGCACGGCGAAAAAGCCCGCCTTGGTGCCGACGAGCGGTGGGACGAGTCAACGGTAAGGGCGCGGACCGGTTGGAAACCCGTCCTGCGCGAGCCTAACCCATGGGCGGCGTTTCGAACGCGCGTTTGACCTCGGGATTCATCAAGACAATCAGGCTCCAGATGCCGGCGGGGATCCCGAGAATACAGCAGCAGGCGCCGAGGTTGACCATCGCGGCAATCGACGAGACGATGCCCATCGTCCGGGATTTGAACGTCAACATCTGCGCCGCGCCCACGATGATCAGCAGATTGACCAGGACGAAAATCGATTGAATCACCGCGGGAAAGACCCCCACGCTTCCCTGCTGCATCTGTTTGAGGCATTCCGGCGCGTCCGGCGGAATTTCGGGCGGAGCGGAAGTCAGGGCGAAGATGGCGTTGAAAGCCGTAACGACGACACCGATGACGCCAACGACGATCAGGAAGATCGCGGGCGGAACCACCTTGTTCTTCACGGCATCACGCAAGTTGCCTGGACCACTACCTGGAGGATGCATCGGCGAAGCGTAGGGATTCGTGGAGCCAAAGGGGGATGGCTGGAATCCGCTCGACATGGGTGAAGGTCCGCGAAAGGTTGAAAGTTGACGCTGGCCTGGAGAGGCAGGGGTTATCATAGCGACCCGCCACGGTGAAGAGAATCACCGCCACGGGCTAGCGGCTCAATTGCCACAATACAATGGCTGCGGCGACCGCGACATTGAGCGAGTCGATGCCCGCGTGCATCGGAATCGTGAGCCGGCGCTGACAATGCGCGAGCCATTCATCGGCCAGGCCGTGTCCTTCGCTGCCCAGCAAGACGGCGGTCCGCCGGTCGCGGCGAAAGCCGTTCAGCGGCTCGGCGGCCGGATCCAGAACGGTCGCCACGCACTGAAATCCGGCAGCCGACAGGTGTCGCAGGTCTGCCGTCAAGTCGCGGGACTCGACGATCGGCAGGAACAGCGAGGCGGCCATGGAAACGCGGAGCACGCGCCGCGAGAACGGATCGGCACACCGGCCCCCCAGAATCACTCCGCCGCAGCCAAATGCCGCGGCTGAGCGGATGATGCTGCCGAGGTTCGTCGGGTCTTGCACGTCGGGGCACACGACGAACGTCGCCGTCTCTCGATTCGCGGCATCCTCCAGCAGCGCATCGACCTCGGGTCCCGATTGGCGAACGCCGCACGCCAG